>JAEEGI010001328.1_pt1 | contig 62037 bp, 20 predicted proteins | sample 8958751 | NCBI WGS metagenome assembly JAEEGI01 (sample SAMN16246545, study PRJNA631951) | gut metagenome | biome: gut microbiome; feature: rumen; material: KS-attached | host: Bos | place: Iran: Karaj | collected 2018-10
ATCGACGAGCATACCCTCGCGGTCAGTATCAATGAACCCAAGGGGACCGGCAATCTCCGTCATGCCTTGTCCGCGCCCCCAGTCTTCCACAGCCTTTAGCAGGGCTTCTGACACTTCGGTGTCGTCAACGAAATCAAACCAACCGAAACGAACCTGCTTGCGGTCCCAGCGTTCGTTGGCTCTGCGATTAATGATACCAGCCACACGGCCTACCATCTTTCCGTCTTTAAAAGCCATGAAGTATTCGGCATCGCAACACTCGAACGAAGGGTTCTTGTCCTTTCTTAAAGTGTCCATTTCATCGGAAAATAAAAAGGGTACGGCACAGTCGTTACCCCTATACAAGTCGTAGTAGAACTGTACGAATTGTTCCAGTTCCTTGCGATTAGTAACTCGTTTGATACTAATGTTACTCATTGTCTATTGTCTAATTATCTTGCAAAAGTACAACAAAATGATGAAACAAACGAATATCAGGCAGATAAATTTTCAATATACTGCCATAATTGCCGGTAGAAGGGATGACGGGTCATCGTTTCTCGGTCGCCCAGGATGATGAGTTTCATGCGGGCCCGGGTGATGGCTACATTCATACGGCGCAAATCGCGTAGGAAACCAATTTGCCCTTCATCATTGCTGCGCACCATCGATATGACGATGATGTCACGCTCCTGCCCCTGGAAACCATCAACGGTGTTGATGCTGATTTGACGGCGGAAAGGTTTAAAAAACTCCCATTTCATCAGCATTCTTCGTAGCAGTTGTACCTGAGCACGGTAAGGTGAGATGATGCCCACGTCGATACGCTCGTCTAACAGTCGTTGCTTGCCAATCTTATTGAAGTAATTCTGCAGTGCCAAGAGCGTCAGTTCTGCTTCAGCCTTGTTGATGCGTCCGAAACTCTCGCCAACGAATTCTTCTTTAAAACTGATCTGACTGTCAGGGGGCAGTTCGAATTCTGACGTGTCTATCCATGTCATAGGTATGTCCATGTCCAGTATGCTGCGGAATTTGACATCGGGAGCACTCTCTACCTGTCCGTCATAGAAGTAATGACTTGAAAAACGCATGATTTCATCGTTCATGCGGTACTGTATCTTCAGCAGGGTGACAGCCTCTGGGTGCATTTCCACGATGCGTTCCATCAATGTTTTGCCCAGTCCGGCCTTCAAGGCGGCAATGCTTTTGATGGTTGGGGGTAGCTGACAGTGGTCGCCTGCAAAGATGACGCGGCTGACACGGCGCATCGGTATCCAGCAGGCCGCTTCCAAGGCTTGCGCAGCCTCGTCGATAAACAACGTGCCAAACTTTTGACCGTCTAATAATCGATTGGCAGAGCCCACCAGTGTTGAGGCAATGACACGCGCCTCACCAAACAATTCGTTATTGATGCGTATCTCTAACTCGGTAGCACGACTCTTCAGACTCTCCAGTTTCTGATGATACTTTTCGTCGCTACGCTTGCGGTGTGCTCGCAAGTCGCGGATGGCCTTACGGAGTGCCCATAGTTGCGGATAGTCAGGGTGTGCCTCAAAGCGTCGTTCGTAGGTAAATGAGAGCATCTTGTCATTGACGCGAGTCGGATTGCCTATTCTTAATACGTTGATACCTCTATCGACCAGTTTTTCGCTAATCCAATCGACAGCCATATTGCTCTGAGCGCATACCAATACCTGATTTTCGCGCATCAGTGCTTCTCGGATAGCCTCGACCAGTGTCGTGGTCTTGCCTGTCCCTGGAGGGCCATGAACGATGGCAACGTCTTTGGCGCGTAACACTTGGTTGACAGCCTCCTCTTGTGTGGCATTGAGATATGGGAAATGCATGGAAGGAAACACATAGGTTTCTGGTTTTTGCCTGCTGTAGAATAAATCGCGCAGATAGCCCAGCCGTCCTTTGCCTTTGATAGCTCGGTCCAATGCTTCCATCATCAGCCTGTAGCTGGTCTCGTCAAAGGAGAGTTGAACGCCTAAGTTCTCAGCGTTTTGCAGGTCGATAAGGGGCGCTCCGTCAGGTACAGTAATGACCATGCGGTCGCCATCCACGTAACTCACGGTACCGGTAATGCGGAAATAGGTAATGCTGTCTTGGTTGGTCTTGCCAACTAAATCTGAGTGGCAGGTAAAAAACATCACGGGCCTGCCAAACTCAAAATTATGTTCTATGTCCTGGTCGGCAGTGCGATGTATCTCGATGGCCAGCTGGTTCAGTGAGTTATAGTAGCTCTTGCCCGTCTTAACGGGCCACCAGGCATCACCACGTTTCACGTTACGCGCCATACCCGTATGCTCTGTCTGCTGACGGAAAGCCTCCTTTTCAGTATTATATTCCAGCTGTAACAGGAGCCGTTGCTGTTGGAGTGCCTGTATGGGGGACGATGTATTAGTCATACTATCGGCAGTGAGATACCATTTATTTTTTGATAGACATCGAGGGCATAGACGTCTGTCATACCTGCTATATAGTCGATAACGGCCATGATACGTGTCTCAAGATTGTCAGCATTGATATCGTACTGGCTTGACACACGGTCTATCAGCTGCTGAGAATAATAACGCTCCGGGTGCATGACGGCCTCAGTCATCTGTTCCATGAGGGTGGCCATGATTTTGTAACCAGAAAGCTCTACGTCAAGCACAGGACGGCTACGGTAGATGCGCTGTACACTCAGTTTGGCGCAGCGTTCGTAGGCATCATGCTGTATCGGACTGATATGATCGATGAGCGACCCCTCGAAAGTGCCATCCAGAATCTCGTCCTCGTGTTCTACGAAGGCATTAACGCATTCATTCTCTAATTTGCCAATCACGCAGGCACGCATATAAACCACCTTTTCGTTGGGGTCTTCCAGTTCTTCGTCATGGATACGGCGCAGTATTTTCTGCTTGACCTCCTCGTCAAAGAATCCCAGCAGCAGTTCTTCTGTTTCGTCATAGCTCAGGATTTTCAACTTGTGGGCATCCTCTAAGTCCATAATCTCGTAGCAGATGTCATCAGCAGCCTCTACCAAATAGACCAATGGATGGCGGGCATAGCGTAGGGGCTCACCAGGTGCAGACTTACAAATAATGCCCATTTCATCGGCAATACGTTGGTAGTATGGCTGCTCGCTTTGGAAAAAGCCGAATTTCTTTTTCTTGCCCGATACCGATGAGGCATAAGGATATTTGACGATGCTGGCCAATGTCGAGTAGGTCATCACAAAACCACCTGCACGACGACCCTTGAACTGATGGGTCAGCAAGCGAAAGGCATTGGCATTACCCTCAAAGTGGGTGATATCGTCCCAAAATGCCGGTGAAATCGATGGTTTTAGCTCTTTTCCTGCTCCTTCTGTAAAGAAGGTCTGGATAGCCTTTTCACCAGAATGACCGAAGGGTGGATTGCCCAAGTCGTGAGCCAGACAGGCCGTTGAGACAATCTGTCCGATTTGTTCGAACATGGTGCCACGCAATTCGGGGCGCTTTTCGTTGATGATACGCTGAGACACGTCGTTACCCAACGACATGCCGACACTGGACACCTCTAATGAGTGTGTCAAGCGGTTGTGCACAAATACGGAGCCCGGCAACGGGAAAACCTGTGTCTTGTTTTGCAACCGGCGAAAAGGTGCCGAGAAAATCAGACGGTCGTAGTCGCGCTTGAATTCCGTACGGTCGTCGTGACGCTCTGTATGGCGGTGTTCCTGCCCTAAGCGTTTATTCGAAATAAGTCTTGTCCATTCCATGGCCTGCAAAATTACAGAAAAATGAGTAAAAAGCCAAAAGATTTTCGCTCTTATTATTTTTTAAGCCTAAAATGATGGATGTTTCAGAAGAAATGCGTACCTTTGCACATTATTATAATAAAGCATTTATACAAATGGTAAAGATACAAGTTGTCAATCGCGGCCATCAGCAGTTGCCTGCCTATGCCACTCCACAGAGTGCTGGCATGGATTTGCGTGCCAATCTAAGTGAACCCATTACGTTGCACCCCATGGAGCGAAGACTCATTCCAACGGGTCTGCATATTGCATTGCCCGAGGGCTATGAGGCACAGGTACGTCCACGTAGCGGACTGGCGTTGAAGCATGGTCTGACAGTGCTGAACACCCCCGGCACTATTGATGCCGACTATCGTGGTGAGATTGGTGTAGTTCTGATTAACCTGTCGCAGGAAGACTTCGTCATTAATGACGGCGAGCGTATCGCCCAGATGGTCATCGCCCGTTGTGAACAGGGTGAGCTTATCAGTGTCGATGTGCTTGACGAGACAGAACGTGGTGAGGGTGGCTACGGACATACAGGAGTAAAGTGATTAGAGTAAGGTATATATTGCTTTTATTGGCAACATGGGTAGCGTTGCCAGTCGTGGCGCAGGATGAGCAGCGGCGCTATGATGCCTTTTTCTTGGAGGCTATCTGTCAGCAGGAAAAGGGTAGTCATGATGCAGCCTTTGATTTGCTGACCCATTGTGTGGAGATCGATTCTACCCGCTCTGAAGCTTTCTACTATCTGGCACGATACTATGATTTCCTAAAAAATAAGGATAAGGCATTGGCATATTCGGAGAAGGCTGCACAGTTGGAACCGAATAATGAAACGTATTTGGAGACGTTGGCCAACACCTACATTTCACGTAGGAAGTACGAAGAGGCTATTGATGTCATGGAGCGTATTTATGCTATGAATCGCGACCGTGAGGACGTGTTGTCAATGCTGGTACAACTCTACGAACAGCAAAAGGACTATGAAGGTGCCATCCGTACCCTGTCACGACTGGAGACACTGGAAGGAAAAAGTGAACGCCTGTCTATGGCCAAGAGTGAGTTATACACACAGAAAGGCGACAAGAAGGCTGCTATCAGTGAGATGAAGCAATTGGCTGATCAGTATCCCAACGACCTGAACTATCGCTGTTTGTATGGTACAACGCTCTATTTGAACGGACAACAGAAAAAAGCGCTGGCCATCTATAACGAAGTGTTGAAGAAGGATCCAGACAGTCGCAGTGCGCAAATGGCTATGCTGTCGCACTATAATGAGATAAATGACTCCGTACAGGCGCATGTGTGGTTGGAGCGTATGCTGATGAACCGGAATGCGACGACGCAGGACCGTGTCATACTGTTTCGTCAACTCATTGGCGAGAGCGAGCGTAGCGGGGGAGACTCTACACAGGTGCTTCGCATGTTCCAACGTGTGCTGGATACGCCGTTGGCTGATGCTGATCTGGCTATTTTCTGTGCCACATATATGAATTTGAAGAAGATGCCTTCCGACAGTATCAGTCCTGTCTTGGAGCATGCCTTGGCTTTGGAGCCCACCAATGCTGCTGCCCGTCTGCAATTGGTAGGCTATGCTTGGGAGGCAGGCAATCGTGACCGGGTGATATCGCTTTGTCAGGATGCCCGTCAGTATAACCCTGATGAGATGGCGTTCTACTATTACCAAGGCATTGCCTATTATCAAAAGGATCAGTTGGACCAGGCGCTTAATGCCTTCCAGAATGGTATTGGAGTTATTACGGCTCAGAGCGATCCGTCCATTGTGAGCGACTTCTATGCGGTAATGGGTGACATCCTGCATCAGAAGGGGCAGACGCAAGAAGCCTTTGTGGCCTACGATTCATGTCTGGTATGGAAGGATGACAACATCGGTTGTCTCAATAACTATGCCTACTATCTGAGTGAGTTGGGTGAACAGCTCGACAAGGCTGAGCAGATGTCGTACCGTACCATCAAGGCGGAGCCCAAAAATGCCACCTATCTGGATACGTATGCCTGGATATTGTTTATGCAGCAACGCTATAGTGAGGCCAAAATTTACATTGACCAGACTTTGCAATACGATAACGACACATCTGCAGTACTCTTGGAGCATGCAGGCGACATCTATTATCAGGCCGGTGATGCCACGCAAGCGTTGGTTTACTGGCAACAGGCACTGGAACGAGTTGAAAAGGAGGGCGACCCCAAGAATGATCGTCGTCCGATATTAATACGAAAAATAAAACTAAAAAAATATCTGAAAGAATGAAATCATTACGTATCATGAAGTTGGTAGCAGCAACCGTGGCAACCGCTATGGTGGCAAGCTGTGGTTCTACGCGTAAGGTCGTCAACGAGACGCCTAACGCGCAGATAGTGGTGCAGAAACAAGAGTTTCTGCAGAAGGTAAGCGACAATGCCCAGCACGCTCGTTTTGTCACTTCAAAGGTGAAGTTCTCGGTAGAAGTGGGTTCCCAGCAATTGACGCTCACAGGTAATCTGAAGATGAAGCGCGATGATGTCATCCGTTTGCAACTGATGGCTTTCGGTTTTGTTGAAGCTGGTCGTTTGGAGTTCACTAAGGACTATGTGTTGGTCATGGACCGTATCAATAAGCAGTATCTGAGAGTGCCCTATCAGCAGTTGGATTTTATGCGTAATAGCGGTCTTGACTTCTATGCCCTGCAAGCCCTGTTTTGGAATGAGTTGTTCCAGCCAGGTAAGACGCGTATGACAGACGAAATGTTGAAAAGCTATGCCACTGATATGGAGGGAGAGGATGCTGTCATCTCGATGGAAAGCGGCAAATTGTCGTATCGCTGGCTGGCTGATAAGGGTAACGCTTTGGTGAAGATGGCTAATATCCTCTATAAGGACAGGTACCGTGGCAACTATCAGTTGAATTGGGACTATGTGGACTTTAAGCAGAATGGTCGTAAGAAGTTCCCGATGGACCATAAGGTTAAGTTCACAACCCCCGATAAGGAGGTAAAGTTCGAGATGATGCTCAACTACTTAGGTGCTGATGAGGATTGGGAAACACGTACCGAAGTGTCTGGTAAGTATCGTGAGGTCTCAGTTGACGAGATCCTACGTCGTTTCATGGCACTCTAAAAGAGATTGAGAAATTGAGAAAATGAGAGATTGAGAAATTGAGAAAATGAGAAGTTATAAGAAATTGAGATATTTAGAGATTGAGAGAATGAGCAATTGGGGTTGGCATCGACTTTTGTTGATGTTTGTCCTAATCTCTCATTTCCTCTTTTTCTCATTTCCTCTATCTCTAAACGCCCAGCAGAAGCGGACAACTAAGCGGGTTGTTAAAAAGACAGTTAAAAGCCAGAAGCCAAGGACTAATAGTCAGAATGCCACGACATCGGTTCAGGCTTTGGAAAAGCAGCGCCAACAGATTCAGCAACAAATCAAGGAACAGGAACGTCGCCTCCGCAACAATGTGCAGGACGTGAGGAAGCGTCTCAATACCTTGATAGCGCTGAACACGGAGATAGAGGGTAAACGCCGTACTATCGATACCATCAGAAAGGACATTTCATCGCTGGATATTGAAATAGAGATGCTGCTTGGACAATTTGACCTGTTGCAGGAGAAACTGGAGAAGACCAAGAAGAACTATGTCAAATCGATGCGCTACATGCATCGTAACCGCTCAGCTCAGAACCAGCTGATGTTCATCTTCAGTGCCGACAACTTGACACAACTGGTGCGTCGTCTGCGTTTTATGCGTGAATACGCTTCCTACCAGCGTGTACAAGGAGAACGTGTAAAGGCTGAAGAGGAAGAGGTGAACCGTAAGTTTCAAGAGATTGCTAATGCTCAGCAACATAAGCAGGTGTTGTTGACGCGTGGTGAACAGGAACGGCAATCGCTGGAGGGTAAGCAGATTGAGCAGAAGCAGGTGGTTCAAACCCTGCAGAAAGAACAAAAGACCATCCAAGGTATTATAGCCCAACAGAAGAAGAAGGATGCTGCGCTGAATGCCCAGATTGATCGTTTGATTGCCGAGGAGGTGGCCCGCCAGAAGGCACGTGCCGCTGCTGAAGCTAAGAGACGTGCCGAGGCTGAGGCTGCCAAGAAGCGTGCTGCTGAACTGGCTCGTAAAAAGGCTGCTGCCGAGGCCGCAGCGCGTGAGAATGCCCGTCGTATTGCAGAAGCCAAGGAACGTGAAGAGCGTGCCAAACAGGAGGCAATGGCTGCCAAGAACAAACAAGCCCGTGAGGCTGCTGAACGCAAGGCTCGTGAGGCTGAAGAGGCCCGTCTGGCTGCCGAGAAGAAAGCGGATGCTGAGGCTCGCGAACATGCCAAGGAGGTGGCCACAGCCCGTAAGGAAGCTGAGGCTGTGCTAAATGCACCTACCGAGGATATGCGTATCAGTGGCAGCTTCGAGAGTAATCGTGGTCGTTTACCCATCCCCATTACTGGCGGCTATCGTATCGTAAGCCATTTTGGCCAGTATAATGTGGAGGGCTTGCATAATGTGACACTTGACAACAAGGGTATCAACATCCAAGGTAGCCCAGGTGCTCAGGCCCGTAGCATATTCGATGGCGAGGTCAGTGCAGTGTTCAGTTTTGGCGGTACAATGGTGGTCATGGTACGTCATGGCAGCTACATCAGTGTCTATTGTAATTTAGCTAACGTCAACGTACATCGTGGTCAGAAGGTTACCACTCGTCAGACCTTAGGCCGGTTAGGACAGGATAATATCCTACAGTTCCAGTTGCGCAGAGAGACAGCCAAACTCAATCCTGAGAGTTGGCTGGGAAGATGATCTTAGTGAGTAATTACTCATTACTAATTAAGGAAACGTATGTTTCAATTGCATGTTCAATCTCTGAAATCCGGATGTATTCGTCAGCAGAGTGTGAACGGCTTGATTCGCCAGGTCCTAATTTAAAGGAGAGGAAGGGCATCAGTGCCTGATCGCTTAGCGTTGGAGAGCCGTAAGGCGACATACCCATCTTGATACAGCGTTGTATCAAGGGATGCCCAACGGGGATATGCGATGACGATAGGCGGAATGAGCGAGCCGTCAGTTCACATTTCTTCATGTGGCTTTGCAGGAAATTGAACAGGAATTCGTTCTGGTAGAACTCATTGGTACGTACGTCAATCACGAAGTGACACTCGTCGGGTACTACATTATGTTGGGTGCCACTATTCAGCATGGTCACCGTCATCTTTGTAGGACCAAGCAGCAGACTGCGTTTGCGGAACTTATGGTTGCGCAACCATACCAGGTCGTCCAAAGCCTCATAGATGGCATTGACACCCTCATCGCGAGCCGCATGACCGCTCTTGCCTCGTGCCACGCCGTCAATCACCATCAGTCCCTTCTCGGCAATGGCGGGCTGCATGCCTGTTGGCTCTCCCACGATGGCCACGTCAATCTTTGGCAGTTCAGGCAATGCCAGCGAGAAACCATTTTGTCCGCTTACCTCTTCCTCACAACTGGCCAAATATACTATATTATAAGGTACGTCGCGCGTGCGTAGGATGCGGTACACCTGTAGCAGGCTTACCAGTCCACCACCGCAGTCGTTCGAACCTAAACCATACAGGTAATTGTCCTCAATTGTCGGATTGAAAGGGTCGCGCGTCCATGTGCTCACGGGCTTGACCGTGTCGATATGGGCATTCAATAGCAGGGTTGGTTTGTTGTCGTCCAACGCTTCCTGTACCAAAATATTATTCCCGATACGCTTCACGGGAAGTCCGCATTTTCCGATGAAATCAGCCAAAATGTCTGCAGCTGCACTTTCTTCGCGACTAATCGATGGTGTTGCTATAAGCTTTTGCAACAACTCGACGGCTTCTTTTGTATATTGATTAATATCCATAATTGCTGCAAAGATACAAAATAATTCTTAATTCATAACTCTTAATTCTTATTTTATTTGTATCTTTGCAGCTAAATAATTAGGAGAGCGATTATGCAGACGAATTATCACATGTCAGTGCTGGTGCACGAACAGGCAAAGAAGTATGGTGACCGCGAGATGCTGATCTATCAGGATTTTAGTGGCAAGGAATGGAAATCATTGTCGTGGAATCAGGTGTCGCAGACTGTTAAGCAAATCAGCAACGCTTTGCTGAATCTGGGTGTGAAGGTTCAAGAGAACATTGGTATCTTTTCACAGAACTCGGTGCAGTATATCGAGTGTGACTTTGCTGCCTGGGGTATTCGTGCTGTGACCATTCCGTTCTATGCCACTTCGTCGGAACAGCAGATACAGTTTATGGTTAACGATGCCAAGGTACGTTTCCTCTTTGTGGGTGAACAGGATCAGTACGACAAAGCCCGTCGCATCTTTTCGCTTTGTCCGACGCTGGAACGTATCATCGTGTTCGACCCGTTGGTTCAAATCTCTACAAATGATCCTAATGCTGTTTACTTCAGTGATTTTGTAAAGTTGGGTGAGAATTTGCCCCGACAGATTGAGGTGGAACGGTTGCAGAAGGAAGCTTCCTTCGATGATATCGCCAATATTCTCTATACCAGTGGTACGACAGGTAATTCGAAAGGTGTTATCCTGACCCACGGACAGTTTAATGCCGCCATGGTGGCCAATAGCAAGTGCGTGCCTGTCAATGAGAATGACCGCATCATGAACTTCCTGCCCTATACACACATCTTCGAGCGTGGTTGGGCTATGTTGTGTTTGTATGCAGGTGCACGCCTCATCGTGAACACTTACCCGCTGCAGGTACAACAGTCCATGCGTGAGACGCATCCCACGTGTATGTCGGCTGTGCCGCGCTTCTGGGAGAAGGTGTATATGGGTGTGATGGACAAGATAGAGCATGCCAGTGCCATGCAGCGCAAGCTATTTATGCATGCGCTGAGTGTAGGTCGCAAGCATAATATCGAGTATCTTAGTTTGGGTAAGAAACCGCCGCTGCCTCTGCATTTGGAATATGAGATGCTGAATCGTACGGTATTCTCGTTGGTCCGTAAAGAATTAGGACTTGAGAATGCTCATTTCTTCCCGACGGCAGGTGCTGCAGTAAGTCCCTTTGTTGAAGAATTCGTCCATTCCATCGGTATTAATATGATAGTTGGCTACGGTTTGACGGAGTCGTTGGCTACCGTCAGCTGTGACCATTTGGGTGAGCCTTACACTGTGGGTAGCGTGGGACATCCTATCGAAGGTATTAGTATCAAAATCAGCGAAGAGGGCGAAATCTTGCTGAAGGGTCCGACGATTACTTGTGGCTATTACAACCGTGATGACCTGACCAGGGATGCCTTTACGGAAGACGGTTACTTTAAGACAGGTGATGCCGGCTATATAAAGAATGGCGAGTTGTTCCTGACAGAGCGTATCAAAGACCTCTTTAAGACGTCAAATGGTAAATATATTGCACCACAGATGATAGAATCGAAACTGTTGGTCGATAAGTATATTGACCAGATTGCGATTATTGCTGACCAGCGTAAGTTTGTATCGGCACTTATCGTCCCTGTCTATAGCCTGTTGGAAGAATATGCTCATGCTCATCATATCGCGTTTGAGACACGTGAGGAACTTTGTCAGCATCCTCAAATTATGGAGATGATGAAGGAACGTATTGACACCCTTCAACAACAACTGGCACACTACGAGCAGGTGAAACGCTTCACGTTACTGCCTTACCCCTTGTCGATGGAGAAGGGAGAACTGACCAATACGCTGAAGATACGCCGCAAAGTTCTTAATGAAAACTATAAGGCAGAAATCGATAAGATGTATGAGGAATAGTTGAGAGTTTAAAGTTTAGAGTTTAGAGATGATTACTCAAGATCAGTTGAAAGATGTGCTTGACAGGGCTAATGCGCTGTATAAGTATTTGAAAATAGACGAAAAGAAGATGGAGTACGAAGAGGAGGATCTTCGTACGCAGGCTCCTGACTTCTGGGAAGACCAGAAGCGTGCTGAGGAGCAGATGAAGAAGGTGAAGGGCATCAAGAAGTGGCTCGACGGTTATCAGGATGTACGTACTGCTGCTGACGAGTTACAGTTGGCATACGACTTCTATAAAGAGGAGATGGTGACTGAGGAGGAAGTCGATGCCAATTATGCAAAAGCGATAGATTTCATCGAGAAACTGGAGTTGAAGAACATGCTCCGTCAGAAGGAAGACCCCATGGAGTGTGTGCTCAAGATCAATAGCGGTGCCGGTGGTACCGAGGCCCAAGACTGGGCACAAATGCTGATGCGTATGTACCAGCGTTGGGCTGAGGCTCATGACTATAAGGTCAGCATCGCCAACCTGCAAGAAGGTGACGATGCTGGTATCAAGAGTGTGACGATGCAGATAGAAGGTGGCGAATATGCCTACGGCTACCTGAAGTCGGAGAATGGTGTCCACCGTTTAGTGCGCGTGTCCCCCTATAATGCCCAGGGTAAGCGAATGACATCGTTTGCCTCCGTCTTTGTCAGTCCGCTGGTTGACGATACCATCGAGGTATATGTCGACCCCGCCAAGTTGTCGTGGGACACCTTCCGCTCGAGTGGTGCTGGTGGCCAGAACGTCAACAAGGTGGAGTCGGGTGTTCGTCTGCGCTATTGGTACACAGACCCCGATACAGGTGTTGAGGAGGAAATCCTCATTGAGAATACTGAGACGCGCGACCAGCCAAAGAATAAGGAACGCGCTATGGCATTGCTGCGTTCACAACTCTACGACCGTGCCATGCAGAAGCGCCTGGAAGCCCAGGCCAAGATAGAGGCTGGTAAGAAGAAGATAGAGTGGGGTAGTCAGATTCGTTCCTACGTCTTCGACGACCGTCGTGTCAAGGACCACCGTACCAACTACCAGACTTCCGATGTTGATGGCGTGATGGACGGTAAAATCGACGATTTCATCAAGGCATACCTGATGGAATTCCCTGTTAATGATGATGAATAGTTAAACTTAAATATTACAATTATGAGCAAGAACAAAGTAAATGCAAAGCGCGAGGCTTATGCCAAGAAACAGGAAGAACAAGGTAGAAAGGTAGTAGCATGGATTTTCGGTGCGTTAATCGTGCTGGCTATCATTTATATGTTTTGGACTTTCACAATGGTTGCATAATGGCACTCGAAATTGAACGTAAATACCTCGTGCTTGACGATTCGTACAAGCGCGAGGCTTTTTCTTCCTACCACATCATGCAGGGCTACATTTGTAGTGAGCGTGGTCGCACAGTCCGTGTACGTATTCGTGACAACCAGGGCTTTATCACCATCAAGGGGCCGTCAGACATTGGTGGCCTTGCCCGTTACGAATTCGAGCAGGAAATACCATTGGCTGATGCTGAACAGCTGATGCGGCTCTGCCAGCCAGGTATCATTGACAAGACCCGCTGGTTGGTTAAGAGCGACGACTTCACCTTCGAAGTCGATGAGTTTCACGGTGACAACGCTGGCTTGGTTATGGCTGAAGTAGAGCTAAAGACTGCAGACGACCAACCCGTTTTACCACCTTTTATAGGAAAAGAGGTTACTGGCGACCGCCGCTATTATAACAGCCAGTTACGCAGTAACCCCTATTCTCGTTGGTAAACACGAGACGTAATCTCGTTAGGAACGAGATTACGGCTCATTATTTGCACCAATCACTACATCCGTATCTTTCTTCACCTTACCGGCATCGCCACCTCCGTACACGTTGCCCAGGATGATAGCACCATTCTTAATCAACACCTTTGTCCAGATGGATGTTCCGAATTGGTCAGCATCCAGAGTTGCGTCACCACGGCAAGCACCATAGACCTCACCACCATAGTGAACCTGGTAGTCGTCTGGTGTACCAATGGTCACAGTACCCGTACCACCACCAATGATGACGGTGTTCATGGACTGGCGTCCAGGGACGTTGACAGGTTTATCAGTTATATTGGCCTGACCAGGCTTATAGGGATCGTAGGTCTGATCTATCTTCGGTGCACCTACGCTACCCATAGAACCACCGCCATAGACATTGCGGTGGATGGTACCACCCTTGACGTCGACGGTTGTGAAGCGGGTCACAGAACCGGCAGAGTTACTGAAGTCCTCTTCCTTGGTGGCTTGACCACCATAGGTAACTTCGTCTTCATAGTCACCATCACCATTAAAGTCGTACTTGTACTTGTTAACACCAGAGCCGCCACCGAAGATATTACCGCGATACAACCACTGCGGGTCGTCGAGGTTATCTGTTTCAAGGAGTCCTTGATTGGTCTGATTATAGGGCATGCCAATCTCACCGTCATTGACAGTAACCTTCGTATCACGGCGTACGTGACCGTCCTGACCACCGCCATAGACAGAGCCTAAGATAGTAGGACCGCTCTTTTCCCAGTTATCTTTACCACTGGCAAGGGCATCATACTCTGCAGTGGTAATGCCATCACCCACCTTATAAGTGCCATTGGCTGTCTTGCACCGATATCCACCAATGGTCACATCGGTCTCGTTGACATAGCCTGAGAAGAAGGCTGGACTATAGAGATAGCGCGGCAATTCACTGATGTTGGGTGCAGCCTCACCGGCACTACCGCCAAGGACGTTACCATAGGGCAGACCATCCTTATACTTTGGTTCTTTAGTGCCTACCTGACCACCGATTACCCTGACGTTGGTCTTACCGCTACTCAGGAAGTAATCTGCCATTGTTGTCGGTTTGTTCGATGCCGTGATAGGCTCGTTGGGTTTGAATCCTGTGGTTGGAGTCCACAGAACTGCATCGTGAAGCGTTTCACCATAACCAGCAGGGTAATAGTCATCGGTTCCACCGGCATAGTTACCTTTACCCACAGAAGCGATGTTACCTCCACCATAGACATTACGTACCACATGGCCACCAGTCATTGTCACATAAGTGTTGCCGAGCACCTTACCAGATAGCAGACCGTAAATCTTTCTCTCTTTGTTTTTGCCTGCATTTGTACCTGAAAGAATAGGTACATTCTTCTTGTAAGTATCCTTACCCTTACCACCACCATACAGCGAGTGACCTATCAGGCCTCCACTCAGCATCACGTGGGTATCGCTGTAGACATAGCCGTTCTCACCGCTGCCATGAACAGAACCAGTGATACATGGTGTCGTCAGCGTGCCAATAGCTGAAGGATCAGCCGTACTTGGTAGCTTGACGTTTACTTCAGCCTCGTTGACGAAGGCATGATGGGCCATGACATAGCGGTCGGCAGCCTCACCACGCCCACTACCATAGACGTCACCACCATCGGTACCATCCACACCTATGTGTCCACCGGTGATATTGATCGTAGCCTTACCAGTATTTTCTTTAAACTTAAACTCATACGGCCAGCTCAGGGCAAAGCCACGAACTACTTCCGCACTAGTTCCAGGGTTGTCGATATCTGCATGCTTGGCGGTTCCTCCAGTAATGGTATCGGTAGCATTCGTAATCGTACCTACCGACGCCATAGCACCGGCACCATAGACACAGCCCGTAATCAGACCGCCGTCGATATTGACCGTGGTATTACCACGCACGATACCAGCCCACTTGTTGTACCGCTCTACACCGTTATCAGTATACGTATCGGTACCACAACCGCCACCATAGACGTTGCCTCGGTATGCATAATACTCACTGGAGTTACCAATAGTACCGCTATGGATGTTAAGCAGCGTGTTGTTGAAGGTATGTCCGTTCTCACCACTACCATAGACAGAACCCTTGACCAGTGGTGTGTCAATAGTCTTACCATCACCATTGTTGCTCGTTCCCTTAGATGCATCGCCAATAGTGACTTTGGCATCGTTGACCCAAGCAACAAAGTCATCGCGCGCCTCCGGATTGGTAATATCACCTCGTGACGAACCGAAGACCATACCGTTCTCGTGACCGTCAACACCAATAGTACCTCCAGTAATGGTGACATTGGTAGTACCAGTAGCAGCATGGTCGGTGTGAAGTCCCTTAACATCTACAACCTTCGGAATACCCACATATCCTTCAACGTTTGTTGATGTTGTGTACTCGAAGTCACCCACCGTTCCGTAAGCGCCGCCACCATATATATTATGGTAGATAGTAGGAGTACCACTGATGCTTACATTGGTGTTACCATAGATATGACCGCTACGAACCGTCAGACGATAGCCATTACCACCACCATAGACATTACCCATCGTAGCACCACCATAGCGGATGGTGTCGCCCTTGCCTTCCGTGAGGACTGTTTTGTCGATACCAATGGTACCACCACTGATATTTACGTAGGTATCACCAACCAGGCCATTGGTCAGCGTCTCACCCAGCGCAGTCGACTCACCAACGGCAGCCATATCGCCACCACCAAAGACGCTGGCCAAGACCTCACCACCAGTCATGGTGACTCTGGTTCCACCCTTCACGCGACCAGCAATATACTTAGGATAAGAAACTGCTTTACCTGTAGGAGTGAGAGATTCTACAGTACTACCATAACCACCGCCAAAGACACTGCCATAGGTATAGCGAGTGACATTATTTACAGAGATGGCTGGATCATTTGCATTCACTGCCGGAACACTGACTGTACCCGTTAGTTTCGTACCAATAGTGCCACCATTTACGATGACCTCAGTAGATGCGACGACATCCTTATTATTGGCATCTTTTATCGCATTACCATCAGCATCTTTGACCACGTGAGTACCTTGGGTCATACCCAGCTCAGAACCACCATAGACGCTACTCTTGATAGTGCCGCCATTGATGGTCAGCTTGGTACTCTTCACGTTACCCAGCTTCCACCAGTCAACAGCAGAGATAGCAGTTGTGCCATCCAACTGATACATACGTCCCATACCACCGGCAAAGACGTTACCGCCCTTGGTGTGCGACAGACGATAGAGCTTTAGGCCTGAGTCATATACAAACTCGGTATTTGGAATGTTCTTATACTTCTTCCACTTGGTCCAATCAGTAGCATCCCAAGTTGCAACAGCCTTATTGGCAGTAATACCCGCAGCAGTATTATCAGCAGTATTTGGAATCACGTACTCCCATTTGTTACCAATCGTACCGCCATTGATAGTGATGTCGATGTGGCCGCGACCCTTGGTAAAGAATCCACTCGTACTGAATCCTGTCTCAGTGTCAGTATCTGCACGCATCTTGCCATAGCCATCCGTCTCTGTTTCTGCAAACAGTCCATAGCCCACAGAGCCCAGACGACCACCACCATAGACAGAGCCGAGAATCTCACCGCCTTCAATGTTCATGGTCACCGAACCTGCCACATTACCAGCTGTATAGGCATCAGCACCGAAGCCACGACCACCACCGAAGACGTTACCTTCCACGTAAGAGGTGCCCCAAGTACCAATCCTGGTAGCTTTACCTGCGTAAAGATCTTCATACGCCTCTGCATAGGTCTTGGTTTTATCAATAGCATTGCCTTTGATGTTCATTGTTACATTACGCATTACGTGACCATCCTCACCGCCACCAAAGACAGATCCGTAAATCCATCCGCCAGTAACGTTCACTTCCGCATCCTGTACATTGGTCTGCTTATTGAAGAATACACGCGTATCACCAGCACCGCCTCCGAACAGATAGCAAGTAACAGGGTGATTGATAATCTGACCCAAGGTGCGCGGAACACCGATGGTGCCGCCCGTCATCGTGACAGTTGCCTTACCATCGACATTCGTCATCTCGTTAGCACCATATACATTAGTCAGGATATGACCACCCTTGATTTCCACTAAGGTATTGCCACCGACTTCACCAGCTTTCCAATGCCACTCACCAGCTTTATATGGGAAGTATCCGGATCCACCACCGAACACGCTGCCATAGAAGGTGTGTCCGTTAGTTGCTGTCGGACGACCACCTGCAGCATTTTCTTTAGTAGAACCTGCCGGATAGGTACCATCTTCGTTAGCGAACTTGTCGTGAGGAGCGTATGGCGACTTATACTTCCAGCTTGCACATTCAGGCAGAGAATGCTGATAATAATTGCCGTTCACCTTGTTATATAGATCAGGCTCCTTTGTTTGGTCTGCAATCAAATATCCTGCCGCCCACTCAGCATCTGTATAGCGACGGTTGACGAACATGTGGGCTACTGGAGTAGCTAACTCATCCAAGTACTTACCATCATCATCCATCTGCACATAACCATTACCAATTTGGCAGTTGCCCTCGATGGTTACATGCGTATCGTGCTGTACAAAGCCTTGCTCAGCACCGCCAAAGACATCACCCTTCACAAAGGCATTGCCGCCAATAGTTACATCGGTGTGAGTGGCCAGACCCAACGTCTCAAGGAACTTAAGGTAAGCAGTCTCATTAGCAGTGGAATAAGTATCCTGACCATTGTCCTTATTAATACTCCAAGGTGTAGCCCAAGCATTGTCATCCTTATCAATATAAGGCGTAGCACCCTTACCAGCACCAAAGACATGACCTGTGTTAGCAGGCATTGTCATGTTGTCGGGACCGATTTCAGCATAGCCTTTGACGGTGACAGAACAATTACCGCTATTCTCGTTCTTCAAAGAAGTCGGTATTCCGTTAACGACATTATATCTACCAATCGAGGCAATCTCACCGCCGCCATAGACGCTACCCAGCACCTTGGCATCGCCCTGAATGGTAACCGTAGCGTTACCACGTACCAGAGCGGAGTAGCCATGTGTTGGTACACCCTTACCGGCACCGAATACGTTACCTGCGATAGCGGGATATGCATAATTACCGGTTCCTTCTCCAAGTCCGATGATTACAGACGTGTTCTTTTCTACACGGCCTACCTCACCACCACCATATACGGAGCCATCTATCGTGACCGTACCGTTACCAATGGTGATATTCGTACCACCTTCCGGATAGTCAATACCATCGCCATCGACACCAATCATACCCTTAGCACACGTGAAGGCGCCGTCACCACTTGCAGCTGCTTCACCCTTACCACCGCCATATACATCGCCTGTAATAATGGCCGTGTTGCGGGGAGCCAAAATAGGATCTGTCGTTTGCTCAACATCGCCTAAGTACCATGCCCACACAGCTTCATCCTTAACGTCAGTGGTCTTTCGAGCACCTGCCAAGGTCGCATTATAGGCATTGGCATCTGCAACAGTAATAGCATTGCCTGCAACATACGATGGCGTCAATGCATTGTTAACACGAGTTGCCTCATCAGCAGTCAGCTTGGTATGCTTAGCAATATAACCACTTATACTCTTATTATACTCATCACATTCTGCCTGAGTATAATAAACTGTTGGAGTCTTTACGTCAGTTGTCTTTCTTGCACCAGATAATGTTGCATTATATGCATTAGCCTCAGCTGCAGTTGATGGGTCTGTATTATCATGTGCACCATCTAACGTTGCATTATACTCATTACATTCTTCCTGAGTGTAATTAACTGCTGCTGTCTTGACATCAGTTGTCTTTCTTGCCCCAGACAATGTCGCATTATATGCATTGGCATCCTTAGTCATGAGTTCTGCACCAGCTACATAACTAGTTCCCAAAGCAGCCTTAACTAATGCTACTTGCTCTTCAGACAGCGCTGTACCACTGGCAATATAACCAGCAACATTTGCAGCATTATACTCATTACATTCAGCCTGCGTATAATAAACCGCAGCCTTCTTTTCCTTATATGAATACTTATCGCCGCTAGCAGTGGTGGATTCCCAAACAGGGTTGCCATCTTCCCACGATGCAATCCACTGACCAGTACCAATCTCCACATACGTGTCACCCTCGACAGAAGCCAGGTTACCACCACCATAGATAGTACCGATGGTTCCAATTGGAATTATTCTGTTTTTATCTTCTCCGGTTCCATCATAGTGTGGATATTTTGTTTTATAATCGTCCTTATAATCGTTGTACTTCGAACGAATCCTACCAGTTGTCATGTTGACGTTGATGTGCGGGTTACCAATCATTGTAGCTCCGACACCATAGCCGCCACCAAAGATTTTATCAATCTTTGTTGCAGAGATGATGTTGATGCGAGGATCCCAGTAAGGAGTCGTTCGTGCACCGATTTCGCCTTCTCTATAAGGAATACGCTGTTGAACGATAGCGTTAGTCGGTTGACCGTTTTTGTCAACATCGTGAAGATCATTACCGTTAGCATCCTTAGCATTTTGAGTTTCAGTCTTAAAACCATAGACAGAGTAAGGAGCCAAGTTTCCTCCGGCATACAACTCGCCAATTTCAATAGGCGTACAGCCGTATTCTTCTACCGTAATAGTGATCTTACCATTAATCGTACCGGCACGGTCATTACCACCAAAGATTTTGTCATATTTACCATTGGTAATTTTCATGTTAACATCACTATTGATGTTGGCTTTGTAGGAGCCACCGTAGAAAGTACCGCCATTCTCCACGCAGTCAATAGTCACGTTAATGGTGGCATCGGTTTCAGCAGACTTACTGCCACCATATGTACCACCGGTAACGATAGCACAAGTGCCCACTTGCTGGAGCTGTGAAGCGATTTCACCACTGATATTACCCTTCTCGTTACTACCGCCATAGGCTTTATGGATATGTCCACCGTTAATGGTTGTTGCAGCCACGCCCGTGCCATATACATAAGTGGCTCTTCGTTCTTCCGGTGTAGTAGCATCAGCGTTATCAATGGCTTTGTATGGGGTTCCTTCTGCACCAGTACCGTGAGTTTCTGAGTTGTAGTCAGTTTCTCCAGATTCTACGTAATGTGAGAATTGGCGATAACCTACGTTTGCGCCTGGGTTCTCGTACCATGTTGTACCAATTTGGTACTTATCTTTACCATTACCACCACCAAAGAGTTCGTCAATGATAAAGCAAGACTTCACCGTCACATCTGTGGCAGAAACGGGAGCAGCATTACCACCACCATAAACCTGTTTAATGCTGGTCGTACCGCAACCTTCAATGATGACTTCCGTCTTTTCCGCATCACTATTTGGCTCGTAGGGCGCCAAGTCACCACCACCATAGACAGCCGTCACGTCATAGCCATACGAATTATAAAGATTATCCATCGCAACGTCGATAGCGTTTGCTTTATTGGTTATGTCCGTTTTATTTGCATCTGTCAGGTTTTCCTCAGTTGTTGATGACAAATTGGTCAAGAGCGTGTTGGCTGCAGTGATAGCGTCAGCATCGTTAGCAAGTCCACCTGATTTTGTTGCCTCTCCGACCAAACGGGTCAGCCAAGCTTTATAACCTTCTCCTGAAGCCTTCTCAGCTGAATAGGACGGAGGAAGTGCAGCTTTAGTTGAAACATTATCTTGACCATCTTTCTGCGTCGCATAGACATGTACCGTGACGTGTCCCTTTGGCGAACCGTTCAGGTCATTACATCCATAGACTTTATCTACGATACAGCCTTTCTCATTGTCTTTCACACCCTTATTCAGCTCCACAGTGGTATTGCCAAGCACCATTGCAGGGATGGCATTATCACCACGTGTACCCATACCACCACCGTATGCATCGTGAGTGACTTTACCACCAGTCAGATTGATCATCGTGCTCTCCTTGACACGACCCATCTCGCCGCCACCATAGACGTTGTTGGCAATGGTGCCGCCTGTCACGTTCACCTCAGTCCAAAGCGAAGTAGCGTATGTTGCCGGATTGTAATAGGTAGGTCCTGTTTCTGTAGTACTAACACCACCTGTGAACGCGCTGGTGAGGAACGAACTACCTGGACCGCGTCCAGCACCAAAGACGTTACCACCAATGGAACCGCCTTTGATGTTCACAATATTGCAGGAATAGGATGCATGATCGCTCGATTCCGTTTTTTCTTTCTGCTCATTTTTATCCTGACCTATTTTTGGAGGACCTACAGAAGCCAAGGCACCACCGCCATAGACGTTACCAGCAATGGTTCCACCTAAGACGTCAACCGATGTCGTACAGGTAACAGAACCGGAGGCGTTGTTACGATATTCATTAACACCGTCCGTGTATTTTCCGATACCCGAACCAGCACCGAAGACATGGCCGCTTCGTGCATATGTATCAGTTGATTGACCTGAAATATTTCCCTTAAAGATCTTTACTTCGGTACTATTACGTACATGACCGTCCTGACTGCCACCATAGACGGAGCCATAGATATTGGGGGTATTAGCGGAGAATGTTGTTACTTCTCCTGTTTTGTAACCGCCAATATTTATATAAGCCTTGTTGACATAACCCAGGAAGAAGTCGGGTACATACATGTAGCGAGGCGAGAGTCTGCATTCTGCTGCTGCCTGACCACGGCTACCGCCAAAGACCGAACCGTATGGGATGAGGTCGTTAGAATCAAATCCGGCATTTGTGGAACCTACATCACCGCCCATAATGGTGACGGTGGTCTTACCACTATTTTGGAAATAGTGAGCATGAGTACCAGCTGCAGGTGTTGCCGTCCATATTGCACCATCAGCTGATGGCAATTCGCCATAGCCTGCCGTTGAGTAGTCATCCGAGCCACCAGAATAGTTACCTTTACCCACTGAGGCCATGTTACCGCCACCATAGATAAACCAGCCAACCTTTCCACCATTCATGATGACTTCTGTGTTACCATACACCTTACCAGCTGTCCAGCTGTGAGCAGCTTCTGTGGCAGCTTTCGGCTTGCCGGCATCATCTGGATTCCATAATGTAGTCGTATATGTACTGATACCTTTACCACCACCAAACAAACTGTTGGTAATTGTTCCATGGTGCATAGTGACTTTAGTATTCTCATAAACGTGACCGTCTTCACCACCACCATAGACAGACTTGCTAATAGTGGGCGTCAAGGTAGAGACAGAGCCGCCACTCGTACCTATCGTCACCTCCGACTCCTTGACATTGGCAATATGGGCTTCCGTATAGCGTTGCTCAGTAATATCGTCTACGTTGTTGAAGGACACCTGTCCCTTACCACCGCCAAACACGTAATTGTCAACTATGGCAGAACCAGTAATGTTGACGTGGGCCTTACCACCATCGATACCTGCGACATATTTGAATTCGTAAGGCCAGCTAAGACCGAAGTCATAGAAGGTCTTCTTATCTGCATTGTAGGTATCGTGCTTGATGACTTGCGTATATTGATTATTCGCGTCAACTTGATAGTCGATAACACCAACAGAAGCCAGCTCACCGCCGCCATAGACACTGCCATTTACACGACCACTGCCAACAACATTCACGTAGGTATTTCCACCTATACATCCGGCATATTGCAGAGGTGTAAAGAGATATGTTACAGCATTTTCTCCACTGCCCGCAGTAATCGTACTGTTGTATTCAGCACGATGTTCAGCACTTCCATAGCCACCACCATAGACACTGCCGTTGACAACGGGGGTACCAGAATCGCTAATGGCACCTGTTGACTCATTTCTGCTACCGCCAATGGTCACATAGACATGGTCACGTGTTGTACCAAACTCAGCACCGCCATAGACATTTCTCTTGATAGTACCGCCAGTGATATTCACAGACGACGTCTTTACCTGTGCCATTCGGCTCCACAGTTCGTTAGGACTTCCATCGAGCAGTGTCAGACGTCCCATGGCACCACCAAAGACGTTACCGCTATATTTTGCCCCCTCTGGTACAGGTGCTTCAAAGGTATTTCCGATGGTACCGCCACTGATGTTAATCGTGACATGACCGTATTTGTTATCACCGTCATCATTAACGAACTGTCCTGTCGTAGCATCTTGCGCACCTGCGAAATCAACACCTACCGATGCCAATCGACCGCCACCATAGACGGAACCTAAGATGGTTGGGTTGCCGCTGACAGTAATCTCTGCATTGCCGCGAACAGTACCTGCCGTCAGTTCTGTTCCAGAGAATCCACGACCGCCACCAAAGATGTTACCATCCACGTACGACGTTCCATTGGTACCAATCTTGGCTGTACCAGAAATGCTCACTTGGGCATTACCCCTGACGTGACCATCCTCAGCACCACCGAATACGGAACCGAAGATACGTGCAGTACCACCTACCTGCACATTTGTGTTGTTGACATTAGTGTACATCTTGAAGTGCTCGCGCTGGTCGCCCTTACCGCCACCAAACAGGTAACAGGTCACTGGCTTTTTCAGAATATCAGTATCTGAACGGGGTACACCCAGTGTTCCACCCGTCATGATAACTTCGCAATTGCCCAGTACACTGGTCAACTCATTACCGCCATAGACGCAGGTCAGGATATGACCGCCGGTAATCTCCACACTCGTATTGCCTTCTACCAGTCCGGCAGATGGCAGCCAGTCGTGGCCTGTGACAATGCCCGCAGCATTCTTGATTTCGTAGGGGAAGTAGCCGGAACCGCCACCGAACACATAGCCATAGTAGGTATGTCCGTCAGAACCTGTCGTGCTGCCATTCGTCACAGTGGAGCCGTCTCTATAAGGTATGTCAGCCGAGGGATCGTAAGGCAGATAGACGGTCTTACCGTCTTTCACTACGCCATAGTCCCAGCTTGCACAGTCCTTGAAGTTTGCGGGATCTTCACCAGTCCATTCTTCATCTGTGTGAATTTTAGGTTTGTATGGGTCTGCAGCGGTACCAGTACCAGTATATTGTCCTTCGCCGCAACCAATCTGACCACCAGAAATCGTCACCTTGGTATTGCCGCGCACACGCCCGTTCTCACCGCCACCATAGACGGAGGCCATGACGATACCACCGCTGATGGTCACATCGGTTTCATAGACGTAGGTACGGAAGTCCGCATCGGGATCAGTATCAGGATTCTCCACTTCACCACGACCGGCACCAAACACGAAGCCTACATCCACAGGATTATGCTCGAGGCTTGCGCCTACATCCATACGGTGATGTCCTGTATTCTTCATACCGCCGTCTGTAAATGCTGCTTCCACAGGGCCAATCTGGCCACCGCTGATCGCAACTGTGCACTTTCCGGTGTTTTCTTTATAGTTGACAATCTTACCAATACAGCCAGTATGGGTTTCCGTGCCGGTATGATAGACGATGGCACCTGACAGAGTTTTGCCTTCCTCATCAACAGCAGCTGTTCCTACTGAACCTTGTAGACCGCCGCCATACACACCATCAACGACATAGCCACCAGCCATGGTGATATTGGTGTTACCGAGCACGTCAGCTAAGCTACCGCCGCCATAGACACTCTCTGCAATTGTAACCTTTTCAGTTCCTTCTGCTACGGCAGCATGAGTATCAGGAGTAGCACAGATATTCACAAAGGTATTACCTGTGACGTTTGATTCTCTACCACCACCGAATACATCACCCGTAATATGGGCACCGAGAGGCGTTTCGTCTGTGTATTTGATTGTTGCTGTGACATTTTTACCATCTTCAATATCCAACTCGTTACCATCCTTATCTAGGATCTTGCCATTATGACGTGCCATGATTTGAATCTTATCAGATGCGCCGATGTTAACAGTAGCATTTCCCTTAACCAAGCCCATATTACCACCACCATAAACATTTCCGATAGTACCGATAGCATCATTAATAGTGCACGTAATGGTTCCTCCAGATGGAGTGGTCTTGTTAAAAATATTAGGTATATAGCTAAACTCTTGTGGAATAGATACATTTTGTTGGCCAGCCTTACTACCTTTTATCATGTTGATGTTCACCTCGGTATCGGCATCAGCCTCAGCCATAAAGCTACCTCCATAGATATTATCAATACGGGTGGCAGATTTGACATTTACCGTAATATGGCCATGTGTCCCAATTGGTACCTCTACGCCATCGACTGTTTTTGTGCCCGGATAAGGTGCTTCATTACCACCGCCTACAAGATTCTGGATGATAATCGGGTTACAGCCATTTGTCTCTTCAATATCAACAATGATATTACCTTCGATACCGCCACGTGCATCATTACCACCATATACATTTTTCAGGATACCACTGGTAATGGTCAGGTGTACATCACCATGAACGTGCGCATTATAAGAGCCTCCATGGACATAATCTATCGCTTTATCCGAACATGCAGCCAAGACGATGTTTACAGAACTTACGTCACCCCTGTTACCTGCGCCATAAAGTCTGGTAATGTGCAACGGACAGCTACCTTCTCCTTCTAATTGTTTGGTCACGGCATTCGTATTACCACAACTACCCTTGGCATCACCGCCACCGAATACCTGACCAATCTTTCCGCCTTGACATACGATTGAAGCTAAGCCAATAACAATGGCACCTTGGTTCTCATACCAATTGCCGTCAGCCTTCTTGATGGGCTTGTCACCATTACCGCCGCCAAAGGCATAACCGATATCGTATGCGCCATTAATCTGTACATCAGTCTCGGGTACAACAGCAGAGTTACCACCACCATAAACCTTCTCAATACTGGTTTCGTTACAACCATCGATAATCACCTGGCTCTTCTTACCATCAGCAGGCATGTAATCTGCCTGGTTACCACCGCCGTATACTGATTGTATCTCATAAGAATATTTTCTATCTGAAGAACCGTGACCAGAAAGAATATTGTTGTCGTTATCCAACTGTCGAGTGGAATAGACATGAACTGTTACGTTACCAGTTGGTGTTCCATTGTGGTTGTTACAGCCAAAGACACGACCCGAGACAGGTGTTGGATAAATAGTTCCGCCTATAGTGGGATTCGCCATTTGTTGGATAAAGGCAACACCCTTTGTTGGATCTGTGACACCCTCATTAATCTTTACGGATACATCACCATATACGTTCGCTGCTGTAGTTGAATTACCCAGGCCACCGCCATATACATTACCAACAAGTCCGCCTGTCAGACTGACCGTTGTCTTATATGTAGTACCAGTACTTGGATCATTTTTGCCGTTAGCCCAAGTACCTTTGACAACCTTCTTGTAGTATTTAGTTTCGCCATTAGCCGTAGTGGTGCTGTTAGTTATTCTTTCATAAACGTCCTCCGACTTTGTATAATATCCAGCAACAGGGACACCATTAAGTTTTTCGTAATAAACAACATCTTCTGCAGCTGTGCCAGTAGCATCTACGTAGTTTCCAGTACCGCTATCCTTTGTATATAACCCTGTGACAGATGCTCCGATGACCATTTCTTTTACCCTGTAAGTCTCTGTTGCAAGACCTGTTACCTCCTCATATTCCGTATCACTACCTGCAGTATTCCAGTTATCAGTATTGGTATTAGCCAATGCGCCACCGCCATAGACATCATTCTTAACCTCACCACCACTGACGGTCACACCAACATTACCCTTAACAATACCAGCCTTGCCACCGCCAAAGACGCTACCTTTGACAGTACCATTCTTGATGGTTACAGAAGAGTTTGTAACGGAAGAATAATCGTCTGGATTACCCACTATTTTTCCTGCCAAGTTCAGCTCACCACGAGCTGCACCATAGACATTACCATCGTCATGGTTGCCATCAACACCAACAGCACCATCGGTATCAATAGTGACAGAGGTGCTACCCCCTACCTTACCCATTGAACCGGCACCATAGATATTATTAGCCACAGAACCGCCTTTGATTTCGACCTTAGCATCATGGCCTACGATACCTGCCTTCGGGTTATACTTATCACCTTCACCATCGTGTGCTGTATGAGTGCCAGTGATTAAGGATGGATCCGAATAATACAGATCAGTACCGCAACCACCACCATAGACGTTACCGCGATAAGAATAGTATTCTTCCATATTACCGACAGTACCACTATACATGGTTACAGCAGCATCATTGAAGACATGTCCATTCTCACCACCGCCATAGAGCGAGCCGTTAATCTGAGGTCCTGCTGTTTGGTCGTTCACCGTGCCAATATTCACTTCGGTATCATATACCCAAGCCAGCTTGTCGTGAATAGCACCTATGGCGTCGATATCACCACGTGATGAACCAAAGACCATACCATTATTATGTCCGTTAGTACCAATGGTTCCGCCAGTGATGTTAATCGTAGCCTTACCGGTGTTGGCAGTTGCAAGTGCTGTTGGCAGACTTGTTGTATTGTCGTAAGTGAATGTTCCCACCGAACCATAAGCACCGCCACCATAGATGTTATGCAGGATAGTACCACCGCTGATATTAATCGTGGTATTGCCTTTTACAAGGCCTGCCATAATCTTCTCGAGGTCTGGCTGGCTGCCAGTGCCATCACTACCCAAGCCGCCACCGTATACGTTTCCATACACTGCTCCGCCTTCATTTTCAGTACCAATAGTACCTGCTGTGACATTAACTACAGGGCTACCATCCATAATGGCCATGTTACCGCCACCATATACGCTCTGGCTAATGTCACCGCCATCGATATTCACCGTTACGTCGCTCTTAGGCGTACCGTTCACGTTATTACAGCCAAACACGTTGTACACACTACCGCCTTCGACGTTCACAGTTACCGGACCATAGACGTCGGCAGCATGCGTTGCTTCACCCCGGCCACCACCATAGAGGTTACCGCTAATGGTACCGCCATACAGGTTCACCTGAGTGGTCTTGCCTTCTGATACAGTCTCTAGATTATTGTTCAGATAAGAGTTCACCTTACCCTTGGCACTACCACCATAGACATCACCGGTGATATTGGCAAAACCAATAGGGGTACCAGAATCGTCCTTTCCGATATTGACTGTTACGCTACCAGTAACATGGGTACTTTCACCAAGACCGCCACCATAGATATCACCTCCGATGTTGATACCCTGATTCTGACTAGCCGTTCCAATATTCAGTGTAGTATTTCCCTCGATGTCAGCCGAATAGCCACCACCGTAAACGCCAGCAGTAAGTGTTTGATCCAAACTGCCATCTGATGGATCGAGATAATCTGTACCATTGATGATGTTGACACCAACCTTCTCTGCCTGTTCTTCTTTTTCATATTTGTAAACTGACGCAGTTCCGATGTCTATCGTTGCATCGCCTTTTACAACACCTTCATAGCCACCGCCAAACACTTGGCCAATCTTTCCAATATAGACTCCTTCAGAATAGGTTCGTGGAGTGGTGCCAACCATACCTTGCATCATGTTTATCCAAACATGAGTGTTACCGATGACAGGGGCCTGGAAACCACCGCCAAACACCTTACCGATAGAAGTGCAGGAATAGACATTCACTTCAACATCTACTCTGTTGGGATTATTTTCAATTTCTGTTTTACCCTTAAAATACGTGTCACCAGTTGTATTAGCTGTCCATGTATTTCCACTCTGAGTACATCCATAAATAGAGTATGGTGCCATGTAACCGCCGCCATAGAGCTCACCGATGATCAGCGGTTCACAACCTTCTTCATAAACGTTCACGGTGATAGAGCCATTGATACTACCACCCTCGTTATTACCACCGAATACACGTCCAAACTTTCCGCTCGTCACGGTCAGGCTGACATTACCATTAATCGTAGCGTTCTTAGCACCACCGAATACCTGAGGAACAAAGTCATCAGGCATACACTCCAGCACGATGTTGACATCTCCATCCATAGGAGCCACCTGTCCGGCACCGTAGATTTCGCCAATCTTCAAGGTACAAGTGGCTGTATTATCTTTTCTCTCCAAAGACGTACCTCCACGCACATTACCCAAGGTGTTACTGCCACCATAGAGGACATGTACCTGACCACCTATCAGCTTGGTCATCGCTTTACCAGTACCATAGATACCTGTTGTGGGATTAGTTGTATATGCTGTCTTGTCAATGATACCTACGTCGGCACCTGGGTTGCCTGTTCCGGCACCATTACCGCCACCAAACACCTGATCAATGATATAGGCACTGTTAATCGTTATCTGCGTTGCAGGCACGGCAGCAGCATTACCACCACCATAGACAAACTCTATACTAGTCTTATCACAACCTTCAATCAGCACCTCGGCGAAGGCCGCAGCAACCTTGGCAACATTGCCAGCGTCATAACCTTCAGCAGTCGGATCTGTCACTAAAGTCGCATCTGTCGGATTATAGTCAGCCTGGTTACCGCCACCATACACTGCTGCTATGTCATAAGTAGTACGATCATTAAGTTCAGTTGTACTATTATTCTTCAGGGCATTCTTCTCACTGTCAGTATTCACGGTCTGCTTCACCCAAACCTTCACATGTCCCTTCGGTGTACCATTCAGGTTGTTACAACCGAATATCTGACCGGTTGTAAATACACGGTTATCGCTACTCTCAGTTTTTGTTCCTGTATAAGTAACATTCAACTTAGCACCGTCCAATGTGACGTTGACATCACCACCCACGGAAGAAAGAATATCGCTTGTAGCACCGTTCACACCGGTCTTCTGTCCCAAGCCGCCACCAAACACATTACCGAAGATGGTTCCTGCATACAGGTTAACATCCGTTTTAGTATTCGCAACAGGTTGAAGAGTGGTTGTAGCAGGCTCTGTCGAAGTATCTGTTACCCAGTCTTCATTCGTGTTACCCAATGCGGAACCGCCATAGACATGACCGTTAATGGTAGCTGTACCGGCATATACTTCGCCAGTCTTAGTACCGATATTCACCGTCACATCGCCATTTACCAGCGTAGGCTGACCCTTACCACCACCAAAGACAACATTGTTAATAGGTGTGGCCGTTGTTCCCACAGTTCCGCCAATAATTGTCACAATAGCATCCTTTGTCAACACACCGTTGACGTTACTACCACCATAGACTGCCGTACCTATCGTACCACCCTCCACGTTGACAGTGGTGGTACCTTGATTCTGGGCTATGATGGCAGGTACCTCATCCTTTCCTGCTACCGGGGCAACATAATTGGCGTCTCCAGGCTCGCCAACTTGCTCTACAGCAGCAACGGCATCTTCATGCGCCTGTCCTAGACCACCGCCAAAGACGCTACCGTTCACTGTACCAGCATAGATATTAACATTGGTGACAGGAGTACCAGTACCAGAAGTATTCACTTTACCCAAGGCACTACCACCATAGATATCGCCTTCAACTAGTCCAGTACCGCTCAGGGCACCTGTACCATCTGCTTTTGCACCAAAATTCACGATTACATTGCCGCCAACGACCGTAGTCTGACCCTTACCACCACCATAGACATCATGAGTAACCTCACCTTCAGTCATGGTAACCGTTGCATTACCAAGTACATTTGCGGTATTACCACCGCCAAACACATTGTTGACGGTTGGAACAGCATCGTTTTCGTTCTTTTCAATCTTAACATGCGTATCGCTATTTACTGCCGACTCATCACCGCCACCGAATACTCCACCTGTAGTTTCTAAAACATCACCGTTTTCATCAAATATCTTTCCTTCTACCGTCGTGTTACCCGTAATAGTAAGATCTGTTTCTCCTACTTGTCCAAGAGCCGTCAAATCCTCATCAGTAAAGAGGTAGTTCTTTCCTTCTACAGTTTCAATACCAACTGCACCATTCTTAGGCATTTCGTCTTTGTCCTTATGCTTCCATTCATAAATTGCTGTTCCTGACAATTTAGCAGGCTCGAACATACCAGACGATTTGTTAAAATTAGGTGCATTTTCAAAACAGGGAGCGGTTCTAACGAGTACTTTCGGCAGTGTTGCAGAATAACCACCACCAAACACATTACCATTTACCGTACAACCGTCGAGCACAGAAGTTGCCTTACCCGCAACCTTACCTAAACTACCACCGCCATAGAAATTCTCTTTGACATGACAACTCTTCAGTGAAGAGGTAACATTGTTGCATGTGGCCAACGTAAATGAAGCAAACTTCACGAAGAAACGACCACCTGTATTACCTTTACTCCATACAAAAAATTCATAGTCCACATCAACAGCCACACCAAGACCTTTCTTACCATATTTATCATCAGTGCCGCCCCCTCCTTTAGAATTTGTCGTGAGTCCATCAAAATACTTGCCACGGTCATTGGTATATTTACCTGCCCAACCACTCCAATCGGTTTTCTGCTCATCATAGTATTTCTTTCTGGAATATGACGTACCGCCATAGCCGCCACCAAAGAACTTTGTAAATGTACAGCCTTCCGCATTGGTAGTGACTGTCTTGGTGTCTTGCATGTCACCAAACTTTGGACCACCGCAGAAGATATCAACATGGCTGTTATAGATATCCGTTCTGACGTTACCCTTAATTGGCTTAGCCGCATTGATACCACCGCCAAAGAAGTTTTCGATATCTGCATCATAGATTTGCCAACGAACATCGCCATTAATGGCCTCCTGTGAGGCACCTGCAGCTTCAACGAAATGACCGCCACTGATATAACACTCAGCATTGTCAGTCCTCACATCAGCGTCCTGATTATAGGTTCCCGTAAGATAGAAACCGTCATAGTCACCACCCGTTACAGACACGGGTGGGTGAGGCGTCGATCTACTACCATCACTGTGTGTGCCCAATCCGAATTCATGGAACCATACGTTGCTGCCCACGTGAATATATTGGGTTTTCCCATCCACCTCAGAATTCTGAGTAGATACGAACTGATCAAATACGCCGCCAAGGAGTATGAGCGGTTTGTCTTGCATGTCATTGATAACCGTACCTGCTTCTCCATTTCCTTTTATGCCTTTGTTCTCGTATTCAAATTGGGTGAAATAGATCTGTGTAGTATTGGTAATCTCGAACCAGCCTATGGTCCTGAAGATACTTACATTAGACATAGTACTAGTGCCATTAGGCTTCTGGGCCTGAGCCGTACCTGGAACATTCAGGAAATCGAAACGGATGGGAGAAACTCTCACGCGGTCACTATGATGGTAAATCATACTGTAGTCCGGCTCATTATCTTCATCCAAGTCAATGGACATAATCGTAAACTTCTTAGTAGCATCATTGGAAGGAACAGAAGCCTGATGCAGATTACCTACCAGAACGATGGCATTGTCATAGACTGTAGAACCGCTAAGTTGTCCCAAGGCACTACTACTGATAGAGGTATATACAGTTTGTTCACTGTTATTGATTGTAATTTTACCTTTATCGAATGTCTTTGGTAAATTAGAAACGTTTTGAGAGCCATAGCTGGTATTATACACCACGTCCAAACGTTCATCAGCGACGTAGACTGCTGCACCCCAGTAGGGCTCAATGGTGATTTCCGTCACGCCGTAAGGAACATCGAAGTAAGCACCCTGTGAGAACACGCGCCCACTCGTTTCATACAAATCCTTGTCAGTACTATTACGATCAGCAAAATTGTAACCTCCCCATTTGTCTCCTGTGTCATAATGATTTGAACCCACTTTTGACATTCCAGTTATCTTCCAACCAGTCACCACCTTATTTCCAGTGTAGTTTCCTGTACCTACTTCGTTGTAATAGGGTAACTGTACCTTATCATAGTTGAAGTTGTAGTCGTCAAAGTCCTTATCGGTACGAACGAGGGTTATTTGCGACTTACCTGTCTTTATAGCAGCACCACTTGGTCCTCCTGAGCCCACACTGATATTCACGGTCAACTCACCAATCTTTCGCCCTTTATTACGGTTTTCTTCTGTGTCTGTGATGGATGCACGCGCTACATTACTACCCGTTTCTGCATCAAAAGTATTAATAGGGTCATAGTTGATGATTGAAGGATATGTGCCTTGAGCCTTTAAGATAGGATAAGGTGCAACAGTCTTGTCAAGTACCCACTTGGCCATCTCGTTATCCTTACCTTGTCCCTTGCTGGCATCGCCCGTAGCATAGTAGGCAGCCAATCGTCTGTTGCTGTTCAACAGCTGACGGTACATCTCGAAACGGGTCAGGTATTTTTCCTCAACAGCCAAGGTGTTATTGTACTTACCTTCCGTAATATGACTGGTAGGCAATTGCTCATAGGCATAATAATTAAAGGTATTGAGGCCGCCATGTACGTTGTCTATAATCTCTCCCCCATAGACGGGTGACTTGTTGGTGCCACCAGTGATGTCACCATAGAACATACAGTTCATCACCATGGTTCCATTTCCTTCACCAATCATGGCTGCAGTGGTGGCAACATTATTATAACCCACAATACCGCCCACGTCACTACCACTAGTGATGGTTGCGTAGCTATAGCAGTTAATGACACGTGCATTGTCGTCCAAATGCCCCACGATACCACCGACATGATTCGTACCGCTGATAGTACCACCATTCACACCACAATTGTAGATACGGGTATCGCCACTGGCAGTAGCCACAATGGCACCATAATGACCATCTGCGTTGCTACTGCTACTGCTGGCAGTCTCAATAATCACATTCTTGATAATGGCATCTTCGGCATACGCAATAAATGGTTCGGAAACGCTGAAACTCTTGTCAATTTGACCTTCGATAATTCCTTTGAAAGGGGCTGTCTTAGTACCGATAGAACCTGAGGCGGTAAAATTGCTTGCCAACAGATAGTGACCACCCATCGCATTAATTTCAGATGAACTGCTTACCACCTTGGGCACCATGGTCAGATAGATGGTCTGACTGCCATCGCCCTTATCGTCCTTAGTGGCAGCATCTGCCTGTGTGGCAAGAGTGGTGAAGTTTTGCATCACCTTGGTATTATCGAAACGGGGCATCAGACGCATATTGCCATTACCGTCGTCCACCACCATGAAGGTAGCATTGGTGATGTTCATATTAACTTGGTCAAGACCTTTAACGTTGTTCTGCCTTCTACCCATGTTCTGCAGGGACATGCTGCTTGACGTTCCCGTCCAAGCGCTGGCCACTGTCGAACCTGTGGTGTTAGCCGTGAAGTAACGTGCGGTATTCGACACACTTTGAATCTGTATGTTATAGGGGTCGAAACCGTTAGACCAAGTAGATACCGCGCCCTCTCTCGTGTGGTCAAAATAGTCTTCTTCTGTTTCTTCCTGGGACTTGGCTTCTTCCTCGGCATTCGTTTCACCTTCATAGAGATAACCCATCTCTCGGTCGATATTGAAGTTGGGTCTCAGATACCATTGCCACTCAGTAGGAACATTTTCTATAGTAATCCCCTCTTCTTCCGAAGTGGTAGTAGAGGTTAATGTATTGCTGGAATTTTTCGCATAGTGACCACCTTGTTTCAGCAAATATGGTGCAGCAGATGTTGCTCCCTCAGTAGCTGCACCTGCGTAGGTGTTGGCATATTCGGGCTTTACATCGTAAGTGACATACCAGTCGCGTTCCTTGCCGCCTGTCATGGCTTGCGTTTCGTAGTTGGGAAGGTTAGGCGGTGTTAAGGGATTCGTAATATCTGCTCTACCCAATTCATCTGTGGTATATTCCGTTAAATCCACATCACTCACCGTGGCATAATCCTCTACCTTATACTTATGATAGCCAGGGACCTTGTTACCAGTTTTCCAGAAGTGGTATTTAGAGACCATCGGGCTGCTATAATTATGGAGGTTAGCATAAGTCTTTTTTCGCTCTACTTGCTGATCAGGAGTCAGAGACGCAGGATTACCTGTAGGCAACGGCAAACGCACAATCTCCCATCCATGCTGGTCGAGCAGGATAAGCATTGGCTTTATTTCCGTAGGCACTAAGGTGAATTCGCCATTTCCCATACTGATAGTCTGGAAGGCATGTTCCTCCTTAAGGAACTTCTTACTCGTAGTCGGTGCCTTACCTGCACTACCGTCATCATTATGTACCCAAGGCTGGGAATTGGCCCATGCCTCGTAAACGTGCCAAGGTTTTTCGTTATCTATAGCTGCTAACTCTGTCTTCTGGGTCTCTGAAAGCGTCACCTCACGTCCTATAGCATCTACCTTTGTGGTCAGTTTCTCCTGAACCGTCGGGGTGTTCTTCCAGTACTGCTCAAACGAATTGACGGTACGTCGCTCAGTTGTAGACCCATCGCTGATGGCATCGTAAGTCACCAGTTTCAGGTTGTCCAGCGATGTTCCCAAAAGCATATACTCACTTCCTGCAGGCAGATCAGTAACAGCATCATCTTCTTTTTGTCCACTATGTGCCAAAGGATTGTTATTGACAACACCTGTCACAACAGCATTGTGTCCTTCGGGCTTATAAGTCCATAGGTAAGAGTGGAAGTTACGTGTCTTTTCAACTTCTTTTCCACCTTCAGTCACCTTATATTTATAGTTTGTCTGTGTCTGATAGGATGAAACTCTCACATGATAGGGATCAAGCACATTTTTGGCAGGCTCCAGATACCATATCCAACGGGTACGGGTACTGGCACCACTGGCCAACTGTTCTTCCCAGCGTTCACTACCATATACGTAAAGTGTACAGTCACCATTGTTATAGGGATAGATGGCCTTACGTTTTTGGGTCATCACACCGTCTAATCCGTCTTCCTGATAAAAATCCACACCATTTGAGAACTGCAGCATATAAGTGGCGCCGTCTTTTTTGTCTGGGTCTTCAAGGAGATTGCGACCATCTAGATCTATAGCATCACTGACATCGTACGTTGTATATACAACAGTATTCTCGCCTAACTGATCCACACTGGTTATTCTATCATCTTCTGAACAGGAATAACTATCACCATCTTGGGTTGCAGCTTTATAGTATTTATAAGATGCGAGAGGACTTTGCCAATCCGTAGGCAATCTAAAGGCTCCGTCATATTCTATCCCTGACTGAATGATTTTACCTGCTTTGTCAATCAGTGTAAAGGATAACGGAAGCACAACAGTATTTACTCGCAGCGTAACTTCTTCACCAGCAGTATTCATGAACGTGACATCCTCAAAAGCAGTCTTCGTCAGATCAGTATGATTGGAGGTAGCCTTCAAAATGAAAGACTGGGCACCCCCAATAGAAAGTGCTGTAGATGAATAATTGATATAATGAGTCGAGGTATTAACATTTTGAATTTTAACATCATATGGATCGCTGCCAGTAAAGTACCACAAATAATGCCTTTCTTCTGCAGCGGCCTTATATTCCGACGCAGATGCATCGGTAGCCAATGTACTTCCGTCATCATAGCGACATTTGTCACCATCCTTAATATTATAAGGACTGGCATTGGTCAACGGCAGGAATTTTTTCCATAAATTATTCGTCGTATAGGTAACATAGATATCGGTTACATCCTCAGGTGTATAGTTAATTTTATTTTCTTCAATAATGGTTTCAGATTTGTAGAAGGCTATTGTCTCATCAGAGAGATACGAACTACGGATGGCTGTTGGAATATTGTCGTAACCACTCGTTAATGGGTAGCCGACAGGATGTTTTTCTGTAGATGTAACAGCTATGTTTCCCGCCTTATTCACTATATGATAGTTGTAAGTGACCACAGGCAAGGTGGCGACATCAGATTGCTGGATACCTATTGTGCGTACTGCAATGGCTTTGACAGACGAGGCAGCAAGAACATCTGCTGATGCCAAGGCAGATGTATAAACTGCACTTGATGCTGTAGGGTCTGTTCCATCCAAGGTATAGTGTATGACAGTTCCTGCCTCAGAACAAGAAATCTCTACAGTTCCGTCAGCATTTACAGTAAAAGTAGGAGTCGGGATAAGAACATCTTCGAGATAGAACGGGGCATTTGCATCGCCTGCACTGTATAGACAAATGATTCCACATGTGTTTGCGTAACCTGTAGGACCACCTGTCTTACCACTATTACCCAAAAGATTAGGATAGTTTCCATTATTGACTGTCAACCATTTATGTTTATCATGGTCTTTATGAGCATTAGAGGTTCCATCAATTATCCCCTTCGGAGATATTTCTATATATGTACTAGATGGACTATTGAATTCAAAAAGTACTTTATCCCCCAATGCAGTAGGATCTGCTATTGATTCCAGATGCACACGAATACGGTCGGGGTTATCGGTCGTTCTAATCTGACCATTGGACACCAAATATTTGCCGGTACTTTTTTGAATAATATAATAATAATTTGAAGCAGGAGCCTTTTCTATAATCCATATAGCATCAGAAGCGTTACCAGAATGATAAGCGGCACTTCGACATTTATAGGTGGTAAGGAACGGCTGACCGTTGTCTGTGCCAGTGAAGTCGTCAGTGGCCTGATAGTAGCACCAGCCTTCCGTTGGGCAAAGGTAAAAGTTGTTGCTTGGGTTAGAAGGATTGTATGTGTAACCATTACCATTTCCCGAACTTTTACCACCACTGGCAATATAATACGTTCCTGAATAGTCGGTCTGAGCCCATGCTTCATTAACCCCCACAGTCATCAGCAGTGCAAGCAAAACGACGATGGAACGAACCGCACTTTTCACCGGGTTAGAACCTTCAAAAATAGGCTCTAGCCATACTCTAGCCTTACTCTTTCCTGCTTCTAGCCATACTCTAGGCTGCTCCTTGCCTGCTCCTAGGCTGCTTCTAAGCTGCTTCATCAGTATGCCTAGAGTAGGCCTGGAGGCAGACATCTCCCTTAGTGCACTGAGGCTGTTTCCCTGTGCTATTTCGTTGTCTATATTTCTTTCACTCAATAACATTTCAGTCATCTCTCGTGTCATATATCTTATTCTATTTTACTAATAGTTTCTTCTTGTTTGCAATATATACGCCCTCGATGCTAATCGGTGTCTCTATAGTCTCACCCGGCTGGATGACATAGTTGGCGATGGTGACACCACTGACGTTGATGATGCGTACTGTCGTAGCCTCCTTGAGGTGTGACGTGGCCACAATCCAGTGTCCTTGGACATAGATTTCAAGATCGCCGTCGAAGGCAGACTTGGGCTCTCCCTCCATACTGCTGTAGCTACCACCGAACAGGATGCTCTCAGGCATCATCTTCGGACTGTTGGTAGTGACAGTAGCCATGAAGTATGGACGGAAGGCTGTGACCTTAGTAGCAGCACCAGTAGCAGGAACCTTGTCATAGCTGTCACCATCGTCATCCAGAGTGTAGTTGTTGGTGCCAGCAGCCAGATTCTCGTTCATATAGCTGGGCTTGAAGGTAAGCGTATAAGCCTTGGTACCGCTTGCAGACTTCACGACACCTGCAGTCTCATCATCGCTCACACCGATACCTATACTGGTATTAGAAGCGAAGGTGATGGTCTGCCTGCCTAACTTGTCAATGGCTACCGCGGTGTTCTTAGCCTCGAAGTTACCACTGAGGTCGAATTCGTAGTAAGTCTGACCCGGGAAGCCGATGATATATGGCGTGCCACTAGCCAATAACGGATAGGCCGCATGGGTGCGACTGTTACTATAATAGGTCTGATAATTGTCTTTGTTCTTATCCTTCCGGTTGTGAACAGCAATATTCTCATAATAGTAATCCCACAAGAAGGTGTTTTTAACGGTCTTGTCGCTACCCGTAGCAGTAGGATAGAGGAACGAAGCCTTAGCCACCTTAGTTTCATCGGAGGTTCCTTCATTGATGGTTTCTTCCTTGATTTCGTTGAGTTCGCGCAGCCAGTATTCGTGGCCTATCTTCGCCTCACTGCTTTCAATCGAACTACTACCAGCATAGAAGTGGGTTATCTCACCCTTATCATCAGTGGTCACCAATTCTGCTGTGAACGGGATGCTGATACCCTGCCAGCCCTTATTGATGTCGACATACTCGTGATCCTCAGGTTTACGCTGGTACCACATACGATGCTTGTTGTCGAATTCGTATGCTATCGGACAGTTGAAGTCTTCCTTATCCACAAGCAGATGGTCGTTCGTAGCGATCTTTTTGTCCATTACGAGGTGACCGTAGATAGACGAGGTGACAGAGGTCGCATCAGCAACCTTACGATACTTGTCATCCACATAGTAGTCGCTGTAAGCAGGCTCCTGGAAGTAGTCAGTCAGCACATCGTAGGTGGCCTTGTTGGCATAGTCGTCATCACTCGTCTCAGCAGGTGCATAAACCAGCAGGTTCTTGGTCTCATCGTAGTTGGTGATACCAGTCAGACCGCCGTCATCAAGCAGAGGTGCATAGAACTTACCTGCATTCAGACCCAGCTCATAAGGCTTATTGGTCACATTGGTTCCATTGGCCTCATGGGTATCATAATGTCCTGCGAAGTCAATGGCAGTCAAGTTAGGATATGCCTTCTTAGAGCCGTCCTTAGACTTCTGTGCCAGATAGACTTGCGGGTTGAAGTGGATAGAACTCATATTCTTCGAACGGTAGTAAGCCGGTGCACGATAGACGCGGTTAGCATTCGAAAGCTTCGACAGACGACCGTCACTCTTCACCACAGCCGTTGGTACATTCTGATGAGCTTCAGCAGAATAGCCATAGGTAAGTCTCTGACCGAAGAACAGGTAGTCGTCAGGCCAGATGGGGAAGAATTTCACCTTATTATCGTCCTCAGTATCATTATACTGACGTTCGTCAGCTGTTGTTGGTATGGTACCTGCAGCATAACGGAAGTCACCATCAGCGAAGCGGTCCTCAACATACTTGATGCCATTATAGCCGGATGAGCAGTGATCTGCATGTTCTGCATAATAACCTGTTTGCGGCGTAGTCTCTCCAGGCTTCCAGTACTTATACTCCAAACCAGAACTTACCTGTTTGTCGCTATAACGCTTATACAGGTAGAAGTTGTTCAGATTGTAAGCCACCTCACCATTGTAGAAGGCACGGTCAGACATTGGTGTAGCGAGACCATGTCCGCTTACGGCGGTCTTATAGCTCTTCGCAGTTTGGTAATAGCTGTTCACAATCTGCTTCGTATTGGCATCTGAAGCTGTAGGATTGCCAAAGACAGCATAGACATTATCATCAGGCGTTCCTGTCGTATTGATCCAACAACTCTCTACATAACCGTCTCCACTATCTGCCACACCGGCACCAGTGAACGAACCAGTTACACCGAGGTTATAGACGCTACCGCAGAGTTTGCCGAACAACGAGTTGTTCAGACCGCTAATAGTATGTCCGTCACCATGCAGCACACCTTCGAAGCATGGATCACTGCCTGAGGCAATTGATGTCCAAGCAGCAGGATGGTTGATATCTGTACGGAGGAAGAACTCCAGATTCTTACCAGCACCAACATAATTCTTGTTGAGCAGGCTATGTCCTGCCAACGTGCCCGTTGGAGTCGTTGTCAGCAGACTTAGGTCATACAAGTTCTTGAACAGGTCGAGACCGTTCTGTGAACTGCTGCTGTAGTCGTTGATGTATATCTTAGGCTCAACATGCAGACGTTCGTATATATCCTTGTGATCGATATAGTAGTGGTGATTCTTATCATCCATCACCTTCTTCAGGTCGTGATAGTTGGCCACACTCACAGGCACGTGGTTAGAATAAGTCTCACCCAGATAGCTCTTGGCATAGTAGGCCAGATAATACTGGTTCTGATAAAGGTAGAGCGGGTCGATAGTGGGATTGTATTCTACGCCATTGATATGGTTCTCGGCATCACTTTCTGTATCGAAGAGCTTCCAGCCGCCACCGGTAATCTCGTAAGCACCTGGTGTCACGTATGGTTCGGGAACACTGATAGTGGTACCAGGCAGGATGATGTCTGGCTGCTGGATATCCTCAACCGTAGGCACACCGCTCTTGAAGTTCAGGTGGATGTTCAGGATGTGCCGCTCGCTCACAGGTGTGATGTGCTGACCAGCCATATCACTCTCCACATAGTCGTACTGATAGATGACCGTAATAATCTTCTCAGAAGAGAGGTCGTAGATGTCAGAGCCACGTGTTACATAGAGCGTACTGGTCTCCGTCGGAGCCAGACCGTGGATAGAGAAGTTCTTCTGCTTGTTGATAATGCCATTATAGTCGTCCTGACTGATGACAATGCCGGCGGGAACAGTAGATGTGTACTTATTCGTTGTACCCAACTCGGTCACAGCACCCTTATTGGTGTCTGTGTAGTCGCTGGTATTGATAGTATAGCCCTCACGGCAATAATAATAAGTGCCAGAAGTGTCGAATGTCAGAGATGCAACCTTCGTCTGATCACTAAGGCTCAGACCATTATAGGTGTCACTCGTAATAACCTGTCCAGCAGCGTATGGGGTATCGCCAAGTACGATGGTGTTCTTCACAACATAGTAGACTCCAGCAGTTTCTACCGTGATAGGTGCCCAATAGTACTGCTCGTTAGGCAGACGCTCATACTCTGTGCGAGTGAGTATGGTACCGTTGCTTGCCGTCTTTTGAGTATTGTCATCTGCTGTATAGCTCAATGATGTTCCCTTATATGTTGCACTATAATCAATCGACGTTGCGAGAGAATAAGTAGCTTTGTTATTCTTAGCCTGGTATGCAGTGGTGAAGCCCTTACCATCATATTGGTACTTCGCACTTTCTGCTTGACCATAAGTCGGGTCAATCAGCAGGTCGAGGGCATCGTAGTTGAATTCGAAGTTGCCTCGGTCACCGGCCGGCATGCTGGTAAATGCTGTCAAACCACGATAGTTATGGTTTGCTATATAGTAGTCACCACCGAATTTACCAGCAGAGGTACAATAATAGGCACGCTTCATGGCCTTATCTATCTCTGCAGCAATACTCTCGCTTACCTTGCTCTTCTTTTCCGCAATCTCAGTTTCTGTCAGATAGGTGTTGCGATAGATAAACTCAGTCTTACTCAGTTGAACGGTGCTGGTAGCCACAAAGGCTTCAGCAACACTGCCACTCATGGTAGCCCAATTAGCGTCTGTATAATCTTCCTTAGCCAAGGTGGCACCCTTATGGAGACGCTGAGCGACAGCATTTTCATCGCTTCCTTTGGTAGTTTCCAGATTATCAGCAGTCACGATATAGGCAGGATGGAAGGTAGCCTGTGTGCCAAGTGCTGCTTTCTGGGTATCAGTAAGCTGACTGTAAGCCGTATTATACATTGTGTAATCTTCTGCAGAGATTACATTACCGATACGATAATCGTTCTGTCCATACAAGCTTGTCTCCTTAGCCTTATAGGTAGGACCATCCTCATCCTCATTACCATTATCTGTCTGATCCTTGGCTCCACCTTCAACATTCGTGTACCACTTGTTCCACTGATTCGGGTTGTCGATATTGTAGGTCAGGATGTAGCCCGTATCGTGGCTTAAATTGTTAGAGGGACGGAAGACGAAGTCGAAGTCCACATCCTCATTTCTCGAGATATGATGTACATAAGGCGACAAATCCAAATCGTCCTCATCAAGTTTCTTGGTAGGCGCAGCCGCTTTCAGATTCTCATATTCTGTTGGCAGCAGCACAGTACCTGCCTTATAGGTCTCGTTGCCCACCTGACAGTCGGCAATGACAACGTAGGTTTCTGGGACGAACAGTTCCTTCTGTGCAGTGGTGAGCTGGCTCCAATCCCAGTAGCTGATGACGTCGTTGCGACCGTACGTCATATCGCGCAGTTCTATCTTGTCGTTCTCGCCAAGAGGCTGATTATGAGATGAATAGTAGGCATAGCGGTTCGGTTGCACATTCAGCAGTGTCAGCTTGCCATGTGAAGCTGACGTGATGGTCAGCGGAATGTTGACAGCTTCGCTGAAGGCGTTCGGATTACCTGTATAGGCAGAGATATACTGGTCGTAGATATAGACAGCACCCTTGATGAACCAATAGTGAGCGGGTACAGGATCCGTTCCCGTATAATTATTGCCAATGTTGTAGCAGTCGTCGATAATGGTCTGTGTGCTGTGTACAAAGTTACCTGAGGCCTCCCATTCCGTCTTGTTAGCGTCGATATCGGAATACGTAAACTGCTTCTTGGTAACAGCTGGCGTACCATTGTTCTTGTTCAGGTCTGTCAGAATCATTTGTGACTTACCACTGCTACTACGTGCACCATGTTCATTCTTAGCATAGACATAGCCACCACCCATACCGGTCTGCACGTTAATCAGGTCAAGTTCTATCACACCAGTAATCGGACCCCAGTCTTTCTCGCGTAAGCCTGTACCTGTGCTCTTCTCTGTGGTCAGTTCCAAATATACACCAGAGGCCAAGGCTACCTTGTTATGAGAGGTACCATTGTTGCGCTTTCGTTCGTCGTGGTGCAGAGCCTTCCAATCGTAGTAGGTCTGGTTGGTGAGTCTGCTTGCACTGATGGTTACACCTGGAACAGACTTTAGGCTTTCTAATCCAGACAAAGTATTGGGCCAAACATTAGAGCCATTGATGGTGACACCGTCAATAGGATTATTTTTCAAATACTCCAATGCCTCAGCAGTTGTCTCAATTTTTACCTTTGATGCCAAATCATAATCAGGCCCATACGTCTCTGTATCTGTGTTATCAGTAGTACGGATTGCAGTATGGAAGTCCACATCACTCGTCAAAGCGCCGAGATAGTTCACAACACTGTAGATACCGAAGTAGTTGCCATGCTCCTTGTTTTTAGTATCGTTGGCATCCGCAGTACGTACTGACACCTTCTTGTTCAGCGATACCTCACGTACACGGTTGATGGTGTAGTTGGTATAGTCCACCGTCTCGGGCACACGGTCCTGAGCACCCTGCATCACCATACGGCTACCGAAGACACCGCAGAAGTCGGCACGCTGCACGGTATTCATAGGACGACCGGCATAGCGCGAGCAGACACCATTCTCTTCCCAATAAGCAGGCAGAGGTTTGCCGTCAGACTGGATCATATCCTCATTTTCTACCTTCACTCCCTCAAAGACGGTCAGTAGCTCATCGGCAGTGATAGTAGAGCCAACGGCATAGGTTTTATCGTTCTTATCTTTACATTGTTGTTTACACTTGTAGCGAATCTCATAGTAGGCGGCCTCGCGCTTGGGAAGAGCATTATATTGCGTCAAGCTAATCTCAGGGTTGATATGGTAGAAGTCAGTACCATAGTTTGTGATATTCAACTCGCGATAACCATCGACCAGCGTCAGGTTACCGTCACCATACAGGCCACCCACACGACCTCTACCGATGGAGATAAGATCGCGGTTATAGACGTCATGGATAGAGGCAGTAGCATTACCGAACACAGTGGTTGTGTTGGCATATACATCAGTAGAACCTGGTGAGGTGTTACCGCCAGCAAACACGGCATTATGGATGATGACACCTTCTTTGTTAATATCTGTTTTACCCAGATATCCCCATTCTGTCGCACTGGCTGTTTTGTTGCCCAAATAGTTTAGCGCAGACGTGGGTACGTACTCACCAGCAGCATAGGTTTTTCCGTTAAGAGTAAGGGAGAAAAGGGTCTTACACCAAGGTTCTACCAGTACCTTACAGTCCTCAGTCAAAATCTTCTCGGAACCAGAAGTCTTGAAGGCTCCATTCTCATATTTATAATAATAGCCCTCATCGCCATCATCATAGCGCACACTATTATCAGGTTTCTTACCAATGCACAATACGCCAGGTGTTTTTACATCATCAGTGGTCTTGCCATAGGCAGCATCTCCTTCTACAGCAGCATCTATCTCGGCCTGCGTATAATACATATCTTGTTCATAAGCACTATAGACACAACCGATGTCACCACCACCAAAGACATTGCCATAGCCTTGGGCGACTCCATCGTCGGTACCGACCTCACCACCAAAGATATCCACCTCGGTCTGTCCGAAGACATAGCCCTTACACTTGAGGTCCAATGTAGGTTTCAGGGCCTCATCCATATACAGCGTACCATCGCCGCCCCAGCTGTCTTTACCACGGCCACCACCAAAGACGTTGCGCAGCACATGACCGTCGTACATCTTCACACTGGTCTTACCGGCCTTGAAGATTCTGGCATCGCCATTGACAATTCCTGTGGAGTAGTCGCCTTTGTACCTTATGGTGCCACGTCCGATAGGACCGACCTCACCACCGCCATAGAGACTACCGCGGAGGGTACCACCATACATCACCACATTGGTCTTGTCCACATAGCTGTTCACCACATAACCACCACCAAAGGCATTACCGGCCAATTCAATGGCGTTGGGCTTCTGGTCGTCCAATTCCTCGACATATTTGTAGACGGGAGAACCCGATGTGGCGGTATTCTTATAACGATAGCCTACGTAACCATTATTGATGGTCAGGTTGGCAGTACCATAGACCGAACCACCTTCACCGCCACCGTAGACATTACGTGTGATAGCAGGAATACCATCGTAGAAACTGGTACCATCCACCTTACCAATGGTCACATTGGCCACAGCGAGGATATCATTTGCATTCGACTCGTTGATGGCTGCTTCCACAATCTTTCCGTCAACGGTCTTGCAGTGCTTACCCACATGACCCAGATAGCCGCCACCATAGACGTTACGGGCCATACCACCTTCGATAATGACGTTGGTAGTAGCCGTGAATACGCTTGTACCCAGTCCGAACTCGTCGAACACAGGACCACCCTGACCACCGCCATAGATGTCCTTATCCACGTTACCACCCTTCAATTCCAGATAGGTAGAACCAGCAACCACGGCATCCGTACCCAAGCCGCCACCGTAGGCATAACCGCTCACATTACCACCATTCATGATATGAACGTTAGTCTGGTGATAGGTAGGATTAGGTTTTGCCGAGGTAGGCATGATATCGTTGGTATAGGTACCATCGTATGCTCCCGATGCATTGACGTATGTTCCGATATTAGTGGGTAGATGGATGGGATTATCAGCAAGATAGTTACTAAAATCCGTCAGAATGCCACTGTATGTGGTAACTTGATCTGTAACGTCTCCTTCAGGGGTTCCAGCAGCTTCACGGTATGTCTTAGTAAGCCACTGTCTCAGCGAAGCGAAGTTAAAGGCATTACCATCACGTCCACCACCAAATACCATATAAGCATTCGAGTTATTGTTCATAAACACGTTGGTACGGCCGGATACAGTCTTCTTACCATAACCGGCACCATAGATGGTGGCCTGGTAACCACTACTCTGCATCACTGGTGCTTCGATATTAATATAGGTATCGCATGAAATGCGGCAGTTCTGATTACCACCATAGATGGCATCGTTAACGATAGCACTCGAGCTCTTATAGTCCACGCAGGTGACGTAGTTATCGCAATAACGGGCGGCAAGCTCTGGCTTGGTATCAAAAAGAGTGACATCATAACCCTTACCACCACCAAAGAGGGCGTTGACCTTGACGGTAGAGGCGGAAGGCACATTGAGACGTGTATAACCCACCAGACCTTCCTGGTTACAACCACCATAAACATTATGGATACTACCAGCAAACAGGTCGACTGCCGTACGTCCAGCACCCAAAGCTGTTTCTATACTACCGACACCGGCGAAGGCACCGCCACCGTAGATATCGACATTGGCAAAACGGTTGACATCCTTGGTCTTGGTATCGTCGATGAGCACGTATGTCTCTGTCTGCATGGCGTTGTTCAGTCTATGATGACCGGGGAAGCCCTCACTACCACCGAAGATGTAACCTACCTTGTTATTTGCGTTATCAACAGGTATGAAATGAACAAAGGAGTTGTTGGCCAGATAGGGGAATGAGAATACTGGCTTATCATTCTCGTCGAGACGAGGAGCACCTGGTCCCAGCGTATGAGGTATACCGGCTTCGCCCTTGGAATAAGTGTAATCCTTGAAGACGGGATCTGCATAGTCATAACTACCATAGCTACCACCAAAGATACTGTCGACACGCCCCTGAATGTACTTCACGTAGGTGGCTGACTGCAGCATTTTAGTATCGAAAGCTGTTCGTGAGGTTGCACTGGCATGATCTCTCTTACCCATAATAGTACCACCAAAGTCATTACCGCCATAGACATTATCACGAATCCATGGGAAACCACCGTTATAGCCTATATGCACCTCCGTACCACCATAGATATTGGCATTGCTGGCACCGCCAAAGGCGTCGTAAATACGGCCATTGCCCAGATAGACATACGAATCGCCAATGACATCGCCCTCGCTACCGCCACCATAGATATACTCCGACTCTGCCAATGGCAGACCAGACTCTTCTTCAGCGTATCCGGCATTCATACCTTTCAGATTGACGGTGGAACTGTAGGCGGCATTATAGACATACTTACCTTGATTATCCTTCTTACCCACGACACCTTCCTCGCCACCGCCGAATACTTGGAAAGCGTAACCATTGTTCAGGTTAACAGTCGTACTACCCCAAATCTCGGTTTTTTCACCATAACCAGCACCAAAGACCGACATGGCAACAGCCTGTACGTCGTCACCCTGAGCCTCGCGGAGCACACCGGAGCGGCGATCGCCGCCGATGGTATATTCGTCATTATCGGCAGGTACTGCAAAAACGACATCACGCTTAATCAGGTCTTGGTTGATGTTGATGACCACATTACCGTTGACGTGTCCACTGTTGTAGCAGCCACCATAGACATTACCACCTATCAGGCGGCGGTTCTTATCATTGGTAGTTCCTGTACCATCGGTACCTGTACCTGTACCACCAGTTCCGGTTTTCATAAAGTCATCCTCGACCGTACTCCACAAGGCCGTATTCCACTCCAACTGATTACCTTTGTTTGTCAGCTTATAATATTTGTCAGTAGCTCCAAGGTCAACGGTCTCTGTGCCATCAGCAATGAATCTGCTCGATCGTAGGTTGGTGGTGTAATATTCCTGACCAGCTTTCAGTTTACCTCCAGTAAGGTCAGCAGCGGTAATCTCAACAAATGTGTCATCCCAGCGTCTGGGTTCAATTGTCAGGTTGTCAAGGTTCACCTCGATACGGTCCTTAATCTTACCTGCTGCTGTGCCATCGTCAGTATAGTATTCGCCTGAATTAGCTCCACGCTCATCCTTTGCACCTAAGATACCGCCCTCGTAAGCCGCATTATACGGCCCTTCCGCAACATCAGCATTGTTACAACCAGCCACGAACTTATCAAAGATAATCAGACCACGGTCAATGCGGTAGGTGTTCTTGTCTGCAATAGCCATACTACCCACATTACCACCACAATAGAAGGAGCCTATTTTACTCGTATAGTCATCGTAGTCATCAGGGTCACCATTGGCTTTGCTGTCGAACACAACAGAAGGCTGCAAGTCCATGACCACACCGTCCATATAGCTCGCAAATACACTGGGGTCGGTCAGTTGTAAAGAACTGAAATTACTATTAACATAGCGGCTCAGATAGTCTTCATAAATCATGCCCTCACCGTTGTTACCGAGGAACACTTTGTCAGCCAATACATGGGAACCTATCTTCAGTTCCACCATGGGGTTGTTCTTCTTGGTAGCCAACGATGCACAGTTACCACCAACAAAGACTGAACCCTTAATAATAGTAGGATGTCCGGCATCGGTACCCTTCAGACGGATAGACACCTGCTCGGCATTGGGACGGAAGGCGTTGAGGGCATCATAGGAAGTCATTCCGTTTTCTATCTTGTCACCATAGTAAAAGTCGCCAAAACTGTCATCATTCCGTAAGCCATCGTTGTCGGAATAGGGGTAGGCACCATTACCGCCACCATAAACATTGCCATAAACAGTGGTATAGATACCGAGGGCATTACCGCCATACACTGTACCCGTCACATCGTTACCACCATATACATTATGGATATATCCTCCACGCACCAGCACACGAGCCGATAGTTCGTTCGGGAACTTATAGCCTTCCAAGGTCGTACATGGCGTATAGACACCATCCACCGTCGGCATGACGTCTGCCATACGGCAACCGCCATAGAGATTATCGACAATAAGGGTGGAGTAATCAGGAATCTCAAGGAGCAGTCCCTCAGGACTGGTCATATTACCTTGGTTACCACCACTGTAGAGGTTACGTATCTTACCGGCCAGGAAGTTCCAAGTAGGACGGATATGCATTTCTGCCTTGTTGTTACCACCGAAGAAGCGCCCAACTTGATATGCACCACTGCTAGGCATTGAGAAGGTAGTATTGATGCCCATCTCCTTGAAACGCTCCGTACAGAGTAGGTTCTTGATGGTACTGCTTTCCGCCGTAGCAGTAGGATCTTCAGCCCAGGTTTCTTTATTTACATAGATATGGTTCACCACCGCACTGGGGTTGTCGATATGGATGATGTTCTTCTCCTTCACCGTAGCGTTGTTGCCACCACCGTAGGCATATACGATAGAGCCACCAACAACCTCCATATAGGTCTTGTCCAACTCTGGCAACTGGAAGCCCACCTCACCCTCGTTGGTCACCAGCTGTGCAAGCGGTGTCGTGTGGTCTTTATCACTCTTATTGTAGATGGTGTGTGTCACCTTGCCTGTTTCAGGACCTGGTGTCTGCACATAGTCGAAATCGCCATTACCACCAGAGAAGAGTTGGCCGATATATATCTTTCTGGCATTAGGATCCGGCTTCACATCAGCGGTTGTCTTACCGTAGGCAGCATTCTCCGGATCGGTCTCGGCAGCAGCAATCTCTTTAGCAGTATAATGTACCGGATTATTATTTGCGTCTAATTTCACCTTTGTGCTGACGCGCACATAGCTGTTGAAAGTATTGTCAACGACATTTTTCTTGGGGTCTGAATCATTTGCCGCTTTCACTGCCGTCAGTTCCGTAGGCCTCTCTTCACCCACAGCAGCTGCCGTACCGATCTGGCCTGCAATGTCATTACCGCCAAATACCTGATTGACAACAATATAGTTAGATTTAGTGGCAAGATCTCCCTCAAGGTCACTTTGGCCATCGATGTGTACGAAAGTATTACCGCCCACATTAGCCATACGGGCACCACCGAACACACGTCCCCTCGGATTTTCCACAGGACGCTGGGCATCCTCGTCTACAGCACCGATATCACCGGCCTTCACCGTCACGCGGGTACTACCGCCCACATAACCCTTGTTACCGCCACCATACACGTTACCACCAATCCTAATCTGCCCCTGCACCACTACTGTGGCGAGGAGTACCATCATCAATATAGTAATAACGCGTCTCATTCTTAATTCCTAATTATCAATTGTCAATTATCAATTATCAATTTCAACAGTGGGATCGTCGAGGTCCGGTTCCGACAGCATATACAGGTACGTCGGGTTAATCGTCAGATTGATGGTATATCGGCGTCCACGCAACGCCTCGTCCTGTCCTGTGAACAGCTCATGGATATCGATGGTATTGATGGCCTCATCGTTCTGACGTATCAGATTGCCTTTTCTGTCATAGACATCATACATGCTTATCAGATTCAGCCTGGTAACACCAGCAGGCATGAAGTGACTCTGGAACGGTTGGAAGTCCGTTGTCAACTCGATACCATCTGTCGATTCTACTATCACACCGTCGCTATCTCCACTGCTCATATCTGGGGTGAAAACGACATTGGTAATGGGGCTTGTGCCGTCTGTCGTCTTGTTCAGCGTAACGGTGATATTGGTCTTTTTCTTCGTAGGCGTACTACCGACACAGGCCTGCAGACGGAGGCTCTTCAGCTTGATGGTGCGCAGGGCAGCATAGTCGCCTTGTACCCTCATCTGCACACGCAGGGCAGAGAACAGGTGGTCGAACAGCAGATAGACGTAGTTGCCACCTTCGCCGCCTGGGGCCACATACTGGAAATCACCAGGTTGCAGCCCCGTAACGCTATAGTCGGCATTAGGCTTATAGTCATCTTTTCCGTTCTTCGCAGCTATCATCACACAGAGATCTGCAGACGAAACGGTGGGCACATTAGCCATCGTCAGCACAGCGCCGTCAGCATAGGTCTTGCCATCACCAGGCAGCAGGCCAACCGTTGTGTTAATGCTCTTGTTATGAGGCACATAGCCGTAGAGGTGATACGTTCCACCAGCAAGTTCTTCCCCACTGACCTTCCACTTGCCAGCACTCGTAAAGAAGAATCTCTCCTCTCCAGCAGCAGCGGGTTGTGTAAAGAACACGCTAATAGACTGATCGTCACCAAGCTCATAGAGTGAATAGTTCGTAGGTGGCAGCCAAGTTCGGGTAATTCCATGGGTCTCATTGGCCCTATTGGTCCTGTTAACCTCCTCATATCCAGCAACACAGCTCATCAGCTGCACATCCGTCGACTTCTCCGTCTTCGAATCAGCAGCCTCATCCTTAGAGCAAGAGATGAGAAGTGAAGAGTGAAGAATGAAGAGTGAAGAATATGCTAGCGCAAGTAGCACGCTATACATGATATGGCGAGAACGTAGCTCAACGAGATGCCGAGTTGCAGTCTGCATCTTGTCAACTATCGCCACTATGTTAATTCTCTTCGTCATTACACTCTTAATTCTTAACTTTTCACTTCTCTCTACCAATTATACACCGTATGGTCGTTAACCAACTCTGTCCATGCTGTTACGGCTGCTTGCACCAGATCAATCTCTACACCACCATCCTCAGTAATCTTAAAGATATAGGTGTAGCTGTAGCCAGGCTTCCAACTCATATATTCCGCTGGCACGACAGCGGTCTTTGAGGTGTTGTTGACACTGACAGTCATCGTGTAGCTGCCTTGACTGCTACAGGGTAATACTGTGTACCACTTCTCTGTGCCATCGGGGATATATTCTTCGGTGAAATCGGTCAATTTTCCATCTGCGTCGGGGTTCACATCGTATGATTCGCTCGTCTGCGTTCCCGTCAGTGGGTAAGTCACCGTCACAGTGCCCTTGAGGGCTATCACCTTTGTGCCGTCCGTTGGTTTGAAGCTGGGGTCAGTCACCTTTACACCTTCTGCTACGTACGAGTAATTAAATAGGAAACGCACGCGCGCGTAAGGCTTCAGGAACTCCAGCTGCACGGGTTTGCCGAACTGCTTGTCGGGGTAGTCAGCCGCATTGCCTGTCGAGAACCACAGTCGCGTGAAGTACGGTGTTTCAGCGATGTTGGCAGCAATCTTCTCCGCGTCTGTGCCTTCACCATCGCGAATAGGAGAGGCGTTAGCTGTCATCGTGAACGAGACTTGTCCAGCAGTTGCTACGTCGGGCGCTCCTGCACCTGTAGTTACCGCAAAGTATCTATACGCTTTGGCTTCCCAGTCCCAGTACTTAATGGTCTGTTCCGGATCGCTACCCGTCTGCTGAGCCACATACTCCCAACCACTGCTGTTGCTGGTCGTAGAGGCTGCACTGCCAGTAATCCAGTTAACCACATACCCTGGGAATACGGTCTGCAGGCTACCATAGTCGCCATTGCTCTCGCTCATGTTCTTATAGCCCCAAACCTTGAACTGCGTCGCTTTCTCACTCAGTGGAGTGCCTGCCCGCCTATTGGTTCCTCGGCTTACAGCCTGCTCTTCGCCTTGCTGTCCGATGAAGCTGATGGCAGTGCGAGTGTCAGTTACGGGCACACCACCACCCTGCTCCGTAGTATCCTCGGAGCTATGGCTGCAAGCCGTGCTCATCAGCACCGCCATTGCCATCATGATGATATGCCCGTACTTCTTATTCACTTTTTCTTTTATCTTTTATATAGGTTCCCTTAGCAAACTCCTCTTGCCTCTCTTACCCTCCCGCAAAGCAGTTCTTAGGCGGGAGGGAGAGGGGTTAGGGTTAATACTTATCTACTACCTTGATAACTTTGTAATGCTTATCACTATTTGTGTCTGTATATTCGAATACATAGTAACCTGCGCTAGAATCTGTCTTAGTCCAATACTGATTCTCACTAGCCGTACCATCTGAAGTAAGAGTTACTTTAGTTGAACCATCAGCGGCAGTATAATATGTTGTACCAGAAGTTACGGAAGTTCCAGTTGCTACTACTGTGAATGTCGGAGCCGCAGGCGTGAACATGGCACCATTGACGGTGATAGCTACTCCATCGGGCGTATCATTTGCGTCAATCTCTGTAACAACAGATAAACCTGTAGCTGATTTTACAACCAACTTCTTACCATTGGCATCGGTAACAGTCCATGTACCAGTAGGACTCTCTGTTCCGTGTGCGATAGCATTAGCAACTGTTGTTTCTGTAATCTCCTGAAGAGCACCTGCTTCTATAGTTGCAGTGTAGAGTTTGGCTGTCGATGTAGTGAGCGAGGTACCATTAGCTACTACAGCATAGATATTAGAACCTGTAAGGTACTCATTATTAGTTGTTACATTAGATGCTTTTGCATAAGTTGTGATGCTCGGATCTGACACAGTGGTAATAGTCTCCTGACTACCATCATCAGAATCAATAATTACAGCATCAAGAGTAATAGGGGTGAGTTTGTCGTCCGTAATCTTGAAGAGATAGGTGTAAGCGTAATTCGGCTTCCATGACATATAAGCAGCAGGAACAGTTGCTGTCTGGCCTGTTACATTTATGGTTTCTCCTGAAGTTGAATTGTACAATGTATAATCAACTGTCAAAGTCATGGCACCCACATTCGAGGTATTTGGCAAAACATTAGTATAGGTCGCAATACCTGTTGCCCATGTAGGATCTGTGGACGATGTACCAATACTTGTAGAACTGGTAAAAGTACCAAAGTCGAAATACGTAACATTACCAGATCCACTAAGTGCTAAAATGGCTTTTTTAGATGTAGCATCATAACTAACAGTAAATGATTGCTCACTGCTACTTGATCCTACAAAACTGCCAGTTAAATAAGCATTGGTGGTGCTTGTTTTTGCAGTTCCATCATTATAATGGAAGGTGAGATCTTTCACCACATAACCTGGAATAGTTTCGTAGATTCCAAGACGAACTTTGGCAGCCATGTTACGGAAATTGAACTGCACAACGTTGTTTGTGAAAGAAGCAGGGGCACCCGTTTGAAGGTCTGCTATATATAATTTTGCTAACTTTGCTGGAGTGCCAGTAATTGTCATTGTATTCTTGCCAATGTCAGAAATAGTAACCTCATTACCAGAAGTATTAATGTCAGACCAAGCCTGGAAATTATACTCAGAAGCAGCGTTATCCCAATACTTAATGGTCTGATCTGCAGTTAATTGGACTGTATATCCTGATGTTCCATAAGTCTGTCCACTAGTACCTACATATTCCCAATTGGCAGAATTAGAAGTGGTACTATTAGCAGTTGCATCTACAAACCATACATTGTATGGCTTCACACCTTCAGTTGCTGTCGCAAAAACACGTTGGTCACTAGAACTTACAGTTTTTACGCCAAACACCTTGAACAGATAATTAATCTTTGCAGCATCAGTTGAAGATGTACGTGTTACAGTAGGAGTGTTTGACACGAATTGAATCGCTCCATTCGTCCCAATCGAACCTTGCGGGCTCTCGTCACCCACGAAGTCATTGCTTGAGCAGCTGGCCAATGCTGTGATGGCGATTGCTGCGATTAATAGATTCTTTTTCATACTCATAAGTTTTATTGTTTATACTATTGTTCTTTTTCTCTTTGTGCATCAGGAATCCGATTCCCTCAGCACGTTTGTTGTTTCTTTTTACTTTTATGATACTTATCCATTTTTTACTGCATCACTATGAAAAACTTTTTCCCTGCCCAGGGAAATTTTTCTCTTTGGCCTTTCCGTAAAAGCAGCTCTTTCTCATAGTCTCAACAGTGTTAATTCTTTTCTTTGTTACCAAGTGGGGAGTCGAACCCCACTTGGTATATAGGATTAGTCAACTACCTTAATAACCTTGATATCATAAACTCCATCTACAGGTGTAGGTGTATCATTTCTTGTATATAAGTTTGCCTTGTATGTGTCGAAGTTGGCTTCGTTAATACCAGCAGCAGCATAATATACATTCTTATTTGTCTTGAAGTAATAGGTCGTGGTTCCACTCCACGCAGCAGATCCAACAGCTGTATATGTGGCTGCAACATTGACAGTGCGAACTGAAACGTAAGCATAAGTGCCTGCAGCTCCAGGAGTGAACTTCACGGAACCATTTTCACCAAAACTAAAGTTGGTTCCATCGGCAGCTGGCGCAGATGAGGCGAGGGTCGCAGCAGGACTAACAGCTGTCAAGACAATACCATTGGGAGCACCATTAAGCTTAGCTGTGATAGTGGCTTCTGAAATGGCATCAGCACCAGTCTCTTGTGTTACTACATAAACCTGCGCTTTGTTAACAGCATCCGTTCCAATTGTCTGAGAAATAATATTTCCATTAGAATTATTGATCTTCACAACATAGATATCCTTACCTTTCTTATATTCATCGTCATTAGTAACATTAGAACCATTCGCATAGGTCGTAATTGAATAGTCCTCAAAGGTAGTAATGGTTTCCTGAGTCTTGTCGTCAGCAACATCAACAACGACTGCATCGAAGGTGATAGGATAGAGACCTTGTATTGAACCGTCGGTGGTACCATTGGTGTTGGGGGCAATCTTAAATATATAGGTATAGGCGAAGTTGCTCTTCCACTGTACAAACTGAGTGGGGACAACCACATTGGCACCAGTCACTTGAATGACCTCATTGCTACCGTCTTCAGCAGTCAATGTGTAATCCACCTTAACCAACATGGGGTTGGCAATACCCGTGCTAGGATAAACAGTCGTATAGGCACCACTTGTCTGATCCCACGTCGGAGTTGCTGACGAAGTTGACAATGTTGTATTAACCACTCCGTTGCCCAGCTCTAATGAATAGTTATAGCCCACAGTAGAGGGTGTCACTTTAACTTGATTCCCTGGGCCATCAGTACCATTAAAGTATGATACAGTCAACGTATTGCTTTCAGCGGTTGAACTAATGTTCTGAAGAGCAGCAGCAAACTTTGTTTTTGCATCTATCATGTTTGCAAATGATGTGACAGGAGCTGTTGCAGGTTCAGCAGTCGTACTTGCATCATCATCAACATAGAACTTATCGATTTTAACCGAATATCCAGGAATTGTCTCATAGAAACCTACACGAACACGAGTACCAAAGTTGCGGAATGTCAATGTGACAGGCTTATTATAGGCTGTCTTTGCGACAGGCGTACGGTCAGAGAGATACAATTTGTCCAAATTAGCACCGTTCTTAATTACAATTGAATAGCCCTTATCATAAACAGTAGTACCCGTTGTGGTCTTAGTTACTGTTATCAAAGGATCTGGATTACTAGATCCATTGACATGCTCCAAATCTGCTTTAGAAGCGAAAGCATAGAAAGTATACCCATTAGCTGCACTATAGTCCCAATATTTTACCATTTGTTGGTCTGCAACAGGTGATACAATAGTATTAGCATATGGTGTAAGGCCAACATAATCCCAGTTATGAGTATTGGATGCTTTTGTTCCAGCAGTATTTGCTGCGTATTCTACTTTGTAGTTCTGGAATACTACCATGTCATTTGTGGCATCAGCAGATTCTGCAGCAGAATGTTTGGTACCAAATACAACGAATTGGCTCTGCAGTTTATCTGCTGCATCAGAACCAACAAGGTCACCACCACGAGTAATGTTTTGTACGTCGAAGCCGAAGGCAATAGCTCCTGAGCCATCAGGACTGTTGGGGTTATTGTCACCAACATAGTTGTTGTCGGAGCAGCTGGCCATCATTGTGACAGCGACTGCAAGGATTAAATACTTTTTCATAGTTTTCATTTTTTAATTGTTATGTATTATGTCTAGTTAGTTATTGTTATTGTACCTTTATGACTTTTACATCATATTTGCCAGGGGTGCCAGGTGCTATAGAATCAATGATATACAGCTGGGCCTTGTGTTCGTTGAAGGCAGCTGCATTTGCCACTGTGACAGCATAGTACACATTGTTGGCAGTCTTCATGTAATAGGTCTTACCTGAGTCGTAAGTGCCAGCAGACTGGTTCAAATAAGTGGGAGCAACATATTTTTCTGTCGTGTATACGTAAGCATAATATGTATTTGCAGCAGAGGGCGTGAACTTCACATTGCTGATAGCGGGTGTTGACCCGTCAGCAAGAGAAATGCTGGTTCCCAGTGTGGCCGTTTCAGGAGTCATCGTAATGCCCATAGGCGAACCCATCAGCTGACCAACAACGTCTGATTCGGTAGCAGACTTACTGAGCTTGTAGACTTGTGCCTCACCTGCTGCGTCACCAATAGCTGACGGTGCGATGACAGCACCAGAAGCGCTATTTGAAACAACGACATAGATTGGCTTGCTGGCTGTGTATTCATTAACGATAGCACCTTCAGCATAAGTTGTGATGCTGTTGGTAGACACAGAAGAGATGGTCTGCTGGAGTTCCTCAGTCACATCAACAGTGATAGCGTCGAAGGTGATAGGCTTCAAACCTTCTGGATCTGTAGGATCGTCGTTTGCATCCACATTACCAGTGGTACCATTGGTCTTGTCGGAAATCTTAAAGATATAGGTATAGGCAAAATTGCTCTTCCATTTCATATATTGTGCAGGAACGACGGCACGAGCGCCACGAACATGGATGACATCGGGTGAACCGTCTTCAGCATACATCGTAAAGTCGAGCTTCAGAAGCAGCGGATTCGTGTTGTCCTCGAACGGGAACACAGACGTATATTCGCTGTTGACCCAAGTGGGTGAAGAAGCGGTGGTGCCCAACTCTGTATTGATAAGATCAGAGCCGGAGCCCAGTTTGAGGGTATAGTCATAGCCGCCTGTGGGGTTCGACAGTTTGGCTCTGTTCTCTACACTCGGATTAGAATTATCATAGTAGGTCACGTTCAGCGTCTGGTCAGAAGAACGCTTGACGTTTTGCAGCGATGCATAGAAATAGCCATCGTTCTTTGCATTCTTCATCTCAGCAAAGCTGGTGACAGCAGCTTCAGCATCGTCATCAATATAGAATCTGTCAATCTTGACCTTGTAGCCAGGAATAGTCTCGTAGAAACCGAAACGTACTAAGGTTCCGATGTTACGGAAGGTGAAGCTGACAGTCTTTTCATAATCTGCTTTTGCCACAGGCACACGATCAGAGAAGTACAGGTTGGCGAGTGTGGCATTACTCTTGATGGCTACTGAATAGCCTTTGTTGTAGAGAGATGTTTCGTCAGCAGTGACTTTTGTCACAGAAACCAAGTCGGTTGCCTGCTTAGGGAAGCTGATGTTAGGACTTGAGAAGGCATAGAATGTGTGGCCATTGGCAGCACTGTAGTCCCAATACTTGATACCCTGATTGCTGGGCGTATTATCGTATGCCTGCAATCCGATATAGCCCCAGTCGCTGGTGTTCGACTCGTCGCTGCCAGCACTAGAAGAAGTCCATTTTACCTGGAAATTGTTAAACACAACGGCATCATTGGTAGCAGTCTTGTCTTCAGCATTTACATGCTTTGTACCATACACGACGAAGGTGCTACCCAACTTAGAGGCAGCAGCTGAACCATAGGCAGTAGAACGTGTAATGACACTGTTTCCACCATCAAAGGAGATAGTACCAGAACCTTTGGCTTGGTTCACTGAGGTGTCCCCTACTAACTCGTCACTTGTACATCCGTAAAGCACGACAAGTGCAAGAGCTGTCAAAATGGAATAAATTCTTTTCATATCCGTAAGTATTTTAAGTTTCTTTATCTCGTTCATACTCTCGTTTTACATGTCAAATTCGTAGGTGCCACCATCTTCTGTTTCTTTTACCACTGCATCGAAACCGCTGCCGCCTGAGCGGGTGGGTATCGGTATGGTGTCAACGTCGAGTTCAATAGTGATGATGCCACCCCTGTATTTCTCACGAATCTGGTCTGTCACGTCGAACACGAAGGTGGAGTCCATACCATTGTTGAACTGCATGGTGAAGTCCATATAGTGGCGATGGGCGTCTTTCACCTCACTGGGACTGCTAATCTTGTTGGCTTGCAGTCCGCAGATACCGAAGGTCAGCACACGTCCACCGATGATATCTACCTTTTCACCGTCCTTGTCACGGTCTTTCTTGAAGTTGACATTGAAGAATACCGTGATGGCATCGTCGCCAGCCCGACCTGTGTTCATGTTGGTGCTGCGAGCCATACCCGAAAGGTCGGCATTGCCGTCAATGCTGCTGATGCGTCCTCTGTTGTTGTGTAGAATTACCTGCGTCAGGTATATATAGGTAACAGGCCTCAGGGTCATCTTTAGGGTTCTGACCCAGGCATTGCGTTCTTCGTCGAAGACAAAGCCGTCTAGATTCTTGTTAATCTCGATGCCCTGCTCATAGACGACCAGCAATGGCTCTGGAGCATTGAAGGCATGGGTGAAGCGAGGAGCATTATAACGCGTGCTACGCATTGTCGCGTTGGTATAGGCGAAAACGGAATCGAGTGTGCTGTTTTCGTCGATGATGATGCTCTGCACACCGTCTTTGGCATCAATTTCGTTCCACAGCATCATGTCCCAGAAGCCCCAGTCGTACATGCCTTGGAAACTGTTGCCATGAATGGTATCTCTGATGACACCGGTATGCTTGGCATAAGGTACCTCGCCAGTATAATAACGGCGCACTTCAAATACGGTGGGTAGGGTGTAGCCTATCTCGCCATGGGTGGCAACATCTACAGCGTCCCAGCCATAGTACCAGTTGCTCTCTATTTCCATATTTGTATTCAGGTCCATCACGGTTCCCCAATAGCTCTCAAAATCCAGGTCGACAACAGACAGCTCTATCATCGCTTCCTGAGCATCATAGAGGTGAAGTGGTGGCTCCGGGGTGCAAGACCCAAACCCCATGCCCAAAAGGCCTAAAAGTCCCATGAAGCCCATCAGTCCTTTAAGTCCAATGAGTCTCATAGACTTCTTCCATGAGCCTATTTGGCCCTGTATGCCCCATAGCTTATTCATGGGCCCTCCTTTCTGTGCTCTTAAAGCTCACGCCCTTCTTCTCTATACGGCGATATAACAGGTCGTAGCTCAGGGTGATACCTATGCGGGTTGGGCCTATCCAGTTCCAGCGATACTGACGCTTCTCAAACAAGCTGGGTCTCTGCGTCCACTTGTAGTAGTAGAGTCCGTCGCGATAGGCAGGATTCACAGGGTTCTCGAACTGGTAGGGATCGTACTTGCAACGGAAGAAACCAGCCTGCAGGCCAAACTCCAGTCGCCAGTGTCCTTCACGTGACAACGGCAGCACATAGCCTGCACCAATGCCTGCACCTGCACCTTCACCTACCCAACCTCGGTTTTCATCGAAGCAGATGCCAAAGACGGCCAGATGAGCATATCCCTGAAGGTAGAAGCCGGTATAGGCTTTTTTGTTATAGGCCCTATTATCCTCATTGATCTTATTAGCATCATTAGTCACTGTCGTCTTATTGGCTCCATGGGCATACCATCTTCCTTCCACCTGATAGTTGCGGAACTGGAAGTACTTGTGGGCATCGTAGTCCTGCCACCAAGGCATGTCGAACGAAGCGCCAAAGGTGAAGTGGCCTTTCAGAGGATAGTATTCCAATGCGATATTGGGAATGGGAGCCCAACGATCGTAGCCAGGGATGTAGGCACCATAAAATAGCAGGTTGGTCTTGACAGCCAGCAGCTTTTTGCGCTGGAGAATCTCGTCTTCCAATGGTGTTACTTCGTTATGCAGGGTGTCCAGAACGGCGGTGTCTGGTTTCTGTTCTAACGCATTCGTCTTTATTTCCTCTATGGGTATGATGGGTTCTGGTGTGACAACCGTTTCGGGCTTGGGCTGGTGCTTGCGGAAGAACAATAAGATGCGTGCACTGCGTAATTGTGGGAAGTATGTGCTCAGCAGGTGTTTCCACAGCTGTCCTTTGCGTGCCTTCATCAGTTCAGTTTTTAACTGCTCCAGATTGTCCTCGGGCAGATATTGGTCGCATAGGCGCTTTACGTAATCGTAATCAGGATCGTTTGCTTTTTTCATCAGGATGCAGAGTGAGCGGTAATCCTCAATGACACAGTCTTGACGGAGGTTCCTATTCACGTTTGTCGAGTCGTTGAGCCCGTTAAACTTCAGGCGCGATGTCACAAAGTCTGTCAGAGCTTTAGCGCGTTTCTCACTCAATATCTTGTTGAGCCATAAAGGACCTTCAGGCGAGGCAGCGCCTCGGATGACGATAGCTACCAGCTCAAGGCTGTCCTGATTGATACGTGGCAACACAATCTTCTCCAATTCGTCCAAGGTCTTGTCGTTCCTTGGCAGACCGTATTTGTTAACCTTGAACAGCACCTTGGCGCTGTGATCAAAAAACTCCTCGTCCGACAATTTGATGGAGTCTTTGCTATCAACAAACCAATTGTAAAGAAGGGGGCTGTCCTCATTGAATATCGGAATGATCATCTGTTTTGCCACCATGTTTTGCACCAGGCCAAACAATAAAACCAATAACACAAAACAATTCTTTGCCCGACGATTGTCGTACAAAAAACTGGGGCGATATGTGGTTTTAAAGTTGATCATTTCAAACTTAAAAATACGTTAATTCTGTCCTCTATTTTGCACACGCATAGTTGTTTAATTCGCGTACATTATTATTTGTAGAACGCAAAGATAGAGTTTTTTTTTGAAACTTCCAAGAAAAATTGCAGTTTTTTTCTACAAAAGCCCTTTTTTTCTTGATTATTTTAATATTTTTAACTATTTATTATGCTTTTTTGTCAACGTTGTGGTATGTTTTTCGACGCTTCGTTAAAAAAGTTTAAGGCAGTGGCTGGATCAAAAAATAATCGTACCTTTGCATCGATGGTTGTTCATCCACTACATAAAGACATT
>JAEEGI010001332.1_pt1 | contig 61912 bp, 41 predicted proteins | sample 8958751 | NCBI WGS metagenome assembly JAEEGI01 (sample SAMN16246545, study PRJNA631951) | gut metagenome | biome: gut microbiome; feature: rumen; material: KS-attached | host: Bos | place: Iran: Karaj | collected 2018-10
TAACCGGGCAGGAACCAACAACAGAGTGGCAGTATCTTGGAAACGAGGTGCTGCCACCTTTGTTTTGCCCATTAATAAACAGGTATTCCCCTTTTACCAAACCATTATTCCACCCTGCAAAAAATATAAATTAGTGTTTTTTCGACAAATATTTGGTATACTGAGTTTTTTTTCTTACCTTTGTCGACAGAAATAAACAACCATCAATCATTTATTAACTAATCTAACTCACATTAATGTATGTCTGGTAATTTCAAAACCATGCGAACGACACTCGTGTCGCTCCTGCTGCTGATGGCTGGAACGCTCTCAGCGCAGACCATTAAAGGAAATGTTGCAGACAATACCGGCGAGCCTATCATTGGTGCCACTGTCATGGAACAGGGCGTCAGCGGTAATGGCACTGTGACCGATATTGACGGCAACTTCTCGTTAGTGCTCAAAGGTTCGTCGAAGAAGCTGCAGATCTCATACGTAGGTATGAAGACGCAGACTGTCGACGTTGCCAACCAAAGCAATGTAAACGTCGTGCTCGACGACGAGGCCACAAGTCTGAACGACGTGGTGGTCATCGGTTACGGCACGGTGAAGAAAAAAGACCTTACGGGTTCCGTAGCCACCGTCAACAGCGATGTGCTGCAGGCTGTGCCCGTGGCAAATGCTTCCGAGGCCCTCACGGGTAAGATGCCTGGTGTGCAGATCACCACCACTGAGGGTTCGCCCGATGCAGAGGTGAAGATCCGCGTGCGTGGAGGTGGCTCCATCACCCAGTCGAACGACCCGCTCTACATCGTCGACGGCTTCCCCGTTGACGGTATCAGCGACATCCCCGCCAACGACATCGAGGACATCACCGTCCTGAAGGATGCATCCTCCACCGCCATCTACGGTTCGCGTGGTGCTAATGGTGTAATCCTCGTCACCACCAAGAGCGGTAAGGAAGGTAAGACCAAGGTCAGCTACAACGCCTACTACTCCTGGAAGAAGATGGCCAAGAAGATCGACGTCATCGGCGCACGCGACTATGCCACATGGCAGTATGAGCTCGCCCTGCTGAAGAACGGCAACGATCCTGAGAAGATTTCCTCCTACACCGACTACTTCGGAAACTATCAGGACATCGACATGTATGACAACATCGAGACCAACGACTGGCAGGACCTCGTCTATGGCCGTACGGGCAACACCTTCAACCACAACATCAACATCAATGGTGGTTCGGAGAACATCAAGTATGCCTTCAGCTACGCCCACATGAACGACAAGGCCATCCAGGTAGGTTCGAACTTCAAGCGCGACAACTTCTCGCTGAAGCTGAACACCAAGCCCACCAAGCGCACATCGCTCGACTTCCAGGCACGCTATGCCAACACCGACATCCGCGGTGGTGGTGCCAACGATGCCACGGGAGCCTACGACTCCGACCACCGTCTGCGCTATGCCATCCTCTATGCTCCGTTCCCCCTGAAGAACTTCGATGCTTCTGCAGGTAGTGCCGACGATGAGCTGGGTAACCTCTACAACCCCCTGCAGGTGCAGCGCGACAACGACCGCAAGAAGAACCGCAAGAACCTCAACATCGCCGGTGCCTTCGGATGGGAAGTCTACGACAACCTCCGCCTGAAGACTGAGTTTGGCTACGACGACTACACCGAGAACGACAAGCGCTTCTGGGGTCTCTCCACCTATTATATTAAAAATGTGCCCGCCGTCAACGTGCAGAACATGCCGGCCATCCGTATCACCGATACCAACCGCCATCGCTTCCGCAACACCAACACGGCCAACTACGACTTCAAGAAGATTCTGAACAGCGACGACCACTCGCTCAACGTCCTGATTGGTCATGAGTACATCATAACCAAGAAGCATGTCGATGCCGACGAGGCTCATGGCTATCCCATCGACTTCGATGCTCCTACAGCATGGCGCCTCACCGCACAGGCCAAGCAGCCCTACAGCATCGACGACGCCTACAGCGCCGACGACAAGCTGCTCTCCTTCTTCGGACGTCTGAACTACAACTACCTCGACCGCTACCTCCTCAGCGCTACATTCCGCGCCGATGGCAGCTCGAAGTTCTCTGAGGAAAACCGCTGGGGTTACTTCCCCTCTGTAGCCCTCGCATGGCGTATCTCCTCTGAGCCCTTCATGGAAGGCACCAGCAAGTGGCTCGACGACTTGAAACTCCGCCTGAGCTATGGTACCGCCGGTAACAATAACATCCCCGTGGGCCAGCTCGTGCAGATGTATGAGCCCAAGACCACGTCGTGGGTGAACGGCATCTCCTCCTACTGGGCTCCCTCGAAGGTGATGGCCAACCCCGACCTGAAGTGGGAAACCACCATCACCCGCAACATGGGTCTCGACTTCACGCTCTTTGGCGGTGCCCTGAACGGTAGCATCGAGGCCTACATCAACACCACAAAGGACCTGCTCATCGAATTCCCCGTGGGTGGCACAGGCTACGACACGCAGTATCGCAACATGGGTAAGACCGAGAACAAGGGTGTTGAGCTCAGCCTCACCTGGCATGCCGTGAACAAGAAGAACTGGGGTATCGACCTCGGTGGAAACATCGCCTTCAACCGCAACAAGATTAAGAGCCTTGGCATCATGGACGACTTCGGATGGAACACCAACTGGGCTTCTACCGAAATCGGCAACGACTACATGATTGCCGTTGGCGAGCAGCTCGGTACCCTCATGGGCTACAAGCTCGCTGGCACTGGCCGCTACGAGGTGAGCGACTTCTCTGGCTACGACGAGAAGGAAGGCTGGATTCTGAAGCCCGGTGTGCCCGATGCCACCAACATCGTCGGAACCGTGCGTCCTGGTACCATCAAGTTCATGGACGTGGCCGGCAACGAGGATGGAACTCCCGACGGACAGATCACAGCTGACGATATCACGAAGATTGGCACCATCAACCCCGACATCTTCGGCGGATTCAACATCTCTGCCCACGCCTATGGATTCGACCTGGCAGCCAACTTCAACTACAGCATTGGCAACAAGGTCTACAACGCCAACAAGGTGGAGTACACCAGCACGTCGAAATATCAGTATCGCAGCCTCTGCAGCCTCATGGAAGCCGGCAAGCGCTGGACCAACCTCGATCCTGCCACAGGCCTGCTCACCAACGACGCCAACCGCCTGGCAGAACTCAACCAGAACACCACCATGTGGAGCCCCTACATGAGCAAGTTCGTGCTCACCGACTGGGCCCTCGAGGATGCTTCCTTCCTGCGTCTGAACACGCTGAGCCTTGGCTACACACTGCCCACATCGCTCACCAGCAAGGTTGGCATTGGCAGCCTGCGCTTCTACGTCACCGCCTACAACCTGCTCACCATCACCGACTACTCAGGCTTCGATCCTGAGGCCGATGGTATTCGCAAGACCGCCCTCACGCCGAATTGCGACTACTCGTGCTATCCGCGCAGCCGCTCGTTTGTTGTTGGTTTGAACTTGAATTTCTAAACAATGAGGAGGACAACATTATGAAAAATTATATCAAGCTTTCTATATTATCGCTTTCTGTGATGGGACTGGCCTCGTGCGACATGGACGCACCCAGCATCTCCTCACTCGACGCCTCGTCGGTCTTCAGCACCTATTCACTGGCTGAAGCTGAAGTCATGTCGATCCACGTGTCGTTTGGCGAAACCAATTCCTATCGCGGACGCTTCCTGCCCTACTACGGCATCAACACCGACGTGGAATGGGGTAACACGCCTTCCTACAACGACCGCCTGTCCGACAAGCAGAGCCTTTGGAACTACAACACGCTCGATGCCAACGGACAGATGAACACCACCAACAATGCCTATGCAAAGTTCTACGAGGGCATTGAGCGCGCCAACCTCGCCATTGAGGGACTCCGCAACTATGGTAACATCGAGAACAATCGCGACATGGCACATCTGCTGGGCGAAGCCCTCACGCTGCGTGCCGTCATCTACAACGACCTCATCAAGGCCTGGGGCGACGTTCCTGCTCGCTTCCAGCCCAACAACACTGAGAACACCTATCTGCCTCGCTCCAATCGCGACGTCATCTACGAGCAGCTTCTCACCGACCTCGAGGAGGCTGAGAACTATTGCTATTGGGCTAACGAGAACAAGATCACCAAGACCACAGAGCGCATCAACAAGGACTTCGTGAAGGGTCTGCGTGCACGCATCGCCCTCTATGCCGGTGGCTATGGCCTTCGTGGCGACGGCTATCGTCTCTCCAAGGATGCCAACCTGGCACCTGCCAAGATGTACGAGATTGCACGTCGTGAGTGTGAGGACGTCATCGCCCATGGCTCCAGCAAGCTCGGTGCCTTCAAGGACAACTTCCTGAAGCTCTGTCAGGACAATGTGGCAGCTGGTGGCGAGAGCCTCTGGGAGATTCCCTTCTCAGCAGGTCGTGGCCGCGTGCTCTACACATGGGGTGTGCGCCATCGCGCTAAAGACCAGTACACACAGCAGGCTCAAGGTGGTGTCAACGGCCCCGTGCCCACGCTCTACTACGACTATGATGCCGACGACATCCGCCGCGACATCACCTGCGTACCCTACGAGTGGAGTCAGCAGCTCACCGATGGCAAGTCGCATGTGCAACTCACCAGCATTTCCCGCTGGATGTTCGGTAAGCTCCGCTACGAGTGGATGAGCCGCATCGTCACCTCCACCAACGACGATGGCGTCAACTGGCAGTACATGCGTCTGGCCGATGTCTATCTGATGGCTGCCGAGGCAGAAAACGAGCTGGGCAACACCAGCGTTGCATGGAGCTACATGCGTCCTGTGCTGGCACGTGTGCTGCCCGCCGACAAGGTGGCTGCCCTGCAGGCAAAGTACTGCGCAAGCCAGAAGGCATTCCGCGAGGGCATCTATGAGCAGCGCGCTCTTGAGTTCGCCGGCGAAGCTCTCCGTAAGCCCGACCTCGTGCGCTGGGGCATCATCGACCAGAAGATGGATGAGGCAAAGGCCAAGATGAAAGCCCTTGCCAACCGTACAGGCGCCTACGAAGGTCTGCCCGACAAGGTGTTCATCTATCCTTCTGAGGATGCCAACGACATTCGCATCTATGGTCTGAACAAGGGTGAGGACGATGCCGAGCGCATCAACCTCCTCAATGCCGAAGGATGGGAGTCGAAGAACTGGTTCATCTCAAGTGGTTCCAATGCCCTCACCGACGACATCATCGATGGTCTCTTCGTCGTGAAGCCCAGCACCCATTGCTTATGGCCCATCTGGAAGTGCTTCATCGATGCCAGCAACAACATGCTCAACAACGATGGCAACCTCGGCCAGCTCAGCGATTAATGAGATTGAATTCACAATATAACTACGTAAATACTGAATTATGAAATCAAATATCAAGCAATTTATATCGGGACTCCCCTCCCTCTGGAGGGGTCGGGGGAGGCTCCTTATGCTGGGGCTGGCCACACTGGCCCTGGCATCATGTGGCGACGTGGCTGACGAGATCACAAGCATCATCTATGGACGCAACTTCTCGCCCACCAACCTTGAGGCACGCGTGGTCAACCGCACCAACGTACGCCTCACCTGGACTCCCGTTGAAGGGGCCACGAGCTATAACATTGAAGTGTTTGCCAACGATAGCCTCTCCTTCCAGGGCACTCCTGAGAAGACCATCACCGGCGTCACCAATGCACAGATTCCCTACACTGTGACGGGCCTCTATGGACAGACACAGTACTCCTTCCGCGTGCAGGCCGTCACTGAGGGCGCCGAGTCGCGCGACTCAAAGTGGAGCGGTGCCTATGCCAAGACTGAAAGCGAGCAGATCCTCTTCAGCGTCAACGACGACGACATCACAGCTACCACCGTCACCCTGCGCTGGCCGGCTGGCGAGGCTGCCGACCTCCTCACACTCAACCCGGGCAACATCACCCACACGGTGACTGCTGCCGAGGTGGCTGCCGGTGCTGCTACCGTAACGGGCCTCTCGCCTGAAACCACCTACACCGCTACCCTCTCACGTCAGGGCAAGGCTCGTGGTAAGGTTGAGTTCACCACAGCCATCGACCTCGGTGGAGCCATCGCCGTCAATCCTGGCGACGACCTCGCAGCCATTGTGGCCTCTGCAGAGAATGGTGCCACCCTCGCCCTCTTCCCGGGTGAATATGGCATCAAGACTGACGAAGCCGAGTTTGGTGGTTCGCTCACCATCGACAAGAACCTCTCCATCAAGAGTGTTCGCGCTGCCGACCGTGCCGTCATCAAGGGCCGCGTGAAGATCGACAATGCTAGCCTCGACCTCTATCAGGTTGTCCTCGACGGAACAGGCACCGATGGTGGCCAGTGCTTCGACTTCGTTGCCGACGGAGCTGTCGACCATCTCGCCATCGAGGACTGCGAAGTACGCAACTACACCAAGGGCTTCTACTACATCAACAAGGCCGTGAAGGTACAGAACATCACCATCAACAACTGCCTCATCCACGACATCGAGTGCTCGGGTGGTGACTTCCTCGACAGCCGTAAGGGTGTGTTCAAGAACCTCACCATGACCAACACCACCGTCTACAACTGCGCCAAGGAGCGCGACGTGGTGCGCATGGACAATGTGGGCGACTTCGCCGATGTGGCTCCCGTCATCAAGTTCGACCACTGCACCTTCGCCAACGTAGGCTCGGGCGGTGCCAACTACCGCTTCTTCTACGTGCGTCATGCCGGTAACACCATCACCTTCACCAACAACATCGTCACCGACTTCTGCAACAAGCGTGGCTTTGCCAACCAGAAGACCACCGATGCTAATCCGAAGCTCGAGAACAACTACTACTGGAACACCCAGAACCTGCTCTCGCTGGCCGATGGAAACACCGAGGCCATCTCCTGGTTCGACACCGCTGGTAAGGAAGTAGACCCGCAGTTCAAGAATGCTGCCGCTGGCGACTTCACCGTTGGCAACGAGGATGTGAAGTACTACGGCATTGGCGACCCGCGCTGGACGAAGTAGTCAGCACACCGGATGCTCCCCTCGTAGAGCATTCCCCATACATCCAAAAGCCCCGGCCATTCCATCGTGAGTGGCTGGGGTTTCTCGTTTTTTCGTAGAACATCTAAAATCACGAAAACCACTAAGCGAAACCACATATAATTTCCCCCAAATGTAGGGACGCGACGTGTCGCGTAACTGGAGCCAGTCGTATAACTGGAATAAGTCGCGTAACTGAAACCACTCACTCGGCCAAACTTCCCTCCTTACTTGTTTTTGCATTGCTCCTGCACCCCAAAAGCAATGCTCCTGCACTCCAAAAGCATTGACTTTAGAACCTCAAAGCATTGACTTTAGAACCCAAAAGCATTGACTTTAGAACCCAAAAGCATTGATTTTAGAACCCCAAAGCATTGACTTTAGAGCCCCAAAGCATTGCTCTTGAGATGCCAAACCAATGCACCCAGCGTGTAGGGGCAGACCCCCGTGTCTGCCCGAACAAGGAGAGATCGCTTCGCGAGAAATTTATCAAAAATCTGATTCAAAATCTATCAAAATTCTTTCTCCGCTATGCTACGAAAGCGGCAAAGCCGAGCGAATGAAAAATTCATGTTCAATTCATGATAATTCATGTTGCGCCGCAGGCAAAATCAGGATGTTCGTTGTTGGTATCTGTTGTTCGGGCAGACACAGGGGTCTGCCCCTACAGTGGATGTTGTGACTCCATCAAAAAAACGCACCCCCATTGCTGGGAGCGCGCCTTCTGAGAGATTCAACCTTGCGGAAGTTTCAGTTTCTAGTTTCTTGTTTCAAGATTCTAGTGCAATCTTTCACTTGGGGAGAGCCCCCCTCCCTTACGGGAGGGGTTGGGGGGAGGGTCTTTAGGGCTGGCCAGCCTCCCCATCTTTGTCCACGTCGTTCTCGTTGGTCTCCTCGACCTGCAGGCCCTGCAGCATCGACTTGATGCGCTGACCGGCGGCGTCGATGGTCACCTCAGGCTGGAAGTTGATGCGGGCACCAACCACGTGCTTCGATGCGGAGAAGTCCTTCGCAGTGTCGGCAGGCTTGGTCTTCAGACCAATCTTGAACGAGCCGAAGCCGTCGATCTTGACGCGGTTCGAGTCCTGCATCCACTTCTTCAGAACGACAACCATCTCGTCGAGCACGGCGAGAACGTCAGACTTCTTCACGGAGACGTTCTCCTGGATTTCCATTGCCATCTGCTTGAGAGTCTTGGGGCGGGAGTTGTACACCGCACGGGCATACCACTTACCGCGGTTCTTCGACTCTGCTCTGTTGTCCTGGTAAAGCTTATAACGTACAGACATAGCATTCGTGCCCCCCTGTAAACCCCCTTTCGGGGGCAGCCGTTACGAGGGCTTGGGCTGTGGTTTAATTTAGTTTTAGCCCCTTCTCACTGTGTAAAGCCATGTCCCGGGGCGAGAACCATGACCTCAATCATTTCAGTTACAAAGATACAAAATAATTCTCACATTACCAAATATTTACGCAATTATTTTAAAGTATTTGTTTAACTAACTTCGCAGTCAAAACTCTTTCTCATTTCTTACACTTACAGTCTTACAGTTAAAAAACAGCACCCCTACCCCTATGCTTTCAAGGACCATGAAGAAGAGTATTGGAAGAAACAGTAGAATGATGATGATGATATGGATTAATGAGATATGTTATTGATAGTATTATCTATGTTTATTTAATGATGATATTTATTCATCATACTATTGTATTATCTACCTTCTATTACCCATTCATTCTCTTCACATTCCCTCTTCCACAATCCCTTAAAGGGCAATTTTTTAACTGTAAGACTGTAAGTGTAAGAATTCGACATTTCTTCAGAAATAATTTTGCTGTGTTCAACTATTTTTGTACCTTTGCATTTGTAAGAATGAAAGGCATGAATGCCGTCTATTCTAAGAAGATATTTGCAGTATGACAACCGACAAGAAGATGGCAAAGGCTGCCGGCGAGTTTGCTCAACGCTGGCGAGGCCGTGGATACGAGCGGGGCGAATCGCAGCCGTTCTGGCTTGACTTGCTCGAGAACGTGTTTGGCATCGCCACACCCACCGATGGCTTCATCCGCTTCGAGGATCACCGCATGGTGGACAGCTCGAACTTCATCGACGCCCGCATCCCCTCCACCCGTGTGCTCATCGAGCAGAAGTCGCTGGGCAAGGACCTGCGCAAGGGCATCCTGCAGAGCGACGGCTCACTGCTCACCCCCTTCCAGCAGGCGCGCCGCTATGTGGTCAGCATGCCCGTGAGCGAACATCCGCGTTGGATTGTCACCTGCAACTTCTCGGAGTTCCTGGTCTACGATATGGAGCAGCCCAACGGCGAACCCGAGGAGATTCTGCTCGAGAACCTTGAGAAGGAATACTATCGCCTGCAATTCCTCGTCGACGTGAAGAGCGAGCACCTCTCGCGCGAGATGGAGGTGTCGATGCAGGCTGGCGAGATGGTGGGCCGCATCTACGAGAAGCTGCTCGAACAATACATCGACCCCACCAACGCCCACTCGCTGAAGAGCCTGAACATCCTCTGCGTGCGATTGGTGTTCTGCCTGTATTGCGAGGATGCCGGTGTCTTCGGCCGTCGCGACATGTTCCACGACTATCTGGTGCAGTACGACGTTGAGAACATCCGTGCAGCACTCATCCGACTCTTCAAGGTGCTGAACACGCCGCTCGAAGAACGCGACCCCTACCTCATGGACTCCCTCGCCGCATTCCCCTACGTCAGTGGTGGACTCTTCGAGGAGGAGAATGTAGAGATACCGCGATTCACCGAGGAAATACGCACCATCCTGCTCGAGAATGCCTCGCTCGACTTCGACTGGAGTGAGATTTCGCCAACCATCTTCGGTGCCGTGTTCGAGAGCACGTTGAACCCCGAGACCCGTCGCTCAGGCGGCATGCACTACACGTCGGTGGAGAACATCCACAAAGTCATCGACCCGCTGTTCCTGAACGATCTGCGCAGCGAACTCGACACCATCCTCGAAGAAGAGAAGGTGCCCCGCCAGCGCAAGAAACGGCTCGAAGCATTTCAGGACAAGCTGGCCTCGCTCCGATTCCTCGACCCCGCCTGCGGCAGTGGCAACTTCCTCACAGAAACCTACCTCTCGCTGCGCCGTCTGGAGAACAAAGCCATCATGGAGGCCACCCACGGACAAGTGATGCTGGGCGACTTCATCGTAGACCCCATCAAGGTGAACATCCGGCAGTTCTACGGCATAGAAATCAACGACTTCGCCGTCGTCGTCGCCAAGACGGCCCTGTGGATATCGGAGGCGCAGATGATGCACGAAACCGAGCGCATCATCCAGAAAGACCTCGAGTTCCTGCCCCTGCGCAACTATGCCAACATCCACGAAGCCAATGCCCTGCGCATAGACTGGAATGACGTGGTGCCCGCTGCTGAATTGAACTATATCATGGGTAATCCGCCGTTTGTGGGATATTCTTTGCAGAGTAAAGAGCAGAAAGATGATATCCTGAGCGTCTTTGTCGACGAGAATGGCAAGCTCTTCAAGACGGCAGGAAAGATTGACTATGTGGCAGGCTGGTATTATAAGGCATCAGCAATGATGCAACATACAAATATCAGAGCTGCCCTCGTATCGACGAATAGCATTACACAAGGTGAACAAGTGGCAGCCATCTGGAAGCCCTTAAAAGAAATGTTTGGCATCCATATTGACTTCGCTCATCGCACATTCCGTTGGGATAGCGAGGCAACTCTAAAAGCCCATGTGCATTGCGTGATTGTAGGGTTCAGCAACGTAGAAGTCCCCAAAGTCATTTATGATAATGACAAGCAGAAAGCCGCAGAAAATATCAACGCTTATTTGATTGATGCACCAAGCGTATATCTTGAAAGTAGATCAAGGCCTTTATGTGATGTGCCCCAAATGAGTAGCGGTGGTAAACCAGTGGAAGGTGGTTTCTTGATTCTCTCACCAGAAGAGAAAGCCGAGCTTATTAATAAAGAGCCTCATGTTGAGAAATACATAAGACCTTTTACAAGTGGTGATGATTTTATCAATAACAAGAAACGTTATTGTCTCTGGCTTGTTGGAGCAAATCCTACAGATATAAAGCATACTCCTGAAGTTGTATCGAGAATTGAAAGCGTCCGAGAGTTCCGTCTTTCTAGCAAAAAGGAAGCAACACGTCGCTGTGCTGAAACGCCAGCTCTTTTTATGGAAGTCAAGGAGCCCCAAAGTAATTATCTGCTCATTCCAGCCACTTCATCGGAACAACGTAGGTACATTCCTATTGGTTATGTGGATAAACATGTAATTCCCAATAATGCTGTACAGTTTGTGCCAGATGCATCATTATATCATTTTGGTGTGATAATCAGTAATGTTCATATGGCATGGATGCGAGCTGTTTGCGGAAGATTAGAAATGCGTTACAGATATTCTGCAAACATTGTCTACAACAACTTCCCCTGGCCTTCTCCCACCGACGAGCAGAAGGCAAAGATTGAGCAGACGGCGCAGGCCATTCTCGATGCCCGTGCCCTCTATCCCGACTCCTCATTGGCCGACCTCTACGACGAGCTGACGATGCCCGTAGAACTGCGTCGTGCCCATCAGAACAACGACCGCGCTGTGATGCAAGCCTATGGCTTCAACGTCAAAGCCATGACCGAAAGCCAGTGCGTCGCCGAATTATTTAAACTTTATCAAGAACTAACAAAATAAACAAATAACACGCTATGGATTACACAAAGGTACCACAACAATTGATATACCAAAATAGGCTTAATCTTGAGGATTTCGTCAGAGCAAACAAGCTAACAGCGGTTCTCATTGAGAACATGGAAAATATAGACTCCCTGACAAATGATGATTTTGAAAACTCTGCATTGGATTGTATGAATGCCGCCTATTATATATGTACTCTCATTATGTTGGAAAAGCGCCCTGAATGGAGATGGGGCTTTTTTTTAGATTACGCAGGCAATGTTAGTGGTAATCAGCAAGGGGAATTTATGGATACTATTATTGTCTTGGTCTACATACTTCTAGACCACAGCAATGGTAATTGGAAACAGCAGCACATAAAAATAATGAATAAACTTACCGAATATGTTCGCCCCCTAATTTTAGCTGGCAGAATGAGTGCTGCTCGGAATGCAGTTTTGGGAACACCCAGCCAAGATGCTATTTGGAATATACTGAGCAATGGAGTCACCGGTGCTATGACTATATCCGTGGATGAATTTGCACCATGCAAGATTGACAATGAAACCATCTCTAAGGTGTCTCAGTTTTCATGGGCAGATTATACCAACAAATTCGAAGAAAAAAAAGTAATTGAATTTTTAGATTCATTAGGGCGGGATTGTTCAGAGAAACTTTGTTTAACAGAATTATTGACACAGAAGGCTACTGATTATTATGGTGAAGGCAATGATTTTTTCCCAATATTCGAATGCCTATCAGAGTATAAAGAATCATTAGACAAGGAATCCTTTGATTCGCTCTTTGAAGACTCACCCGAAGCCTCGGATAAGGCAACGATAAAGACTGATGATACAAATAAGTCTATGGACTCAGAAAATCCTAAACTGATAGAGAATCAAATACAAGATGATATAGAAGCATTAAAGAAAGAAAACGCTTTATTGAAGGAGCAACTTGACCAACAAACATCAGATGATCAGAATGAACTGATAGAAACTCTCAGAAATGATCTGGAGGCTTTTAAGTCTCAAGACGGTAAAAATAGAATGACCGCAGGACAAGCTGCGCTTTTTATCCAGGCAGTATGCCATAATATCGGTGGCTTACCCAACGACAAGAAGCAACTTTCTCCCATATTGGAATATGGTTGGGGCTTCAGCGAGAGCACGGCAAAGCGAGCTCTAGGAGCCAGACCCACGCTCGAGAATGTTGAAAGCGTAGTCCAACTGTTTGAATCTTATTCCCCTAAGCTAGCTCGTAAAATCAAAGAGTTCCCCGAAGAATTCGATGAACTGCGAAGAAAGAAGTTGAATGACAATAACGACAAAAAAGTTAAAAACAATTAATAGATAGCCAAAGTGAACGTTCACTTTGGCTTTTTCATTCTCTGGGGTGAACGTTCACTTTGGAAAGTGCCCTTGATTCACATTTGAATAGTTTGTAATTTTGCAACCGTGAAGCTTAGCTTCGCTGGTGCGCATGTTGTATTTGTGGCAGCTTAGCAAACCTTCCCACTCAAAGCTAGCAACGAGTGGTAACCTGATTATTCACCCTATAAATTCATTTAGACAATGAATAAGAAAGATAACATCTACCGCAGAGACCTGAACTACAAGTATCAACCCGACTCGTTCAGTCTCATGCTTTACGACGCCACCTTCCCCGAGTGGCTTCCAGAGAGAATCCGCCGCCAGGCAGAGAATGTGCTGAGAGGCTTCACCGAGGATATGGCTCTTGAGATAGCCGACAACCTGATTGATTGCTGGTGCTATGGCGTACGCCACTACATTGGCATCAAGCACGTCGACCGTCTGCTGAACTCGATGTACAACCGCATACTCTTTTGCGCCCGCGAGAAGGGCATAGAGCTAAAGGGCTACATCTAACCATCAAGGCCGGGGGGCATCATTGCCGGCACGGTGCTCCCCCAGCTTTCACGTTTTTATCACGAACAATTAAAACTTCGAATAACAATATGGAACAACAAACAATAACAACCGCCCCTGAGGGCAACATTTTCGAGAGTGCAAATCAAGTGACGAACCCTGCTGCCGAGCAGCCCATTTTCGCCATGACCAAGGGCGACATCGGCACGGCACGACCAACAACAGCCAAGGAGATTTCAGAGGCACTTGCCAGTCCTGATCTCCAAGCAACCGTAAATGAGGTACGCGCGGAGACTGACGAGCAGAAGCAGAAGGAACTGAAGGAGAAAAAGAAGTTCAGTATCCCGGGCCTTTGCCCTCACTTCACGCAGTTCCGCAACAACCACCGTGCTGCTGCCGACGCCCTGCCCGAGTGCTGCACCTACACCACCTGCATCGATGTGGACGACCGCACGTATGGGCAGCAGGCCGTAGAAGGTGCCAAGCGACTGACTGAGCAGCAGGGCACGAAGTGGTTCGGGAAGGTGCTCTACATCGAGAACTCGCTGCGCGCCGGTGGTAAGGTGCACATTTTCGTGCGCCAGCCTCTGGGCATGACGGCCATCGAGACGCAGCAGGAGTTCTGCCGCGAGCTGGCCATTCCGTGCGACGAGTCGGTGCAGCAGAAGCAGTCGTTCATCCTGATGACGGGTGACGTGGTCTACCAGTCGGACCAGTGGCTGAAGCCCCTCACCGTGGAGCAGCGCATAGCCTATCGCGAAGCCTTCAGCCTGCGTGGTCTGGGTATCGACGGCTGGCCTCTTGTGAAATCATCAGCACAGCCAACCACCACCACAACCGAACCCGTAGGCATGCCTGCCGAAGGTGATATCAATGTTCCCACCGATGCCACCGACTACATCTTCGAGGCTTGCATGAATGAGGCCAAGGTGCTTCCTGCTGACCTGCTCATAGAGAGCGAACCAGGACGACACAACTCCCTGCGAGCCATCCTCAGCGTGGGACTTCCACAGATGATGAGCAAGGCCGACTGCCTCGGTCAGCTTCGTCACCGTGCACCCCAGTATTTCACTACAGCCGACTGCCAGCGCCTTGTCAACGACTTCTTTACGAAGTACACCGACACATCGGCCCGCCTCACCCAGTTTCAGCGTAACGTGCTTGCCGAGAGCCGTCGCCTGGCCGAGATGAAGTGCTGCGACGCTAATCAGGAAGCCCCTGCCGAGCAACCCACTTGCGACGAGCTTACGCTGAGTGAAATCTATTCCTCTGAGCTGCCCCCTCGCATGAATCGTAAGAAGATGCCGCGCCTGCTCAAGGCCATCACTTCGCGAACACCATCGCTCTACGTCGAGACTGTGGCGCAGGCTTGCTTCCCATCGTTGGAAGCTCACCCCGTAGGACTTTCCTTCCGCCACCCCGACGGTCGTCCCCGTGAACTCCGTGCCAACTGTCTGACCATTGCACCTACGGGTGTGGGCAAAGCTTGCGTAGACACGCCCATCAAACACATCATGGCCGACATTGAGGAAGCGGATGCACCCAACCGCAAGAAGCTGCGCACGTACAACGAGAACTACAACACCCGCAACAGCAACGAGAACAAGCCGAAGCGCCCCAAGTTGTGCATACGTAGCCTGATGCCCAACCTGACGCAGGCTGCACTGGCACAGCGAACGGAGGATGCCAATGGTGCTCCCCTCTTCTGTCGTCTAAACGAGGTCGAGCAGTTCGACAAGATTGAGAATGCCACTGGTTCTAAGAATCAGTTCACCAACCTCAAGATTAACGACGACGAAAACAACGACTTTGGACAAGAGCGTGCCGGAACGCAGAGCGTCAATGTTGCAGCCTCACTCTTTCTGAACTGGAATGCGTCAACAACACCCTCCAAGGCCATCCGATACTTCAAGCACGTGATGGTCGACGGACCTATTTCACGCCTCTGTCTGGCCACGATCCCCGACCCAGGCATTGGAGCACCCCAGCCCGTGTTCGGTGAATACGATGAAGCGTACGACGATGCGCTGAAACCCTACATCGACAACCTGAACAAGGCCACTGGCTACATCAACTGTCCTCAGGCCAAGCTGATGTATAACAGATTGAAGGCCGAGTGTGACGAGTTTGCACTGGTCTCGCAGGACCGTGTCTGGGATAACCTTACCCACCGCGCTTTGACCCACGCCTTCCGTAAAGCTTGTTGCCTCTATGCTGCCAACGGCATGCGATGGGAAAAAAACATCGAGATATTTTGTCGGTGGAGTCTTCACTACGACCTCTTTTTGAAGACTTTATTATTTGGAGATGCCATCCGCAATGGTGAGAAAGAAGCCACGCCTTCAAAGACCGGACCACGCAACATGCTTGAACTCTTACCCGATGAGTTCACGTTTACCGATGTCTCGAACGTCCGCTTCATGCAGGGCATGGGCCGCGAGGGAACGGCAAACCAAATCTATCAATGGAAGCACCGTAAGCTCATCTTACAACTGACAACTGACAGTTTTAAAAAAGCGCCCAAGAAGATATAGTATAACTGACAAACAATAAAAGCAGGTCTCCGTGTGTGGGGGCCTGCCTTTATGTATTCAGTGCTGTTTCTTATGTCTTTTTGTCTTCCTATCGCAAAGACGAGAAGTTTACAAAACTCACGGGCAGACACAGGGGGCTGCCCCTACGGTTGGCTGCAAAGCATTCGTCCCTTTTCTCCCCTTTTCTCCCCTTTAAGCCCTTTTCTACTTTGGGAAGTTCTTACTTCTTATACACCCCACCCGAGACGGTGCCGGGATCGTAGCTTTCACCTTCGCGGGGGAAGGAGGGGATGAACTTCATCTCGTGTTCTATCTTGCGCTGTCGCTGGCGCATGTAGGCGCTGGGTTCCTTACTGCTGAAACGACGGGGATTGGGCAGCGTGGCAGCTATCAAGGCACAATTGCTACGCGAGAGCTCGCGGGCCGTCTTGTTGAAGTGATATTCCGCAACAGCATCAACGCCATAGATGCCGTCGCCCATCTCAATGGAATTCAGGTAGACCTCCATGATGCGTTGCTTCGACCAAAGGAGTTCCATGAGCGTGGTGAAATAAGCCTCCAGGCCCTTGCGCACCCATGAGCGGCCAGGCCAGAGGAACACGTTCTTCGCCGTCTGCTGCGTGATGGTGCTACCGCCCAGCTTGTTCTTCCCGCCTTTGATGTTGCGCTTGGCAGCACTCTCGATGGCCTTGTAGTCGAAGCCATGATGAAGCAGGAACCGCTGGTCTTCGCTTGCCATCACCGCCACGGGCATGTGGGGCGAAATCTTGTCCATCGACACCCAGTGGTGATGTAGCTTCAGGCTGCGGCCGTCTTTCGACTGCTCCACACAGCGTATCACCATGAGCGGCGTGAGGTAGACGGGCATGAAACGATAGGCCACAACAGCCAGTATCGTGGTAGAGAAAAACAAGGCGATGGCCCAACGAAGGATTTTCCCGATGAATTTCATTGATTAGACATAAAAAAGTTGATAGCTGAAAGCTGAGAGAGGATATTGAAACAACCAGAAGTGGTCGCGACAACTATCAACCGTCAACTTTCAACTATCAACCGTACTACAATTGATTATTGAAGTGTTCCAGCCTCGGCAGCCTGAATCATGGCCTGGCTAGCATACAGATAAACCTCCACGCGGCGGTTCTGAGCCTTACCAGCAGCTGTCGAGTTGTCAGCAACGGGGTTAGCCTCACCGAAGCCGGCAACGCTGCGAATCTGGTTGCTGCTCACGCCCAGCGACTTCAGGTAGTTGCTCACGGCGTTGGCACGCTGCTCAGAGAGAGCCTGGTTCTTCTGAACGCTCTGCTCGGCGGTGGAGTTCTTCCAGCCAGCATTGTCGGTGTAGCCCTGAATAGCCACGTCGCAGTCGGTGTTCACCTTCAGCACGTTGTTGGCAAACTGGGTGAGCGAAGACTTAGCGGTGTTGCTCAGCGTAGAGCTACCGGTGTTGAAGAGGATACCAGAGTCGAAGGTCACCTTCACAGCCTGCAGGCCGTTGGCGTCCATCACCGACTCCACCTGTGCGTTCTGCACGGCCTGAGCCTGAGCCTTCACCTTGTCCATGTGCTTGCCGATGAGGGCACCAGTACCAGCACCTACAGCGCCGCCGATGGCAGCACCAACAGCTGTGTTACCAGCAATCTTACCGATGATAGCACCCAGTGCTGCACCAGCACCAGTACCGATGAGGGCACCATTCTTTGTGGCAGTACCACAACTAACAATCACTGCGAGACACATTCCAAGTGTCATGAATTTCATTTTCTTCATATACAAAAGTTTTTAAAAGTTAGAAAATATCTGTCATCTAAAATAAAAGTGTTCGACTGATCAAACGTACTTGCCGACGAGGGCTCCAGCGATATAGCCTAAAGCAGCTCCGATGCCTGCACCAACGGCCGACTCTGCGATGATAGAGCCCAGGACGGCACCAACGACTGTGAGCAGTAATCCAATTATTATGTATTTCTTTTTCATCATCAGCAAATGTTTTTAAAGATAGAAAGCGATGTCATCTAATCAAAATATTTGACGAAACACGCAGCAACTCGTTTAACACGCAGCCGTCATTTCTACCTAAATCTTTTGCAAAGATAATTCTTTTTTTTACTTTATAGCACTTATACCAACATTTTTTTGTAATTTTGCGGCAAAATTAATCAATCGACCGCTCAATGCAAAGGGATTTTTCCTAAAATGCAGTATGGAAATCCCTAAAAGAGAGTTCTTTCTCCGCTGCGCTACGAAAGCGCCCCTGCGGGTCGAGCGGAGAGTTGAGAGGCGCCTGCGGCGCTGTTGAGAAAGGTTAAGAAGCCTACGGCGTGTTGAGAAAGGTTGAGAGCGCTTCGCGCAGTTGAGAAAGGTTGAGAGCGCTTTGCGCGGTTAAGAAGGGTTGAGAAAGGTTGAGAAGGGTTGAGAGAGAACTAGGATCTAGAAACTAGAAACTAGAAACTATAAACTAGGATCTAGAAACTAGAAACTCGAAACTCGAAACTATAGACGTGAAACTTGAAACATTATATAATATTATGGCAAAAGAACTGAAAGATTTGACAAAGCGAGCTGACAACTATAGTCAGTGGTACAATGATTTGGTGGTGAAGGCCGACTTGGCAGAACAGTCTGCCGTGCGTGGTTGCATGGTTATTAAACCCTATGGCTATGCCATTTGGGAGAAGATGCAGCACCAGCTCGACCTGATGTTCAAGGAGACTGGCGTGCAGAACGCTTACTTCCCCCTGCTCATTCCGAAGTCGTTCCTCTCGCGTGAGGCCGAACATGTGGAAGGCTTCGCCAAGGAGTGCGCCGTGGTGACTCACTATCGCCTGAAGGCTACCGAGGACAAGAGCGGTGTGGTGGTTGACCCTGCTGCCCGTCTGGAGGAAGAACTCATCATCCGCCCGACATCCGAGACCATTATCTGGAACACTTATAAGAACTGGATTCACTCTTGGCGCGATCTGCCATTGCTCTGCAACCAGTGGTGCAATGTGATGCGTTGGGAGATGCGCACACGTCCCTTCCTGCGCACCAGCGAATTCCTTTGGCAGGAGGGTCACACAGCCCACGCCACTCGCGAGGAGGCTGAAGCTGAAGCCAAGCTCATGCTGAAGGTGTATGCCGACTTTGCTGAGAAGTGGATGGCCGTGCCCGTTGTGCAGGGTGTGAAGAGCGAGACTGAGCGCTTTGCCGGTGCGCTCGACACCTACACCATCGAGGCTATGATGCAGGACGGCAAGGCTCTGCAGAGTGGTACCTCGCACTTCCTCGGCCAGAACTTCGCCAAGGCCTTCGAGGTGACCTATCTGAACAAGGAGAACAAGCCGGAATATGTATGGGCAACCTCATGGGGTGTTTCCACACGCCTCATCGGTGCACTCATCATGACTCACTCCGACGACAATGGTCTGGTGCTGCCTCCGAAGCTTGCTCCGCTGCAGGTGGTCATCATCCCCATCGCCACAAAGCCCGAGCAGATGGAACTCGTCAACAAAGAGGTGGCTCCCATTATGGAAGCACTCAAGGCAAAGGGCATCAGCGTGAAGTTCGACGACTCCGACAACAAACGTCCTGGCTTCAAGTTTGCCGACTATGAGCTGAAGGGTGTGCCCGTACGCCTGGTGCTGGGTGCTCGCGACTTGGAGAATGGCACCATTGAGGTGATGCGCCGCGACACGCTTGAGAAGGAGACTCGTCCCTTGGAAGGCATCGCACAGTATGTGGAGCAGCTGCTGGAAGACATTCAGCAGAACATCTTCGAGAAGGCACGCCGCTATCGTGATGAGCGCATCTATGAGTGCGACAACTACGAGGAGTTCAAGGAGCGTGTGAAGGATGGCGGCTTCTTCCTCTGCCACTGGGACGGCACTGCCGAGACTGAGGCACAGATCAAGGAGGAGACACAGGCCACCATTCGCTGCGTGCCCTATGGCTTCGAGCAGACTCCCGGCACCGATATGGTGAGCGGCAAGCCTGCCAAGTATCGTGTCATCATTGCACGCAGTTACTAATCACAGCGTAGGGGCAGACCCCCGTGTCTGCCCGAACAATAGCGAACAACCTGCATGCAACACACAATAATTCACGGGCAGACACGGGGGTCTGCCCCTACATTTATTTCTTTCCAACCCGATGAAGAAACATTGTCGCCTCTCACTCCCCATCGTTGCCCTGCTCCTCATGCTCGTTGCCTGCGGAAAGAAGCAAGGCACGGTTCGTGTGGCTGGCTATGAGATTGACAGTGTGGTCATCGACACCACTGTTGCCCTCACCACTCAGGAAGGAGCACCCACCTGCCAGTTGTCGATACACCTGCACTACCTGAAGGAAGACAAGGCACAGGGACTCAACGACACCTTGCTGCGTGCCGGCATCCTGCTGCCCGACTATTTCTCGCTGAGCAAGGAGAAGCTCACGGTGAAGGAACTGGCCGACTCGTTTGTGGGCCGCTATCTGGAGGAATACCTCACGGAGTATGCACCACTCTATCGTGCCGATCAGGAACATGCCACAGCCTACAATGTGGAGTATCGTGTGCACACCCGTTTCCAGGAGAGTGCCAATGGCGTGCTCACCAACCTTGCCGACGTCTACAGCTATGGCGGTGGAGCCCACGGCATCAAGCAGACACTGGCCTTGAACATCGACACCGACAAGGGCACCATCATCCGACTCTCCAACCTCTTCCAGGAAGGCACAGAGGCACAGCTGAAGGAGAAGATTGTGGAGCAGATGGCACGCCAACGGGATGTGGAAGGGCTGGAAGGTCTGCAGGGGCAAGGCATCTTCGCTGATGGTGAGGTCTATGCCTCTGAGAACTTCATCCTGACAAAGGACGCCATCACGTTCATCTATGGCGAAGACGAGATTGCCCCGCACGACGTAGGTGAGATTCGTGTGGAAATCGACAAAGACGACATTCAGAAACTCATGCAATAACAGCTATCTATCAGCTATGGAGCAAATCATCAAGTACTTCCCACAACTCTCTGATGTTCAACGCAGTCAGTATGCTGCGTTAATGGAACTCTACAGGGATTGGAATGCAAAAATCAACGTCATCTCACGCAAGGACATCGACAACCTCTACGAGCACCACGTGCTGCACTCGCTGGCCATTGCCAAGTTCACAGGCTTCCAGCCAGGCACGGAGATTCTCGACTTTGGCACGGGTGGCGGCTTCCCTGGCATTCCCCTTGCCATCATGTTTCCTGAGTGTCGCTTCAAGCTCATCGATGGCACAGGCAAGAAGATTCTCGTAGCCACCGAGGTGGCGAAGGCCATTGGACTGAAGAATGTTGTTGCTGAGCACCTGCGCGGTGAAGACGATAAGGGCAAGTATGACTTTGTTGTCAGCCGTGCTGTGATGCCCCTACCCGACCTGCTGAAGATTGTACGCAAGAACATCTCCAAGACCCAGCGCAACGCCATGATGAATGGTGTCATTTGCCTGAAGGGTGGCAATGTCGATGGAGAGATACATCCCTTCCGTCGCAATGCAGAAGTGGCCGACATCAGCCAGTGGTTCCAAGAAGAGTGGTTCCAAGAAAAGAACGTCATCTACGTCCCAGTGTAATCACCCCTTCTCACCCATTCTAAACCCCTCTCAACACCGCCGCAGGCGCCTCTCAACCTCTCTCAACAGCGCCGCAGGCGCCTCTCAACCCTTCTTAACAGCGCCGCAGGCGCCTCTAAACCCTTCTCAACAGCGCCGCAGGCGCCTCTCAACCTCTCAACTTCTCAACCTCTCAACCTCTCAACCCCTCCAATGCTTACCATCCAACGTTTCGTATGCAACATGCTTCAGGAGAACTGCTATGTGGTCAGCGATGAAACCCGCCAATGTGTCATCGTCGACTGCGGAGCCTACTATCCTGAGGAGAAAGCAGCCATCAAGGAATACATCAGCGAAAACAACCTTACACCCGTCCACCTGCTGGCCACCCACGGCCACCTCGACCACAACTTCGGCAACAAGTTCATCGACGATGAATACGGACTGAAGGTGGAACTGCACAAGGACGACGAAGACTACATCACTCATTACGAGAAGCAGGCCGACAAGTTCTTCCAGCTCGACGTGTGCGACAAACTCCCACCTGTGGGCCGTCTGCTGGAAGACAAGGACACGATAGACTTTGGCTCCCATCACTTCACCGTTGTTGCCACTCCCGGACACTCGCAAGGCGGAGTGTTCTTCTATTGCAAGGAAGAGAAGGTGTGCTTCTCTGGCGACACGTTGTTCCAGGGTTCCATTGGCCGTACCGACCTGGGTGGTGGTTCCATGTTCATGCTCATACAAAGCCTGCGCACCATCTGCCAGTGGCCCGACGATGTGGTAGTACTGCCTGGCCACGGTTCTCAGACCACCATCGGCAAGGAAGTCGCCACGAATCCCTTCATCGACCGGTAAGTAGCCGTCACAGGTAAGGACCGAAATCCCCTCTTTATCATGAACCAGAAAGCAGAACGCATCATCCTTGGCATCGACCCTGGCACCAACGTCATGGGCTATGGCGTCATCCGCGTAGTCGGAAACAAGGCCGAGATGGTGGCAATGGGTGTCATCGACCTGCATAAGATGGCCGATCCCTACCTGCGACTGGGTCATATCTTCGAGCGGGTGACAGGCATCATCGACTCCTATCTGCCTGACGAGATGGCCATCGAGGCTCCTTTCTTCGGTAAGAATGTGCAGTCCATGCTGAAGCTTGGGCGTGCTCAGGGAGTAGCCATTGCAGCTGCCATCAACCACGGAGTGCCCATCCACGAATATGCCCCGATGAAAATCAAGGTGGCCATCACCGGCAATGGCAATGCCTCGAAGGAACAGGTGGCTGGCATGCTTCAGCGCATGTTGCACCTCAATGCCGAGGAGATGCCTTCCTACATGGATGCCACCGACGCCCTGGGAGCAGCCTACTGCCACTTCCTTCAGCTGGGCCGTCCTGCCTCGCCTGCCAACTATCGTGGCTGGAAGGACTTCATCAACAAGAACCGCTCACGTGTCAGCGAAGGCCGTAATGCAGGCTCCGATGCTGACAACAACACGTAATTTTCCTCTTTTCATACACGCCTCACCGATATTTTTTTGTATCTTTGCAGAGTAAAAAGTATTCACAGCATGAAAAAGAATGAGATTAAGCGCGACCTGCGCTATTTGCAGCTGCTGTCGCAGAGCTTCCCCACCATTGCCGATGCATCCACGGAAATCATCAACCTGCAGGCCATCCAGAACCTGCCAAAGGGTACTGAGCACTTCCTCGCCGACCTGCATGGAGAATACAAGGCGTTCCAGCATGTGCTGAAGAATGCATCGGGAAACATCAAGCGCAAGGTGAACGACATCTTCGGCAACACCCTGCGTGAGGCTGAGAAGCGCGAGCTGTGCACACTCATCTACTACCCCGAGCAGAAGATACAACTCGTGAAGGCACAGGAGGAAGACCTCGACGACTGGTATCACATCACCATCCACCAACTGGTGAAGGTGTGCCGCAATGTTTCAAGCAAATACACTCGTTCAAAGGTGCGCAAGTCGCTGCCGCAGGAGTTTGCCTATATCATTGAGGAACTGCTCCATGAGAGCACCGACGACCACAACAAAGCAGCCTATGTGAATGTCATCATCGATACGATTATCTCCACAGGCCGTGCTGACGACTTCATCTGTGCCATCGCTGCAGTCATTCAGCGCCTGGCCATCGACCGTCTGCACATCTTGGGTGACATCTACGACCGTGGCACCGGAGCTCACATCATTCTCGACACCCTGGCACAATATCACACCTGGGACATCACCTGGGGCAACCACGACATTCTCTGGATGGGAGCTGCTGCGGGCAACGATGCCTGCATCTGCAATGTCATTCGTCTCTCTCTGCGCTATGCCAACATGCGAACGTTGGAAGACGGCTATGGCATCAGCCTGCTGCCGCTGGCAACATGGGCGATGGAGAAATATGAAGACGACCCCTGCGAGGGATTCGAGCCCAGAACCAGTGGAGGTGCCGACCAACTTGACGAGAAGACACGCCGCCTCATGGCTCAGATGCACAAGGCTGTGAGCGTGCTGCAGTTCAAAATTGAAGCCGAAATCTATGAGCGTCATCCTGAATGGGGAATGGGCAGCAGAGTGGAACTGTTCAGCTCACTGTTGACAAACGACGGGCCTGCTGCATCCAGCGTAGTCCCCTCCTCCGGGGAGGAGGGGTCAGGGGTGGTAGCGTCTTCCTGGCTCACCCCCGAAGAGCGTGACCTTATCAAGAAGCTGCACCACTCTTTCCGTGTCAGCGAGAAGCTGCAGGCCCACATCCGCCTGCTGCTCAGCCACGGAGCCATGTATAGCATTTGCAACGACAACCTGCTCTTCCACGCTTCTATTCCTCTCAACGAAGACGGCACCCTGCATAACGTCATGGACATGGGTTGTGGACGCGAACTCATGGAGAACATCGAAACCACCATCCGTGCTGCATTCCAGACCGATACAGAGCGTGAGGAACGCCGTTCTGCCATCGATTTCTTCCTCTATCTGTGGTGTGGCCCAGAGAGTCCGTTGTTCGACAAGTCGAAGATGGCAACCTATGAGCGCTACTTCCTCACCGACCGCGAGTCTTGGCATGAGGAGAAAGGCCACTACTTCCGCCTGCGTGATAACAGGGAGGTGGTCGACCACATCCTCGATTCCTTTGGCATCACTGGCGACAACCGCCACATCATCAATGGCCATGTGCCTGTTCATGCTGCCGAGGGTGAGAATCCCATCAAGGCTGAAGGCCGACTGATGGTCATCGATGGTGGCTTCTCACAGGCCTACCACAAGACCACGGGTATTGCCGGCTACACACTGGTCTACCACAGCCGTGGCTTTGAGCTGGTACAGCACGAACCCTTCCTGAATGTGAACGATGCCATCCGCCGAGGCACCGACATCAAGTCCACCCGTCAGATTGTGGAAATGGCCAACCACCGCATGCTAGTAGCCGACACTGATAAAGGCCGTGACCTGCGCCGCCAGATCAACGACCTCCAACACCTCCTCTATGCCTATCGCCACGGCTATATCAAGGAGAAAGAGAGGAAGTAGGAAGGTAATAGGTAATAGGTAATAGGTAATAGGTAATAGGTTATAGCCTATGACCCATCTGACCACGGGCACAAGTGATTACTTCGTGTTTTCGCACTTTTAGATGTCACTACCTTTTCGCGCTTTTAGATGTTCCAAAAACACGATTCAATAAATATAAATCTTTGAGGGCTTTAGAAGGCGAGCTTCTCCAGGCGGGAACGGAGTTGGTCGGCTTCACTCTTGCGAATGGCAAGGCGGATGGTGCAGGTGTTGTCGTAGGTTTGGGAGACAATGCGGGGTGACATCTCCTTGACGATGCGCATGACATCGTTCATCATGGGATAGGAGAAGGAAAAGTCGATGAACTCCTCCACCTGACGGGTCTCCACCTGCGAATGGAGGATGGCATCAGCAGCAGCCTCGCGATAGGCAACAATAAGGCCGCTGGTGCCAAGGTTCACACCACCATAGTAACGGATAACGACAATCAGGATATCCGTTAGTTCATTGGAATTGATTTGTCCGAGAATGGGCTTGCCAGCTGTCGATGAGGGTTCTCCATCGTCGTTGGCACGAAACTCCTCCCTACCCGCTCCCAGCATGTAGGCATAGCAGACGTGGCGGGCATCATAGTACTTCTTCCGATACTGTGCCAGCAACTCCTTGATCTGCTCAACGCTCTCTACATGATGAGCAAAGGCGAAGAATTTACTCCGCTTTTCAGAGTAAAATCCTTCGCCAATGATTGTTGGGGATATGGTCTTGTATTCGTCGGTCATGAAAGCTTGTGAATGACAAGTCCTGAGCGCAGCTTTGGCTCGAACCACGTTGCCTTGGGAGGCATGATCTTTCCAGAGTCAGCAATATCCATGATTTGCTGCATGGAAACGGGATAGAGGGCCAGAGCAGCACGCATTTCACCAGAGTCTACACGGCGCTTCAGCTCAATGAGTCCACGCAGGCCACCCACAAAGTCGATGCGCTTGGATGAACGCAGGTCACCAATCTGCAGAATCTCATCGAGGATGAGACGTGAGGAGATGTCTACGTCGAGCACTCCAATAGGATCTGAGTTGTCGTAGGTGCCTTCCTTAGCCGTGAGGGCATACCAATGTCCGTCGAGATAGAGTGAGAACTCATGCAGGCGTGCAGGCTTGTAGATGTCAGTACCCTTGTCCTCCACGATGAAGTTCATGCGCAGAGCATCGAGGAACTGGCCACTGGTAAGGCCATTGAGGTCTTTCACCACACGGTTGTAGTCGAGCACGGTGAGCTGAGATGCCTGGAAGGCCACAGCCATGAAGTAGTTGTACTCCTCATCGCCCCGATGATTGGGGTTCTGGCGGGCCTTCTCTGCACCAACAAGGGCGGCAGCAGCACTGCGATGATGTCCATCAGCAATGTAGAGGGCAGGCATCTTTCTGAATTCCTCAGTAATGGTCTTGATGTCCTGCTCGTCGCTAACCACCCAGAACTTATGCCCAAAGCCATCGATGGGAGCAATGAAGTCATATACTGGCTCGGTGGCAGCATAGCGCATGATGAGTTCGTTGAGCACAGCATTGTCGGGATAGGCAAAGAACACCGGCTCGATGTTGGCATTGTTCACACGAACATGCTTCATGCGGTCTTCCTCCTTGTCACGACGGGTGAGCTCGTGCTTCTTGATAGTGCCGTTCATGTAGTCCTCTACATAGGCACCGATGACCAGGCCATACTGCGTCTTGCCGTTCATGGTCTGAGCATAGATATAGTAGTTCTCCTTATCGTCCTGAACGAGCCAGCCTTTGTCCTGGAACTTCTGGAAGTTCTCGGCAGCCTTCTCGTAGACACGCGGGTCATACTCAGAGGTGCCCTCAGGGAAGTCAATCTCAGGCTTGATGATATGGTAGAGACTCATCTCGTTATCGCCAGCCTCTGCACGTGCCTCATCACTTTCCAGCACATCATAGGGGCGGCTCTCTACACGCTCAACAAATTCTTTCGGTGGACGTATGCCACGGAATGGTTTGATTGTTGCCATTTGGTTGTTTCTTTTTACAATTACTTATTCACCTGGAAGCGGGTGTCGCCATCCTTGAAGAAAGCATTGATCTGGCGGGCTGCAGCGATGCCGGCATTGATGTTGGCCTCGGCAGTCTGAGCACCCATCTTCTTCGGTGTGGAGAAGTAGCGGCCTTCGAACTTCTGGAACTCGTCGTGGGCATCAGGCATGATGTCGGTGACGAACTTCAGGTCCTCACGCTCAGCCATGAGCTTCAGCAACTCCGGCTCATTGATGACCTCCTTGCGGGCTGTGTTGACGAGAATGCCACCCTTCTTCAGCTTGCCAACGAGTGCATAGTTGATGCTCTGGCGTGTCTCAGGCGTAGCAGGAATGTGGAGCGACACCACGTCGCACTGCTCGAAGAGAGCATCCTGGTTCTCAACGGCATGCACACCGGCAGCCTCGATGACCTCAGCAGGACAGAAGGCATCATAGGCATAGACCTCCATGCCAAAGCCCTTGGCGATACGTGCCACATTGCGACCCACGTTACCAAAAGCAAGGATGCCCAGCTTCTTACCCATGAGCTCGGAACCCGACTTGCCATTGTAGAAGTTACGAACGGCAAACACCAGCATACCGAACACCAGCTCGGCAACAGCATTTGAGTTCTGGCCGGGAGTGTTCTCAGCCACCACACCATGAGCCGTGGCAGCAGCCAGGTCGATGTTGTCGAAGCCTGCACCTGCACGCACCACAATCTTCAGCTGCTTGGCAGCATCGAGCACCTCAGCATCGCACTTGTCGGAACGGATGATGAGTGCATCGGCATCCTTCACAGCATCGAGCAGCTGAGCCTTCTCAGTGTATTTCTCGAGGAGCACCAGCTCGTTGCCAGCGCCTTCAACTTCCTTACGAATACCTTCAACAGCAGCGGCTGCGAAGGGCTTTTCTGTTGCAACTAATACTTTCATTTCGTCTATGGATTAATTCTTTATTCTTTTCTAATCTAAGGAACGTTGGAAAAAAGGATTTGATGACACCTGCGACGATGAGTCCCCAGGGTGACTCCTCCGTTCCAACATTCCTTAGACGATTGTGTTTACAAGTACTTCTTCTCGAAATCCTGCATGCAGGCAACGAGGGCCTCAACAGCCTCGAGGGTGCAGGCATTGTAGAGAGATGCGCGGAAGCCACCAACCGAGCGGTGACCCTTCACACCTACCATACCACATTCCTTGGCAAACTCCATGAAGGCCTCCTGCTTGTCCTCATGACCCGGAGCCATCACCCAGCAGTGGTTCATGATGGAACGGTCTTCCTTGTTGGCAACGGTGCCAACGAACATGCTGTTGCGGTCGATTTCCTCATAGAGCAGATTCGACTTCTTCACATTGAGCTTGTTCATCTCCTCCAGACCACCGATGGTGTTCTTGATCCAGCTGAGCGTTTCGTGCATGACGAAGATGGGCAGCACGGGAGGTGTGTTGAACATCGAGATGTTCTTTGCCTCGGCAGCTGCATGAGTGCGATAGTCTACCATTGTGGGCAGGGGGTTCATGTAGGCACGGTCGCCAATCTGTCCGAGGATGTCCTTGCGAACAATGACGAAGGTGACACCAGCAGGACCCACATTCTTCTGTGCACCGCCATAGATGACGCCATACTTCGTGACATCAACCGGACGGCTCATGATATCAGATGACATGTCGGCCACCAGCATCACATTGTTGCACTCCTCAGCGCTGAAGTCACGACGGATCTCAGTACCGTAGATGGTGTTGTTGGTTGTGATGTGGAAGTAGTCGGCATCAGCGGGAACGGTCCAACCTTTCGGGAGGTAGTTGTAGGTCTTGTCTTCAGAAGAAGCCACAACCTCAACCTGACCGAAGTTCTTAGCTTCCTTCATGGCCTTCTTTGCCCAAACACCCGTCTGCAGATAGGCTGCCTTGGTCTTCATCAGATTGGCAGGCACCATGTAGAACTGAGTGCTGGCACCACCACCGAGGAAGAGCACCTCGTAGGTGTCGGGAATGTTAAGCAAGTCGCGCCAGAGCTGGCGGGTTTCTGCCATGATACGTTCCCAGCCTGGTGTACGGTGGGAGATTTCCATCAAGCCAATGCCTGTGTTGTCGAAATCACGGATAGCGTTGATTGTGGATTCGATGGCCTCTTGTGGAAGGACACACGGACCTGCGTTGAAATTGTACTTTTTCATAAGGGTTTTATTGATGTGTTTTAAGAATGAATAATAAGTTCTAATTATGACGTGACAAAGTTACAAAGAATATTTGAAACTGCCAAATAAAAAGTCATCTGACTTCCTCAATTATTGTTTTTACTCCTTTTATCTTCTCACCGGCTGTGTTTTTCAACACCTGGCGAAGTTTCTCGCGAGCAATTGCAACATAGGTGAAACGCTCTTCTACACTGATTTTTCCAATCTCCGAGCCTTGCAATCCACCTTTCTTGCATAAGAATCCGACAATATCACCACGTGAGAGCTTGTCGCGCTTGCCTTTTCCAATGTAGATAGTGACCATTTGGGGCCGTGCAGGAACCCTCTCGGGGGTAGAACCGTCGGCATCTGCTTTCAGATTGTAAGCAGTGGGCGTTTCCTCCACATAGTCTGGGATGTGCTCGCCAGCCTTCAGCAGGAAGAACGAGCGTCCCTGCTTGTCCCAGCGGGCTGTGCGCCCTACCCTATGCACATAGTTCTGCTCGGTCTCTGGCAAGTGGTAATGCACGATATTGTCGATGTCTGGAATGTCGAGTCCACGGCTTGCCAAGTCGGTGCAGACCATGATGTTGGCTGAGCCATTGGCAAAGCGGTAGAGAGCATCCTCGCGCTGCTTCTGCTCAAGTCCTCCATGGAAGGCACTCAGCGTGAAGCCAGCCTTGCGCAGGTAGTCAGCCACACGTTCCACACTCTCACGGTAGTTCAGGAACACCACAGTGCTCTCCTCCCCTCGTTCCAGCAGCAGCTGTCGGAGGGGTTCGAGCTTGTCGTTCTGTGGGCTTTCAATGGAATAAATATGTACGCGCGACGACACCTGTTCTTCCTCCTGCCGGTAGTCAAGTCGCTGGGTGTGACCCATGTTCACAAAGCGTGGCATCACCTCCGACTCAGTGGCAGAAAGCAGCACACGCCGCTTCACATACGGCAGGTTGCCAAGCAAGATAGCCATCTCGTTCTGGAATCCCATCTCAAGGCATTTGTCGAACTCATCGATGATGAGGAACTTCACGTCGTCAGCCACAATGTTTCCCTTCACCAAGTGGTCGTTTAGTCGGCCAGGGGTTCCGAAGATGATCTGTGGGCACACCTTGCGCAACTCACGATGCTCATCCATGGCAGGACGGCCACCATAGACAGCCATGGAGTGCAGACCGCAGCCCATCGACTTCAATACTTCCGACGACTGCAGGGCCAGTTCGCGACCTGGAGTCACCACAATGGCCTGCAGCGAGGGCTGTTCTTCGTTGATGAGCTGCACCAGAGGCAGCAGATAGGCCAGCGTCTTGCCAGTGCCTGTGGGTGAGAGTATCACCACATCGTCATTGCTACGCACGATGGCTGCCAGCGCCTCTTCCTGCATGTCGTTGAGCTGGCTGATGCCCAACCGCTGTAGAATCTCGTTTGTCTTTTTCATGATTTAGTTCTTTTTGTTCGCTTTCTGCCTGATGAGCTGGTTGATCTCGTCGAACTCCTTGCCCATGTTCAGGTTCAGATAAATGGTATACAGAGGCAGTGCCCACCGGTCCTGCTGGTCGGGAGCCAGCTGGCGATAGCGCTCCAGATGCTTCATGGCCTGCTGGTAGTAGTTCTGCATGGCCTGTCGCTGCTTCGAGGTGGGCTTCAGAATCTTGTCTATTTCAATCGCCCGGTAGTAGCTGGCCATGCCCGAGTTATAGTAGGGATCAGCCAGACTGTCGGAGAGCGCAATGAGCTGATTGGAGAAGGCTATGCAGTCGTCATAGCGCGAGGTGTTGAGCAATGCCGTGCTGCGTACCACCTTTGCCTCAAGGTCGTCAGAGTCGTTGTCAATAGCCTGAGTGGCCACCTGCAACACGTTCTCCCACTGGTTGTGAGTGCCATAGAAGTCGACCAGTCGCGAGAAGAAGAACTTCTCCTGTGGGTACTTCTCGAAGCCCTCACGCAGCGTGCCTATATATCTCGAGGTGTCACCCTCCAGCTGATAGGTGTCGGCGAGGTATTGCAGCATGAGCTGATAGTGTGCCGTATCCTTCAGGGCATAGTAGGTGTGATGGAGCGTGGCCTTGGGCTGCTGCATCTTGTAGCCGCAATACACGGCCCAATAGGCAGCCTCAGGCATTCGCTTATCGTTATTGCTATAGTCGAATGATTTAAAGAGTGGATGGCAGGCCGATTCCAGATAGGTGTCGAAGAAGGAATAGGCCTCGCTAAACTTTTGTTTACCAATGAAATACACTCCTCCGTTATAGAGATTGTTTCGGTAGGAGTCGAGGAACTCTCCGTGCCGTTTGCGATATTGTGGTTTCACCTCTCCGCGCTCATTGGGGTGTGCATCAATGGTGTCGAACGCTTCAAGGATGTCGAACATTTTCTTGGTCAGGTTGAAGAGCGATGCTGTGTCGTACTTCTGCTTCAGGTAGAGCTTCTCGTTGCCTTGGTCGTACTGTTTCTTCACAGCATCGAACATGATGAGCCACAGCCTCTCGTTCCGCACATTGGCTGTGTCGGAGAGGTGTTTGCGCATGAGTTGTTCTGCTCTGTCGAGATTGTTGCCAGCCTTCAGGAAGGCCTTGGCTTGTGCGATGTCTTTCTTCATGGCAGCCCGAGCCTTTGCCTGCAGCTTGGCCGCCGATGGCTGTTTCGATTCATTCTGAGCCGAAACGCCTGTCGTAATCAGTATTAGAGATAGGATGGTCGTCAGTATTCTTTTATTCATCTTGTATGTTTTCGTGTTTATCCTAACAATCTTCTTTATCTTGATGAGACCATGATACTCATTGAAAAGCGAAGTTCCCGCAAAACGGGAATCATTCCCCCACCCAGGGGAAGCGAAGAAGAACGAAGGACTATGACTGCTCCGAGCATCCTGCAAGACTACAGGTAGCCCCAAGGGGTCGTCATAGTCCTTCATCCGTTCATGTCATCTTACTTCAGGATTTCTTCCAACTCCTTCGTACGGGGGTCGTTGGCGCTGTAGTTGATGTAGTAGCACTGATACAGGGGATATGCCCAGTTGGCCTTCATGCGATCAGGATCGATGTCCTTGGCACGCTCCAGATAGCGCATGGACTCCTTGTAGAGAGCCTTCTGTGCAGGAATGTCACCCTCGATGGCAGCAGCCTTGCTGTTCATGCAGAAGCCCAGATAGGTGAGCACGACGGGGTTGGTGTCGTCAATCTCACAAGCCTTCTTGAACGACTCAATAGCGTTGTCGTAGTCCTGAGCATTCATCTCGAACTGACCCTTCAGAGCCCAAGCGGTGTGGTTGTTGGGATCGCGGGAAATCTTCTCGTTCACCAGAGTCTTCACAGCCTCGTTGTCGTTCTGGCCGGAATAGAGGTTGCAGAGTGTTCCGAAAGCAGCCTCGTTGTCAGGATTGGCAGCATAGAACTCCTTCAGCTCGTTGATGAACTTCACGGTGTCCTCCTTGGTCTTCAGGTTGGCCTGACCGATGGCGAACTTCTGAGCCTGAGCCTCCTTGGCCTGCTCGGGATCCTTCATGGCGATATCGAGATACTTCAGGGCGCGGTCCACCTGCTTGTTCTGGTTGGCATAGAGAGCAGTGAAGTAAGCCACCTGTCCGAGGAAGCCAGCCTCACCAGCCTTGTCGTAAGCCTTCAGGAACTCGCAGTCCTCAGTGTCGAGGAATGTGCCCCAGTACTTCAGCACACCCTGCTCGTTGCCCAGCTGAGCCTCACGCTGACCAGCATTCACCAGCTGTATGCGGGCATTGCCGACGCGAGTCATGTTAGCCTCGTGGAACTTGGGTTTCACCTTTCCCTTGGCATCGGGCATGTTATCGAACTTGTCGCACTCAATGGCATTCAGCAGAGCATTGTAGGCAGCCTCGTAGTAGCCCACCGTGTCGTAGGGCTCAGCCTGTTTACCAGTCTGAAGCATGGTCTGACCCGTAAGCTGGGCGGTACCCTCCTTGTCGAACTTCTCCATAGCAAGGTTCACCAGATGGTTGTAGGCCTTTGCTTTCTCGGCATTGTCGACCAGTTGGCCAAGCGAAGACTTCAGCATAGCTGCTGCCTCGGCATAGTTCTTCGATTTCAGGATGCCCTTCAGGGCTTCGCTGTCACCTGCAAACGCGGTAGATGTGGCAAACAACATCAGAGCCGCAAACATGATTTTCTTCATAAGCTAATCTTAATGTTTAAAAAGGTTTGTTAGTTACTATTATTCTTCTGTTATCTCAATGGCTTCGTCGTCGAAATCCACAAGGGGTGTATCCGACTCCTCTTCCGCTTCATTTGACGCGCCATCTGTCGTTTCGTTTATTCCACCTGTTTCTTTTTGGAACTGTTCGTTGTTTTTCAGCCACTGCTGGCGGCTTTCCTCAGTCACCGTGGCCTCCAGTTCAGAGCTCATCACCTTGCAGACGCTGGCAATGGTCTCGTTCTTCTTCGTGAGGTTGATGAGGCGCACACCCTGTGTGGCACGGCCCATTACACGGCACTCAGCAACAGCCAGGCGAATCACGATGCCGCTCTTGTTAATGATCATGAGGTCGTTCTCATCGGTAACGTTCTTGATGGCTACCAGGCGACCAGTCTTCTCGGTGATGTTCAGGGTCTTCACACCCTTACCACCACGGTTGGTCTTGCGGTAGTCCTCCACCTGTGAGCGCTTGCCCAGGCCATTCTCGCTGACCACCATCACGGTCTCATTCTCAGCATCGTTCACCACGATCATGCCTACCACAGCATCGTCGTCACCATCAAGGCGCATGCCAATCACACCGGTTGCCACACGTCCCATAGCACGCACGGCATTCTCATTGAAGCGCACAGCACGACCATTGCGGTTGGCAATGATGAGCTCGTTCTTGCCATTGGTCAGACGAACATCCACCACCTCATCGCCTTCCACGATGTTGATGGCAATCACACCATTGGTGCGCGGACGTGAGTAGGCCTCAAGCACGGTCTTCTTCACAATACCATTCTTCGTGCAGAACACCACATAGTGCGAGTTGATGAACTCCTCGTTCTCAAGACCACGACCACGCAGACGCAGGATGTTGTTCACAGCATCGTCGGGCTCAATGTTCAGCATGTTCTGGATGGCACGACCCTTCGAGGTGCGGTCGCCCTCAGGAATCTCATAGCACTTCAGCCAGTAGCAGCGTCCTTTCTTCGTGAAGAAGAGCAGCGTCTGGTGCATGGTGGCCGGATAGATGTATTCTGTGAAGTCCTTATCGCGTGAAACAGCACCCTTCAGGCCTACTCCACCACGCGACTGCTCACGGAAGTCAGAGAGCGGAGTGCGCTTGATGTAGCCCAGGTGGCTGACGGTGATCACCACAGGATCGTTGGGATAGAAGTCCTCGGCATTGAATTCATGCTCGTCAGGAATAATCTCTGTGCGGCGTGCATCGCCATACTTCTCCTTCACTTCCAAGAGCTCCTGCTTCATCACCTCCTTGCAACGCTCGGGGTTGTCGAGGATTTCCTGCAGGTCGTCGATGAGCTTCATCAAGTCGTCGAACTCCTGGTGCAGCTGGTCAACACGCAGACCGGTGAGCTGGCTCAGGCGCATGTCAACAATGGCCTTCGACTGCAGTTCATCCAGCGAGAAGCGCTCTTCCAGGTTGCGCTGGGCATCGGTGGGTGTCTTACTATTTCTAATAATGTGTACCACCTCGTCGATGTTGTTCACGGCGATGATCAATCCCTCCAGGATGTGAGCACGCTCCTTTGCCTTCTTCAGGTCATAGCGGGTGCGGCGAATGGTCACATCATGACGATGCTCCACAAAGTACTTCACACACTCCTTCAGACTCAACAGGCGGGGACGGCCTTTCACCAGGGCAATGTTGTTCACCGAGAAGGAACTCTGCAGGGCAGTCATCTTGAAGAGCTTGTTCAGGATGACGTTGGCATTCGAGTCCTTCTTCACATCGATGACAATGCGCATGCCCTGACGGCCAGACTCATCGTTGGCATTCGAGATGCCATCGAGCTTGCCATCCTTCACCAGTTCGGCGATATACTCAATGAGCTGGGCCTTGTTCACGCCATAGGGAATCTCCGTGATGACAATCTTATCGTGGGTGTCGTGGCTCTCAATCTCTGCCTTTGCACGCATGATGATACGTCCACGGCCAGTCTCATAGGCATCCTTCACACCCTGCAGGCCATAGATGTAGGCACCCGTGGGGAAGTCGGGAGCAGGAATGTATTGCATCAGCCCCTCGGTGTCAATATCGGGATTGTCGATGTAGGCACAGCAGCCATCGATGACCTCACCCAGGTTGTGAGTAGGCATATTCGTTGCCATACCCACGGCAATACCGTTACCACCGTTCACCAGCAGGTTAGGAATCTTCGTGGGCATCACACTTGGCTCCTGCAGCGAGTCGTCGAAGTTGTTCACCATGTCCACAGTGTCCTTCTCCAAGTCGTCCATGATGTGCTCACCCATCTTCGACAGCCTACACTCAGTGTAGCGCATAGCAGCTGCTGAGTCACCGTCTACCGAACCAAAGTTACCTTGTCCGTCGACCAGTGTGTAGCGCATGTTCCAGTCCTGGGCCATACGCACCAGAGCACCATACACCGATGAGTCGCCATGAGGGTGATACTTACCAAGCACCTCACCCACCACGCGTGCGCATTTCTTATAAGGTTTGTCACTTGTGTTGCCAATGCCGGCCATACCATAGAGGATGCGGCGGTGAACAGGCTTGAAGCCATCACGCACATCAGGCAGGGCACGAGCAACAATCACCGACATACTGTAGTCGATGTACGAGGATTTCATCTCTTCCTCGATGTTGATCTTAATGATTCTGTCATTGTCGACGGTCTGCATACCGTCAAAAGTCTGATTTTCGTCCATTATTATATTTAGAAATTACAAATTCTCATCTTACACGTGCTTTAGCACCTTACACGCCCTTTAGGGCTTTACACGTCCGAAGGACTTTACCCGCGCGTAAGCGCTTTACCCGCAGCTTCGCTGCTTTACCCGTGCTTTAGCACCTTACACGCCCTTTAGGCTTTACACGACGCATAGCGTCTTTCCACATGCTTTAGCACCTTACACGCCGTCAGGCCTTACATGTGCTTCAGCACCCAAAATCGCCGAGAATGCCGTTTATTTTCGTTCTAAGCGGTTTTGCCCTTTTCTAAAAGCATACAAAGGTACAACATTTTCTTGACATATGAAAACTTTTAGACGCAAAATAACAGCCTCTTTTACACCTTTAACCAACATTAACGCTCCACCAACCCCCATTTCCGTCCTCCTCCCCTTTTATTCTCCACGGAATCACTTTTCTAAGGAATCAAGGATTAACACCCACCCGTAGGAGCAGACCTTTCCCCCAGCCTCTCCGCGCTCGGCTTTGCAGCTTTCAGAGTTAAGCGGAGAAAGTAAGGAGGGAGCAAACGGTCTGCTAAATGCCTAGCTGCAATGTGAGCTCTAAAAAAGCAAAAGAAATTTTTACTTATATTTCCTCATAATTATGCGAACGCATGCCGCGGCATTTTCGGCAATGCATAATAAGGATAAAGATAAAGATAAGGATAAAGATAAGGATAAAGATAAGGATAAAGATAAGGATAAAGATAAAGATAAGCAGCATAGCTGCTGTAAGCATTAGCGATACCGCTAATGCTAATATACAAGCAGCGACGGCCTTTTTTTTAAAATAAAAATCAAAGAAATACCGTAAGAGGCCAACCTTATGAAAGCATTAGCGATACCGCTAATGCTAATATATAAGCAGCGGCGGCGGCATTTTTTTTAAAAAATCAAAGAAATACTGTAATAGGACAACCTTAGCAAGTTGGAATATGCAAGCCACATCGAAATGCATAACTCCCAGACACGAGAAGCATAGCCCCTGAACGCGGAAAGCATTGCTCCCAGACTCCAAAAGCATTGCTCTCAGATTCCAAAAGCATTGCTCCCAGACGCGGAAAGCTATGCTCTGAGACCCTAAAAGCTATGCTCTGAGACTCCAAAGGCAATGCCCTTGGAGCCTGAAAGCATAGCTCTACAACAATAGGAGATATGCTGCATAAAATAGGAAGCATGCTCCGTAGAAAAACGAGTGATAAGCGAAGACGCTCTTCAATTTATTGATAGAAATGCAAGGGCGTGTGGGTGCATGTGCAACTTTAGCCCACCCTACTTCCGCTCTGCCAGCCAATGGATGAGGTCGGTGACCATTTGGCGATGATGGCGGAAATTCTCGCGGAATCCCCATCCGTGACCGCCTGAGGCATAGACGTGAAGGGTACACTCGTTGCCGGCACGCTGCATGGCTGAATAGTAGGCAATGGCATTGGTGACGGGAGGTACGGCACCATCGTCGTTGCTGGTGAAAATAATGGCAGGCGGTGTGATCTTGCTCTTCACGGCACGGTCGCTAGAGAACTCTTCCACGAGCGATGCATCGTTGCGACCCTCACCGAGGAATCCATGAACAGACCCGCGGTGGGTAATTTTCTCGTCCATCGAGATGACGGGATAGAAGAGAATGGAGAAGTTGGGGCGTGCATCGTCGGGTGCATGGGTGCTCACGGCAGAGGCGAGGTGGCCGCCGGCGGAGAATCCCATGATGCCCACATCGCTAGCGTTGATACCCCACACCTTCGCGCTGTCGCGTACCAATCGGAAAGCCTCGTAGGCATCGCCGAGTGGAATGTTTCGATCGCCGTTTGGCATGCGATACTTCAGCACAAAGAATGCGATGCCCTTCGCGGTGAAGAACTCTGCCCAGTTATGGCCTTCGTGCTGCATGGCGAGATGACTGTAGCCGCCACCCGGACAACAGACGATGGCTCGTCCGGAGGGAACGTCGGGCAGATAGCAGGTGAGCATGGCGACATCAATTCCGCCATCCTTTTCACTTTGAGGGGTGATGGCAGAGGGGGTGCGGTCCTTCAGAAGGAGCGTGAAATGACGAGAGGTTTGTGCAAAGCTTGTGCTTGCATGGAGTGCACAAAGAAGAAGTAGTGCACAGAGTTGTTTTGTTGTTGCAGTCATGAGGTTTAAATGTATAAAGGGTTTAAAGGGGAGTGACAAGGTCTGCCCCTATCGTTGGGTGCGTGGACTTGAACGCTGCAGAGCAGCTTTGAACGCACGAAGCGCTTTGAACCGCAGCTCTGCTGTTTTGAACTCCGCGCAAGGGCACGGATTATTCATGGAACTCTACTTCCACGATGCGGAGCTTTACTTCTCCATCGCCCATTCGGATGCGATCGAGCTCACCCGTGTTGCCGCCCGCTAACTCCTTGATTTCGCCAAAGGCGGTACTGTTCTGGGCCGGACCGAGCATGCGAATGGTGAGCTGGTTAGTGGCGACGGGCTTGGCAATGGGGATGTGGACATAGCCGAGCGTGGCATAGGTGAGCCCCTCCCACAACTTCTGCTTGCCGGCATAGACCGCCAGCGGATAGCACTTGCTACGCCAGCCGGTGAGCTTCAAAACGACTTCGTTGACCATTGCCTTTCGGGCCAGACGATAGGTTGCCCAGGCATGTTCGCGCTGACCGTCGCTCGCCCACTCGGAGAGTTCGTTGTCGTCGTAGCTATTGGCAAGCGAGGCTTCGTTGCTGCCACATGTGGCACTCACAATATCGATGCTCTGCGACACGTCGACGTAAGACGGACCTGCAGGTGTTTCACCACGCGAGAGGTTGAGGGCGAGCGGCTTGGGCTCGGCAGCTGTGGTCTGCATGTTGATGGTGACAAGCGGAAGACCCTCGGCGGCACAGCAGAGGGAGATGTCGCCAGGTGTGGTGGTGCTGCGCACGAGCACTCTGTTCACACCGCACTCGACGGGCAGCGACATCTCACGAATGTAGTTGCTAAATGCCGACTCCTGACCAGGACCGTCGAGCAGCTGAGCGTTCTGACCGCTTCCAGCGTTTCGCTTGTCGGCATCAGCAGCACCCGACAGCTGTTCGCCATAGGGCCAAGCGCCCTGGGGCGTGGCGATGCCACCCAGCCACTGACCTTCGCCCCAGAGCTGGAAGTGAACCATGCGATTGTCGAGCGGACAACGGCGGCCCTGCTCGTCGACCACCTCGAACTCCACAATGGCGATATCGGCCCCGTCGGCACGGAAACCTTGCGGATTCTCGATGGTCGTCACGTTGAGATGATGCGGCTTGCCTGCGGTCTCAATGCCATATCGGCTCACCTCGCGTCCATCGCGATAGCTAATGGCCTCGAGGCGTCCTTCCTCGAACGGAATGTCGCGGAACGTGAAGAGATACTGATAGCGTCGCTCACCCTTTCCCAGCGAACGCCCATTGAGGAAAAGTTCCACTTCGTCACCCGTGGAGACCACCTGCTTCGTGAGTTGACGCACGGAGGAGTCGTAGTTCCAATGTCCGACGATATAGGTGCGGTCGCGCTCGGGTTCAACCCAACCGTCCCACATCACCTGATGCACGAAGAACGCATCCTTCGGCAGACGCATCGCATCGGTGACACCGCTGGTGCGATAGTTCGACTCACCGCGGAAATGGGTGTTGGTGTCAGAGAAGACAATCTTCGCACCGCCGCTGTTCACACGGCGGCCCGTGCCCGGTCGCTCGAGCCAGTAGTCGTACCAACGGCGCACCATCTCGACGGCGAAGGCATCCATGTTGTGATTGTAGTCGGGAGCCGGAGCATTGCGATAGAGCGGCCCAGCGCCCTCCTTATGATAAGGATAGCTCCACGCATCCCAATACTTGCGCAAGCCTTCGTCGCGACAATACTCCATTTGCCACATCGGGTGCTTCGCCGACTTGTTCACATAAAGCATCTCGCCACCATACTCGGCTTCGTCGATGTCGAGCATCTCACGCGAGCCGATGGCACGTCCGCCAAAGGGGTCATACTGGTCGCGAACGGCTTTGAGTTCGAGCATGTGATTGCGGGAAATGGACTCGTTGCCGCCCTCGTAGAAGAGGATGCTGGGATTGTTGCGATTGTAGATGATGGCATCGCGCATGAGCTCCACACGCTGCTCCCAGCGACGACCCTCGACGTCTTTCTCGGCATCGCCAGCCGGCATTGCCTGGATGAGTCCCACGCGGTCGCACGACTCGATGTCCTGCTTCCAAGGCGTGACGTGCATCCATCGCACGAGGTTGCCGCCCGACTCCACCTGCAGCCGATTGGAATAGTCGCTGAGCCACGCTGGCACGCTCATACCCACACCGGGCCACTCGTTAGAAGTGCGCTGAGCGTAGCCATGCATCATGATGACTCGATCGTTGAGCCAGATCTTTCCTTCGGCGAAGCGAGTCTTGCGGAAGCCCGTGCGGGTGATGACCAAGTCATTCGAAGCAGTCGCTGTCTCAAGTTTATCACGCAGATAGGTCTCCACCGTGTAGAGATAGCCATACCCCCACGACCAGAAATGCAACCCCTGCACTTCTTTCGCGGCCTTGACAATACCCGTTTCCCCTGGTTGCAGGGTTATGAAAGTGTCACCATTGAAACCAGCCACCTTATTACCATCAGCATCTTTTATTACGACCGTCAGGAAGAATCTGCGCTCTTTTGTGTCGTCGTTCTTCACCTGACTCTCCACATGAATGGTAGCCTTGTGGTTAGCTATGTCGAAGTCGGTGGCATAGACATAGGTTCCCGTAGTGCCGAGGTTAGAATAAAGCGGAAGTGTCTGATAGAGCAATCCGGTAGTGTGGAACCACACATTCTTCGGAATGCCACCGTAGTTGGCGTTAAAGTTCTTGTTGTTCCACTGATAGGTGCTGCCCGTGGAACGCTCATGATAGTTCCAACTGTTGTCGGTACGTACTGCCAATATGTTCTCACCTTGAACGATGTAAGGTGTCAAGTCGAAGCCAAAGGCCATGACTCCATTCTCTGACAACCCTAAGTGGTGACCGTTGAGCCAGACGTCGGCACCAAAGCGTACGCCCTCGAACTCGATGAAGAACTTGCGGCCAGCGGTTTCATCGATGTTGAAGTGTTTGCGATACCAAACGATAGTATCAGATAACTGGGCACAAGCGATGCTGAAAGCTTCAGCCTCATTCCATGCTCGTGGCAAGGTAACAGGTTGCCATTGGCGATCGTCTATGCCAGGAATTTGTCCATCTTCCACATCGCCTACTTGCATAAGCCAATTGCCGTTGAAAGAGATTCTCTCCCTTTCAACGGCATTGATACTCTGTGCTATGACGAGCAGCAAAGTGACTAAGAGGCACTTCTTCATAAACACACTATTTGACTACGATCTTGCGACCGCGGACGAAGTAGATGCCGCGAGGCAGACCGCTGAGCGAACGTGCTTTACGGCGAACCACCTGTCCGCTGGCGTTGTAGATGTCGGCAGCACCACCCTTCTCATCGGCGAACAGACCATCGATGCCTGTGCCCACAGTGACAAAGAGCAGACCCTCGCTGATGCGAGAGGTGTCCCACTCGAGTCCGTTGCCAATCTCGGGCAGATCGAACTGCGGATTACCCGTGAACGACTTCGCCTCGAAGATGCGGATAGAGTCGCCGGCTGCGAGCGAATGGCTTGGGATAAGGTTCACCTGAATGGTACCGTTCATCGTGATGCGGTTCACACCGCGAAGCGCCGTACAACCATTGAACGAAGCCGAAGCACAACGGCTTGCACCAATGATGTAATAGCTGTCGCGGCTGAAGGTGATGTTCTTGTCGTTGAGCGTGATAGCGCCCGTCGTAGAGTTCTTCGTGGAACCCACCTGCATCGTACCGTTGATGGTGTAGGAGCTGTTCTCAAGCGTACTGTTGTTCGACGTCACACCCGAGAGCGTAGCACCCTTCGCAACGGTGAGCGTGCCCTTGCCGAGCGACGAAGAAGACGTGATGGCGAGCTCGCCTTCGTTGACGGCTACATTACCCGTTGTCGTCCAAACACCCTTCGTCGTCATCTTGCCCTCGCCAATCTTCTGGAAGTTGGCATTCGACGTGACGCGGCCGTCCCAAGTGAAGTTGGTTGCGTTGCCCACCTTCCACGTGTTGGCCCCTACCGATGTGCCGTTGCTGAACGTACAGGAGCCGCCGAGGCTACCTGTGCCCGTGACCTTACCGATGGTGAAGGTCTTACCCGAGTTCTGCACCTCTACGGCCGATGCTAGGTCGAAGGTGCCGTTCGGGCAACCGCCAGCGGTGTTGAGCGTGAAGCGAAGCAGAGCGGGATCGTCGACGCTCGATGTGGGCTTGATGGTTCCCGTGAAGTCGTTGAAGTTGCATTGCACGGGCGTGCGGGTTGCATAGTAGTTAGAACCCTTCTCCGTTACGCAATAGATGGTGAGCGTACCCTCGCCGGTGATCTTGTTCGTGTAGGTGGAGCGGTTAGCCATGTACCACGTGCCCGACTTGCCCTGCGGCACGTTGATGCCGTAGCTCGTGCTGGTGTTCTCGCGGAGAGTGCCTCCCGTGTAGACTACGTTCTTGGCCGGCACGTTGGCATTGATGCATTGCACGGTGCCAGCGCCGACAACCAACGTGTCGAGGCCGCCGTTGGCAACGTTGAGCTTCATCCAGCCGTTGCCCTTCTTCGTGAGTTTCGTGCCGGAGACGGGCTTGTTGAGGATGAAGTCGTTGGCATTCTGAACGACACCGCCTTCAGGACCTAGCATCATCATGGGCGAACCTTGCGTGACAGCTGCCGTTGTGCGCAGCTCACCACCGTTCTCCATCACGAACTTCTGATTGCTCGAGACAACACCGCCGAGGTTACCCACGGCTTGATTGGCGTTCGAAAGCGAGGTGACAATGACGGCACCACCAGCGATGCGTGTGCCACCCGTGTAAGTGTTGTCGGTCCTGATGGTGAGGTTACCCGTGCCGCGCTTCACAAGAACGGTGTTGCCCACGATGGAGCCCGTTCCGCTGAAGGTGTAAGCCTTCGTGGCGTCGACGATGATGGAGTCGGCCTCGAGCTCGCTCGCCAGCGACACGTTGAATTGCTGGGCATCGTCGGTGAAGTATACCTTGTCGCCGCTGACGAAGACATCGCTGTTCTCGCCGTCGGAAGTAAGGAAGTTCTCGGTGATACCGAGATCCCAGGTGTTGCTGGCAGAGCCGTTCCAAACGACGGTGCCTGCATCGCGCATGCCTGCCACCTCGAGATAGAGTTTGCCGTCCTCGACGAGGAGCTGCGACTTATGGGAGTTGCCCAGACCCGTGATCTTCACGTCGGAAAGGTTGCCCTCAACCGTTCCCACCTCACCCAGCAGATAGCGACCTTCAGCAAGGTCGGCATCGGTGCCGAAATGAGGCGTGAACTCGAAGACGGGCGTCATGTACTTCGGTCCATACTGCCAATTCTTCTTCTCGATGGTCACCACACGGGCATTCAGCTGGTCGGCACGAAGGCCGTCGTTGTAGACGTCGAACACCACGCGTGAGCCGAAGCCCAGACGGAGTGTATCGACGGTGATGGTTCCAGCCTTATCGGCACCACCCGGACGCAAACGAGAGTCGTAGTCCATCTTGATGCTACGGAAGGCGCCGCCATCGGAGTTCAGCTCAGCGAAGCGGTTGAGCCAAAGCGACGACTGGAGGAGTTTTCCATCGAAGTTGAGCACACCTGCCCAAACATCTGTATTTCCCGTGTAGGTCTGCTCTACGGCGGGCAGCGTGAGCGTTCCGTCGCCCTGCTTCACCAAGCGTGTGTCGCCCGTAAAGGCACCACCCTTGACGTTGCACGTGTAGTAGACGTAGTTGATAGCCGGGTTACCAGCGGTGTTGTTGCTATTGGTGCCCTGTACCCACGAAGGAACGTTGAACATAGCCACCGAAGGATTGGCGCCATCAGCAACGCTGATCTCGGTATCGTTGGTCTCGCAGACGATGATGTGTTGTCCGTTGTTGGCCGAGCCGATGCTGCCGCCGTTGGCAATCTCCGTGCGACCAGTCATCGTGAAGGGCGGCGGAGCAACCGTGATGCCCTCGAGCTCGCCGATGAAGTAGCTGGCGTGAGGCGGCTGGTTGTAGCCTACGCTCTCCCAAACCATAGCCTGACGATACTGATGATCGTGCCAAAGTGTGTAGTTACGATACTCGGTGGGAATGTTCGTGGTATAGATGCGAATGCGCTTGTTGTCCGACGTGCGTGCCACGATTTCCTCGCGCCAGTCGCCGAGGATGTCGCCCGTTGCCGAGGGCGTGTTCTTCGTCCAGTTGCAGTTGGCGGTGCCGTCGGCGGTGAAGACAATCGTGCCGTCGCCCTTGAACACACGCGAGGCACCTTCACGCGAGCTGGCGCCGTCGAGGCCTTCCTCCAGGAGGTCGCCGTCCCAATAGATGCGGAAGTTGTTCGTAAAGCCCGTAGGACCGCCGGAGATGACCTTGTCGGCAACACAAGAGATGGTTCCCGACTGGCTGGAATGGCCGATGGCGCCGGGATAGGCATTCGAGAAGTTTCCACAAAGAGCACGTCCGTCGTCGCTTGTCGACTGAAGGCGATAGTAGATCTTCGACGTCGTTGCATTACGGTAGTTCATAGCAGGCTCATCCTCGTTGCAGGCGAAAATTTCCTGACCGTGACGATAGGGGTCGAAGTCGGAGCAATGCTGGGCGTCGCCGTGACCAAGACCGGTTGTAGAGAGTCCGCGGCCGTTGTCGTCGATGACCATCGAGCCGAAGCAGATCTCATCGCGGCCGTCCCAGTCGACGTCGGCGATACCGAAGTTATGATAGCCGTTACCGTACCAAGGGTCGCTCCAGCCGTTGTTGTTGGCCCACTCCCAATAGAGCGTGAGCTTATGGGTGGCGGGATCGACGCTGAAGGCCTTCATGTGATGCTTCGTGTAACAGCCGCGGCCGAGGAAGATGAACGGATGACGTCCATCAAGGAACGGTGCACCGAAATAGTGTTTCGTTGAGCGGTGACCATAGCCGTCGCCCCAGTCGTTGGCGTTGCCGCGCGGAAGCGGATAGGTCATCCAAAGCGGTGTGGAGCCCGAGCCAATGCTATAAGGCTTACCAGTAGCGCCCTCCATATAGAGCAGATACTCAGCTCCGGAGTTGGTGTAGGCACCGTTGGCATCGTCGTGACGCACCGTGTTGCGCGTGTTCACGTTCATATTACCAATCTCGGTAGTCGTGCCGTCGGGATGATGGATAATCATGTTGTCGGCACCACGCATGAGTACCTCAGCCTTTCCGTCGCCGTCCCAGTCATAGCCAACGGCGTCGTATTGCTCGTCAGGACCACTCACCATGTTCGGTCCGAGGTCAATCCACCAGAGGCGCTCGCCCTTGATGTTGTAAACCTCAAGATGATTGTAGGCGGTCTTGTTGCTCTCGGGATACACACCCGAGGCGTCGTTGTCGGCACCGTAGTTGCGCTTCACGATGAACTCCGACACACCATCGCCCGTGAGGTCGGCCAACGCAATGTCGTTGATGTTGCAATCGGCGGTCATGTCCTTGCCGTCACGCGCCTTCACGGAAGCCACGGCAAATTCGATGTATTGGAGGTTCATGCGGGTCACGGCAGCACACTTCTCCTGCTCCACACCCTTCACGACCGCTGCCACCTGGTACTTCGAACCGCTCTTGCCGGCAGCATCGACGTAGTTGGAGACGCGCAAGGGCTTGTCGTTGAGCTTCGTGCCGTCGCGATAGAGGTTGTACTCAGTGTTGTAATACTCTTCGCCGAAGATTCGCCAGCTGACGAAGGTTCCGCCGCCCGACTGAGCAGGAACGGCCACAAGTCCTCGGTCGAGCTTGTCGGTCACTCGTTGTGCGTGGATGGCCATAGAGCACGCCACCACCATCACGATCATTAATAAGAATCTTTTCATCTCGTTGTTATTGCTTAGTTATTCAAGTTATGTTTCAGCCGACAAAGTTACTGAAAAATTCTGAAACCGCCAGCTAAATAGCAGAGTTTTTTAGGTAATATCCAAAATGCGGATTTGCTATCCATGATGAGAACTTGCATTTATATCCGCTCGCAGGCTTTCAAAAAACAAAAGAAAACACAAAATGACATATTTAGAGCCCCTTGATAAGGGGCGGCTATAATGCAGGGTTCCCTCATATTTATGATATACTCTAAATGTTTTTTCTGTTTTCTTTGTTTTGTTCTGTTTTCTTGGAGACGCGAAGCGTATCACACTCAGCATTGGACTTATCAGTTTCCGTCGGGCTTCACCATTTCGTAGCGGCGGGAGTCGGGCCACACGAAGGATGACGGGCCGTCGGGTTCAGCGGGGTCGAAGCCCGTCCAGTCGGCGCGGATGTGTTCGGCCAACGGCAGGTGGAGCGTCTTCATGCCTTGCACCACCATCTTTGCCACCTCATAGGCACCATAGGGGTTGAAATGCGTGTTGTCGGCAAGGGCTTTCACCTGTCCGGGGAAGGTGTTGGCAGGATAGTGCACAAGCGCCTGCGTAGAGCCGTTGTAGCCAAGGGTTTCGAAGAACGTGCGCGTCATCTCGTGGAGCTCAATCACCGGCACCTGCTCGCGGCGAGCCACCTCGCGCATGGCCTGTGGATAGTCGCCGTGAGTCTCCAGGATGAAGCGCTTCTGCTCGTCGAAGGAACGACGCTGAGTAGGCGTACAGAACACCACGAAGGCTCCCTTCTGGCGTGCGCCGTCGATGAGTCGCTTCAGAGCGTAGGCGAAGTTATAATAGGCACCCGAGCCTGGGCCACGCTCCTTCTGGTCGTTGTGCCCGAACTCGCACACCACACAATCGCCTTCACGCAGGGTGGAGAGAATCTTGTCGAAGCGCTTCTGGGCGAGGAACGAGTTAGCGGTGAGACCACTTTCGGCATAGTTGGCAACGCAGACCTTGTCGTCGAACCAACGCGGAATCATCTGTCCCCACGATGCCCAAGGCTCGAAGTCCTGGTCGACGACGGTGGAGTTGCCGCAGAGATAGAGGGTGGCAGCGGTGGTGTCGCGTTCAATCTGCATTCTGCTCACCACAGGGCAAGCGCCGCAGAACTCCAGCGTGAGCGAATCGTCCCAGTTCAGATAACCGCGCTCGCGAGGCTTGATGCGAATGGAGTCCTTCACGACCCATGTTCCATTGTCCGTTCTCCCTACTCCATTTGCATCGGCATTGCCATTTTCTGTTTTCCTACCCCGATATTCATAGATGATGGGCGATCGCTTGTTCACCACGAACGAGAGCACCTTCTGCTCACCTTTGCGGGTCTTCACGCTTTCGAGGAACAGGCGGCGCGACTCACCGCGCACATAGGTCTCGCCAGCCATCTTCTTGCTGCCAATGGTGAGCGTCACGCGATAGTTGCCGTCGGGCACGGCTACGGAATGCCGGAATGCCTTGCCTGGCTCCTGACGGCTCAGGTCGATGTCGAAGGACTGGGCTGTTGCCGTCATGAGAAGGCTTAAGAGGAGGGTTGTAAGGATGGTTCTTTTCATTGGATTGGAGTAGGATTTTAGAATGATTGAATTTGGCGGAGGGGGCAGGCTTGCCATACGGGTCGGACGGGTCGGAATAGTCAGACAAGTCAGACAGGTCAGACAGGTCTGATGCGCCATCAGAACTTCACCTCGCCATTAATCTTGACGTTCTTCGCCGTTGTCTGAGGAATCAGCGAGGGGTTGAAAGCCTGGCGCTCGTCTTGCACATCTATATCCTCGAAGGTGAAGGCCTCGAGCTTGTATTTCTCGCTGGTGCCCACATCGAAGAAGTTGCGGCAGGTCATCCGTATGTTCTTCATCACGATGTTATTGCATTGCGAGAGGGGCATGTCGGGACGGTCCTCGGGTTGGAAGAACTGCGTCCAGGGCCTCACGACGAGGAAGCTGCCAGTGCGACCGGTGATGTCGCTCACGGTGACGTATTCGTAGTGCTGTGGAGTGTCGGGACGCATCTTCAGCCAAAGCACGCGGTTGGCATCGTCAGCCTGACATTGGCGGAGAATGACGTTCCGATCGTGGAGCGACTCACTGCCCAGCGTCAGGCAACCGTGTACGCGACCATAGTGGCATTGCTCGATGAGGATGCGTTCGCAGGGCCCGTTCTCAGGCATCTGGTCGGCCCATGTGCCCTTACCACCCTTCAGCACCACAGCATCGTCGCACACATGCATGTAGCACCCGCGCACCACCACATCCTTGCAGACATCAATGTCGATGGCATCCGAACTCGGCGCCCCATGTTCACGGCCGGCGAAGTCGAACACGCCACCCGTCGGCGCATAGATGAAACAATCGACATAGCGCACGCGCTCACAACGATAGAGGTGGTTGGTCCAGAAGGGTGAGTTGATGGTGCGAACGCCCTGCACGGTGACGTTCTTCGAGTTCGAGATATACACCAAGCGCGGCCGCTGGGCATCCTTGTTCGTACACTGGGGGTTCCACTCGCGCCTGATCCAGAACTCCTGCCAGTAGTGGCGGCCATTGCCGTCGATGGTGCCGGGGCCGAGAATCGTAAAGCCGTCTAGGCCGTCGGCATTCACCAAAGCAGGGAAATACTTACACGTCTGACCCTCTATGCGCGTCGTGCACACAGGGAAATCGGCAATGCGGTCGGAGCCTTTCAGCCGCGCACCCTGCTGAAGCCAGAGGTGAGTGCCCTGCCGGAAGTGCAACGCTCCCGAGAGGAAAACGCCCTGCGGCACCACAATGACGCCACCACCCTGCTCGGCAGCCTGGTCGATGACGCGTTGCAGGGCCTGCGTCTGCACCAATAGCGAGTCGTCGGCACACACACCGTAGTCGGTCACCACATACTGGCGTCCCAGCTGGCTGACGTCGACGTGCGTGGTGTCCGTAAACCAGGCTTCCATGCGTGTGCCGTCGGGCCACGTGGGAGCTATTGGCTGTTGTTTCTTTTTGGCCTGCAGAGCCGTCGAGAGCATCACGAGCAGGCATAGCAATGAGAGGATTCGTTTCATATTGGGTTAGTGAAATGTTAGTAAAAAGTGAGTGATTCGACCATGTTATCATTCTTGATGCAAAGTTACAAAAAAATTTTGAAACGGCCAAATCTGAGCTCCCATAGCTCGTTAAAATTTGTAAACAAATCGGGATTTTGGGCAATTATTTTAGAAAACTTACCTTCTCATGCTAACAACGAACAGACGAACGAACGAACAGACGAACAGTTATTTCTAAGACTTAGAATGAGACTTTATTATTATATTATATAAATATAATATAATAATAAAACTTTCTAAGCCGTTTCTGAAAGAAACTGTTCAACTGTTCGTACTGTTCGTTCGGTTCATCAGGGGTGTTTATTTGTGTCCTATCAACAACCCGATCGTAACTGCACTTAATATGGACGACACAAAGGCAACCGCCTCCACACCCAACGAGGAAGCAGTCGCCAACCAGCCACGAGAAGTAGGTAGCGCCAGTCAATGATACGGACATGCGGTTTCTTCTCAATAGCGTTAACTATCTGATGAGCAACACTTTGTGCATTTAGCTTCAAGGGAAAGTTCGAGCCCTCGATGAGTGGAGTGTCGACAAAACCTGGACGGATATCGGTGATGCTGATGCCCAAATGAAGGTTCATGGAGAGCTGCTCGAGGGCTTCAAGATAGGTGTTCTGGAAGGCTTTCGTGGCACTATACGATGGTGCCGGACCGAGTCCTTTCGTGCCGGCAATCGACGAAATGGCCACAATATGACCGCCTTTTCTGCCCAATTTCTTGCATTTTTCGGAAGTTTTTTGAGCATTTTCGCCGATTTCATCGCGTTTTTTATCGCGAAAATAGCGAAAAGCAGCACCCACCAAACGGGTGAAACCAAGGCCGTTGGTGTCGACGGTGGCAAGTTCAATGTCTGACTCGAGCTCAAGATTCTGCTTGCCGATGCCCGACATATGGACATAGACATCCATGCCGCCAAGACGGTCGATGAGTGCATGAAGCCGCTCTTCTGCATCAGGTTTTGTTACGTCAACTTGCTCTGCCACAGCGAGTTGCGGATATTCGTTGCACAATTCATCGAGCGCATTTTTACGTCTGGCGGCCAAGCCCACATGCCAGCCTTTAGCCAGCAACAAGCGAGCCACTTCGCGCCCCATACCCGAGGAGGCGCCCATCACAATTGCACGTTTATTTGTTCCCATAAGTTGCGATTTTATAGTGAAAATATGGTCGAAATATATAGAAATACACCAAAAAATGTAGGGACGCGGCGTGCCGCGTTATTGGATTTTGCTTCCCCCTCCAGTTACGCGGGTCGCGTCCCTACATCTGAGGCCTACCTCTAGAGCATAGCTCCTAAACCTCTAGAGCATACCTCCTAAGCCTCTAAAGCATTGCTCTTAAACCTCTAGAGCATTGCTCTTAAACCTCTAAAGCACGTCTCCTTCTGCACAAAAACATTGCTCTGATGCTCTAAACGACAGCTTTCGAGCGCATAAACACCGCTTTTCGCCTACAAAAATACGATTATTATTTAATAAGGTGAAAGAAATGCACGATTTTTTTGCGATTTTTCAAAACATTTCGTAACTTTGCAAGTTAGAATATTCAACAAACAAATAAAACGCTTATGAAAGATTTCTTCAAGTATGTGCTGGCAACCATCGTCGGCATCGTGATTTTAGGACTGATTCTCACCATTCTGGGTGCTATGAGCCTCGTAGGAATGGTCGCTTCGGGTGAGGCTACAAAGAATGTTGGCAGCAACTCCGTGCTGGTGATGAACCTCTCTGGAAGTATGGAGGAACAGTCGGGCGACGACACCATGTCCAAGTTCCTCGGCTCGGCAGCAGGCACCGTTGGTCTGCACGAGACCCTTCAGGCCATTCGCAAGGCCAAGGACAACGACAACGTGAAGGGCATCTACCTGGAGGCTGGCGCCTTCTCGTCGGACTATGCCTCGATGCAAGAGGTGCGCAACGCCCTACTCGACTTCAAGAAGTCGGGCAAGTGGATTGTGGCCTATGGCGACACCTACACGCAGGGCACCTACTATCTCTGCTCCGTTGCCGACAAGGTTTGGCTGAATCCCAACGGCGAAATCGACTGGCACGGCATTGCCTCCGAGCCGATGTTCGTGAAGGATCTGCTGGCCAAGGTGGGCATCAAGATGCAGGTTATCAAGGTGGGTAAATATAAGAGTGCAACTGAAATGTACACCGAGGACCGCATGAGCGACGCCAACCGCGAGCAGACACAGGCCTACATCGATGGCCTCTGGCGCAATGTGGTGAAAGCCGTCAGCGATAGCCGTAAGATCTCGGTAGACACGCTGAATGCCTATGCCGACCGACTGGTGATGTTCGAAGGTGCCGAAGCCCTGAAGAAGCTGAAGCTCGTCGACGGCCTGCTCTATCACGATCAGGTGAAAGCCGAGGTGAAGAAACTGCTCGAGATTGACGAGGACAAGAGCATCAGCCAGATCAGCATTGGCGACATGCAGTTTGTGAAGCAGAAGAACGACGGCGAGAAGATTGCCGTATACTATGCTTATGGCGACATCGTAGACCAGCCCGCAGAGGGAATCCTTATGGGCGGAGGCCATCAGATTGTCACCAAGGAGGTGACCAAAGACCTGCAGGCTCTTGCCGACGACGACAAGGTGAAGGCTGTAGTGCTGCGTGTGAACTCGCCGGGTGGCTCAGCCTATGCTTCCGAGCAAATCTGGCACCAGGTGGAGCTGCTGAAGGCCAAGAAGCCGGTGGTGGTCTCGATGGGCGGCTATGCTGCTTCGGGCGGCTACTACATCAGCTCGGGTGCCAACTACATCATTGCCGAACCCACCACGCTCACGGGTTCCATCGGAATCTTCGGCGTCATCCCCGACCGTTCAGAACTCATGACCAAGAAGCTCGGCCTGAAGTTCGACGAGGTAAAAACCAACCGCAACGCTGCCTTCGGCTCGAGCTCGCGTCCCTTCAACGCTGAGGAGCTGGGCTATCTGCAGTCCTACATCAACCGAGGCTACCAGCTGTTCCGCAAGCGTGTGGCCGATGGTCGTAAGATGACCGTCGACCAGGTGGAAGCCATCGCCCAGGGTCACGTTTTCACGGGTGAGGATGCCCTGAAGATCAAGCTCGTCGATGAGCTTGGAGGCCTCGACAAGGCCGTCGCCAAGGCTGCCCAACTGGCAAAGGTCGACGAGTACTACACCGCTGCCTATCCCACACAGCCCTCGCTCTTCGAACAACTCATGAGCCAGGCAAATGGTGGCAACTACCTCGATGAGCAACTGCGTGTAACGCTCGGCGAGTACTACAAGCCCTTCATGCTCATGCGTGAGGCTTCGCAGATGAGTCCCGTACAGGCTCGCCTGCCCTATTATTTGAACATCCGTTAAATCTAGAAACTCTAGGATGTCTAGGATTTCTAGAATCTTCAGAAAAAGAAAGCTATGCGACGCGAGGGCGACTTCATCAGTATCAACGAATGGCTGCTGCCACTAAGCTGGATCTATGGCTTCGTGGTGCGCTTCAGGAACCAGTTGTTCGACCTGGGCATTCTGAAGAGCCGCGCCTATAAGATTCCTGTCATCTCGGTGGGAAACATCACCGTGGGCGGTGCCGGAAAAACCCCTCACGTGGAACACCTCGTACGGCTGATGCAGGACAAGATACAGGTGGCGGTGCTCTCGCGAGGCTATAAGCGGAAGACGAAGGGATATGTTCTCGCTAATGCCGACACCTCGGTGACCGACATTGGCGACGAGCCCTTCCAGATGATGCGGAAGTTCCCCAAAGCCTATGTGGCGGTAGACAAGAAACGCCGAAACGGCATCGACCGCCTAACCACCGACGAGGCAACCAACAACGTCGATGTCATCCTACTCGACGATGCCTTCCAGCATCGCTATGTGAAGCCGGGCATCAACATCCTGCTCATCGACTATCACCGACTCATCATCTACGACCGTATGATGCCGGCAGGCAGGCTTCGCGAGCCCTCGAAGGGCAAGCAGCGTGCCGATATGGTGATCATCACCAAGTGTCCGAAGGACCTGAAGCCGATGGAGTACCGTGTGCTCACAAGGGCTCTCGGCCTCTTCCCCTATCAGGACTTGTTCTTCACCACGTTGGAATACGGCTCGCTGACACCGCTCTTCCCCAACGAAGCAACAGCCATCAAAACCGCTGAGACGAATCAAAAGGCGGAGTCGCCATCCTTGTCGATGATTCCCGCCGAGACGTCTGTGCTGCTGCTCACGGGCATTGCTTCGCCCCAGCAGATGATTGACGACCTCACGCCCTATTGCAAGGCCATCACACCCCTCACCTTCCGCGACCATCACTACTTCCGCCCGAAGGACATCGGTCGCATCAACGCAGCCTTCGAACAGCTGCCTGAGCCTCGCATGATCATCACAACGGAGAAAGACGCCGCCCGCCTCTATCAGGTGGAAGGACTCTCTGAGGAGGCCAGAAAGAACATCTATGCCTTGCCAATCAAGATTAAGTTCATGCTCGAACAAGAAGAAAACTTTAACAACAAAATCCTTAGCTATGTACAAAAAAATTCAAGAAACAGCATCCTGGTTAAAACAAAGGATGACATCAAGCCCAAAGATAGCAGTCATTCTGGGGAGCGGCCTCGGAGAATTAGCTTCAGAGATAACTGATGCCATAGAGATTCCTTATGGTGACATACCCAACTTCCCTGTGTCGACCGTTGAGGGACATAGCGGAAAACTCATCTTCGGAAAGCTGGGAGGTAAGGACATCATGGCCATGAAGGGTCGCTTCCACTACTACGAAGGATGGTCGATGAGGGAGGTCACCTTCCCGGAGCGCGTGATGTACGAGCTGGGCATCGAGACGCTCTTCGTGTCGAACGCTGCCGGCGGCATGTGCCCGGACTTCCGCATCGGCGATCTGATGGTCATCACCGACCATATCAACTTCTTCCCAGAGCACCCGCTACACGGACCGAACTTCCCAACAGGACCGCGCTTCCCCGATATGCATCAGGTCTACGACCCTAAGCTCATCGAGCTTGCCGACACGATTGCTGAGGAGAAGAACATCCGCCTGGTTCACGGTGTTTATGTGGGTGTGCAGGGACCGACCTTCGAGACTCCCGCCGAATACCGCATGTATGCGAAGCTGGGCGGTCAGGCCATCGGCATGTCGACCGTTCCCGAGGTCATCGTTGCCCATCATTGTGGCATCAAGACCTTCGGCATCAGCGTCATCACCGACCTCGGCGGCTTCGACCCACCCGTGCAGGTGAGCCACGAGGAAGTACAGGAGGCAGCCAACCGCGCCCAGCCCATCATGACCGCTCTCATCAGCGAGATGATTCAGCGCCTCGGCTAAATCCTCCTCACGCTCATCAGGCCCTACCTCGTTTGAGCCTCCCCGTTAGGCGTTCCCATCCGGTCTCGCCTCGTGTTCCCTATGTTGCGATACATCGCAACCCCAAACAAAGAAAAAAACAAATGGACATCGCAAAACTCGGTGAGTTCGGCCTGATCGACCATCTCACCAAAGACATTAAGCCCCAAAACGAATCAACCCGCTACGGCGTGGGCGACGACTGCGCCGTGCTTCACTACCCCCAGAGCGAGGTGCTCGTCACCTCCGACATGCTCATGGAGGGCATACACTTCGACCTCACCTACATCTCCATGCAGCACCTCGGCTACAAGTCGGCAATGGTGAACATCAGCGACATCTTCGCGATGAACGGCACACCGCGCCAGCTCATCGTGAGTATAGCCCTCAGCAAGCGCTTCACGGTGGAAGACCTCGAGGACTTCTATCGTGGCCTTCGGGCAGCATGCGAAAAGTGGAACGTCGACATCGTAGGCGGCGACACAACCTCTTCTTATACAGGTCTTGCCATTAGCATCACTTGCATCGGCGAGGCTGCCAGCGAAGACATCGTCTACCGGAAGGGCGCTCACGACACCGATCTCGTTTGCGTCTCCGGCGACCTCGGAGCCGCCTACATGGGTCTGCAGCTGCTCGAGCGCGAGAAGGCTGTCTACTACGGTCAGGTGAACGACCTTCAGAAGAAGATTGCCGAAGCCAAGGCCGCTAACGACACGAAGCGCTACACATCGCTTCAAGAGGAGTTGGCCTCGTTCAACTTCCAACCCGACTTCGCCGGCAAGGAGTATCTCCTACAACGCCAGCTGGAGCCGGATGCTCGCGGCGACATCATCGCTCGTCTGCGCCAGGCAGGCATTCGCCCGACGGCTATGATGGACATTAGCGACGGTCTCTCGTCGGAACTGCTCCACATCTGCAAGCAATCGGGCGTGGGTTGCCGCATCTATGAGAAGAATCTGCCCATCGACTACCAGACGGCTGTAATGGCTGAGGAGATGAACTTGAACGTCACCACTTGTGCGATGAATGGTGGCGAAGACTACGAGCTGCTATTCACCGTTCCTATCGGCGACCACGAGAAGATACAGGACATCGATGGAATCCGTCTCATCGGGCACATCACCAAACCGGAACTGGGCACTCTTCTTGTTACCCGCGACAACCAGGAATTTCCACTCCAGGCACAAGGTTGGAACCCCTTAAAAGGGTAAAAACAAGAAAAAAGTGCTTTTTTAGAAAAAAAGTTCCGAAAAAGTTTGCAGGATTCGAAATATCTTCGTACCTTTGCAACCGCAAAAGAAAGGAAGTGTGGAAACACAGAACATGGTGCCTTAGCTCAGTTGGTAGAGCATCGGACTGAAAATCCGTGTGTCCCCGGTTCGATTCCTGGAGGTACCACTCCTCCTTTCATTAGGCCCGGTTATCCATTTGGAGCCGGGTTTTTTCATTGATATACTACCCGCCGACATCACTACAAACTATTCAAATAAACTAACGATATGAGAAAACTATCCTGCCTCGTGCTCATGCTAGCCGTCGCCATCAGCGTTGCGGCAATCCCGTCGAATAGCTCCACACCCGTAGGCTGGGCTTCCGTTGGTGCCTCCGTAACGGGTGGCAACGACGAAAATCCCGTTGTCGTCACATCCCTCGCCCAGTTGGAGAGTGCTTTGCAAACGGCACGCAACAACACAAAGAAAGATGCCAATAGCAAGATGACCATCTACGTGAAGGGAGAGATTGAGGTCAATGGCTACGTAAATGTCCAAGACACCAAGAATCTCACCATCTACGGCCTTCCCGGCTCGGCGATGGTGAACAAGAACCGCACGGAAAAAGCAAAGACGGGCATCATGCTCATCAAGCGTTGCCAGAACCTCATCATGCGCAACATGACCTTCAAGAGTGCTGGTGCCTACGACATCGACGGCAACGACAACTTGACGCTTCAGTCGAGCGAGCACATCTGGGTCGACCATTGTGATTTCCAAGACGGCGTCGACGGCAATTTCGATTGCAACAACCAGGCGAACTATGTGACGGTCACTTGGTGCCGCTTCCACTATCTCATCGAGCCCAAGGCTGGCGGCACGGGCGGAAGCGACGACCATCGCTACAGCAACCTCTGGGGAGGAAGCGATACGGCCTCCGATGAAGGTTACCTGAACACTACATTCGCCTGCTGCTGGTGGGACGAAGGATGTCGCGAGCGCATGCCCCGCATCCGTTTTGGAAAGGTGCATATATTGAATTGTCTCTACTCCTCAACGCTTGCCAACTATTGTGTCGGCGTGGGTTATCGTAGCAATGTCTACATCGAGAAGTGCGCGTTTACCAGCAGTAAGGCAAAGGCCACACCTTGGAAGAACTATGCTACGAAGAGTGGCTACACGGACTATAACGTAACGGTTGTAGGCAACCTCGGGGCTACCGACGCACAGAAGCGTTCGGGCAACATCGACTACTTCATTCCTTCCTCGCAATACACCTACGACGCCCTCGGAGCCAGCGAGGTGGAAGCAGCCGTTTCCGATCCTTCAACGGGTGCCGGCGCTACGCTCGACATCAAGGAAGGCGAGCCCTTCACGACTTCCATCAACGTGGAAGCAACCAGCGAGCCTGCCGTAGTCGAGACCATCTACTACAATTCGGCGGGCATCAGGGTTTCACCCAACACCAAGGGTTTGCTCATCAAAACGGACGTGATGAGCAATCACACAAGAAAAACAAGTAAGATGATTGGGCGATGAGCTCTTCGTCACCCGTAAGGCTATCAAGACGGTAGCACGGTGAGCACTCCGTCGTTCACACGGAAATGAATATCACGACCCTCGAAAGGCATTCCATAAACCTTTTGGGGGTCGTTTTGGTAATGTGGACGTGGATCGAGTTCGAGAGTGTGGCGTAACGCCTTCAGCTGTTCTTCGCTGAAGACCTCATGTAGCTCATCGGGCAACACCACCTGGAGTTTCGGCCACTGCCGCTTGTCGACAAACCCTGATCGGGCATCAGCATGACTATCGGCATAGACGATGTAGGGCTTGATGTCGAAGATGGGCGTACCGTCCATCAAGTCTGCGCCTAATACGTGGATAATAGGACCGCGCGCACTCTCCCACTCCACGCTTTCAATCTTCACCGATGAGAGCCCAAGCGGATTAGGCCGGAACGGCGAACGCGTAGCAAACACGCCTACCCGCTCATTTCCACCAAGAACGGGAGGACGCACAACAGGACTCACGGCCTTATGTGGGTTGGCAGAAAACTCCCAGATGAGCCACAGGTAGTCGAATTCCTCAAAGCCACGCAGATAGTCGGCATTGCGGAAAGCTGGCTCGAAGACAATCTCTCCGCGCAGCTCTTCAACAAGTCCGCTCTGCTTGGGAATGCCAAACTTCGAGGTGAACGGCGAACGAAAATGGGCGACGGGTTGCAACTCCATAGGCAAGGATGATGATCAGCTGATGTGTAAAACCAAAGGTAGAAGCAGGAAGACGACCAGCGTGAGCAACCCAACGGCAATAGGCATATAGGGATGCTTCATATCAGAAGGTGGCTCCACTTTGGTCATTCTCCAGAAAACATAGTACACAACGCTGGCAACAACAGCACCCAACATCATTCCTGCCAGCAAGTCACCGGGATAATGAACGCCCAGATAGAGTCGCGAATAGCAGAGGAGCAACGCCCAGCAGGCGAGAAATGTGGTCAGCAGGCGTCGTCGCAATAGCAGACCGACGAAGAACACAAGTCCCCAGCTATTGCTGGCGTGCGACGAGGGGAACCCATAGCGCCCGCCCCGATGGTTGTCTACAATGTGAATCATTTCGCTGATGGGATTCTCTAGATTGCTTGGGCGCAAACGAGCCACCACCGGACGGATGAAATGAGACGAAACAGCGTCGGTCAGTAGCAATACCACACCCATAGCGACAAGCGAATAGAGCACCACGCGCCAATTGAAATTGCGGAAGAGCACATAGATAATCGACAAGTAGAACGGTATCCACTCGAACTTCCGGCTACACAACCACATAAATGTATCAAAGTAAGACGAGTGCATTCCGTTCACGGCAAGAAGAATCGACGAGTCGCCTTCCACCAACCATTGTGAGATGTCTAGATAGAGTTCTTCCATGATTTCAATGTTTTTTCTTAATCATCAGAGAGTGTATCGGCAGAATTATCAACGTTTTTCTATATCATCATAAAGTTTCTGCAGATAGGCCTGGCCTTTCTTCAACAATGCTTCATCGTTGCTATCGCCGGCAACCACCTTTTGCGACTTGTTGTCGAAGATGAGCCTTCCGTTCTCGCTGACGATTCCGAAGGCATCGGGAACGGTGAAGAAGGCAAAGTGTGGCGTGCCGCTATGCAACATGTCCTTGCTGAAGAGGAACTCCTCGTGGGCAATGCCGAGCTGGGAAAGCAACGTAGCCGCAAGGTCTTGTTGGGAACCAACGACATCGACCGTTCGAGGCTTCTTCACCACACCGCCCACAAGAATCAGCGGAATCTCGTAACGGCTGAAGTCGTAGTTGCTGATGTGAGGAGGATAGCAGCCTAGATGATCGGGGACAATCACCACCAACGAGCGTTGCCAACGATTGCTTGTGCGAAGCCTTTTGACAAAGTCGCCCACACAATGATCAGCATAGGCGAAGGCATTCAGCCGCTCGTCGGATAACTTATTATATGGTACGTCGAATGGTTCGTGGGAGCTGGAGGTCTGCACAATGCGCAAAACGGGTTGCGACTTGCTCTCAGCACTTTGCCCACCGGAAGATGTGGAATCCGCCAATTGTTCGTCAGCCAACAACCTATTGAACACCAGATGATCGGGAACGCCCCATTTGCTGAGCCTTTCCGACATCGGGAAGTCAACGTCAGAGACGATGTTGTCGATGCCTTGTGCCACCAAGTAGGAACGCATGTTCGTGAAGTCGGCATCGCCGCCATAATAGTAACGAACATCGTAGCCCGCACCCTTCAGGCTCCTCGCAATTGAAGGCAACGTAGCCGTCTTGCGAGGATACTTCATCAGGCTCATCGTGGGCTGGGCCGGATAGCCGCTCAGAATAGAAACCAAGCCTCTGTCTGTTCTGAAGCTGTTGGCATGAAAGTGAGTGAAGAGCACACCCTGCTTCGCAAGGCTATCGAGCTCTTGAGCAACTCCATTTCCACCCAACGTCTTCATCAGTTTCGAGGAGAAGCTCTCGAGAATGAGCAGATAGATGTCTGGACGTTCATCCGTGAGCAGCTGTTCCGTCGCTCCTTCTCCGCTCTCAGTCATTTCGCGGAAGAGTTCCGTTGCTTCCTTATCATCAAGGAAGCGGTATTGCGATGCAAAATTGCTTTCGTGGAGCAACGATTCCATCAGGCTGAACATCGGGTTCACGGCAGCATGATTCAGTTCCTGCCGCTCGCTGAAGTAGGCTTTGCCCGTATTCATCGATGAAACGGTCACGCCTCCCCTGATGCCCAAGAACATCAGTCCGCCTAATAATATATATAATAAGGTGGTCCATAGCTGATGGGCGACCAGCATCATACGCCTTTTGCAGAACCGCTTCAAGCCGAAACTCCAACAAGCGCCGAAATAGATGATGAGCGACAAGGCGCAGAAGAGAAACACCATCAGCACGATTTCGCCCACGCCAACACTCGCCATCGCGTCGCTGGGCGAGGAGAAGAAGTAGAACAGCGGTGTGGAATCGAGCGGGAAGCCCCAATACTCGTAGAGCACCAGATTGAGCAAGAAAGTGAGAGCAACCAGCACGGAAGCAAGGAAGAGCCACACGCGGCAACACTTCCGTAGCAATTTGCTTGGAGCCCAGACGGCTATCAACGACAACACCAAAGGCACAATTGTGAGATAGCCGGCCATCGAGATGTCGAGCGGAAACCCATGCAGGCATACCCGACACCAGTCGACCACCGACGAACTACCGAAAAGGCCCTTGTAGCAAACCATGAATATGGGCTTCTGCACGACGAACACCACCGTCCAGAAAGCCCATAAGCTAATCGTTTGCCAAAGGTAGGAGTTGCGTAAAAACTTCAAACCGTCTGGCTTCATACTTCTTGCTATCCAGAAACTCCAGGCTATCTACTCAAGATAGAACGCCTGGAGAGAAGTTAACATTCAAACTGATTAGATTTCCCAACCAACAGCACTTGCGCCGAGCACAGCAGCACTCGAGCCCTCAAGTCCGCTCACGAGGAACTTAGCCTTGCCCTTGAAAATCTTCAGCACGTTCTCGTCGTAAGCCTTCTCGATGGGTTTCATGATCAGGTCGCCAGCCTTAGTCATACCTCCGAAGAAGATGAAGGCCTCAGGCGACGAGAAAGCGGCAAAGTCGGCACAGGCCTCACCCAGCAGACGTCCGGTGAATTCATAGATTTCGTTGGCAAGCTTGTCGCCTTTACCAGCAGCAATAGCAACATCGAGACTTGTGATCTTCTCGGGATCGAGCTCACGGAGCAGCGAAGGCTGAGTGGTTGTTGCCAGCAATTCGCGGGCCGTACGAGCCACACCCGTTGCCGAGCAATAGGTCTCGAGGCAACCCTTACGACCACATCCGCAAGGACGACCATTCTCGCGGCGTACGATGACGTGTCCAAGCTCACCAGCAAAGCCGTCGCAACCATAGACGAGCTGGCCGTTGATGACGATACCCGAGCCAACACCCGTACCCAGCGTGATCACGATAAAGTTCTTCATGCCACGAGCCACGCCATAGATCATCTCACCGATAGCGGCGGCATTTGCGTCGTTGGTCAGAGCCACAGGAATGCCCAGACGCTCCTTGAACATAGCGGCCAGCGGCACGATTCCATCATGGCCCCACGACAGGTTGGGAGCAAACTCGATGGTGCCGTTATAATAGTTGCCGTTAGGTGCACCAATACCCATTGCCTTGATCATGTCGATGCCTCCCACCTGTTCGATGATAGGCTCCAGAGCAGTCACACAAGCGTCTACGTAGTCTTCCACTTTGTCGTAGCCCTGAGTCTTGATAGCGGTAGTGGCCTTAATCTCGCCACGACTGTCAACAATACCGAAGACGGAGTTTGTTCCGCCCAAATCCAAACCGATCACATACGGTTTCAATGTCTGTTGTGTATCCATACTTCTTATTACAAATTGGTTTTAGTTATTTGCGTATATGGCGCAAAGTTACAAAAAAGTTTCTAGTTTTGGGGTTCTCTTGTATAGTTTTTTTCAGAAAAATACGCGTCCTTTAACTTCTTTAACTCATTTCATGCAAATCTTTGAACTTTGGCCTTTGAACTTTGAACTTTTATTTGTACC
>JAEEGI010001333.1_pt1 | contig 61861 bp, 52 predicted proteins | sample 8958751 | NCBI WGS metagenome assembly JAEEGI01 (sample SAMN16246545, study PRJNA631951) | gut metagenome | biome: gut microbiome; feature: rumen; material: KS-attached | host: Bos | place: Iran: Karaj | collected 2018-10
CGCGGTTACTTCGGTGCCCGCAAGAATGTTTGGACAGTAGCAAAGAACACATGGGAGAAGGGTTTGACCTATGCCTATCGTGACCGCCGTAACAAGAAGCGCAACTTCCGCGCCCTGTGGATTCAGCGTATCAACGCTGCCGCACGTCTGGAAGGTATGAGCTATTCTGTTCTGATGGGCAAGCTCAGCAAGGCTGGTATCGAGATCAACCGTAAGGTGCTCGCCGACCTCGCTATGAACAACCCCGAGGCTTTCAAGGCTATCGTTTCAAAGGTTAAGTAAGAGAAAAAGTCTTTATCGGATAGGAGAGGGTACCCTACGTGGATGCCCTCTCCTCTGTTTTTATATGCCTTTTAGGGAAAGTGATATGCGGTTGCGGCGGTGGTCGACTTCAATCACCCGGACACGTACATGCTGGTGGAGCTTCACTACATCTGTGGGATGGGCAATGCGACGGTTGGCCATCTGTGAGATGTGAATCAGACCATCCTGATGGACACCGATGTCGACAAAGGCGCCGAAATTGGTGATGTTGGTGACGATGCCAGGTAGTATCATCCCTTCTATCAGATCGTCGACGGTGGAGACATTCTTGTCGAACTCGAATTCCTCAAGTTGTTCGCGTGGGTCACGCCCCGGCTTCTCCAACTCCTGCATGATGTCCGTCAGGGTGGGGATGCCCACTTCGGCTGTTACGTACTTTCTGATGTCTATCGTGTCACGTTTCTCCTTATCCTTGATCAGGTCAGCTACGGTACAGCCGTGATCTTTGGCCATCTGTTCTACAACAGCATAGCTTTCAGGGTGGACGGCAGAATTGTCAAGAGGATTCTTCGCCCCGGGAATACGCAGGAAACCTGCACACTGCTGGAAGGCAGAAGGACCGAGACGGGGAACTTTCTTCAATTGGGCTCGGGAGGTGAAGGCGCCGTTCTCACGACGATAGTCAACGATATTCTTGGCAAGGGTAGGACCCAGACCACTGACGTACATCAGCAGATGCTGTGAGGCTGTGTTCAGATTGACACCTACAAGGTTGACACAGCTTTCGACGGTCTGATCCAGCGAATGCTTGAGCTTTGTCTGATCCACATCGTGCTGGTATTGTCCTACGCCGATACTCTTAGGATCGATCTTTACCAACTCTGCCAGGGGATCCATCAGTCTGCGGCCTATCGAGACGGCTCCACGCACGGTGACATCCTCGTCAGGGAACTCTTCTCGGGCAATCTTCGAGGCAGAATAGACAGATGCACCATCCTCGCTGACGGTAAAGACCTGTGGCTTAGGCAGTTCGTCTTTCTTCCTGGTATCGATATTATAACGACCAGCCAAGACGTCTTTGATGAAATCATTGGTCTCACGACTGGCGGTGCCGTTGCCGATGGAGATGGCCTCAATCTGATACTTCTGAATCATCTTCTGAATAGCGATGGCCGACTCTGTCCGTTTGTTAACGGGCGGATGGGGGAATATGGCATCGTGATGGAGCAGATTGCCCTGTGCATCGAGACAGACAACCTTGCAGCCGGTTCGGAAGCCGGGGTCGATGCCCATGACACGCTTCTGGCCCAAGGGAGCACCAAGGAGCAACTGGCGCAAGTTCTCGGCAAACACACGGATGGCTTCTTCGTCAGCCCGTTCTTTGCTCAAAGCAGCGAACTCCGTCTCGATGGAAGGTTTCAACAGGCGTTTATAGCCATCGTCGACAGCTTCGCCGACCAGTTGTCCGCAAGGTGTGTTACCATAGACGTATTGGCGCTTCAGTTTGTCTGCAGCCTCTTCATCATTTGGTGATATGGAGATACGAAGGACGCCTTCGCTCTCACCACGTCGCATGGCCAGAAGCCGATGGGAAGAGCAGCGCTTCAACGGTTCGGACCAGTCGAAGTAATCACTGTACTTGGCGGCCTCGTCGGTATCAGCCTTTGCCTTCACGACCTTGGAGGAGATGATGGCCTGACGGGAGAAGGCATTACGTATCTGCTGGCGACTGCGCTCGTCTTCGCTGACGGTTTCGGCAATGATGTCCTGGGCTCCCTTGATGGCTGATTCGGTATCTTTGACGTCACCTTTTACATAGCGTTCTGCAGCTCGCTCCGGATCACGCTCACGTTGCAGGAGCAGAAGCTGTGCCAGAGGTTCCAGCCCCTGTTCACGTGCTACCTGAGCACGGGTACGGCGCTTGGGTTTATAGGGCAGGTAGATATCCTCAAGTTCGGATGTCTCCCAACAGTCATCGATGCGCTTTTTGAGTTCTGGCGTCATTTTCTCAAGATCTGTGATGGTCTTGATGATGGTATCCTTGCGTTTCTGAATCTCCTGCAACTTGTCGAAGCGGTCGCTGATAGCCGCAATCTGTACTTCGTCGAGACCTCCCGTGCGTTCTTTTCTATAGCGTGAAATGAATGGGATGGTGCACCCTTCCTCAAGAAGCGCCAGGGTGTTGGCGACAGCACGTTCTTGTAGGTTGAGAGCACTGGCTATAAGTCTTGCAAAGATGTTCTTTTCCATAAGTCAATAGTAAATACGTTAATTTCTGTGCAAAAATAGTAATAATCCATGAGAATTGTGTAATTTTGCAGCCAAAATCGACGAAAGTCATGAAAAATAGGATTGCTTTGATGATGATGGTTCTCCTGTCTGTGCTTTGTTCTGTTCAGGCAGAAGAGACGCCAAATTCACGTCAAGCGCGTCGTGTGTTCAACCAAGCCTATCAGCAGGTGTTTGGCGAACAAGGGGCGACATTGCACTATGATGTGAATATTATTGGTATCTATAAGACTAACGGTACTATCTGGTATAAGGGAAAGAAAAGTAAATTCGTGGATGCGAAGATGGACTCGTGGAACGACGGGACGACCGTCTATACAGTCAAGAGAAAGAAGAAGAAGGAAGTGGAGATCCACAATGCCAGGAATAACAAGTCGGACAAGTATTCTCAGAAATTCAAGTTTGAGCCAGAGAATTTCGACTATAGTATTGCTGATCATCCAGAAGGTCTGATGTTGACCTTGAAAGCAAAGAAAGGAGCAAAGGGTATCAAGGAGGTTCATGCCTTGGTGGCGCGCAAGACCTATCATCCGATTAGTCTGCGTATCAAGATCTCCTTCATCTGGACGACGATCAAGATTTCAGATTTCCATTCCGGTGGAATAACAGACGAGATTCTCCGATTCCCGAAAGAGAAGTATAAGGATTATGTATTTGTAGACAAACGATGATATCTGTAGAAGGACTGAAAGTGGAATTTGGGGTGAAACCCTTGTTCGTGGATGCGAGCTTCGTGATCAACGACCGTGATCGTATTGCACTTGTTGGTAAGAACGGGGCAGGAAAGTCTACGATGTTGAAGATCCTCTGTGGTCAGCAGAAGGCCACGGCAGGCACAGTCAGTATCCCTAACGACTGCCGTATCGGCTATCTGCCTCAGGTAATGGTTCTTCAGGATAACACGACTGTGAGGGAAGAAGCCCAGAAGGCGTTTGCCGATATCACTCGGATGAAGGACCGTTTGGACAAGATGAATCAGGAACTGGCCGAACGGACAGACTATGAGAGTGAGAGTTATCTGGCCTTGATTGAGAAATATACGACAGAACATGAGCGCTATCTGATGATGGGGGCAGAAAGTCGGGAAGCAGAGTTGGAACGTACCCTGACGGGCCTTGGATTCCTGCGCACGGATTTTGAACGGCCAACGTCGGAGTTCTCCGGTGGCTGGCGTATGCGTATAGAACTTGCAAAAATCCTTTTGCAACGTCCGGACGTGTTGTTGCTCGACGAGCCGACAAACCATCTGGATATCGAGAGTATCCAGTGGCTGGAGCAATTCCTGGCCCAGTCATCCAGTGCTGTGGTGCTGGTGAGTCACGACCGTGCCTTTATCAATAATGTGTCGAATCGTACGCTAGAGATATCCTGTGGTCGAGTGGTCGACTACAAGGTGAAATATAACGAGTATGTCGTTCTGCGTAAAGAGCGTCGTGAACAACAGATCAGAGCCTACGAGAACCAACAAAAGGAAGTGGCAGAGATGAAGGATTTCATCGAGCGTTTCCGCTATAAGGCCACCAAGGCTGTTCAGGTGCAGCAGAAGATTAAGCAGCTGGAGAAAATCGTGCCCATCGAGATCGACGAGGTGGACAACTCGGCGATGCACCTGAAGTTCCCGCCATGTCTGCGTAGCGGTGATTATCCGGTTATCTGTGATGACGTGAGGAAGGACTATGGTGCCCACACTGTTTTCGATCATGTGACGCTGACGATTAAGCGCGGTGAAAAGGTTGCCTTCGTAGGAAAGAACGGAGAAGGAAAATCCACGCTCGTCAAGTGTATTATGGGCGAAATTCCCTATACGGGAGAACTGAAGATCGGACATAATGTGCAGATTGGTTATTTTGCCCAGAACCAGGCCCAATTGCTTGATGAGAGCCTGACCGTTTTCCAGACGATAGATCACGTGGCGAAAGGCCCTATCCGTCTTAGGATCAATGATATCCTTGGCGCCTTTATGTTTGGCGGTGAAGAGAGTGACAAGAAGGTAAAGGTGCTCAGTGGAGGAGAACGAAGCAGACTGGCAATGATTCGCCTGCTGTTGGAACCCGTGAATCTCCTCATCCTCGACGAGCCTACCAACCATCTCGACATGCAATCAAAGGATGTGCTGAAAGAGGCTATCAATGCATTTGACGGTACTGCCATTATCGTTAGCCATGACCGTGAGTTCCTTGATGGTCTGGTGACGAAGGTATACGAATTCGGTGGTGGAGTCGTCAGGGAACATCTTGGTGGCATCTATGACTTCCTGAGGTCAAAGAAAATTACAGAATTGAATGAACTCGGCCAGCAGGAAAAGGGAACCATCCCAGCAGCAACAGTTGCAAAGAAAACAGCACCGGTGGTTGATAATGGGGAACCAGATCAGGAAGTCCTTTCGAAAGCAATGAGCTATGCCGAGCGTAAGGAACAGCAGAAGCGGATGAACCGTGCTGAGAAAGCAGTGAAGGAATCAGAACGTAAGATAGAAGACATGGAAAAGCGTCTGAAAGAACTCGACGATTTGCTCATGATTCCTGAAAACGCCTCAGATATGACGCTGGTGACAGAATATACATCAATTAAGAAAAATCTTGATGAAGAAGTAGAACGCTGGGAGAAACTCAGCGAAGAATTAGAATCGATAACCAATTAACAATAACTAAGATGAAAAGAATTGTAACAATGATGACAATGGCATCAATTTCACTGTTTGTGATGGCACAGGTTGACATGGGTTCGGGACTGAATACCGCAGATTTCGACAAGACCGTTCGTCCGGGTGATGACTTTTATGAATATGCCTGTGGCGGATGGATGAAGAACAATCCGCTACCTGCAGCATACTCTCGTTATGGCAGTTTCGACCGTCTGCAGGAAGATAACGACAAACGTATCAATGGTATCCTGAATGAGTTGCAGAATAACACTTATGCGAAAGGTACAATCGAGCAGAAACTGAGTGATCTCTATAAGCTGGCGATGGACTCTACGCGTAGGAACAACGAAGGTGTGGCACCGCTGATGCCGCTCATTAAGAAACTGGAGGCTGCCAAGACCAATCAGCAGTTGTTCGATATCCAGTTGGAGATGGCTCCTTATGGAGAGCAGGAGTTCTTCTTCTGCAGTTTTGGTGCTGATGAAAAGAATGCAACCCAGAATATCCTGAATGTGTATCAGGGCGGTCTTTCTCTAGGACAGAAGGAATATTACCTTGACAATGACAAAGCAACGGCTGATATTCGTGAGGCATTCAAGAAACACGTCGTAAAGATGTTCCAACTCTTTGGCTTCAGTAAGGGTGCGGCTACGAAGAAGATGCAGAATATCATGAAGGTCGAGACGGCTTTGGCAAAAGTGTCGAAGTCGCGTACAGAGCTTCGTGATCCAGAGGCGAACTACAACAAGATGACACTTCAGGAGTTTGAGACACAGTATCCCAATCTGCCATTGGTGAAGGTGATGAATGCCAATGGTGTCGAGACCAAGTACCTGCAAGAGATGGTTGTCGGACAGCCGGCTTTCATGGAAGGTGCCAATAAGTTGGTTGCCGGTATCACACCGGCAGAATATCGCGACGTGATGGAGTGGGGCTTTATCTCTTCTGCAGCCAACTATCTGAGCGATGCCACTGTTGCAGAGAGTTTTGATTTTAATGGTAAGATCCGTTCAGGTCGTAAGGAGAATCATCCACTCTGGAAACGCAGTACTGCTCAAGTAGAACGCATGATGGGCGAAGCATTAGGTAAAATCTATTCGGAGAAATATTTCCCGGAAGCAGCCAAACAGCGTATGCTCACATTGGTTAAGAACTTGCAGATTGCTCTTGGCGAGCGTATCGCAGCCCAAGACTGGATGGACGATTCGACGAAAGTGAACGCTCTCCTGAAGTTGAACTCATTCTATGTCAAGGTGGGCTATCCTGATAGATGGACAGATCTCTCGAAGTTGGAGATTGACCCTGCAAAATCTTATTACGATAATGTCCAAGAGTGTGAGAAGTTCTGGAATGCATGGCGTATCGAACATACAGTAGGCAAGCCCGTGGATCGTGATGATTGGTACATGACACCTCAGACCGTCAATGCCTATTATAATCCTACTACGAACGAAATCTGCTTCCCTGCTGGTATCCTGCAGTATCCTTTCTTTGATATGAATGCAGACGATGCTTTCAATTATGGTGCCATCGGTGTGGTCATCGGACATGAGATGACGCATGGCTTTGATGATCAGGGACGCCGTTTCGATAAGGACGGAAACATGCACGACTGGTGGAAAGAAGAAGATGGAAAGAACTTTACAGAACGTACGGATAGGTATGCAGACTTCTTTTCGAAGATTGAAGTGTTGCCAGGCTTGTTTGCCAATGGTCGCCTGACACTCGGTGAGAATCTGGCTGACCATGGTGGTCTCCAAGTGGCTTGGACTGCATATAAGAATGCAACCAAGCGAGAGTCCCTTGGTGAGAAAGACGGTCTCACAGCCGACCAACGTTTCTTCCATGCCTATGCCGGTGTATGGGCAAATAACATTACCGATGAAGAGATTCGAAACCGTACGAAAAGCGATCCTCATTCTTTGGGCCGTTGGCGTGTGAACGGATCCCTCCCTCATATCAAAGCCTGGTATGATGCTTTTGATGTTAAAGAAGGTGATAAAATGTTCATTCCTGAGTCTGAACGCCTGCAATTGTGGTAAAAAACGCATAAAATCGTATAAAATGCCGTCGTAAATATAAATTTACGGCGGTTTTTTTTGGTGTATTAAAAAAAAAACTTAATTTTGCACCTAACTTTAGTTGAAACACGTGTTTTTATATGACTGATATTACTCTAAACCCAGAAAAGACAAGCCGCGGAATGCAGCAACTGCAGCATCAGGAGTTCACGATGGAACGTACTGATGACATGCAGATGGAGCAGCAGATGCAGATGCGTGCCGGTCAAACCGTTAAATGTCCACATTGTGGTGCCTTGAATGAGCCGGAGGCCATGTTCTGTGCCTCTTGTGGCCAGCCGATAGGTAAGACTACATGCCCTAACTGTGGGGCGGAACTGGATCCGGATGCAGATTTTTGTGAGACTTGTCGCCATTATATACGGAAAGATACCTGCTCTTTCTGTGGTGCCCACTTATCAGGAAACGAGGCTTTCTGCCCGGAATGTGGCAGTCCTCGAGGTGGTATTGTTTGTCCTGTATGCCATACATTGAACGATTTCGCATTTTGTAAGCAATGCGGTACGGCATTGACAGACGAGGCACGGAAGATGGTAGAGCGAATCAGACAAATGCCGGAATTTGTAGAATTGCAACAGCTGGCATCAGATCTGCAGCATTTGGAAATGACTATTCCATATTCCTCGGAACGTGAAGTGCTCCGTGACCAAAGAAATATCAAGCTTCGCGAGCATGTGTTGGCATTGTTAGCTCAGGATAGGGGTGTCCTCAATCCTGTCATTCCAGAGTCGACGAACAAACGCATGAGTAGTGAGGAATACAATGCGAAGCGGGAAGAGCAACTTGAGAAAATAGCAGCGTTGCTGGATAAAATGGCTCAGGTTCCTCAGCCCAAACCTGCACAGGTCCGTAATTATGCGATGGCATGCAGACCTCAAGGTGTCCGTTTGGCATGGGAATGTAATTTCAAGCATGCGCTCCATTCCAGTCCCTGTGGTTGTGCTAAGCCTCAGATGGGTGGCAAGTGGGTTATTCTCGGTAAGAATTCAAAAAAGGAAATTAAAGACGATTTATAATGAGTACGGCAAAGCCTTTCAATCCCAATCAGATGGGAGATAATGATCAAACACGTCGTCAGGCATCGGACATAGGTGTCGGAGATGCAACGATGCGACCAGCGGATGCTTCCATGACAGTTACGCAGATGGATGGTACATATCGGGTTGGTGCCGTGCCACAGACTGAGGATGTGAAGGATGAATTCTTCATACTGAAAGGAGTGAACTATCGGAACGTTCAGTCGTTGAGTAATAATTCGGGTGAAGCCCAGGTTTTTCTCGTAGAACGTAATGATGAGAAATATGTCCTGAAGATATACTATCCAAATTTCGATGTCAACAGAAAGATCCTCCAGACAGTCTACAATTTCGATTTTGAGATGATCGTCAGGATTTACGATTACGGTAAGACTTATGTAGAAGGCAAGCATCGTTATTACGAACTCATGGAGTACCTTTGCGGTGGTACGATGGGCGAGTATCATCTTAATGGTGATTTGGATAAGTTCCGTCGTATTGCCCTTCAGGGCGCAGCTGCTCTGGCATATTGTCATCAGTGCAATATCCTGCATAAGGACATCAAACCGACCAATTTCTTCTTCCGCGATAAAGAGCATACAGAACTGGTGCTTGGCGATTTCGGTATCTCCAGTATCTTGGATCAGGATGGCAAGTCGCATAAGACCACCCAGGCGAGGACACCAATCTATGCCGCACCGGAGATGTATTCAGATGTGATCGACGGTGTTGTTGAGGTGACACCGGCAGCCGACTTTTATTCGTTAGGTATCTGTCTGATGACTCTCTGGTTGGGTGAATCTCCGATGAGCACTAATGAGCGTGTCATGATGCGCCAGAAAAATGAAGGACGAATCCCGCACATACAGGAATTGCCAGAACGTGTGAGAATGATTGTTCAGGGCCTGACGGTCGTAAACCCGGCAAACCGTTGGGGTTATGAGCAGGTTGAGGAGTGGTTCCTTGGCGGCAGTCCGAAGGTGGATCTGTCATCTCCTTTCCTGAAGTATAAGAGCTTCATCGTCGATCCTGACAAGAATCTTGTTGCAGACAATATTCATGAACTGATTCCCATGCTTCTTGACAATGAGAAGATTGCAATAGGCTATCTTTATAATGGCCGTATCAGTTCTTGGCTGGAGTCGTGTGGAAACCAGAAGCTGAGTACCATTGTGAAGGATATTGTGGTGAACCGCTATCCCGTGGATCAGCATGCAGGTCTTTTGGCTGCAGTCTACGCCATGGAGCCGACCTTTCCTTATAAGGATGTAAAAGGCAACCTCTGTGATGATCCTCATAGTGTTGCCATCTCTTTGCTGAGTTACATCAATGAGTATGGACTCTTACTGGCAAATCCCAATGACAGTCTCTTCCTCTATCTCGAATCTCATACGAAATGCAATGTAGAACGTATTCGTTCCTATTATAAGAATCCTGATAAGAACGCCATTCGTGTGGCTATCTTACGGACAGTTTATGAGATTGATCCGGAAATCCCACTCATATCCCGATTCCCGTCGTCCACATTAAAAGAGATCGTTAAGACCTTTGGCCAGGAGAAACTGTCAGACGACGATTGGCATAGTTTGACTGATGGCCGTCTGCTTTCGTGGATGTATAGCCACGAAGACCGCATGGCTTGCGAGAGTCTTCGTATCCTGACTCAGGGGAAACCTTATTCCGAGTGTCTGGCATTCAAGGTTCTTTATAATCTGGACCGTGATGCTGCTTACGATTTGAAGACATCCTTTACACCCTTTCAGATCGGTGAACAACTAAATGAACGCCTGAAGCAATGTCAGCATATGAACGACAAGGAATTTGACCAGCAGATGAAAGACCTGACCGATCTTGACGGGCGTTTTAGCTATTATGCACAGTTACACGGCTGGACGGAAATACTGAATGAATTTAACCGTTGCTTCGATCTGAAGAGTGAAGAGAATCGTGAGCGTATGGGCGCTTATGATCTGAAAACGGCGGTCTATCGTTTCTGTCGTATCCTTGGTGTGACACCGACTTATCAGATGCCTGACGGCACGGAACTCACTGATGCGAAGAATCTTGATGAACGCAACAATACCCAGATGCGTCTGGAGGTGCGTAATGGTTCTTTCATTCAGTGGATGTCTGTCTTCTATCACGAGGATCCGTTTGCTGATTTCTCTGAAGAATATGCCTACGAGCATACGTTGGAGGAGTGGATTATGGCATTGGGTAAGATCGATAGTTCACAAACCTATTATAAACGTTTTGTTGATGCCCGTGAGGAAACATCCAACCGAGTAAAGGGCGTGCGTGATAATTGGCAGCGTGCAAGGCATCGGGAGCAGATATGGCGTATGACCTTTTATGGTCTTTGCGGCATCTGGCTGCTATTGTTATTGATTATCGGCATAAAAAACTGTTCCTATCTGGTAAATCATCCCTTCTTGTCGATGGGTCTGCCTTTGGGCGGTATGACAGCCGTTATCGTCGGAACCCGTGCTTACTTCAGAGGCTATGGTTTTGTCTTCTCATTGCTATGGGGATTATTTGGTGCTTTGTCTTCATTTATACCTATTATTATAATAAAGTATATTGCTCAGTCACATCCTTCATTGGTTAATCTGACAATTATTGCGATTTCGTTGGTATATATATTGATATGTCACTTGACGGATTTCCGTGGTGACCAGAAAGCTGACAGCAAATTGATTGCGGAGGTGTTGGAGAACGATGTCAAGTCTACACTCTTGGAACCGCTGTACTATACGTTTAAGACAAAGTCGTATAAGTTTAATGGATCTAAGTTCGGCCTGTTGAATGATGTGACCGATCAGGTGAGGTCAATAAGTGGTGAGAGTGTCCTTCACTATGTACTGTGGAGTATGTTGGCTTTGATATTTGTTCTGGACTTCATAGTCTTTAGTCCGAGTCTGCTGAACGTCAGCAATCCGAATTCGGGCAGTATTACACCTTCAGAAGTATTTAAACAATTAGAGCGAGATGTAGAATAAATGGTCTGTGAGAATTGTCATAAGGAAAACCGGAGCATAGCCAAGTTCTGTAAATGGTGTGGTCAGCCGATGGCCACGCTGGATATGCTTGATAAACTGGTTGGTCTTGACGAAGTGAAACGTCAGCTCAAGACCATAGTGGATACTTATGCATATCTGCGTTCTCGTAAGGATATCGCAAAAGTCCGTATCTCTGTGAATGCCATCATTATAGGTGAGACTGGAACAGGAAAGACGGCTCTTGCAGAGATCCTGCGTGATTACTTCTATAAGCATAAGATTATAGAAAAGCCCAAGCTGACAATGGTTGATGCTGTGGATTATCAGCGCTTTGTCGACAAATGGGATGATAATATCAGGAAGGCTAAAAATGGCATCCTTTTCTTTGATAATGTGCAGAAACTGCTTCCTGACAGATACTCAAATCAGGTGAATCCCCTCGACAAACTGTTTGTTGAGATGGATAAGTGGGAAGATAATCCTATCGTGATTATCTCTGGTCTGACAAAAGGTCTGGAGGACTTCCTGGAGAGTAATCCGGCAGTGGTAAACCGCTTTAAATACACCTTCCGTCTGCCCACACCAGGCTATCAGGAGTTGACAGATATCTGTAAGTTGAACTTGAAGATTAAATATGGTGTCACCAAGTTCACGGAAGAGGCTGATCGGCAGTTATCGCGTTATTTCAAGTATCAGGTAAAGACTAAGGACGAGACTTTCGGCAACGGTCATCTGGCCAATAAGACAGCTGAGGACATCTTCACACATTTTATCAGTCGTGGTGTTGATGCGACTCAGGTTGAGAAAGATGATATTGTCGGTTATGTTCCAGAAGAGCGCTCAGTGGACGATATCCTGAAGGATCTCGATAGCTTTATCGGTATGGATGAGGTGAAGAGTGCTGTCCGCGAGATGGCCTACTCGGTGCAGAACAGTATCCAGCGTGCAGAACGCGGCTTGGGTGAACAGGAGCGGATGTCTATGCACATCATTCTTACGGGTAATCCTGGAACAGGTAAGACGACCATAGCCCGAAAACTTGGAGAGATTCTGGCATCTGTCGGATATCTCGACAGTGGTCATGTGGTGGAGGTCGATCGTGCGAAGATGGTGAGTCCCTATCAGGGAGAGACCCCCAAGGTCGTGGATCGTCTGTGCGACAAGGCTATGGGTGGTATCCTCTTTGTCGATGAGGCTTATACCCTCGCTCCGTTAAGTGCGGCGGGTGAACGGGATAACCAGGGTGCCCAGGCTTTGGAGAAACTGATGAAACGAATGGAGGACGACCGTGGCAAGTTTGTGGTAATCGCAGCCGGCTATCGGACTGAGATGGAAAACCTCTTCCGGATAAACCCTGGCTTCCGTAGCCGTTTCAACTATTTCCTCGACATCAAGGACTACTCTCCACAGCAGTTGTTTGAGATTATGCAGCTCTTTGCCAAGGAGAAGAAGTATATCTTTGCCCCAGAAGCAGAGGAGTTGGCTAGGAAGATGATCACGGAGATGTATAACTCCCGTGATAAGGATTTTGCCAATGGTCGTACGATGCGCTCTCTCTTTGACCAGATCTGCAAGAAACAGGCGCAGCGTCTGCAGGGAGCAAGCATTTCTTCGATGTCAAACGAAGAACTGATGACCATCAAGCAGGAGGATATACCATACGAGGCACCTCAGTCTGTCAATGTCGACGATTGCCTGGTAAAACTCGATGGTCTGGTTGGTCTTACAGCTGTCAAGAAAGAGGTGTCGAATCTGGCATCTTATCTGAACCTTCAGATCAAGCGTGGCGAGACCAATACCTTCCAAGGCAAACATTATGTGTTTACGGGTAATCCAGGTACAGGTAAGACGACCGTAGCCCGTATCATGGCCGATATCTTCAAGACTTTGGGTATTGTCTCCCGTGGTCAGTTGGTAGAGGCTGATCGCTCTAAACTGGTGGCTGGCTATTCTGGTCAGACAGCAATCAAGACCAATCAGCTTGTTGATCAGGCATTGGGTGGCATCCTCTTTATTGATGAAGCCTATACCCTCAAGTCGAGTGATGGTGATTCCTTTGGCGCCGAGGCAATAGATACATTGTTGAAGCGCTTGGAGGACGACCGCGGCAAGTTCATTTGTATCGTGGCGGGCTATACGAATCAGATGCACGATTTCATTGATTCGAACCCGGGATTGAAGAGCCGCTTTACCCAGACCATTCATTTCGACGACTATACACCAGACGAACTGACGGAGATCTTCCTGAATCTGGCAAAGAAAAAGAACTTCACAGTCGATGAGTCAACTCGCGATGCGATACACCGTCAGTTTGAACAGCTCTATTTGCGCCGGGACAAGAATTTCGGCAATGCCCGAGAAGCTCGCAAGATATTTGATGAGGCCGTCGAGCGCCAGAGCCAGCGTCTTGTTAAGCTGATGAACGATCCTGGATTCCAGGAGAGCGACATGTATAGTCTGAAGGCAGAGGATCTGCCGATGGCACAGTCTGAAGCTGCACGTCCGCTTGATGAGGTTCTGAATGAACTTGATGAATTTGTCGGCATGCGTACAGTCAAGAATTCTATCCGTCGACTGGCTGTTCAGAGTATGTTCATGAAACAGCGTGCTGCCATGGGTGCGGGTAGGGTACAGCAGATGGCGATGAATTTCGTGCTGACAGGTAATCCGGGAACAGGTAAGACCTCTATTGCCCGAAAGATGGGTGAGATTCTTCAGGCTATGGAGATTCTGCCGACAAGCCGTGTGCTGGAGGTAAGCCGTGCCACCTTGGTAGGAAAATATATGGGTGAGACGCCGAAGATCGTGAATAATACATGTGATAAAGCGATGGGCGGCATCCTCTTCATCGATGAGGCCTATACCCTCAGTGAGGGAGGAGACCAATATGGCAAAGAGGCGATCGATACCCTGATGAAGCGCATGGAAGACGATCGTGGTAAGTTCGTGGTGATCGCTGCAGGTTATAAAGACAAGATGGATGACTTCATGCAGCTGAATCCAGGACTGGCCAGCCGATTCACCCATAAGCTCCACATCGATGACTATAACGAAGACGAGTTGCTCGCCATCTTTAAGTCAATGGCCCAGAAAGAACAGTATACCCTTTCTCAGACGGCTGAGTTCAAGGCTCTTGATACGATCTATAAGATGGTATTGGCAAAGGATGAGTCATGGGGTAATGCCCGGGAGATGCGTAACCTGCTTGACGCTACGATTCAGAAGCTGTCGCTCCGCGTATCGCAGATGCCACCTGACCAGGTAACGAAAGAAACATATCAGATTATATTACCAGAAGATATATAGAAATGATTATTTGTCCAACGTGTAAGGAAGAAATAGACGACGATTCACACTATTGTGACCAGTGCGGGCAGGCTCTGCTTTTCTGTAACCAGTGTGGCCGTGTCGGCATTGGCCGACGCTGTACATACTGCGGTGGCCTGATGGTTGCTCCAGGTAAAGATGGTAGCTCGTCATCGGCAAGTTCCTCGATGAGCTTTGCCAGTTTCGGCTCTATTGGTAATCAGGGAATCACCGAGTCGAAAGGCATGAATAGGATTCCGGAACTGACGCTGAAGAACGATAGTCTGAACATTCGTATCGTAGCGATGAACGGTGCTATCATCGGCCGTCGTCAAGGACCTTATACACAGTTCTTTGCAAATCATGCGTATGTGTCAGGTGTCCATGCTCAATTGAAATTTAATCAGGAGACCGGCTGGTGTGTGGTGGATAAGCACTCCTCAAACGGAACAAAACTTAACCAGCATTCTATGCAGCCTGATGTGGAAATGAAATTGAGCAATGGAGATATCCTGACGATTGCAAATATCAGTTTGCAAGTTATTATCATATAGTAAAAATGATTAGAATAGAGATAACGGCAGCGAGTAGAATAGGCTGTGTCAGACATCAGAATGAGGATATGATTTTGGTCGACAGCCATTTTATCCGTAATGATGATTATAAGACACTTGTAACATTAAACCATGACGACCGCTTTGTCGTGGCAGTAGCCGACGGCATGGGAGGCCATAACCGTGGCGATGTTGCCAGTAGCGATACCCTGAGGAGCCTGCAGTTCTATTACCACGATATTCCGACAGGTCTTAATCCAAGTGATTTTAATGAGGCCATAGTGGGGTGGTTAGACTATATCAACAATTTCATTGCTTCGAAAGGAAGGGCCGACGAGCAGTATAAGGGTATGGGAACAACGCTTGTGGGTATTGCCTACTACTATGGCGATTTCTATTCCATGAATTGCGGTGATAGTCGCCTGTATCGCTGGCGCGACGGACAATTGAAACTATTGACAACAGACCATTCTCTGAGTAACATGCTTGGTACAGAGAAGCATACAAGTATCATAACCAACTGCATAGGTGGTGGATGTAATACATCCTTTATTGATTTGGTGAAGATAACAGACGATATTCAGAGTGGTGACTGTTTCTTGCTTTGCAGTGATGGTTTGACAGATATGATCAGCAACGAGCAGATAGCAAGTCTGTTGGCCGAAGAGGCTGATGCCAATGCCTTGTGTAATGCTGCCATTACCGAAGGAGGATTTGACAATGTATCGTGTTGCTTGATGCAAATAAAATAATATCAATAGAACAGATTAGATAATGCCATTAAGATTACCAGATAGATTACCTGCCATTGATATTCTGAAGAATGAGAATATCTTTGTCATGGACAATTCCAGGGCCACTACACAGGATATACGCCCATTACGCATCGCCATCCTTAATCTGATGCCCCTGAAGATAACGACGGAGACCGATTTGATCCGACTGCTTTCCAATACCCCCTTGCAGCTGCAGATCAGTTTTATGAAACTTCGTAGCCATACATCCAAAAACACCCCGATTGAGCACATGATGATGTTCTATCGTGATTTCGAGGTGATGAGGCAGGAGAAGTTCGATGGCATGATCATCACAGGTGCCCCTGTGGAGACGCTCGACTTTGAGGAAGTTACCTATTGGGATGAGATCAAGGAGATCTTTGACTGGGCACGTACTCATGTTACCAGCACCTTGTATATCTGTTGGGCAGCACAGGCTGGATTGTTCTATCATTATGGCATTCCTAAGTATCCGTTGAAGAAGAAGATGTTCGGAATCTTTCCTCAGCATCCTCTGGCTACATCGCTTCCTATTTTCCGTGGCTTTGATGATGTGTTCATGATGCCTCATAGTCGTCATACCGAGATCCACCGTGAAGATATTCTTGCCAACCCTGATCTTACACTGATCGCTGAGTCGCCAGATTGTGGTGTCAGTATGGTGATGGCCCGCAATGGGCGTGAATTCTATATTACGGGTCACCTTGAGTATGCGCCGAATACATTGGATAATGAATACAAGCGTGACAGGGGAATACGTGATGATGTCGACTTGCCGAAGAACTATTATCTGGATGACAATCCCGATAATCCGCCTTTGGTCACTTGGCGCGCTCATGCCAATCTTCTTTATGCCAACTGGATAAACTACTACGTTTACCAGGAAACGCCCTATAATATTGACGAAATTAAGTAGTATCTGTTTTGACGCCGTTAGAACTGTTAGCTCCTGCCAAGAATCTCGCCTGTGGAATGGCCGCCATCGATCATGGGGCTGATGCGGTATATATCGGCGCACCGAAATACGGAGCGCGTGCAGCAGTTGGCAATAGCATCGGTGATATCCGGAAACTGTGTGAATATGCGCATCCTTATGGTGTGAAGATCTATGTCACACTCAACACCATCGTCTATGATTCTGAACTGGAAGAGATCCATCGTCTGATAGATCAACTGGCAGAGATTGGTGTTGATGCGATATTGGTGCAGGATATGGGACTGTTGAAGTTTCTGCAGGATAAGCCCTTTGAGATACATGCTTCTACGCAGACAGATAACCGCACTGCAGAAAAAGTCCGATGGTTGCAGCAGGTGGGCTTCACAAGAGCGGTCTTGGCGCGCGAGTTGTCGGTGGAAGAGATTGCCGAGATTCATCGACAAGTCCCTGATATGGAACTGGAGGTGTTTGTCCACGGGGCTTTGTGCGTCAGCTATTCTGGCATCTGCTATGCCTCGCAGCATTGCTTCCAGCGTAGTGCCAATCGTGGAGAGTGTGCCCAGTTCTGCCGTATGCGGTTCTCGCTTGTCGATGCCGACGGGGTAGAGGTTGAACGCGAGCGCTACCTGCTTTCACTCAAGGATATGAACCAGAGCGATAATCTGGAGAAACTGATCAGTGCCGGCGCTGTGTCGTTTAAGATTGAGGGACGGCTGAAGGATGTGGCATACGTAAAGAATGTAACTGCTGCTTATAGTGAACGCCTGAACGCCTTTATCCGTAAGCATCCCGAAAACTATTGCCGTGCTTCCAAAGGGCATTGCGAATACACGTTCTCACCTAATCTGAATCGCACCTTTAATCGTGGCTATACCACCTATTTCGTTAATGGCCGCCAACCAGATATCGCCTCGTTTGATACCCCAAAGGCGGTGGGTGAGTTTGTGGGTAAGGTGAAGGAGATTCGCAGCGATTCGTTTAATGTAGCCGGAACAGCCAGCTTCGCGAATGGTGATGGCCTTTGTTTTCAGAATGCCGATCGTCAGTTCGAGGGGCTCCGTGCTAACCGTGTGGTGGGTAATCGCATCTATCCCTATAAGATGCCAGCCGGATTATGTCCGGGAATGGCACTCTATCGCAATAATGACCAGGAGTTTGAACGTGTTTTGTCAAAGCCCAGTGCAACCCGGAAGATAGCGATAACCATTGCTTTGCGTGCAGTCGATGATGGCTTTGAGCTAAGTGCTGGTGATGTCTCTTTGCATTTCGCAGCGGATCATCAGTTGGCGCAGAAATCTCCGCGCGAGAATCTTATTCGTCAGCTTTCCAAACTTGGCGATACTATTTTTGAATGTAGTGAGGTCGATATTCCTGATGATTTCAATTATTTCATCCCCAACAGCCAGTTGTCTGACATGCGTCGTCAGTTGGTGGATGCCCTCAGTGTGCCTCGTCGTGAAGTCAAGAAGGCTAAGGTAGGTGTACCACCAGTTCTTGGGAATCTGAGTTATCTGAATAACATCTCCAACCATCTTTCGGCTTCTTTTTATGGCGTAGATGAGTTGTCAGCCTTTGAATTGCGAGGTGGTGACGGACCTATCATGCAGTGTCGCCATTGCTTGCGTTATGCACTTGGCTACTGCGTGAAGCATGGTGGAAGGCGCCCCGAATGGCACGAACCACTTTCTCTCGTCTTAGGCGATGGTCGCCGATTCCGTCTTGAGTTTGATTGCCAACATTGTCAGATGAATGTCTATGCGTCGACTCGTTAGTTTGCTGTTTCTCGCGTTACTCTTGTGCGGCTGTTATAATCGTGGCCCGATTACGCCTGATGCCTGGGATCTGACAAGGCAACAGTTGGACTCGATCTCCTTCTATACGACCCATCATTATACACAGAACTTTAATTTTGTGGTCACTGGTGATTCTTTGGTGGTTGTTGCCCAGCAGCCCGAGGATATGGCCGTACCAGATGTCGTGTCTGTAGAGATACAGACGGAGCAGGGGGAATACCATAAAGACTCCATCACGCTTTTCCGGAATGAACGTATTGTCGTTGCCGACATCAAGACCGTCCCTTCAGACACCATTGATTCTGTCTGGGTGAAGGTTGCCCGCGACCAGTTGACTTTCGGATGGGTACATGAGAGCGAGTTGTTGTCTAAGGTCTCGCCCGATGATCCCATCAGTCAGTTTATCGACTTTTTCTCTGATGCACATCTGCTGATATTCCTGGCCTTCTGTGTGGTTGTCGTGGCAGCCTATGGTATCCGTCGTCTGTTGCGTCGTGGCGCCAAGATTGTGCATTTTAATGACATACCATCGTTTTATCCGACGGCGTTGTGCCTGTTGGTAGCGTCCTCGGCCGTCCTCTATAGTTCCATCCAACTTTTCGGAGCCGAGACGTGGCGCCATTTCTATTATCATCCTTCGCTGAATCCTTTTGCCCTTCCGTTCTGGCTTGGCGTCTTCGTCTCTTCTGTGTGGGCGATAGTGATTGTAGCGATTGCAACGGTGGATGATGTGACACGCCAGCTCCCCTTGGGCGCTTCAATTCTTTATTTAAGTGGCTTGGGGGCTATTTGTGCTGTATGTTATGTCGTATTCAGCATAACAACCTTGTATTATGTAGGTTATCCTTTGTTGATAGCCTATTATGTCTTTGCCTTCCGTCGCCTGTCCCTGCAAAATGGCATCTGAGAATTGTCTGGCTAGGGCAGATAGATCAGATTACTCATGATCATGTCGCTGACGAAAAGTCCGCGTCGCGTAAGTCTTAAGCGATTGTCCTGTGTGCGTTCCAGCAGACCGTCGTCAAGATAGCGTTGTGCATTCTCCAGACAGTAGGTGCGATGTTTGGGGGACAAGGCCTGCAGATCCAGACCTCTGCTTGTACGGAGTGCCACGGTAATGGCGTCATTGTAGCGCGTGTCGCTGTCGAGGCGTTCCTCTTCATAGATACGCTGGCTGTTGGCCATGCCTTGTATGTATTGCTTGATGTCGGCAATGTTCCAGCTTCGGCTTTCGATGTCGTAGGAGTGTGCAGCAGCGCCGATGCCGATATAGGGTGTACCGTCCCAATAGCTGCTGTTATGCCGGGAGTGAAAGCCTGGGCGGGCAAAGTTTGACAGTTCGTATTGCTCATAACCGCCATCCTCCAGGCGATTGATGATTGTCTCATACATCTGCCGTTCCAGTTCTTCTTCTGTCTCTGTGATGTTTCCTTGCTGAAGCATCTGCTGGAGCTGTGTATCCTCTTCGATCATCAGACAATAGGTGGAAATATGCTCCACTTGCAGTGAAAGAGCCTTGGCGATGTCGGCCTCGCAGTCTGCTATCGTCTCTCCCGGAAAACCATACATCAGATCGATGCTGATATTCTTGATGCCTGCGGCTCTGAGTCTGTCGACGGCAGTAGTCACTTGTTCTGCCGTATGTCGGCGATGGAGAAATCTGAGGCGTTTGTCGTCGAATGTCTGTACACCCATGCTGATGCGGTTGACGGGCAGCTGGGTAAGGTCGTTGGCAAAACGCTCTGTCACGTCGTCTGGATTCACCTCGATGGTCACCTCGGCATCCTTTTCCACCTTATTATATATATACGCGCGATGAAGTATCTGCCGCAACTGGTCCGTCGTGAGCTGAGATGGCGTACCGCCACCAAGATAAATCGTGCTGATATTCTCACCTCCTTGGCACCTCATTTTCATCTCCTGACATAGGGCATCGACGTACTGTTGGCGAAGATCCAGCATCGTCGTCGAAAAGAAGCCGCAATAGATACAACGGCTCTTACAAAATGGAATATGAATGTATAAACCTTGCATTTTCGGCACAAAAATACTAATTTAGTTTAATATTTGGAAGATTTTTTTGGTGATTTGTGGGAAAATGTCTAATTTAGTGCCCCAAATGGAAATATTCACCTAAAACTAGAATGATATGAAAGTTTATCAGACAAACGAAATCAAGAACATTGCACTGCTTGGCAGTGCGGGTAGCGGCAAGACAACTCTTGCCGAGTCAATGGTCTACGAAGCTGGCATCATCAAGCGCCGCGGTACCGTAGAGGGTAAGAACACCATGAGCGATTATTTCCCTGTTGAACAGGAATATGGCTACTCGGTGTTCTCTACTGTTTTTCATGTGGAGTGGAATAACAAGAAGCTCAACATCATCGACTGTCCGGGTTCTGACGACTTCGTGGGTGGTGCCATCACTGCCCTGAATGTGACAGACCAGGCTGTTCTCCTCATCAACGGCCAGTATGGTCCTGAAGTAGGTACGATGAATGCCTTCCGCAACACGGAGAAACTGAAGAAGCCCGTCATCTTCCTGGTCAACCAGTTGGATCGCGATAACTGCGACTTCGATCAGATTCTGAACCAGCTGAAGGAGGTTTATGGCCCCAACTGTGTTCCCGTGCAGTATCCTATCGCCACAGGTGCCGGCTTCAACAGCGTCATCGACGTGCTGCTGATGAAGAAGTACTCTTGGAAGCCCGAGGGTGGTGCGCCCATCATCGAGGATATTCCTGCCGATCAGATGGAGAAGGCCAAGGAGTGGAAGGCTGCGCTCGTAGAGGCTGCCGCTGCTGGTGACGACACACTGATGGAGAAGTTCTTCGAGAGCGAGGATCTCAGCGAGGACGAGATGCGTGAGGGTATCCGTAAGGGTCTTGTTACCCGTTCTATCTTCCCGGTATTCTGCGTGTGCGCAGGTCGTGACATGGGTGTGCGCCGCCTGATGGAGTTCCTCGGCAATGTGGTTCCTTTCGTCAGCGAGATGCCTGTTGTCAAGAATGCTGCCGGCAAGGATGTGCCTGCAGATGCTTCTGCGCCGACATCACTTTATTTCTTCAAGACTGGTGTTGAGCCTCATATCGGCGAGGTACAGTACTTTAAGGTGATGAGCGGTGTCGTGAAGAGTGGTGACGACCTGACAAATGCCGACCGTGGTTCCAAGGAGCGTATCGGTACCTTGTATGCCTGTGCAGGCGCCAACCGTATTCAGGTCGATCAGCTTGTAGCCGGCGATATCGGCTGTACCGTGAAACTGAAGGATGTCAAGACGGGCAATACCCTGAATGGCAAGGATGTTGATAATAAGTTCGACTTCATCAAGTATCCTAACTCCAAGTTCTCTCGTGCCATCAAGGCCGTCAACGAGGCAGAGACTGAGAAGATGATGGCTGCACTGGCCAAGATGCGCCAGGAGGATCCCACATGGGTTGTCGAGCAGTCAAAGGAACTCCGTCAGATCATTGTTCACGGACAGGGTGAGTTCCACCTGCGTACCTTGAAGTGGCGTATGGAGAACAACGAGAAGATTCAGATTGAGTATATCGAACCGAAGATTCCTTATCGTGAGACCATCACGAAGATGGCCCGTGCCGACTATCGTCACAAGAAGCAGTCGGGTGGTGCAGGTCAGTTTGGTGAGGTTCATCTGATTGTTGAGCCTTATCAGGAAGGCATGGAGGATCCCGTAAGCTTCAAGATCAACGGCCAGGAGTTCAAGATGAACATCAAGGGTAAGGAAGAGATTGATCTGGAGTGGGGCGGTAAGCTCGTATTCATCAACTCTGTTGTTGGTGGCGCCATCGACCTCCGTTTCATGCCTGCCATCCTGAAGGGTGTGATGGAGCGTATGGAGCAGGGCCCGCTGACAGGTTCTTATGCCCGCGACGTCCGCGTTATCGTCTACGATGGTAAGATGCACCCGGTAGATTCTAACGAGCTCTCGTTCATGCTTGCTGCGCGTAACGCCTTCTCTGCAGCATTCAAGGAGGCAGGTCCAAAGGTGCTTGAGCCGATCTATGACCTGGAGGTGCTCGTGCCTGGCGACTACATGGGTGATGTGATGTCTGATCTGCAGGGTCGCCGTGCCATCATCATGGGTATGGATTCTGAGGCAGGCTATCAGAAGCTGTCAGCCAAGATTCCGCTCAAGGAACTCTCCAGCTATTCTATCGCTCTGAGCTCTCTGACTGGTGGCCGTGCATCATTCTCTACCAAGTTCGCTTCCTACGAGCTCGTACCGAATGATATCCAGCAGGCTCTGATCAAGCAGCATGAGGAAGAGATGAAGGAAGAAGATTAATCGTTATTCTATATTCCTATTATGCGAAAATCCCCGTTGGCCCTCCGCCTTCGGGGATTTGTTAATTGCTATAAATCAACTAAAATGAAGAATTGTGTTAATTTCTTTAAATCGCCGCAAATTAATTAACATAAAAGGCCTTGGTTTTTAAGAATTGTCTTAACTTTGCGGCAGATTAGAACAGAGACAATGAAGAAAAGTACGATTTGGTTGATAGCGATTATCATGGGACTCTCGTTTGTGGGACTTCTCTATCTGCAGATCTCCTATATTGAGGAGATGGCAAAGATGAAGAAGGAACAGTTCGACGAGTCTGTCAACCGTAGTCTTTATCAGGCGTCGCGTAATCTGGAGATGAACGAGACGCTGCGCTATCTGGAGAAAGATGTGAAGCAGACAGAGCGCAAGGCCTTCCACCAGGATTCAGTGATGGTCGACGGTCTTGACGGCACGATCAAGCAGAGCCATCAGTTTGCGGTGGCAGCCGACGACGGAACCGTCTATTCGAGCTTTGAGCTGAAAACTTTCGCCATCAAGCCTTCCAATGTGCCTAAGGCGATGATTCTCCGTTCCGACAAGAGTTCAATCTCCGAGGCCTCGAAGTCGTTGCAGGAGATTGTGCGCAACCGCTATGTTTACCAGAAGGCACTGCTCGACGAGGTGGTGTATAACATCCTGTATACAGCATCCGACAAACCTCTGAAGGAGCGTATCAACTTCAAGATGCTCGACCGTGACATCAAGGTAGAACTGATGAACAATGGCATCAACATCCCCTATCATTTCCGCGTAGAGACGGCTGATGGACGTGAGATATACCGCTGCCCGGATTACGTAGAAGAAGGGCAGGAGTACACCTACAAACAGACGCTCTTCCGCAACGACCCCTCGCCGAAGATGGGTGTGGTGAAGATCCACTTCCCCGACATGAACTCCTATATCTTCTCCAGCGTCCGCTTCATGATTCCTGCGATGGTGTTTACGGTGGTGCTCCTTATCACCTTCCTCTTCACCATTGTCGTCATCTTCCGCCAGAAACGCTATAATGAGATCAAGAACGACTTCATCAATAATATGACCCATGAGTTGAAGACACCTATCTCCAGCATCTCTCTGGCTGCTCAGATGCTCAACGACGAGTCGGTAGAAAAGTCGCCTTCGATGATGAAGCATCTGGGTGGTGTCATCAACGACGAGTCAAAGCGCCTGCGCTTCCTCGTGGAAAAAGTTCTGCAGATGTCGATGTTCGACAGGAAGACTGCAACGTTCAAGAAGAAGGAGCTGGATCTCAATGAGTTACTCGAGACGATCTCCGCTAGTTTCTCCCTCCGCGTGGAGCATACTGGTGGCAAGATCTATACGGAGATCGAAGCGGTTGATTCAGCCATCTATGTCGATGAAGTGCATTTCCAGAATGCGATTACCAACCTGCTTGATAATGCAGTCAAGTATCGCAAACCGGAGGAGCCGCTCAACCTGTATATCAAGACCTGGAACGAGAAAGACCGCCTCTGTTTCTCCATCCGTGACACAGGCCTCGGAATCAAGAAGGAGAACGTCAAGAAGATATTCGACAAGTTCTACCGCGTGCATACTGGTAATGTCCACGATGTCAAGGGTTTCGGTCTCGGACTGGCATACGTGAAGAAGATCATCACCCTCCACGAAGGCGATATCAAGTGCGAGAGCGAGTTGGGCAAGGGTACCACCTTCACCATCACGTTGCCGGTACTGAAAGAAGATAATTCATAGTATTAACAATTTAAATAGAAACAATTATGGACGACAAACTGAAAATTTTGCTTTGCGAGGACGATGAGAACCTCGGAATGCTGCTCCGTGAGTATTTGCAGGCTAAAGGCTATATAGCCGAGCTCTGCGCCGATGGCGAGGCTGGCTTCAAGGCTTTCCTGAAGACCAAGTTCGACATCTGTGTACTCGACGTGATGATGCCCAAGAAAGACGGTTTCACCCTGGCTCAGGAGATCCGCTCAGCCAATGCTGATGTACCCGTCATCTTCCTCACAGCCAAGACGTTGAAGGAGGATATCCTCGAGGGCTTTAAGATTGGTGCCGACGATTATATCACCAAACCCTTCTCTATGGAGGAGCTCGTATTCCGTATTGAGGCTATTCTGCGTCGTACAAAGGGTAAGAAGACCAAGGAGTCTACCGTCTACCGTATCGGTAAGTTCATCTTCGACACCCAGAAGCAACTGCTCAGCATCGGTGAGAAGCAGACGAAGCTCACCACCAAGGAGAACGAACTGCTGGCTCTGCTTTGCAGCCACTCAAATGAGATCCTGCAGCGCGACTTTGCCCTGAAGACCATTTGGATCGACGACAACTATTTCAACGCCCGTTCGATGGATGTGTATATCACCAAGCTGCGTAAGCATCTGAAGGACGATGATCAGATCGAAATCATCAATATCCACGGCAAGGGTTACAAACTCATCACTCCAGAGGAGGAGTAATTAGTAGAGAGAGGGGAGAGGAGAGAGAATAGTATGAAGGCTCTTGGAAACTATTTAGGATTGGCGTTAGTTTTGGCTGGCGCCATCCTTTTGATGGTCGCTTATTGGGTTGGTTGGACATCCTCCAACCTCGTACTGTCGGGTGGCCTCCTGCTTGTCGTTTTGGGAGCCATTCTTCACATCCGGGCCCAGAAAAAAGGTGAAAAGTATTAAATATTCTTAAATTATGCCTTTCTCTCCACTCTCCACTCTCCACTCTCCGCTAAAATTAGTACCTTTGCACCCGCTTTTCGAAGCACATTATTAATTTTTTATTTATTAAAAGTATGAATCAATACGAAACCGTTTTCATTTTAACTCCCGTTTTGTCTGATGAACAGATGAAGGAAACGGCCGCAAAATTCAAGAAGGTTCTGACCGATAAGGGTGCAGAGATTCTCAATGAAGAGGCCTGGGGATTGAAGAAGATGGCTTATGCTATTCAGAAGAAGTCTACAGGTTTCTACTGCCTCGTAGAGTTCAAGGCTGAGCCAGAAGTAATCAAAGTACTGGAGACCGCTTTCCGTCGTGACGAGAAGGTGATTCGTTTCCAGACCGTTAAACTTGACAAGTATGCCGTTGAGTACGCCGAGAAGCGTCGCGCAAAGCTTGGTAAAAAAGAGGAGGCTTAAATTATGGCACAGGAAACAGAAATCCGTTACCTCAACGCTCCTTCTATCGACACGAAGAAGAAGAAGTACTGCCGTTTCAAGAAGAGCGGTATCAAGTACATCGACTACAAAGATCCCGAGTTCCTGAAGAAGTTCCTGAACGAGCAGGGTAAGATTCTTCCCCGCCGCATCACAGGTACCTCTCTGAAGTATCAGCGCCGTGTGGCTCAGGCTGTAAAGCGTGCCCGCCAGATTGCCCTGCTGCCTTATGTAACTGATTTGATGAAGTAATTAAGGAGGACGCAAGATTATGGAAATTATACTGAAAGAAGATATTATCGGTCTGGGATTTAAGAACGATATTGTAAATGTGAAGTCAGGCTATGGCCGCAACTACCTCATTCCTCAGGGAAAGGGCGTGATTGCTTCTCCTTCAGCCAAGAAGATTCTCGCAGAGAACCTGAAGCAGCAGGCTCATAAGCTGGCTGCCCTGAAGGCTGCTGCCGAGGAGAAGGCTGCACAGATCAATGGTGTTGCCCTCGAGATTGCCGCCAAGGTGAGTGCTACTGGTCAGCTCTACGGTTCTGTTGGCGCCGCTCAGGTTGCTGAGGAGCTCGCAAAGCTCGGTAAGGAGGTTGATCGCAAGATCATCACCATGAAGGATGCCAAGAAGGTTGGCGACTATGTGGCTCTCGTTCACTTCCACAAAGAGGTGACTGTTGAGATCCCCGTGAAGGTTGTAGCTGAGAATGCTGCTGAGCTGAAGGCTGCTGCCGAGGCTGAGGCTGCCATCAAGGCTGCTGCCGATGCCAAGAAGGCTGCTGCTGAGGCTGCTGAGGCAGAGGCTCCCGCTGAGGAGGCTGAGGCCGCAGAGGAGGAAGCTCCCGCTGAGGCATAATCCTATCGCATATTTTAAATCAAAACAATTAATAATTAATCACTGCTGTAAGGCATCATTATTTATTACAACGCAGCGTCCCGATGATCTACCAAGACCATCGGGACTTTGTTTTTCAAGACTGTACATTGGTATTTCACGGGCAACTCTCTCCAAGAGAACTGTGTCATCCGCATCGCCTCTCACTGTGCTCTGGCACCGCCGCAAACGCCTCTTGCTGGGGTCTGGCACTGACGTAAAGTCGCTTGCGACTTTCTCGTCAGGTCCTGACCTCAGCGAGAGGCTCCGCCGCGTTCTACTCTTGCTGAATTATGCGGATAATACGATGCAGGAGTTTGATGAGCTACTGATTGAGCGTTCGAAGAAGGGTACGTATTGGGTGCATTTCGCAGTGAGACCGAAGGAGAATCGCAGGAAGGTCTGTTTTATACAAACATAAAAAAAGAGAGGCTTTTGGCTTCTCTTTTTGTAGTCGATAGGGGAATCGAACCCCTATGCCAAGATTGAGAATCTTGTATCCTAACCATTAGATGAATCGACCATCCTGTTAGTGAGCGTTCGCAGAGAAATCCCCTCGGTGCGGAAGGAGGGGGATTCGAACCCCCGGTACGGGAACCCGTACGGCAGTTTAGCAAACTGCTGGTTTCAGCCACTCACCCATCCTTCCAAAAGGACCCTGGAGTACGAAACCGTGGGGTTATCTCCTTGATTGCGGGTGCAAAGGTACAAACATTTTTTCGTTCCACCAAATGTTTCGGCATTTTTTTTACGAAATACCGCAAAATTGTTACTTGAAGGCCACTATCGAGGCCAAATTCTCATCGAGATAGAACGTATTCGACAGTGTATCGCCGTCTTTCACATACTGCATGCGCAGGTAGATGAGGTCGCCTTGGGGTATCTCACCATACTTGATGCCCTTCTTGAATCCCTCGGCTCCGCGCTGGCGCATCACCGTGATCAGCGAGTCGCTGATGTGGCGGGTGGTGCCGATGTCAGCGAAGTCGCGATCCGTGATCTGCTCCGGCTGCTCCATGTTGTCTTCGACGAAGGCCTTCGCGGTCTGTTCGGCCTTGTATTGCTGTCCGCACGAGGCGAACAGCAACAGACAGGCCACTATACCTATTATATTATACGCGCGCGAGTTCATTTCTGCGGGATGTTTTTAAGCACGTCGAGCAGATGATCCCATACCATCTGAACAGTCGGGATGAGGAGTCGCTCGTCGGGGGTGTGAACGAAGCGCAGGGTGGGGCCGAAGCTGACCATGTCGAGCTGTGGATAGCGCTCAGAGAAGAGTCCGCACTCCAGTCCGGCATGTATGCCGCGCACGATGGGAGCCTTGCCGAAGAGTTTCTTGTAGCTCTCCACCACGATCTCCTGCAGTTTCGAGTCAGCCCGCATCTTCCAGGCAGGATAGCCGTCGCCGCTGACGGCCTCTGCACCGGCAAGCTCAAAGGCGGCCTGGATGGTGGCGCACATATTGTCGAGGTTCGACATCACGTTGCTTCGCTGTGAGGAGAGGACGTCGATCGTCGTCTCGCTGGTGTGGATGCTGGCGATGTTGCTCGAGGTCTCTACCATACCGCCCAGCGCCTCGTCCTGACAGATGGCATAGATGCCATTGTCCATGGCTTGTACGGCCCAGATGAAGTTCTTGGCGACAGCGGGTTCGATGACAGGCTCTGCATCGGTGCTCTCCATGGCAAACACCATCTGCGTGTCGGTCACGTGGAATTCGTCCTCTACGTCTGCGGCAAACACATTCCAGTCGGCACGGACATTCTCCTTCAGGTCGTTGGGAACAGCGATCACGAAGTAACCGTCGCGCGGAATGGCGTTGTGCAGTTTGCCGGAGTGGAACTGTGCCAGCTGAATGCCCTCATAGCGCTTCATCGTCTGGAAGAGGAAACGGGCCAGGATCTTGATGGCGTTGGCGCGCTTCTTGTTGATGTCGTCGCCGGAGTGGCCGCCTACGAGTCCTTTCAGCGAGCCTTTGATGAAGAAACTGCCCGCTGCTGCCGGCTGACGCTTGAAGTTGAACTTAGCCGTCGTATTACGGCCACCGGCACAGCTGACGAAGATCTCGCCCTCGTCCTCAGAGTCGAGGTTGATCAGGTAGTCGCCGTTCATAAAGCCGGCCTTCATGCCTTCAGCGCCCGACAGTCCGGTCTCTTCGTCGCGGGTGAACACGCACTCGATGGGGCCGTGCTCGATATCGTCGCTGGCGAGGATGGCCAGCTCGATGGCACAGCCGATACCGTCGTCGGCACCGAGGGTGGTTCCCTCTGCCGTCAGCCACTCGCCGTCGATATAGGTCTTGATGGCGTCCTTGTCGAAGTCGAACGTCACGTCTACCAGTTTGTCGCACACCATATCCATGTGGCTCTGCAGGATCACCGTCTTGCGGTTCTCCATACCCTTGGTGGCAGCCTTGCGGATCAGCACGTTGCCCGTCTCGTCAACTTTCGTCTCCAGTCCGTGGCTCTCGCCCCAGTTCTTCAGATACGCAATCATCTTCTCCTCGCGCTTCGAAGGGCGGGGAATTTCGTTAATCTTCGCAAATTGTTCGAAGACAACAGCAGGTTTTAAATCACTTTTATTCATTATTAATGATATTTTTGACTGATTTGGTCATAATTCGACATAAAATGCTTAACTTTGCAGCGCAAAATTACAAAAAATGATTGAAACTCTGCTCGTAAGTACGTTAATAATTGCTATAGGCATGGCATTTATACTGGTAAAAGTGCTTTTTCGCAAGGATGGCACCTTCTCTTCTCAGCATATTCACGACTCTGAGGCGATGAAGGAGCGCGGTATCCACTGCGTGATGGACCAGGATCGCGAGATGCGTACGGAAAGCAAGTTTGCCGTCAAGGAAAGATAAACTTAAACATTAAATAATTGGAAATGAAAAAGAACATTCTCTGTGCGCTGGCCATCGCTGCTATGATGGTATCGTGCAACAATGCAAGCTCAAAGATGGACGAGCAGCCCTCATCGGGCGACGCTTCAGCATCGGGTATGAAAATCGCTTATGTTGAGGTCGACTCATTGATGACCCAGTATGACTTTGCAAAGGACTATAGCGTGACGCTTGAGAAGAAGTCGAACAATGCCCGCAACACGCTGACTCAGAAGGGCAATGCGCTTCAGGCAGCAGTAAACAACTTCCAGCAGAAGATCAACAACAACGGATTCCAGAGCCGTGAGCAGGCCGCTGGTGTGCAGGCTGCCATCGAGCGCCAGCAGCGCGACCTTCAGGAGCTGCAGGCCCGTCTTGAGAACGAACTCGCTTCCGAGACGTCTAAGTTCAATGTAGCCCTTCGTGACTCTCTGCAGAACTTCCTCAAGGCCTACAATAAAGACAAACAGTTTGACCTGATCCTGTCGAAGGCAGGCGACAACATCCTGATGGCCAACAAGAAGTATGACATCACCAACGATGTGATCAACGGTCTTAACAAGCGCTACAAGCCGGCAAAGAAGGTTGAAGCAGCCGAAGACACCAAGAAAGAAGAGAAGAAGTAATAATTCTTGTTTTATTATAGTGGATAATAAGAGGCGCCCTGAAAATTGCTCGGGGCGCCTCGCTCGTTTAAGTATCTTAGTAATCTAGCAGTTATTGTCTCTTTACCTGGCGACCACCAGCATCGTGATGTCGCTCTTCTGGGGCGTCGCGGCAGTAAATTTGGCGATGGCCTCTTTGATGTTCTGGATGAAGGGCCTCGGCTGCGGGTTCAGTTTCAGGGCCTGCAGGGCTGTGCCGCGAACCATCTTGGCGCCAAAGGCCTTCCCGTCGCCGTTCTCTGCCGCAGCCAGTCCGTCGGTAAAGCAGAAGAGCATACTGCCTTTCGCCAGTTCGGTCTCCTGTGTGGTGTAGCTATAGTCAGCATCCACGCCCAGGGGCTTGCACTCATCAGTCGCCAGCGTGCCCACCTCGTCTTTCAGCAGTAGCGGAGCGTGGTGCCCTGCACTGCAATAGGCGAGCTTGCCCGTCTTGAGGTCGAGTGTGCCGATAAACAGCGCCACGCCCGCCTTGAGCGCCTCCTGTCCCGTCAGCGCCTTGTTGATGGCCGTGGCCATCTTTCCCGGGTCGGTCTCAAAGGCCGCTACTGCCCGGAATGTCGCGCGGGCAGTCTCTGCAGCGAGTGATGTCAGGATCTCCTGCTCAAGGGCACTGCCGATACAGAACACGAGTTTGTCGTCCTTCAGCAGATAGTCGCAGAGGTCGCTGCCGATGCCGTTGCCGGGTATCTGCTGTACGTCGATTCCGAGACCTTTGTAGTCGGGTAGGGGCTTGGGCTGCAGGTATTGCTGCAGCTGGCGGCTGATACGCACTTCCGTCTCCTTGCGCTCTTTGATGGTGGTATCCTTCTCCAGCTGGTCGTAGTCGGCCTTGAGCTTCATGTGAGCCACTTTCAACTGATGGTTGGCGAAGCGGCGATACAGGGCATAGCCCAGGAAGCAGAGCACGAGGATGCCGAGTGCTGCCCACAAGCCCATCTGTCGCTGGCGCGTCTCCTTGGCCTGGTTGGCTATCATCTGTTCCACCTCGCGCACGATGGTGACTTGTTCCTCCTCCTGTATCTGTTTCTCCTGTGCAAGCGCCTTGCCGAGGGCGTCGCTGATCTGCAGGCTCACGGCGACAGCCGAGTCTCTGCGGCCGGCCATCTGGTTGGCGTGGTATTTCTTCAGTACCAGACTCTCTATGTCGTCCAGCGTGTAGCTCTTCTGCTTGTCGCCCAGCAGGGCATCCAGGCTGCGGTAGTTGTCGGCAGCCTCTACCCAGCGGTTGGCAGCCGTCAGATAGTCGTTGGCGGTGATGCGTCCCTCGGGCGTCTTGCTGAATTCGGTCTCCTTATAGTCGTCATACACCTGCTTCGCCTCGTCCTCCTTGCCCATGCCGTTCAGGGCGATGGCCTTGTAGATGTTGAAGCGTCCCAGCTGCTTGTCCACATAGCCGGGGTCGGTGCCCTGGCGCTGCTGATACTGGCTCAGCAACTCTCCGAACTTGGCAATCCAGTCGTTGGCCTCCTTGTATTTCTGAGTGGTGTTGCAGGCATAGACGATGTTGATCAGTCCGGCGATGGCATCCTTGTACGAAGCGTCGGTACGGTTGTTTTCCACGTTGGCCAGATGCTTCTGGTAGGCACGGTCGAAGCCGTCTTCCGTCGCCTCGCCGTTATTGCCGAGACCAGCCTGACAGCAGCCGATGTAGATGAGCAGGTTGATATAGTCGCTCGTCGAGTCGCATTTCATCTCCTCCAATTTGGCAGCGGCAGGCACGGCCGATTCCAGGGCGATCGCATAGTCGCCTCTCAAGGTCAGCAAGTTTGCCAGGCGACTGGCCGACTTGGCGTACACGTCCATATCTCCCTCTCTATCAGCGTTATCTATCGAAGCCTTCCAGTAGAATTCCGCCATGCGCTTTTTGTCCAGGTGGTCGCTGGCATAGCCCCGCCAGTAGTAAGCCGTTGCAGCTGTCAGGCTCCCTTCCTTCTCCAGACTGTCGGCCAACTGCATCAACTCATCGTAGTGCCTGGCTTTCTGCGCCGATTCTACGAGCTGGTTCGCTTTCTCACATTGCTCCTTGCTTGCCTTGTTCCCGCAGCCTGTTGCGAGCACTGCGGTCATCACCGTGGCGAGCAGCCATACTTTTCCTTGTCTCATATTTATAGCAATAATGGTTTTCTTTTGCAAAGTTACGAATAATCGCCGAACTATCCAAATACTTTTCCCGAAAATTGCATGATGAAATTCTGAGACGCCTCTTGCTGGGGTCTGGCACTGACGTAAAGTCGCGAGCGACTTTCTCGTCAGGTCCTGACCCTAGCGAGAGGCCCCGCCGCAAAGTCGTCGAGCGGGTTGACTTTCATGTAGTCGTTTCCGACTCTTTGGTATTTTGTTTTTTTAATTATCATATTATTTATATTATTATAATAATATATATAATTTGATAATTTCAATGGTTCACAATATCTGTCTTAATTCATTTTGATTTTGATAGGTTCTTTTTCAAAATCGTTAAGATGTAGAAATGTTAAGATGCAAAGATTAAAATCCATTATAATTTAGTATGTATTTCAAGAAATTAGGGGGAAATGTTCAATTTCTCCCTTTTTTTTTGCACAAATGGGGAAAAATGTGTAACTTTGCGCCTTAATTATAAATAATTAAACGATAAACAACAAAAATATAAGCATAATGAACTTATCTCCTACATTAGAGAAGGCTTACACGAAGGAGCATTTGTCGGCCCGCGAGGCTCAGGCAAGGGCAGAGTGGATAGCCTGGGGTCCCATTGTGTTTCAGGCCTCTCGCCTGATGCTGAAATTCGGGATTCTCGATATGCTGCGCGACAGCGACAAGGGCATGACCATCCAGGAGGTGGCCACTGAGACGGGGCTGTCGGTCTATGCGGTGAAGGTGCTGATGGAGGCTTCGCTCTGCATCGGTACGGTGATCGTAGACAAGGACACGGAGCGTTTCGAACTGGCCAAGACGGGCTGGTTCCTGATCAACGACCCTGCCACGCGTGTGAACTTAGACTTTAATCACGACGTGAACTACGAAGGCTGGTTCCATCTGGAGGAAGCCCTGAAGGAAGGGAAGCCTGCCGGTCTGAAGCATTTCGGCGACTGGCCCACGATCTACGAAGGTCTCTCGTCGCTGCCCGAGCAGGTGCAGAAGAGCTGGTTTGGCTTCGATCATTTCTATAGTGACAGTTCGTTCCAGCAGGCATTGGAGGTGGTGTTCTCCAACAAGCCCCGTACGCTGCTCGATGTGGGCGGCAACACAGGCCGTTGGGCGATGCAGTGCGTCGGCTACGATCCCGACGTGTTCGTGACGGTGATGGATCTGCCGCAGCAGGTGGAGATGATGGAGCAGCAGACGGCCGGCAAGCCCGGTGCCGAGCGTATCGATGCCTTTGCCACTGACTTGCTGAACCGCTCGAACTCGTTCCCGACGAACAAGCACTACGATGCCATCTGGATGAGTCAGTTCCTCGACTGTTTCGGCGAGGACGAGATCCTGAGCATTCTGGAGCGTGCGGCGAAGATCATGGACAAAGACAGCCGCGTATATATCATGGAGACGCTCTGGGATCGCCAGCGATTCGAGCCTGCAGCCTTCTGCCTGACGATGACCAGCCTGTATTTCACGGCGCTGGCCAACGGCAACTCCAAGATGTACAACACCGACGATATGGTTCGCCTGATCGGCGAGGCAGGTCTTGAGGTGGAGACGATCCACGACAATCTGGGTCAGGGGCACTCCATCATCGTTTGCAAAAAGAAGTAATAATACACATAAAAGATTTTTAGAACAATGGAAAGAAAAGAAATTGAAGAGAAAGTAAGAGAGTTCCTGATTGAAGACCTCGAGATCGACGAGGAGAAGATTGCCCCGGAGGCTCTGCTGAAGGAGGATCTGGGCATCGACAGTCTTGACTTCGTGGATATCGTGGTCATCGTAGAGAAGAAGTTCGGTTTCAAGATCAAGCCCGAGGAGATGACCGAGGTGAAGACCCTGAACCAGTTTAACGACTATATCCAGAGTAAGGTAGGGTAATGGCTGAACAGCTGGAACACGAAGCTTGGCGTGGTAATACGGGTGGTAATGCCTGGATGCATCGTACGCTGATCAAATCGTTTGGGTTTATGAACCTGCGGTTTGTCTATCTAGGTATGGCCATCTTTGCGATTCCATTCTACATGATATTCGCCCATAAGGGCTATATCTCGATGTATCACTATTTCCGCCAGCGTCGTGGGTACGGCGTGTGGAAGTCGTTCCGCTATGTCTATCTGAACCACTATCGTTTCGGGCAGATTGTGCTTGACCGTTTCGCGATGTTCGCCGGGCGGAAATTCCAGATCGACGTCGACGGCAACGACCAGTTCGAGGATCTGATGGACGGCGAACAGGGATTTATGGTGCTGAGCAGTCATGTGGGCAACTATGAGTTGGCCGGCTACACCTTCAAGGCCAGGAAGAAGCGTTTCAATGCGCTGGTATTCTCAGGCGAGGCTCAGGATGTGATGGAGGAGCGCAACAAGCAGTTGTCGAAGAACAACATCCGGCTGGTGCCGGCCAGCAGCGACATGTCGCACATCTTTGTGATGAACGACGCGCTTGCCAGCGGTGAGATCGTGAGCATCCCCGGCGACCGCATTTTCGGTTCGCCCCGCTATGTAGAGTGCGACTTCCTGGGCAGCAAGGCGCGGTTCCCCCTGGGGCCGTTTGTGCTGGCGCTGCAGCGGAATGTGCCCACACTGGCCATCTTCGTGATGAAGGCCTCGCCTTACCGCTATCAGGCTTATGTGAGGCGTATTCAGGCCGACGACCGTAAGTACACTGGCCGTAATGATCGGGCAGCCAACCTGGCTCAGCATTTCGCTAGCGAAATCGAGCAGGTGCTGGAGAAGTATCCCGAACAATGGTTTAATTTTTATGAGTTTTGGAATTATGACACAGAACAATGACCTGGAGAAGATCGACGTGCTGACGCTGCTGCCGCAGCGCCCGCCGTTTGTGATGATAGACCAGCTGACCCACTTCGACGAGGTGGTGACCTCCACCCGCTTTGAAGTGCGCGAGGACAACCTCTTCATGGAGGCCGACGGTCAGTTGAACTCCTGTGCGCTGGTAGAGAACATCGCCCAGACCTGTGCTGCGCGTATGGGCTATATCAACTCTTACATTATCAAGGACAAGGTGAAGCTGGGATTCATCGGCGCCATCAAGCGACTGGAGATCCTGCGCCCGGCCCGCAAGGGCGAGGTGCTCTCCACCAGTATCGAGGTGATGCAGGAGGTGGGTGCCGTGACGATGGTGAACGCCACTGTGAAGGTGGGCGAGGAGACCCTCGTGACAGCCGAGATGAAGATTGCCCTGAGTGATATTGAGGCCGTGAACTGATGGAGAAGCAAGGAAAGAAGAAAGTGCTGAAAGCCTCGAAGGTGCTCGACATCCGTTTCAGCGAGGTCGACTCGATGAATGTGGTGTGGCACGGCTCGTACATGCTCTATTTCGAGGATGCCCGTGAGGAGTTCGGCCGACAGTATCAGTTGGAGTATCTGCGCATCGCAGACTTCGGCTACTATGCCCCGCTGGTGGACATGCAGTTCCACTACCGCAAGCCCATCACCTACGGCATGCGTCCGCGCATCGATATCATCTACCGCCCGACGCTCTCGGCGAAGATTGTCTTCGACTACGAGATCCACGACCCTGAGACCGAAGAACTGATGGCCAGCGGCACATCGGTGCAGGTGTTTATGGACAAGAACTACCAGCTGGTATGGTCGAGTCCTGAATTCTACGAGAAGTGGAAGCAGATGTGGGGAGTAGGGGAGGAAATTTGAAATGTAAAAATGTAACAATTTAAAAATGTAAATATTTAATAATAATTATAGACACACTATGGAAGAATTGGTATTAGAACTGAAGAAACAGATTATTGAGGTGTTGAACCTGGAAGATGTTCAGCCTGAGGATATTGACAATGATGCCCCTCTGTTTGGCGAGGGTCTGGGTCTCGACTCTATCGACGCCCTGGAGCTCATCGTGATGATGGAGAAGAGCTATGGCATCAAGATCAAGGATCCCGCAGCCGGCAAGGAGATCTTCAAGTCGATCAACACCATGGCAGCCTTTGTCGAGGCTAACCGTACGAAGTAAGTGGCTGACATGACGAAGCCAATCATGATAACGGGTGTGGGCATCGTGTCGGCCATCGGCAACGGTAAGGCTGAGACGCTGCAAGCCCTGCGCGACGAGCGTACGGGCATTGCCCCCCTGCACTATCTGAAGACCAGTCATCGGGAGTTTCCCGTCGGTGAGGTGAAACTGAGCGACGAGGAGATGAAACAGCAGCTGGGCATCACGAGCGAGCCTACGACGCGCACGGCGCTGATGGGTATGCTGGCGATGCAGGAGGCGCTGGAGGAAGCCCGGCTGACTACGGCCGAAGGGCTGCAGGTGGCGCTGGTATCCGGAACGACGGTGGGGGGTATGGACAAGAGCGAACAGTTCTATCTGGACTATCTGGCGAACGATTCGCAGAATGCCTATATCAAGACCCACGACTGTGGTGCCACCACCGAAATGATAGCCGACCGCTTCGGCATCTTCTCGATGGCCACGAGCATCTCGACGGCCTGTTCGTCGGCAGCCAATGCCATCATCCTCGGTGCCAACCTGATTCGTGCCGGTCTGACGGAGATAGCTGTCGTAGGCGGTTCGGAGTGTATCACGAAATTCCACCTCAACGGTTTCAACTCGCTGATGATCCTCGACCATGAGCAGTGCCGGCCATTCGACGCTACGCGTGCCGGACTGAACCTCGGAGAAGGAGCCTCGTATCTCGTGCTGGAAACGGCCGAGTCGGCTCAGCGCCGAGGGGCAACGGTGATCGGTGAACTCAGCGGCTATGGCAATGCCTGTGACGCCTTCCACCAGACCGCTTCGAGCGACGACGGTGAGGGTGCCTTCCTGGCGATGACCAAAGCACTGGCGATGGCAGGACTTGAACCTGCGGCCATCGACTATGTGAATGCCCACGGCACGGGTACACCCAACAACGATGTGAGCGAGAGTACCGCCCTGAAGCGGCTCTTCGGTGAGTCGATGCCATTCATCTCATCGACGAAGGGCATGACAGGCCATACCACCAGTGCATCCGGATCCGTAGAGGCTACCATCTGTCTGCTCGCCATCCAGAACGGCATCGTGCCGTCGAACTATGGTTGGGCCAACCAGATGGAGGACGGTATCACGCCGGTAGCCCATTGTCTCAGCGGGCAGCAGCTGCACCATGTGATGTGTAACTCGTTCGGCTTCGGCGGCAACGACTCAAGTATCATCCTCTCAAGACACGAAGCATGACAGACCAGAAGATCTATATCAAGGCTGCGACGCAGATATCCATGCAGCAGCCGCTATCGGAAGCGTGGCTGACTGCGCCCGAGAGGCCGGATGTGCCTTATCAGCGGAGTCAGGATCCCAATTTCCGCGACTGGCTGAATCCCCTGGAGTCGCGTCGCATGGGTAAGCTCATGAAGCGTGCGCTGGTGACCGCCCAGAAGGTGATGAAGGAGACGGAGATCAGTCAGCCCGATGCCATCATCACAGGCACAGGTCTGGGATGTATCGAGAACACCGAACTGTTTCTCGACCAGTTGTGCCGTGAGGGTGAGGAGATGCTGAAACCCACATATTTCATGCAGTCGACGCACAACACCATCAGTTCGCTGATTGCCATCCAGTTTAAGTGTCATGGCTACAACACGACCTACAGTCATAAGAGCGTATCGTTCGACAGTGCCCTGCTCGATGCCTTCGTGCAGATGCGGCTGGGAGATATAAGGACGGCGCTGGTGACAGGCAACGACGAGATGACACCCTCGTATTTCAGTATCCTGCAGCGCACAGGCTATATCGGTCAGGCGGGGCAGGTGACAGCCGGCGAGGCCAGTGTGGCGATGATGCTGACGGTGGAGAAGGATGAGGCACTGTGTGAGATTGAGGACGCCCGGCTCTTATATCATAGTGGTGGGCTGGGGGATGGAGCCCTCAGTATCCCCTCATGGCCGGAACCGATCGATGCGGTGATGTTCGGCATAAACGGCAATCCTGAGAACGATGCCTTCTACGAGCAGTTGGGGCAGCAGTTCGCGGGTGTTCCTCAGTTGCGTTACAAGCATCTCTTCGGCGAGTGCTACACGGCCTCCGGACTGGGTGTGTATGCAGCAGCCCATCTGTTGAAGCAGGGTGAGGTGCCTGCCTTCATGCGCTGCGACGGTGGCAGCGAGGCGTTGAAGGTGAATCGAATGCTGTTCGTCAATCACAGCGACGGACAGAATGTCTCTTATATCGTATTAAAAAGAGTGGAATGAGAATACTGTTGATTGCTGTTGTACAGTCGGTGCTGCTTTGCAGCGGACAGGTGCTGCTGAAGTTTGCCCTGCAGCGGATGGGAGCCTTCTCCTGGACGCTCGAGTTCCTGACGCGCAACCTGACCAACTGGTGGCTGCTGGCCTGTGGCATCTGCTACGGTGTGGCTACGCTGCTGTGGTTCTATATCATCAAGAACTTCCCGTTCTCGATGGCCTATCCGATGATCTCGCTGAGTTATGTGTTCGGCATGTTCGCGGCAATCGTGTTCTTCCACGAACAGATACCGCTGACCCGCTGGATCGGGGTTTTCCTGATCATGACGGGTTGTGTGTTAATCGCTAAATAGAATGGTGATGAGAAAGCTACTGTTAATGTTATGTATGGCGGTCAGTCTGACGCTGCAGGCTCAGGCGCCGTTGAAGAAGGCCACCGAGGCGCAGGCCAAGGCGATGGTGGAGAAGATCAACCAGAAAGCGACCTCGATCAAGACGCTGGCCTGTGACTTCACGCAGGTGAAGACGCTCCGTTTCCTGAACGACAAGATGACCTCGCAGGGCAAGATGTACTTCGACGGTACGGGCAAGCTGCGCTGGGAATACACATCGCCCTACAGCTACACGTTTATCCTGAACGGCCAGAAGGTGTATATCAAGTCGGGCAAGAGCAGTCATACGATCGACATCCGCCAGAGCAAGCTCTTCCAGAGCATCGCTCAGGTGATGATGAACAGCATGACGGGCAAGAGTCTGACGAACAACAGCGAGTTTACTTGTACGATGTACACACAGGGCAACGACTGGGTGGCCGACATGGTGCCCCAGAAGAAAGAGATGAAGAAGATGTTCAAGACGATCCGTCTGCGCTTCGACAGTACCCGCCAGATGGTGTCGCAGGTAGAGATGACCGAGCAGGGTGGCGACACAACATTGATCACTCTGAAGGACGTGAAACTGAATGGAAAGGTCGATGAGAAGATGTTTGTTGCTCAGTAGCCTGATCTGGCTGGCCACGACAGCCTTTGCCGGTGACTATCTGTTGCCGTTGGAGGGTCGCCAGCAGTTCACGGTAGCCATCTCTGCCCGAGGAATGGAGCTGACAGGCGTCTGTATCATCAAGACCGACGAGACAGGCAGCCGCGGAGCCATCGTCAATGAGTTTGGCGTGCACGCCCTCGACTTTACGCTGTCCCAGAACCGCAAGAAGGTGAAGCTCCTGAACGTCATCGACGTGATGAACCGCTGGTATATCAAGAAGGTGGTTCGTGGCGATCTGAAATACTTGTTCCAGGCCACGGCGAGTCCGCAGTCGAAAGGTCGCCGCACGGTGATGCTGGAGGATGACGGCTCGGTGACGCTGGAGAATACGAAATACAGACTGCGCTACAGTCTGAAGCCTATTAAAAATACACAAGACGATGAAACTGCAGAATGAAATGTTCACCATCGTGGGTGGTGACGCTGATCATGTAAAGATTGCGCTGAATGCCAATCATCAGATTTACCAGGCACACTTCCCTGGTAACCCCATCACGCCAGGCGTCTGCATCGTGCAGATAATCGGCGAACTGTTAAGCGGTCGTGTAAGCCGTCCGCTGGCGTTGAGCAAGATTACGAACCTGAAGTTCAATGCCACCATCTCGCCCATCGACAATCCCGAGGTTGAGGTGGTCTTCACATCCGTAGAGGACACTGGTGAAGCTTGTATCGCCAAGGGGGCGATTATGGACGGCGAGACGGCGATGACGAAATTCTCGCTTGTCTTTATATAATAATAAGGTAGAGAGCATGGATATACGCCAGGAGATGGAAGCAAGGAAAGTCTGCGTTGTTGTACCAACCTACAACAATGGCAGGACTGTTGCCGATGTCGTGAGGCGTATCGCTGCGATTACCCCCCAGATTATCGTCGTCATCGACGGATGTACGGATGATACCCGCGAGCAGCTGGCACAGTTGAAGGAGATTCCCCTGACACTGGTCGACTATGCCCAGAACAAAGGCAAGGGGCATGCCCTGGTTGCAGGCTTCAGGAAAGCCAAGGAGATGGGGTACGACTATGCGATCACCATCGATAGCGACGGGCAGCATTTCCCGGAGGATATCCCCCAGTTCATCGAGGCCCTGCAGCAGCATCCCGGTGCACTGATTATCGGGGCGCGAAACCTGCAGGAGAAGAACATGCCTGGCGGGAATACCTTTGCCAATAAGTTCTCGAACTTCTGGTTTACGGTGCAGACATTCAAGCGACTGCCCGATACACAGACAGGCTATCGGCTCTATCCCCTGCATAAGCTCTCAGGCACCCGGCTGATCACCTCGCGCTACGAGGCCGAACTCGAACTGCTCGTCTTTGCAGCATGGCGTGGGGTGGAACTGGTATCAGTGCCTGTCAGGGTCTATTATCCGCCTGAGGGTGAGCGCGTCACTCATTTCCGTCCGACGGCAGATTTCGCACGCATCTCGGTGCTGAACACAGTGCTCTGTTTCCTGGCAGTCGTCTATGGCTGGCCCAGGATGCTGTTCCAGCGGCTGAAGCGTTTTACCTATTCGCTTTTCGCACTGTTGTTCTTCCTCGGCGGAATGTATCTGTTCCTGCTGCCTTATACGTGGGTGTACTTTCATCTGTTTAAGGAAACGGAGGAACGTAAGTTGAAGTATCATAAAATGTTACGTAGCGTTGCCGACTTCGTGATCCATCATGTGCCCGGCGTGAGGTTCCACCTTGACAATAGCGTCGGCGAGACATTTGAAAAACCCGCAGTTGTCATCAGCAACCACCAGGCGCACCTCGACCTGATGTGCTTGATGATGCTGACGCCGAGGATCATCTTCCTTACCAACGACTGGGTGTGGAACAATCCCTTCTATGGGATGGTGATCCACAAGGCAGAGTTCTATCCCGTGAGCGATGGCATCGAGAACCATGTGGACCGTCTGCGCGACCTCTATGAGCGCGGCTATTCCATCTGTGTCTTCCCGGAAGGCACACGTTCGGAAGACTGCCGGATCCTGCGCTTCCACAAGGGGGCGTTCTATCTGGCAGAGCAGTTGCAGGCCGAAATCCTGCCGGTCTTCCTGCATGGGGTAGGGCGCGTGTTGCCGAAGCGTGAGTTTAGGTTGCACAAAGGCGACATCCATGTTGAGGTAGGCGCACGCATTCCACTGGATGATGCGCGGTTCTCTCAGGATCTTCTGGAGCGGACACGCCAGATGCGCCACATGTATCAGACGCATTATCATGAGCTGTGTTTACGATATGATACAACGAAATGAACGATGAGTAAACAGAAAATAGTCATCATAGGTAGTGGCCTCGGCGGCCTGTCGTGCGGACTGATCCTTAGCCGTAACGGTTACGATGTGACCATACTCGAGCAGGGTGCGCAGGTGGGTGGCTGTCTGCAGTGCTTCACTCGTCAGGGCACGAAGTTCGAGACGGGCATGCACTTCGTGGGCAGTGCCGACGAAGGACAGGTGCTGAACCGTCTGCTGCGCTATCTGGGTGTGCTCGACGACATCAGTCTGAGTCGTCTGGATACGGCAGGCTATGATGTTGTGTCGCTCAACGGACAACAGTTCCGCTTCGCCTCTGGTCGTGAGGCATTCATCGAGACGCTGGCCAAGGATTTCCCGAAGGAACGCGACAATCTGGTGCGCTATTTCGACCTCGTCGAGCGCGTGGCCAGTGCCTCCTCGTTGCATACCCTGCGTGTGGCCGATTCCGACACCTCGCCCCTCAGTACCGAGTTCCAGTTGCGTAGCATGAACGATGTGCTCAGTGAGGTGATCCACGATGAGCTGCTGTGTAATGTGCTCGTGGGCAATCTGCCCCTCTATGCGGCAGAGTACGACAAGACACCGTTCTCTACCCATGCCTTTATCACCGACTTCTACAACCAGAGTGCCTTCCGTGTGGTAGGCGGCAGCGACGGTATTGCCACCTCACTGGTGAAGTCAATCCGTCAGTGTGGCGGTCAGGTGCTCTGTCGGCAGCAGGTGCGCAAGATCGTGTGCGACTCGCAAAAAGCCATCGGCGTGGAGACCGACGATCATTTCTATCCTGCCGACATTGTCATCGCAGGCATCCATCCAGGTCGTCTCATCGAACTGTGCGACTCCCCCTTGTTGCGCCCGGCCTATCGGCACCGCATTGCCGAATTGCCTGAGACGGTTGGCGGTTTCTCCGTGTATCTCCGTTTCAAGCCCGAGACGCTGCCCTACATGAACTATAATTTCTACGGCTATCGGGAGAACACGCCGTGGAACTGTGAAAAGTACACACCGGAAAACTGGCCGAAGGGCTATCTTTATATGCACTTCTGCAACGAAGACCATCAGCGCTGGGCTGAGGGTGGGGTGATTCTCTCCTATATGCAGTACAGCGAAGTGGCCCAGTGGCAGGGTACCCATATCGGACGGCGAGGCGACGACTACAAAGCCATGAAGCAGCGCAGGGCCGAACAGCTGATCGATGTGGTGTGCCGCGATTTCCCCTGTCTGAGGGATGCCATTGCCGGCTATGAGACCTCAACGCCCCTGACTTATCAAGACTATACAGGAACGGAAGGCGGTTCGATGTATGGTGTGGCCAAGGATATCAACCTAGGCCCTGCAGGCCGTGTGCCCCATCGCACGAAGGTGCCCAATCTCCTGTTGACAGGGCAGAACATCAATTCGCACGGTATCCTTGGGGTGCTGGTGGGAACGATCGTCACTTGCTCGGAACTGCTGACATCGGAACATATCTTTCAAGACATCATAAAGGCTAACACATGAACAGACAGACGGTTGTAATAATAGGTGGCGGACTGGGCGGTCTCTTTACAGGCGCCCTGCTCACGAAGGAAGGCTACGCGGTGACACTTATTGAGAAGAATGCCGTGATTGGTGGTGGACTGCAGACCTTCTCGCGGGGTGGTATCACCTTCGAGACGGGCATGCATATCCTCGGTGGTCTGCGCCCTGGCGGTTCGGTCTATAAGATCTGCCGCTATCTGGGTATCTATGACCAGTTGCAGATGTGTGAGTTGGATCACGACTGCATGGACAGCATCCGCTATCTGGCCGACGGTCGGGAGTTCCGTATCCCTGAGGGTAGGGAGGCGTTTACGGATTATTTCATCCGTGAGTTCCCCCACGAGGAACAGGGCATCCGTGCCTATGTGGAGACGCTCTATCGGATGACCGACGAGGTGGATTTCTTTCATCTGCGTGAAGGCCGTCCTGATCTGTTCGCCCACAGCGACCAGTTCCTCTGGGCTGCCAGCGACCTGATTGCCGCCTATATCAAGGATCCCCGTCTGAGGGATATACTAGCTTATATGAACCCCATGTATGGCGGTGTGCTCGGTCATACCCCGGCCTATATTCATGCGCTGATCAATGTGCTGTATATCGAAGGACCCAACCGTTTCATCGGTGGCAGTCAGCAAATGGCCGACCTGCTTGCCGGCGTCATCACCGCAGGAGGCGGCCGCATCGTCAGAAACGAACTGGTCACTCAGGTGCAAGTCAACGAGGAGCGCATCGCTACGGCTGTCGTAACCTCAGCCGGTCACTCTTATTCCGGCGATTACTATATCTCGGCCATCCATCCCTCCAGACTTGTGGAGATGATGGCGCCACATGCCTTCCCCAAGTCCTATCGTACGCGAGTGGCTTCCATCCCCAATACCTATTCGGCCTTTTCCGTCTATATCAAGTTCAAACCCGATGCCTTCCCCTATATCAACCATACCTGCTACTGTCAGGACGACTACGGACAGGTGTGGACTCACGGCCTGTATGATGCCGACAACTGGCCCCGGGGCTTTATGTATATGACCTCTGCCGATCCCGATCAGGGTCCCTATGCCGCCAAGATGATCGTGAACTGTCTGATGCCGTTTTCGGTGGTGGCTCAGTGGGCGGATACAAAAGTCGGACATCGCGGCAAGGACTACGAGGCGTGGAAACTGCATCATGCCGAACTGGTGATTGATAAACTGGAGAAACTGTATCCTGACTTTCGTCAGACGATCGACCAGTATTGGACATCGAGTCCGCTGACCATCCGCGACTTCTACAATCAGCCCGAAGGTGCGCTCTATGGTGTGCGCAAGGACTGCAAGGATATCATGCTGTCGCAGTTGCCCATCTGGACGAAGGTGAAGAACCTGCTGCTGACAGGTCAGAACATCAATCTCCACGGCATCTGCGGTGTGCCCCTGACAGCTGTCAACACCGTTGAAGCCCTGGTGGGTCAGAACAAACTTATAGAAAAGATAAACCTATATAATGATCAATATGGAAAAGATTAGAATGAAACTGATCTACCCGAAGTGGAAGAAACTCCCAGGGCAGACCACATTTAACTTACCGCCTCACGGACCGGTGGCCTTTGCAGGCACACTGCCCGATTACGTCGATGTGTCGTTTACCGACGAGAACGTAGAGCCTATCGACTTCAATGAAGAATGCGATATCGTAGCACTCTCAATGATGCTCTCCACCCAGGTGAAGCGTGGTTGGGAGATTGCCGACGAATACCATAAGCGCGGCAAACTGGTGATGGCCGGTGGCATCTCCTCGATGCTGCATGCCGAGGAGATGGTTGACCATGTAGACAGCCTGTTCCTTGGCGAGAGCGAAGGCCGCATGGAAGCTGTGATGCAGGACTTCGTCCGTGGCGAACTGAAGAAAGTGTATAACTATCTCGGCCAGATGCCGCCCATCGAGAGTGTAGGCCCCTGTCGCCGCGACCTCTATAAGCGTGAGTTGTATAACCATAAGGGTGTGCAGATGGTCGATCTGTTCCATGCCTCTCGCGGTTGCCGCTTCAGCTGCTATCCTTGTGCCGTGAGTTATCTGGGAGGCCGCCAGTTCCGTCCCCGTCCCATCGACAAGGTGGTAGAGGATATGGCAGCCATCGAGAACAACCGGCTCTTCATCGTCGACAACTCGCTGGCACAGAACAAAGAGTGGGAGAAGGAACTGTTCAAGGCCATCGCCCCGTTGAAGAAGAAGTGGATCAGCCACACCATCGAGGACGATGACGAGGTGCTGCAGCTCGCCTATGATGCCGGTGCCTGGTATGTCTATCAGGCCGTCTACGACACCAGCGACTATATCAAGGAGCGTGTGAAGCGCTATCACGATCATGGCATCGGGGTAGAGGGTACCATCCTCCTGGGCCTCGACAACCAGACCGAGGACGACTGTAAGCGCTTGATTGATTTCCTCGGCGAGATTGATCTCGACCTGGCTGAGTTCACCATCCTGACGCCGTTCCCCCATACGAAGACCTACGACGACCTGCTGCGCCAGGGACGTATCTTCGACTTCGACTGGAACCATTACAATGCCGGACAGGTGGTGTTCCAGCCCAAGCACATGACACCCGAGCAGCTGCAGAATGTCTATGAGTATGCCTGGCAGTCGTTCTACAAGAACGAGACGCAGGAGCAGAAGATGTTCAACCTGTTCTGCAATGTGGCCCTGCGTGAGATGAACGAGGGCACTTATCGGCCGCGTGACCGAAAGCTGATGAACCAGAGTTTTGGCCATCAGGTAGACCGTTCGAAGCGTAATGTGAATGTATAATATATAATAAGGTATGAAAGTTCCTAAGGAATATTACGACGAGATATTTAATTATCTAGGGCAGTGGGACCAGCCTTGCGCCTGTGGTCTGAAGATACGCCGCCATGAGGGCAAGACCTATGTGGTGGTCACGGAGTTGTATCAGGAGAATCCCGGTACGAGCATCACCTATGCCGGTCGCAAGCTGGCCGATCAGATCTGTGAGGCAAAAGGTATCGACTTCAACGATATGGTCTATATCGAATGTGCCCCGGATACCAATTCGAAGCTGTCGTTCTATGATGAGGAGTATTACGAGGTCGACTTCTCAGCTGATATCCAGCATAAGTATCACCAACTCGACCCCAAGAAAGTGAAGGCTATTCTCGACGCATGAAGAAACGGCTGACAATCCTATGGCTTTTGTGTGCGTGGCTGAGTGTTTCGGCACAGTCGACAGTCCGCATCTGGGAAGGCACCGGCAAAGGCTCCAGTAAGGTGACGCTGGCAGAATACCTGCCTGACACGCCTGCTGAGACCGCTGTTATCGTGTGTCCTGGCGGCAGCTACTTCTGGCTCGACATAGAGACCGAAGGCGACAGCGTGGCCCGCAGCCTGCGAGCACAGGGAATCGCAGCTTATGTGTTGAAATACCGCACGGGTGGTGTCGTGCCTTTTATCACGCACAGCCGTCTGTTGGTTTCTGGCCATCATTACCCGATGCCTCTCGACGATGTGCAGCAGGCCATCCGCCTTGTACGTCAGAAGCAGTATCGCCGTCTGGGCGTGATGGGATTCTCGGCAGGTGGCCATCTGGCACTCTCCGCAGGTATCTTCGGCAAGGGAGAGCTGAGGCCCGACTTCATCGTGCCCTGCTATCCTGTGGTGACGATGTCGGAATCGTGTGTCCATAAGCGCTCGCGCCGCGGGTTGCTGGGTGAGTATAAGAAAGCCTCGCCTCGGATGTGCGACAGCCTCTCGCTGGAGAAGCATGTGACGGCCGACTGTCCGCCTGTGTTCCTGATGAACTGCGTAGACGACCCCGTCGTCGACTATCGTAACTCCGTGCTGATGGATCAGGCCCTGACAGCAAAGCATGTGCCCCACCAGTATGTGCAGTATCAGACGGGCGGGCATGGGTTCGGCACCACCTGGAACAAGACTTCCGCTGAAGCCAGCGGTTGGTTCGATGCGTTTCTGAAATGGCTAAAGACAATTGAATAATCACAAATTAATCTATAAGCATTATGAGTAAGTATAATCCACAACAGTTCGACGACATCCGTCCGTATTACGACAGTGAGATTCCTGCCGCGATGGAGCGTATCGTCAACAGCGACTTCTTCGGTCTGCTCTGTACCTATGTCTATCCCGGTAAGAACCCTGAGGATGTGAAGAAGATGATGCTCTCCTTCCAGACTATCCGCGACTTCCAGCTTGAGGTGATGCGCTGCGTCAACGAGCAGGTGATCGCCCGTTCCATGACTTCCTTCACGTATAGTGGGGTAGAGAAGCTTGATCCCAACAAGAAGTATCTCTTCATCAGCAACCACCGCGATATCATGCTCGATGCCTGTCTGCTGCAGTATATATTATATAAGAACGGGCACGAGACGACGGAGATCACTTTCGGTGCCAACCTGATGTCGTCGCCCCTGGTGATCGATATCGGCAAGGCCAACAAGATGTTCCGTGTGGAGCGTGGTGGCAACATGAAGGACTTCTATATGTCGTCGAAGAACCTCAGCGAGTATATCCGCTATGTGCTCACCGAGAAGGGGCAGGGCATGTGGATCGCTCAGCGCAACGGACGTACGAAGGACGGTAAGGACCAGACGGATCAGGGCATCATCAAGATGTTCTGCATGAGTGAGCCGACGGATAAGATCAAGGCGCTCTCGGAACTGAACATCATCCCCGTGAGTGTCAGCTATGAGTGGGAGTCGTGCGACATCCTGAAGGCACTCGAACTCTACGAGTCGCGCTACAGCAAGTATATCAAGAAGCCGGGTGAGGATCTGAACAGTATCCTGACGGGTATCGCCCAGCCGAAGGGTAGGGTGAACTTCACCTTCTGCGACCAGATTACGGAGGCTGATCTCCATCAGTTCGACAATTGCACGAACAACGAGTATCACCGTGCGGTGGCCCAGCTGATCGACAAGCGTATCATCGAGGCTTACCAGCTGACGCCGAACAACTACATCGCCCACGACCTGCGCTACGGACAGCAGCTCTACCGCGACCATTATACCGACGAGGAGCTGAATGCCTTCCAGGCTTTCATGGAGCGACTGAACACGTTCGACATTGCCGAACCTGACGTGCTGAAGGATCTGTATCTGGGTATCTATGCGAACCCGATAGATTCGAAATTGGCACTCAAGGGTAACGAAAATGAAAAAATGTAAGCAGAAACGCGATTTTTCCTGCAAAATATTTGTTTGTTTCGCAGAAATGTGATAATTTTGCACCCGATAACGACAAAAAATAGAATTATGTCAATGTTGAACGCTTACTTTTACGGCTATTACTTTTACTTTGCAAGCAATTGTGAAGCGGGTGGTCGTAAGTAAGATTGAAGAATAGAAATATTAAGAAATGAAATAAGGCTCCGCTTCACGAAAAGGTGAAAGCGGAGTTTTTTTATAAATCGTCAAATATAAGTGAAATAGGAATATGAAGAGAATAGCCATTCAGGGACTGATCGGGTCGTTCCACGATATCGCGGCTCACCTGTATTTCGAGGGGGAACAGATTCAGCTGATTTGCTGCAGCACCTTCGAGCAGGTGTTTGCCAACATCAAGCAGGATCCCACTGCCATCGGTATGCTCGCCATCGAGAATACCATTGCGGGTTCGCTGCTGCACAACTACGAACTGTTGCGCGACTCAGGGACGACGATTGTCGGCGAGCATAAGCTCCACATCTCGCATTGCATCTGCTGTCTGCCTGACGACGACTGGGATACGATTACCGAGGTGCACTCTCACCCTGTGGCCCTGATGCAGTGCCGCGAGTTCCTGGCTCAGCATCCGCAGCTGAAGAATGTGGAGGCCGAGGATACGGCTGGTTCGGCGAAGATGATTGCCGAGGGACAGAAGAAAGGGTGGGCGGCCATCTGCCATGCGGAGGCTGCGAAGCTCTACGGGCTGAAGGTGCTCGAGAACCATATCGAGGACAACAAGCACAACTTTACCCGTTTCCTCGTGGTGTCGAATCCCAACAAGGCCGATTTGCTGCGCCCGCTGACGGAGACGAACAAGTCGAGCATCGTGTTCTCGCTGCCGCATGAGGAGGGCTCGCTCTCTCACGTGCTGGCCATCCTCTCGTTTTATCACATCAACCTGACGAAGATTCAGTCGCTGCCGATTATCGGCCACGAGTGGGAGTATCTGTTCTATGTCGATGTGATGTACGACGACCTGACGCGCTATCGCCAGAGCATCGATGCCATCATCCCGCTGACGAAGGACTTGAAGATCCTGGGGGAATACAAGGACGGAAAGCAGACGAATTGAGTATAAATTGAAGAATTATGATACAAGCAGCAGACAGATTAAGTTTGGTACAGGAGTACTACTTCAGTCGTAAATTGAAGGAAGTGGCCCAGCTGAATGCAGCGGGGCGCGATATCATCAGCCTCGCCATTGGCAGTCCGGATATGCCGCCGTCGGAACAGACCATAGAAAAACTCTGTGAGGTGGCCCATGATCCCAATGCCCACGGCTATCAGATCACGATGGGTATCCCCGAGTTGCGCCATGCGATGGCGGGCTTCTACAAGCGCTGGTATGGTGTCGATATCGACGGCAATACGGAGGTGCTGCCGCTCATCGGCTCCAAGGAGGGTATCCTCCATGTCACCCTCGCCTTCGTGAATCCAGGCGACGAGGTGCTGGTGCCCAATCCTGGCTATCCCACCTATACTTCACTCTCGAAGATCCTCGGGGCGAAGATCGTGAACTACAACCTGCGGGAGGACAACGGCTGGCAGCCTGATTTCGAGGAGCTTGAGCAGATGGATCTCTCGAAGGTGAAACTGATGTGGACCAACTATCCGAATATGCCGACAGGTGGCCGTGCACAGCGAGAGACCTACGAGCGGCTCGTGAAGTTTGCCAAGGATCACGACATCGTGGTGGTGAACGACAATCCTTATTCGTTCATCCTGAGCGAGGAGCGTCTGAGCATTCTCCAGGTGCCTGGGGCCAAGGACTGCTGTATCGAGTTCAATTCGATGTCGAAGAGTCACAATATGCCGGGCTGGCGTGTGGGTATGTGTATCACCAACGCCCAGTTTATCCAGTGGATCATGAAGGTGAAGTCGAACATTGACTCAGGTACCTTCCGCGGTATCCAACTGGCTGCTGCCGAGGCGCTTAACAACTCTGAGGAGTGGCATCGCACATACAATATCGAGACCTATGCCCGTCGGCGCCAGTGGGCTGAGAAGATCATGGATACGCTGGGCTGCACTTACGACAAGCGTCAGGTGGGTATGTTCCTCTGGGGCAAGATTCCCGAGAAGTACGCCGATGTCGAGGAACTCACGGAGCGTGTGCTCCACGAAGCCCGCGTGTTCATCACCCCAGGTTTCATCTTCGGCTCCAACGGTGCCCGCTACATCCGCATCTCCCTCTGCGCCAAAGAGGAAAAGATCCAGCAGGCACTAGAAAGAATCAAGGCAATATTTTAGGCGCGCCAAATAGGAATAGTAAATCGTAAATACAAAAGATATGGAACTAGAATTAGCACCACTGAACTTACCGAGTGACAACGAACGTCCCTTCGTGATTGCAGGCCCTTGCTCTGCCGAGACCGAGGAACAAGTGATGACAACTGCCCGTGAACTGGCAATGAAAGGCTGCCACAACTTCCGTGCCGGCGTATGGAAACCCCGTACCAAACCCGGAGGCTTCGAGGGCCACGGCGAACCCGCCCTCGTGTGGCTCGCTGAGGTGAAGAAGGAGACCAAGATGCTCGTCTCTACCGAGGTGGCTACCCCCGAGCACGTGGAACTCGCCCTGAAGTATGGCATCGACATTCTCTGGATTGGCGCCCGCACATCGGCTAACCCCTTCGCCATGCAGGCCATCGCCGACGCCCTGAAAGGTGCCGATGTGCCCGTGTTTGTAAAGAATCCCGTGAACCCCGACCTTGAACTCTGGATCGGTGCCCTCGAGCGCATCAACCAGGCAGGCATCAAGCGTCTCGGTGCCATCCATCGCGGCTTCTCCAGCTATGAGCAGAAGATCTACCGCAACGCCCCGATGTGGCAGATTCCCATCGAGCTGCGCCGTCGCATCCCCGAGCTGCCGATCATCAGCGATCCCTCGCATATCGGCGGCCGTCGCGAACTCATTGCGCCGCTCTGTCAGCAGGCGATGGACCTAGGCTTCGACGGTCTGATCATCGAGAGCCACTGCGATCCCGATAAGGCCTGGAGCGACGCCAAGCAGCAGGTGACGCCCGATGTGCTCGACTACATCCTCTCGCTGCTCGTCATCCGCGATGAGCACACCCAGACGGAGGGTATCACCCAACTGCGTAAGCAGATCGACGAGCTCGACAACCAGTTGATGGATCTCCTTGCCAAGCGTATGAAGGTGTGCCGCGAGATCGGTGAGTACAAGAAGCAGCACAATATGACGGTGCTGCAGGCCAACCGTTACAACGAGATCCTGAACAAGCGTGGCGCCCAGGGTGCCCTCTGCGGCATGGATCCCGAGTTCGTGGCCCACGTCTTTGAGAACATCCACGAGGAGTCTGTCCGCCAGCAGATTGAGATCATTAATAAGTAAAAGCCCCCTGCTTATTCTATGAAAATATTAGTAATGGGTGCAGGCAAGATGGGATCATTCTTCATCGACCTGCTGAGTTTCGACCACGAGGTGGCAGTTTTCGAGCGCGACCCGAAGCGCATGCGCTTCACCTACAACTGTCAGCGCTTTACCTCATACGAGGAGATCCAGGCGTTCAAGCCCGAACTGATGATCAACGCCGTCACGCTGAAATACACCATCCCCGTCTTCAAGGAGGTGATTCCCTATCTCCCCAAGGAATGCATCATCAGCGACATTGCCAGTGTGAAGACCGACTTGAAAGAGTTTTACGAATCAACGGGTATGCGCTACGTCTCTACCCACCCGATGTTCGGTCCTACCTTCGCCAATCTGCAGCAGCTCTCCGAGGAGAATGCCATCATCATCAGCGAGGGCGACTACATGGGCCGCATCTTCTTCAAGGACCTCTACCAGAAACTGGGACTCAACATCTACGAGTATACCTTCGAGGAGCATGACAAGACCGTAGCTTACTCATTGTCAATACCTTTCGTGTCGACGTTCGTGTTTGCTGCCGTCATGAAACACCAGGATGCCCCTGGTACCACCTTCAAGCGCCACATGCGCATCGCCAAGGGTGTGCTCAACGAAGACGACTACCTCCTGCAGGAAATTCTCTTCAACCCTTATACCCACGATCAGGTGTCGCAAATCCGTACTGAACTGAAGGAACTGCTCGAAATCATCGATACCAAAAATGCTGACGGCATGAAGGCTTATCTTACGAAGATCCGTAATAACGTCAAGCGCGATATCGAAATCAAAAGGTAATCAACTTATAAAACGTTTCTCCGCCAAAACTTCATCTTGGGGCCTGACCCCAGGGTGAAGTTTTTAATCAATATATTTTACAATACACCTCGCAAGGATCCCGTATTTTCAGCGCATGAAAAACTGGCTGGGAATACGGGAGTTATGAGCGTTTTGCAATCCGCTGATACTGAATTTGTTATAAAAATCAGTCGCGTTTTTGCACTAAATTGCTGCCTCAAAACCGCCAAAAACATGCCATATAAGCCCTAATCACCCGTAAGCAAACGACAAGTCCGCTTACGAGAAACGACCAGTTAGCTACCGAGAAACTCAGAATCCGAAAGAATCTGTCAGATATTTTCTTAAAACAGAGCGAATTCTCCTTGACTTTTTTCCAGATTGAATAATTTTGCATGCGTAATTATTAGTAACTTTTATTTATATTATGTCATAAAGTGCAAGCCAAATTGCGAGTCATTGCTAGCAAGTCGAAAAAGTCGGCCTCCCCGTCGGCAGTATTCATAAGGAAGTCAGGGGGGAGTGTACCCTCTATATAGGCCCCCCTTATATAAAGGGGGCCATAGTAGAGGTACACGTACCTCCCCCCTGACGTCTTATAGAAGACTGCACTCTGGGGAACAACGGCGAACCACCGCGAAAAGTGGCGAAATTTGTCCTTTTTCAGGCTTTTTATTACCCTTATATAGGGTAAATATGAAAAAAAATCTTAATTTTGTCTTTATTTCAGACTTTTTTCTTATCTTTGTCCCCAAAATATGGCCATAAAATGAGACTGAACACTCATACCATCATACGAATTCTAACCGTCATCCTCATGACGGCAGGGCTTTTTGGTGGGGAGTGTTTTGCTTATAATTGGACTGGAAACGGAACTTCTTCTAATCCTTATCAAATAAAAACGCAAGAAGATTGGGACGAATTTTCCTCTAATATAAGTAGTTATTATGATCAGTCTATTATTTTGAAAACTGATTTAGACGTGGGGTCTAGTTATATAAACTATCAGTTTCGGGGTATATTTGACGGTAATGGCCATACTATAAATATTTCATTGTCAGCTAACCATGATTATGCTGCTCTTTTTAAAATTGTTTACCAAGGAACGATTAAAAATTTGAGGGTACAAGGCACCGTTAGTTCTTCAAGAAAGTGTGCAGGTGGCATTGTGGGCCAAATGGGAAGTGGTACTATTCAGAATTGTATCAGTAGTGTTACTATCAATTCATCGGTTAACGGAGATGGTTCTCATGGTGGTATCCTTGGTATGGCATATTCCGGAACAAACATCATTAAAGATTGTATTTTTAATGGTAAATTGTTAGGTAGCTCTACTACCAATTGTGGCGGTCTGGTGGGTGCAGGATATAATAGTAATTCTATATGCAATATATCAAATTGCCTTTTTGACCCGAAAGAAGTCACGATGAGTACAAGCGGAAGTGCCACGATTTCTCGTTGTGCTGGATCTATCTATAAAACTTACTATAAATCATCTTTTGGCGCAACAAATGGTCAAGGTACTAATGCATCAAGTATGTCAGCAGTTGATCTTGTGGCAGGACTTAATACAGGAGCGACTTCAGGAAATGAATCTTGGGTAGAGCATGCTGGCAAATACTATCTGAAGCCATTCCAACGGTATGTTGACATAATGGGATGGATGGTTTCTGCTACACCAAACGCACCCACCCTTACGGGAACACGTAGCAAATGGGATCCAACATATTATTATCAAGATGCTAGTGGATATACAGACTATCCTACTGCACCTACTGCGAAAGGTCATTATAGAGTACTGTCTTATGCGGCACCAGGTGACGACATAAATGGGGTTGACAAATGGGATGGATGGAATGATCTAGCGTATTTTATTGTTGCAGAAGCCCCAACTGTTGCTAATGGCCTTTCATATAATGGAACTTCCCAGAATCTGCTCCAAACAGCAGGAAATCCTATTCTTAGCACTTGTATTTTCTATTATAGGCTTGGCACAGACGGCACCTGGTCAACGAGTCTTCCTAAGGCTACGAGCGCAGGTAACTACACGGTCTATTATTATGTAATGGGCGATGCTACGCATAACGACATCGGCAGTGAGTCGTCACCTGCTGGCAGTGTCTCTGTCACCATTGCCCCCAAGACAGTGAATACAGAAACTGGTAACTTAAAAATCGAGGTTCCTGCAACTGTAACTTATACTGGCTCAGCCTTAACGCCTGCCGTTACGGTAAAGGATGGTGATACTGTAATCGACCCATCGGAATATTCTGTTTCATATAGTACCAACAATGTCAATGTAACCACAGATACTCCAGTGACTGTGACAATTACAGACAAAACTGGTGGTAACTATGATGTGAGCGGTACGACAACTTTCACGATAGTTAAGGCTGCTCCCACCTATACGGCGCCTCAGGCTAAGGACCTTTACTATAACATGAACGTGCAGGGACTGGTTACTGCAGGTAGCACCAACCACGGAACTCTATATTACAGTTCTGATGGTGTTAACTTCCAACTCACACCTGAGGCCGCTAATCTGTATGGTACGGAAGCCAAGGTTTATCCCACTTACTATAGGCTTATTGGAGATGCTAACCACTCTGACATCGGTAATGGCACAGACCAGCCTGCTGTGTATCTGCCTGTCACCATCAAGGCCAAACCTGTTAAGAGTCCTGAAATCATCATCAGTCCGAATGTGTACGCTTACGACGGTACGGCTAAGCAGCCATCTGTGACGGTGAGAGACGGTGGTACGGTGATTCCTACTACGGAATATACGGTTGAATATAAAGATAACGTTAATGCAGGTACAGCCACCGTGGTTATCAAAGATAATCCAAATGGTAACTATGATGTCAGTGGTACGGCACCTTTCAGCATTGTCGCTCAACAGCCAGGCGTCACACCGCCGACACCCATCTCGGGCCTGATCTATAACGCGTCGCTGCAGAACCTGATCTTGGTGGGCACAGCCGTAGGTGGTACCATGGAGTACAGTCTCGACGGCACCAACTACTCCACCAGCATCCCACAAGGAAAAGATGCCAAGCAATATGCAGTGTATTATCGTGTGAAGGGCGACGGCAACCATGAAGACAGGGAGGCTGTCACGGTCTACGCCACCATCAGTCCTAAGACGGTGAGCGCCCCTACTATCTCTCTGAGTTCTTCATCATTGGTCTATGACGGTTCGGCCAAGGAACCTTCGGTCACGGTGAAAGACGGCCAGAACGTGATTCCTGCTTCGGAGTATACGGTAGAGTACTCCAACAATGTGAATGTGGGTACGGGAATGGTGATTGTCATGGATAAGAATGGTGGCAACTATATCGTGAACGGCTCGACCACCTTCCAGATTATCTCTGCCGATGCAGGTATCACACCGCCAACGCCTAAGACCGATCTGGTGTATACAGGAAAGGCCCAGGTGCTGATCAATGAGGGCAGTGCCAAGGGTGGTACGATGGAGTACAGTCTGGATCGCACCAACTATTCGACAGAAGCGCCTACAGGTACGGATGCCAAGGAATATAAGGTGTATTACCGCGTGAAGGGCGATGCCAATCACGGCGACGAGACGGCTACCTCGCTCTCTGTCATCATCAGTCCTAAGACGCTGAGTCAGGCAGAGATCATTCTGCAACCAGCCAACTATGTCTACGACGGTACTGAGAAACAGCCTGCCGTCACGGTGATGGATGGTGAGCTGAAGGTGCCTGCCTCGGAGTATACCGTGAAGTATTCCGACAATCAGAAGGTAGGCACGGGAACCGTTACGTTAGTCGACAAAGATGGTGGTAATTATATCGTCAGCGGAACGGCCAATTTTGCCATTATCTCAGCTGTGCCAGGTGTCACGCTGCCCACGGCAAAGACCGACCTCGTCTATAACGGATCCGCCCAGGAGTTGATTACGGCGGGTAATGCTGTTGGTGGCACGATGGAGTACAGCCTCGACAACAAGAATTATTCCACCAAGGTTCCTACGGGTACCGATGCCAAGCAGTATAACGTGTATTTCAGGGTGATAGGTAATGATGGTCACGACGGTATGGATCCTGTGTCGATGATTGTCAAGATCGGTGCCAAGACGGTGTCGAATCCTTCGATGGAGTTGTCGCCCGCTACCAATGTGTATACCGGAAAAGCACTCACACCGACCGTGACGCTGAAGGATGGTGATACGGGTGCCGTGATCCCGGCTTCGGAATATACCGTCAGCTATTCCAATAATATCAATATCGGAACAGCTAACATCGCCATTAAGGATAATCCCGGTGGTAACTATACCCTCAGCCTGACGACGACCTTTATCATCAACGATCCGAATATTGGCTTCCAGGCACCGAAACCCATATCAGGTATGGTTTACAATGGCAAGGCGCAGAACCTGGTCATTGCAGGTATGGCAACTGAAGGCGTGTTGCAGTACAGCCTCGATGGCAAGACGTATAGCACCGCAATTCCCGAAGGTACTAATGCCGCCACCTATACCGTTTGGTACAGGGTGCTTGATCCAACAGGCAATGTGAAGAAAGGACCCGAGACATTCTGTGTTACGATCAGCCCAAAGTCCGTTCTCATCTCGGTGACCTTCACAGGCCTTAGCACGCAGTCGATACCCGCGCTGACGGTAGTCGACGAACAGGACAACGCCCTGCTGAAGGACGATTATATCGTCACCTATAAGGATTCTCAAGGTATGGAGGTGACACCCACCAACGGTCAACTGCCTGAGGGTGACTACGCGATCATTGTAAGGCCTACTGGCAATTATTCAGGTCCCTCTATCTCTACCACTTTCCATGTGCGTGGGGCACTCTCCTTCGTATTCACAATTCAGTCAGATCTTGTTACCGTCTGTCTGCCTTATGGCCGCGCGGTGCCTGATGACTATGAAGTTTATTATTTCGACCGCGTTGAGGACGATGGTACACCTCTTTTCAAGCGTATCTTGCTCAAGCAGCTAAAGGCCGGTGAACCATATATTCTCCATTATGTGGGCACCTCAGCTGGTACGCGTGCCAGTCGCCAGCTTGATCTCTCACCGAGCAATCCTGCTCTTGTGGATCTGTCGACACCAATCGCACAGATGATGATTGGAGGCTATGTCTTCACAGGTATCTACGATGATATGACTAACCAGAAGGGCGTAGTTGAGGGTGCTTATATCCTGCAGGCCGATAACACGTGGCAAGCCACAGCCAGTTCGAAGCAGGCAGATGCCTCGAAGGTGTACCTCGAAGCATTCCATGCTTATCTGCGCCATCGCGACCGTTCGACTGATTCGCCGACAATTAACGTGAAGATGTCACCCTCGACGACTGCCATCAATGGTATCATCCTCGAGGACGAGGACGGCGAACAGATGTGGTATGACCTCAACGGACGCCGTATCGACCATCCGCAAAAGGGCGTGAATATCCTCCGCACCTCGACGGGAAAGACCCGCAAGGTGGTTATTCGCTAACTATACAAATAATAGCATAATGATGAAAAAACTCCTGTTTACTGTTGCCATGACGATGTGTGTCGTCCAGGCAACTATGGCACATACCAGTTTTGGCGAGCGTCCGAAACTGGTCGTTGGAATCGTCGTCGACCAGATGCGCTGGGACTATCTCGGCCGGTATTACGACAAGTTTGGTGATGATGGCTTCAAGAGGCTCATCGGCAAGGGCTACAGTTGCGACAACTGCCTAATCAACTATCTGCCTACCATCACGGCCATCGGTCATACGAGTATCTATACAGGTACTACACCCGCTTTGCATGGCATCTGTGGTAACGATTTCTATATTGATGATGAAGCTGTGTATTGCACGGGCGACCAAAGCGTTGATCCCGTGGGAACAGACAATCGGAAACGTGGTTGTATGTCGCCCCGAAATCTGTTGGCTACGACGATTGGCGATCAGATCCGGTTGCATACCGACTTCAAGTCGAAGGTGGTTGGTGTATCCTACAAGGACCGTGCTTCCATCCTCCCGGCAGGAAGAAGTTCTGATCATGCCTACTGGCTCGATAAAGACAATATCCAGTTTATGACAAGCACCTATTATCGCACCGAGTTGCCCGATTGGGCGAAAGCCTACAATCAGGAGCTCAAGCAGAACAAGGAAGCCCAGAAACTGGGGAAGAACTTAGGGCTATCTCCCGTCTGCGGCCACATCACGACCGACATGGCCATTGCAGCTCTCAAAGGTGAGCAACTGGGCAAGGGTGAGGTGACGGATATGCTGTGCGTGAGCTATTCACAGACTGATGTTATCGGTCATGAATACAGTACCCGTGGCGAACATACCGATGAGGCTTATCTTGAACTCGATAAGGATATCGCCCGACTGTTGAAGGCGCTTGACGATCAAGTGGGCGAGGGTAATTATCTGCTGTTCCTGACCGCCGATCACGGTGGTGCCCATAACTTCCAGTTTATGATCGACCATAAGCTGGCAGGTGGTGCGTGGAAGATCTTTGATGAAACCCTGACTACCAAACTGGATGCTTACCTGAAGGAGAAGTTTGGCCCAGCTGTCGACCGTTCAATCATCAATGGCATTATGGCCTATCGCGTTTATCTGAATCATGGGAAGATCAAGGCTTTGGGCCTTGATTTGGCACAGGTGAAGGAAGCACTGGTCAGCTATGCCCGTGAGGTGCCCCATGTGCATTTTGTGATGGACTTTGAGAAGGTGAACACCTGGAGCGTACCTGATGTGCTCCGTAGCCGTGCGTTGCTGGGCTATCACCCACATCGTTCAGGCGATCTGTTGTTGGTGCTTGAGCCAGGCTGGTATGAGTTTTCCAAGTCATCGTCGCCCATTGGTACCACTCACGGTGAATGGAATCCCTATGATGCCCATATCCCCCTGCTGTTCTTCGGCTGGAAGGTAAAGCACGGCAGCACGAGTCGTGAGGTGCACATCACCGACATCGCTCCCACCGTGACACAGATGCTCCATATCCAACAGCCAAACGCTTGTATCGGCGAGTCTATCGACGAGGTCGTTAATCCCAGATAAGCTATGGCAGCAGGAAAATGGATCGGTGGCTTTATAGGCTGGATGGCAGGAGGTCCCCTTGGGGCACTGGCTGGCTATCTGGTGGGCTCACTCTTCGACTCGATGCTCGACGGGGTTAATACCCCTGAAAACTCAGGTACCTGGGGTGCAGGCTCCCAGCGACAGCAGACTTATGAGGCTTACAATGAGGCATACCAGCAGGCTTATCGCCAGCGTATGCAGCAGGGACAGCGCAACAGCTTTCTCTTCTCGCTGCTTGTGCTTGCTTCGTATATCATCAAGGCCGACGGCAAGGCGATGCACTCCGAGATGGAACTCGTGAGGGAGATGCTCAGGCAAAACTTCGGCAACGATGCCGTCAGTCAAGGCAATGAGATACTGAACCGCCTCTTCGACGAACAGAAGCGCGAAGGGTGGCAGCAGTTCAAACAGACCGTGCGCCAATGTTGCGGTCAGATCAATCAGCAGATGGACTACTCGCAGCGCCTGCAGTTGTTGGATTTCCTCGTGATGGTAGCCAAGGCCGACGGTTCGGTACCTCAGAGTGAGGTTGCAGCTCTCAAGGAGTGTGCCCAGTGGATGGGGCTCCGCAGCAGCGAGGTCGACTCGATGCTCCACCTTTCAGGCAATACCCTTGAGGATGCCTACAAGGTGCTGGGTGTCAGTCCTGATGCCACTGACGAGGAAGTGAAAAAAGCCTATCGCAAACTCGCCCTGGAGCATCATCCAGATAAGGTCGCCGCCCTGGGTGAGGATGTCCGCAAGGCTGCCGAGAAGAAATTTCAGGAGATTAATGCTGCCAAGGAGCGCATCTGGAAAGCTCGAGGACTCTAGAAGTTAGCGTAGCTTACCATTGCTGAGGTCGAAATACTTGGCAGGATTCTGGGGCTTCCCGTTGACGCGCGTTTCAAAATGCAGATGAGGTGTCGTGGCACGACCTGTCTGGCCTACGAGGGCTATTACCTGACCGGCTTTGACGTGCTGACCTTTCTTAACCAGATTCTTCGAGTTATGGGCGTAATAGGTCTCAAGACCGTTAGAGTGTCTGATTCGTATGAGATTGCCATAGCCGGAGAGCTTGTCCGAGTAGACCACTTCTCCAGCAAAAGCTGCATAGATCTTATCTTTATCCTTTGTCTTCAGGTCGGCACCAGTATGCATCCTTCCGCCACGCTGACCGAAGGGACTAATTACTTTGGCACCGGGCAATGGGAAGTGCCAGTTGCGAGTATTGGATACTTCACTCGGATAATTGCGATGGGAACATCCGGCGAGCAGTATGCCCAAAAGCAGTAATGGCAGATATTTACGAATCATAATGCAAAATTCGAATAAAAAGGAGCACCCGACAGACGCGGATGCTCTTTTTTTATGGAAGGTGTTGTCAGCGGGTGAACCGCTGACAAGCACACTTTTTCTGGATTAATCCTCCCAGTTCTCAGCAGCCTTACGGATGTAAGTCTTGTAGCGGAGCTGAGCCATCTTCTGAGCCTCGGCGAAGAGTTCCTCGGCCTCGTTGGGATAAGCCTTCTTGACTGACAGGTAGCGAACCTCGCCCATGAGGAAGTCGTGGAAGTTAGCCCAGTTAGGCTCCTTAGAGTCGAGTGAGAACGGATTCTTACCTTCATCAGCCAGAGCTGGGTTGTAACGCCACAGATGCCAGTAACCGCACTCAACGGCCTTCTTCTCCTCAGCCTGAGACTTACCCATACCGCCCTTGGCCTTCAGACCGTGGTTGATACAAGGAGCGTAA
>JAEEGI010001336.1_pt1 | contig 61780 bp, 53 predicted proteins | sample 8958751 | NCBI WGS metagenome assembly JAEEGI01 (sample SAMN16246545, study PRJNA631951) | gut metagenome | biome: gut microbiome; feature: rumen; material: KS-attached | host: Bos | place: Iran: Karaj | collected 2018-10
AAGAGGGAGCAAGGACAGCGGTGGAGAAATTTGATGAGTTTGATATTCTGCTGAAGGGGATATATGATCAGGCGCAGAGGCTGAAATAATGTAATACCGGTCAGGGCAGTCACGGGGACGGGAAGTCACGGGGACGGTTCTTTTGGCCGCCAGCCACAATGCACACTTGTATGCTCCGGTGTTTGGATTGTAGCACCATTCGGCCCGCCATCAGGGATACTCTACTAAGCTCGACAAAACCTCGCTAAGTAGCCACCCATGGCTCGAACTAGCTTCGAAAAGACCTCAGCAAGTGCTCTGCTCAAATGTCTGCCCGTGTAACTGCGGATGGCATCCTACAAAACAGGATGCTCATCCTCGTAACCACAGCGTGCTGTCCCTTGACCGCGGCCCTTACTCTGTGCAAAATGGTCACCAACCGGGGCAGGCAAGTTTGGATGCTTGGCTCATTGGGCAGACTGGCTTCGGGTGGGGGATTTCATTATAGGCTTGAGCGTCATTCTATGTGATATACTATACGTTTAAGAGGCGCTGTTGTGAGGCTACGGAAAGTCATGCGCACCAAAAGCCCTTTTACCATCAATATAGCGTGAAGAAAAAGATTCAGATGTAAGGTGCTTCTCCTTTTACTGTCAGAAGTGCACTCCATATAGAGCCTTTGTAGTTGTTTAGTATGAGCCACTTTTTTGAGTTCATACTATTTTTTAAATCAAGAAGTGCTTAGTGAGCACTGAAAACTATGGTTTAAGTCATGAAAGCTATATGCAATGAAGAAATTCACATCAAACTAGGCCTTTTTATATCGATGGTGTGAGCGCATCTGGAATGATAAGCTAAATCCATTTTTTATTTCACATCAAGTGGTAGGGTTTTGCAAAAATGGAGTGAAGTCCCCAAAAGCCGCTCATACAAAAGGTTCACTTGGCATCAATATGGTATGAAGAAAGCCAATCCGCTGTATGGTTTCACCCATTTGGCTTACGGAAGTGCTCTCCATATAAAGCCTTTGTGATGGTTTAGTAAGAGCCAATTCTGAGTTCATGCTTAACTCTTCTGCCACTATTCAAGGTTCGATGATTGGTGGCATTTGAAATTTGGACGGATGTTCTGCCTCTATAATGGCTTTGGAAATAGTAGCAGTTGAATTGTGGATAAATACTCTGCCTCTATTGGGAAAAGGCATGATAGTAGCAGAATATTAAAGCCAAAATGAACTGCCTCTATTGTACAAATAAGAAATAGTGGCAGTCACTCCTGCATAAAATCAACTGCCACTATCTGCTTTCCCTGGATATAAGCAGAATCTACTCCGAATAATCAACTGCCTATATTTGAAGCCTAGGAATACAGGCAGAATCCATTTTTTATAACCGATGAAGGTGAGCCATTCATTTGCCTTCCGGCAGCCAGATTACTCGACAAACCAGTCACTCATTCTTGCCTGCCCCGGTTGGTTACCAAAATGCACAAAGTAAGGCCCGCGGTCAAGTGGTGCTAAAATCCAAATACCGGAGCAGGTAAACAATATTAAAAATGGTCAATAAAAGAGATTAAATTTACCATGTATCATTTGTTCATAATTGTGCTATGATAATATTCATCAGCTAAATTGATTTATTTTTAATCTGTGGATGTAATATATATCAACTTTAGCCCGATATATTTAATGTATCGAGTGAAAATAAATCAAGATATGAAATATTAAAGATAGAAAGAGGAGCACAGTTATGAAAAATACAGAGAAGTACCAGCGTCAGTATTTTATGCCACCCAAGCCAACCTATGACTGGGTTAAAAAGGACTACATAGATCATCCGCCCATCTGGTGCAGCGTTGACCTTCGTGACGGCAACCAGGCCCTTATTGAGCCCATGAGCCTTGATGAGAAGCTTGAGTTCTTTACCATGCTGGTTAATCTCGGCTTTAAGGAGATCGAGATCGGCTTCCCTGCAGCCTCAGAGACTGAGTTTGAGTTCGCAAGAACACTTATAGAGAAGAACATGATTCCTGACGATGTTACTGTTCAGGTTCTGACCCAGGCAAGAGAGCACATTATCAAAAGAACCTTTGAAGCAGTTAAGGGGGCTCCAAAGGCTATCATCCATCTCTATAACTCCACATCCGTTGCGCAGAGAGAGCAGGTTTTCAAAAAGGACAAGGATGAGATAAAGAAGATCGCTATTGATGGCGCCAAGCTCCTTGATAAGCTGGCTAAGGAGACCAACGGCAATTTCTCTTTTGAATACTCACCTGAGAGCTTCCCCGGAACAGAGGTTGATTATGCGGTAGAAGTCTGCAACGCTGTTCTTGATGTATGGAAGCCCACCAAGGAAAACAAAGTTATCATCAATATACCTACAACCGTTGAGATCGCAATGCCTCACGTATTTGCTACTCAGGTTGAATATATCAGTAAGAACCTCAAATACCGCGATGCGGTCAACCTTTCCCTTCATCCTCACAACGACAGAGGATCAGGTGTCAGCGATGCTGAGCTTGGATGTCTTGCCGGCGCTGACAGAATCGAAGGAACACTGTTTGGAAACGGTGAGAGAACAGGTAACGTTGATATCGTTACCCTGGCCATCAACATGTATTCCCACGGTGTTGATCCGGGACTGGACTTCAGCCACATCATGGAGGTTGGTGAGACTTACGAAAGACTCACAAGAATGCACATCTACGAGAGACAGCCTTATGCAGGACAGCTGGTATTCACAGCTTTCTCAGGCTCACATCAGGATGCCATTTCCAAAGGCTTCTCATGGCATGAACAGAAAAAGGACAAGGGTATCTGGTCAGTACCTTATCTCCCCATCGATCCCAAGGATCTTGGAAGAGAGTACGACGGAGACGTTATCAGGATCAACAGCCAGTCCGGAAAGGGCGGCGTAAGCTACATCCTCAAGACCAACTACGGCATGATGGTTCCAAAGGAGATGCAGGCAGATATCAGCTACACCATCAAGGATATCTCAGACAGAGAGCATGCTGAGCTTTCACCTGCAAGGATCTATCAGATCTTTGAGGACAAGTACGTTCACAACGACAACGTATTCAAGGTTCCTGTAGTTCACTTTAAGCAGATAGACGGCATTCTTGCCGAGGTAACCATCGCCCATGCAGACAAAGAGCATGTGGTTGAGGCAAACGGTAACGGACGTCTCGATGCTGTAAGTAATGCCATCAAGCAGTACTTCAACATCAGCTACGAGCTTTCAACCTACGAAGAGCACGCCCTTTCAAGAGGATCATCCTCCAAGGCCTGCACATACGTTGGAATCACATATAACGGCCAGAAGTTCTGGGGTGTAGGAATTGACGAGGATATCATCAAGTCATCAATTGCAGCGCTGGTAGTTGCAGTAAACCAGATAGATGCTGTTAAGAGTGTTAAGAACAGCAAGGATGAGCGCATCAATTCCATCATCAACTACATTCAGGAGAATTACCTGACTGTAACACTTGATGATCTCTCCAGCCAGTTCTATCTTTCAAAGCCTTATCTCTCCAAGTACATCAAGGAAAAATCAGGCATGACCTTTGGAGAGAATGTAAAGAGGATCAGGCTGAACAAGGCCAGCACACTTCTTCGAAACGGCAATATGAAGGTTGAGAAGGTGGCAGAGGCAGCCGGATATCAGAATGTTGAGCACTTCAACAGACTCTTTAAAAAGAAATATGGAATGACACCTGTACAGTACAGAAGTAGCAGCAGATAAAATAAAAATGGGCTCCTCATCATAATATGGATGAGGAGCCTTAATTTAATGTACGATTACCACAGTTCCTATGGATACTAAATCAAACAGCTCTTTTGCCTTGTCGTAAGGAAGATTTACACAGCCGTGGGAACCATTGGTTTTGTATATCTCCCCGCCAAAGCGCTTTCGCCAGGTCGCATCGTGAAGACCGCACCCCTGATAGAAGGGCATCCAGTAGTCAACCCAGTTGTGCCATGTGGGACCTGTAAGATAGGTTCCTTTCACGTGGCCATATACGGCAAAGACTCCTGTCGGTGTTGATCTTCGTTTGCTTACATCGCCGGTTACGCACTCACTTTCCCAGGCAACATTGCCATCCAGGATATAGGTTACAGTCTGACTGTCAAGATTGACATCGATATAGGTGTTAAGAGGAGTTCCTGCCTCTTCCTCTGCGGCATTCTGAAATCTTCCCTCATAAACTCCAAAGGTAGTATAGTGATTGATCAGCGCCTGGGGGCTATTTCCCAGAGCATTTACCACGTCAGGATATTTCTCTGCGTAGTACACGGGATCGAATCCGCTGGCCATGGCTTTTATCGGAAACAGTATGGTGAGGAACATCACAGCAAGAACGCAGATAAAGAGATTTGAAATACTTTTTTTCATAAAATTAAACCCCATATCAAATTATCATTGATAAACAATCGAATTGACGTAATTAAATTATACATCACTATTTGTGAAAATTGTATAAATAATCTCATTTTAAGCCAAATTAAAGCTTTTTCCAGCCTTTTGAACACTTTGAAACATAGAAAAAAACTGTCGAATTTGCTATAATCTCTTTGGAGTTTTAATGAAAGAGGTACAAAAAATGAATAAAGAATACGACGTGATAATTATCGGCGCAGGTCCCGGAGGCATTTTCTGTGCATACGAGCTTATGGAAAAGAGACCGGACCTCAAAGTGCTTATAGTAGAAAAGGGCCGTTCTATCGAAAAGAGAAACTGTCCTAAGAGAGTGACAAAGACATGCGCAGGCTGCCAGCCCTGTTCAATAACCACAGGCTTTGCAGGAGCAGGCGCTTTTTCTGACGGAAAGCTTTCACTCTCCCCGGATGTTGGCGGAAATCTTCCGGAGATCCTTGGTTATGATGCTGCCACAACACTCATACATGAGTCCGACGAGATATATCTTAAGTTCGGCGCAGACAAGAGCGTATACGGTGTGGACAAGGAAGCAGAGATCCGCGAGATCAGAAGAAAAGCCATCGGAGCTAACCTTAAGCTTGTGGAGTGTCCAATCAGGCACCTTGGAACTGAGGAGGGCTACAAGATCTATTCAAGACTCCAGGAGCATATCCTTGGCAAGGGTGTAGACATTGAATTCAACACAATGGTTACAGATATCATTGTTGAAGACGGCAGAGCCACAGGGGTTGCCACCAACAAAGGCGATATCTTCACAGCAAAAGAGATCGTAAGTGCGGTTGGACGTGAAGGCGCCGACTGGTTTAAGGATAAATGTGAGGAAATTGGCATTGAGACCAGGCCCGGCACCGTTGACGTAGGTGTTCGTGTAGAAGTAAGAGACGAAGTTATGCAGTTCCTCAATGAGAATCTCTATGAGGCCAAACTCATCTATCACACACCTACATTTGATGACAAGGTAAGAACCTTCTGTACAAACCCTTCAGGTGAGGTTGCAACCGAGTACTACGAGAACGGTCTTGCTGTTGTAAACGGCCATGCCTACAAGGGAAAAGAGTTTAAGACCAACAATACAAACTTCGCCCTTCTGGTATCCAAGAACTTTACAAAGCCCTTCAAGACACCTATCGAGTACGGCAAGAAGATCGCTGAGCTCTCAAACATGCTCTGCGGAGGCAAGATTCTGGTACAGACCTACGGAGATTTTAAACGCGGCAGAAGAACAACCGAGGAGAGACTTTGCAGGAATAACCTGATCCCTACTCTTAAGGACGCTGTTCCCGGAGATCTTTCACTGGTGTTCCCTCACAGGATCATGGTTGATCTGGATGAGATGATCCAGGCTCTTGATAAGGTAACACCGGGTCTTGCATCTGATGAGACCCTGCTTTACGGCGTAGAGGTTAAGTTCTACTCCAATAAGGTTATTGTAAACAAAGACTTTGAGACCAGCATTAAGGGACTTAGAGCCATCGGAGACGGAGCGGGTGTAACAAGAGGACTCCAGCAGGCCAGTGCCAACGGACTGTCCGTTGCCCGCAGTATTATAAGGACGCTTGAGTCATGAAAAAGAGACTTCTCGCTGCAGTGATGGCAGCAGCTCTTTTGCTCACGGGATGCTCCATGGAGGCCCTTGACAGGAAAGTGGTGTTCACGACAGGTCTTGAAAACGATGAGGTATTCAGGATCGAGGATACCACCTGCTCACTTTCGGAAGTTATGCTGTATCTGGTGAATACCCAGGAAGGATATGAGAACACCTTTGGCAGCGATATCTGGAATGCAGATACTGACAACGGAACCGTGGAAGAAAGGCTCAAAGATTCAGTTCTTGCCAAGGTTGCCCAGATCAAGGTGATGAATCTTCTGGCACAGGAGAACGGGATAGAGCTTGATGAGGCAGAGGAGAGCCAGGTGCTGGCTGCTGCGCAGGAATACTACCAGGGACTTTCTGAGGCTGATATTGCAGCAATGAATAATATCACTCAGGAAGAAATAGAGGGAGCATACCGGGAACAGGCTGTGGCAGATAAACTCTATGACTACATCATCAGGGACATCAATCCTGAGATTTCCGATGATGAAGCCAGAACCATTACTCTGGAGCAGATACTTATTAAGACATACAGCATCGACAACAACGGAGAGCGCGTCCCTTTTACCAGCGCTCAAAAGGACGAAGCCCACAGAAGATGCAGAGAGGTATTTAAAAAGCTCCTCAACGGTGACAGCTTTGAAGAACTTTTGGCCCAGTACAATGAAGCGGATGAATCCACGATCTCTTTTGGCAAAGGAGAGATGGAAGAGGGCTTTGAAACAGCTGCGTTTAATCTGGGAACCGACCAGACCAGCGAGATCATTGAGACTGATGACGGCTACGTGATCCTTAAGTGCATCAGCACCTTCAACAGGGAAGAGACTGAGGCTAACAAGGACAAGATCGTGGCCCAGCGAAAGAGAGAGGTCTTCGGAGCTCAGTACGACGCTTTTGTGTCCACTCTGACAAAAGAGCTGAACCAGAAATTATGGGACAGTGTGGAACTGGTAAAGGATGAAAACGTCACCACATCTTCATTTATGGAGGTGTACCAGAAATATTTCGGTACATAAGCAATATTTTGATGTAAATAAGTACAATATTGACAATGATTTGGCACTTGTGTAAAAACAGGTGCCTTTTCTTTTGTGTAAATTATACAAAAATTGCGAACGAACTATTAATTTTATGTGAAAGAAGTAAAAAATGTGCTTGTTGAAGTAAAAGAAATCCATTCTATCTGAAAATTCGATTGGCTATAGTTATATTGTAGTAAGAATTTAGTGCTTTAATGAGGCAATGGGTATGAAGAAAATAAAAATATACTTAAGCGGGATTGCAGCAGCATGTATGGTCCTGGCACTTACGGGGTGTGGAGCCAGGACGGAGAAGTGGGCATATATCCATGAGCCCATGGATGCGGTGATAGCTCTTTCGGACAATGGCAAGGCTACTTATAAGGGGAATGAGTACAGCTACACCAAAGATGAGAGTTTCATTACTCTGAAGGATGAGTCCGGCAAGCAGACAAGCATGCGCTACGAGATGGACGGAGACAAGATGACCCTGTATGAAGAATCAACCTACGACAGAGTTGGCTCAGGTGAAGGTATTGTTGGGGACTGGGCTCAGGGCAACGGATGGTCCTATGAGTTCACACAGGATGGTAAGTTCAGCGAAGAGGATATCTTCTATGGACACTACACGGTCGATGAGGCCAATTCAGCCATCAAGCTTATGTATGACGACCCGATAGAGGATGCAACACTGTATTACAGTCTTGATGGGGACAAGCTTACGGTTGCTTACCCGTGGCCGATGGTCAGGGTTCAATAATATTTTCCAACAAAGGAGAGGTGTGTTATGAAAATGAAGAGAATTGTTTCAACCTTGTTGGCGGGAGTTATGACTCTTTCTCTCGTCGCATGCGGAAGCAGTACTCCGGCTCCAACAGATTCCGGAAGTACAGCAACTGAGCCCGCTCAGACAACTGAGCAGCCGGCACAGACAACAGAGCCCGCCGCAGTGGAGAGTACCGGCTCGTCAGAGCCTATTTCTCTGAACATGTGGTGTATCGCTACTGAGAGTGATTCAAACCGTCATTCTTATGAAGCAGCTATAGCTGATATGCAGGCTAAGTATCCTGATATCAACTTCACATGGGAAGCTTTTGAGAACCAGTCCTACAAGACCAAGATCAAAGCTGCCGTTTCAGCTAACGAGATGCCTGATATCTTCTTTACATGGTCATGCGCATTCCTTGGTGACTTCGTAGAAGCAGGCAAGGTTTACTGCCTCGATGATGCTTATGCTAACTACAAGAGCGAGCTTCCTGAGGTTATGCTTGGCAACTCAACCTACGATGGCAAGCACTACGGTGTGCCGCTTACAATGAACATCGTTGGTCTGTTCGCTAACATGGAACTCCTTAAGCAGGTTGGCTACGACGAGATCCCCGGAACATACGAAGATTTCATCGCATGCTGCGACAAGCTTAAAGAAGCCGGCATCATTCCTTTCGGATGTGCAGGAAAAGAGACATGGTGCGTAACTGAGTATCTTGAGTCTGTTATCGAGAAGAGCGCAGGCGCTGACACACTTAACGACATCTTCCTTGGAAGAAGCACATGGAACAATCAGGACGTTGCTGATGCCGTTGATACATTCCAGGCACTTGTAACAAATGGTTACTTCGATCCTTCAGGAATCGGCCTTACAAACGACGAAGTTAAGAACAACTTCATGGCTGGCAAGTATGCATTCTACATGAATGGTACATGGAACTGCGCAGACTTTGCAGCAAACGAAGAGTTCCGCAACAAGGTTAAGGTTGGTGAGTTCCCTGTTATCAACGCCGACAAGTCAAAGCTTGGCCAGCTCATCGGTGGACCTTCAGATACACTTGCAGTAGCAGCTTCTTCACCTAACGCTGCAGCAGCTGCTGACTACGCTTTCGAGCTTGGTAAGTACATCTGCCACTACGGATATCTTGATGGCTGCGGACTTCCTGCATGGACACCTTACGGCGACACAAGTTCAGTTAACGAGCTTACACAGACTGTAGCACAGATCGTTGCAGGCGCTGACTCAATGGTACTCTTCGGAGATACAGCTATGAGCGCTGACTCTGCAAACACATATCTTTCATATGTAGATCAGGTTTACGGCTGCCTTCTTGATGGCAAGCAGTTTATCGATGGTCTTGCAAAAGACATCCAGTAATAATTAACTATTTCGGTCCTTCCCGCTTCCCTCAGGGAGGCAGGAGGGCCGATTTTTTTGGAAGGAACGTATGAATGAATAAAAAAGTTGATATTAAAAAGGGGATAACCATCTTTTTGTTCCTTCTACCGGGACTGGCCCTTTTCATCAGCATACTTATCGCACCTATCGCGGTGTCCATCTACAGGAGTATGTATGACTGGAACGGCTTTTCAGAGGGGACATTTATAGGTTTAAACAACTATGTTGAGCTGTTCACCAACGGCTCCATCAAATTCATGACTGCACTTAAGAATTCCATGTGGCTGGCATTCTTTTCAGTATTTGTGCAGCTGCCGTTTTCTCTTTTTCTGGCGCTTCTGCTGGGAAGACGTCCTAAACATGAGAGGGCATTCCTCTCAATATTCTTTATGCCGGTGCTTATTTCAACCGTTGTTATCGGTCAGCTCTGGCTGAAGATCTACAACCCTGATTACGGTCTTTTAAACAGATTCCTTGACGCTGTGCACCTTGGAAGCTGGAAGCACGTCTGGGTTGGAGATGTAAAGACTGCTCTTGGAAGTATCATCGTACCAACAATCTGGCAGTACATCGGATATCATATGCTGCTGATGTATGCGGGAGTTAAAGGCGTTTCACTGGACCTCAGGGAAGCTGCGATGCTTGACGGAGCAACTCCCTGGCAGGTTGACAGATATATCGTCATTCCTGTTATCAAGCCCATCATCAGGGTCAGCGTTATCTTTGCGGTAACGGGATCACTGAAGGCCTACGACTTTGTTCGTATACTTACTGAAGGCGGACCTTTCCAGTCCACTGAGGTACCCAGTACCCTTTTGGAAAACATGCTGTTCCTGCGGAACAGATATGGAATGGGCAGCACGATCTCTGTAATGCTCATCTTCCTGTGCTTTGCCTTCGCGTTACTAATAACAGCAGTATTTAGGGATAAGGACGAATAATATGGAAAATAGTAAAGCCCTGACGGTGAAGGAGACAAATCCCGCCGTCAAAGTGTTAATGTATATATTCCTGGTGTTCTGGGCCCTGGTAAATGTCTTCCCGATCTACTTCATGTTCACCTTTTCACTGAAGTCCAACGAGGAGATCTTCGGTCAGAATATCATCGGACTTCCCAGGGAGTGGCTGTTCAAAAACTATGCTTCAGCCATGAATACGGGAAATATGGGACTGTATTTTGTAAACAGCCTTATAGTGACAATCTCAGCGATCGCAATTTCGCTGTTTGCCGCAATGATGGCCACATACGCCATCACCAGACTTAAATGGAAGCTCAGCGGTATGACTAATGCATTCTTTATGCTGGGACTCACCATTCCGATTCAGGCTTCCATCGTGCCTGTTTACGTAGTTTTATCCAAGCTTCACTGGCTCAATAAGTATTCCACACTGATAGTGCCTTATTCAGCATTCGCACTTTCAATGTCCATACTTATCTGCACAGGATTTATGGTAGAAATACCCTTTGCATTGGATGAAGCTGCCAGGATCGATGGCTGCGGACTTGCCGGAACCTTCTTTAAGATAATCCTCCCACTTATGAAGCCGGCAGTTTCAACGGTTGGTGTTTATTCATATCTCCAGTGCTGGAATGAGTTCATGTTCGCCAACGTGTTTATTTCCGATTCGGCCCACAGAACTCTTCCGGTAGGTATTAAGGCTCTTTCGGGCCAGTACACCACTGAATGGGGACCCATCGGCGCTGCTCTTTGCATCGCCACCTTCCCCACTCTGATCTTTTATCTCTTCCTTAGCGGAAAGATTCAGGAGAGCTTTATCGCCGGTGCAGTTAAGGGGTGAAAAGCCCGACAAAACGTGCTATTCTTGTATTTATGAATACTAATATTTCAAACAAAAAGACGATTTCTCTATCATTAAAGGTTCAAAGGTTAATCCTTGGCATAGTCTTCGTGGTGGTTGTTGCCTTCATGGTTTCGGTGTACCTCATAACATCGAAAGAGCGAAGGGACTACGAGAGGAGCGAGGCTGAGAGCGTGCTCAAGTCTCTCTCCAGCAACATCTCCACAGATATAGACAGCTACAGGGAATTATCCAGACTTATCATGACAGAGGATCGTCTTGTTTCTTTTCTTAGAGCAGACGTAAATTCCGTGGATATCGGCGTGATAAACGATGCCAGATACGGCGTCATGGATATCCTGAATGTGACCGAGGGTGTCGACACTGTAATGATCTTCAGGGAAGATATGATCATGCTCTCTACCAACAGATTCACATATAACTATAACTACGACCAGATGCAGCAGGACACCTGGAGAAAAGACATCTATGATGCTAAGGGATCAGTTGTAGTATCTTTGAATTCCAACGGCGTTGCAGAAAAAGCCGGCAACAAACCAATGGTAACTCTGGGAAGAGCTATCTACGATATCGACAGTCAGGAAAGAACCGGTATGATGCTTATGAACATATCGGCGAATGTCTTTGACAAGATGCTGGGAGATCTTCGATACGACAACATCTGTATCATGGGAACGGACGGATCCTTCCTTGCGGGTAACAGGAACATTGCGCCATATTTTCAGTCGCATCTCGCGGTAAATAACATTGTTCATAAAGACATCACTATAGATAAGGAGAAGGTTCTTTTGTCCGGGATCAGAGTAGGAATGCTCCCTATTGTGATACTGCGCACTTCTTCCTATGGAAATGAGGAGATTCCTTTTACCGCAATCAATATCCTCATTTTCATGCTGATCATATTCATCATCTTGGCCATCTTCACAGGCTCTTTTATCAGAAGAAATATCACTGATCCTGTGGGAACGCTCTCTGCGGCCATGGAGGAGAACAGAACCTCCGGAGATCTGAAAAAGATCGACGTTGAGATGCCCGGCAGTGAGCTCCAGATGCTTGAAGGCGATTACAATAACATGATCGACCACGTTAATGATCTTATTGCAAGACTCATGGATAAGGAAAAGACCCTTCAGAGAGCTGAGATGAGAGTGCTTCAGGAGCAGATAAAACCGCATTTTCTCTATAACTCGCTTGAGACCATTGGCTTTATGGCCCTTGATGCAGGAGCAGACAAGGTTCATGATGCCCTTGAGACACTGGGAAGCTTTTATCGTAACTTCTTAAGTAAAGGCGGAAGAGACATTCCGCTTTCCAGAGAGATCAGGATCGTAAGGGATTATCTGTCACTGCAAAAACTCAGGTATGGGGATATAATAGAAGATGAGTATGATATTTCTGAGGATGCGGAGAGTTTTATCGTGCCCAAGCTTATCCTTCAGCCGCTGGTGGAGAACAGTATCTACCACGGCATCAGGCTTAAGGGCGAGAAGGGACTGATAAGTGTCAAAGCGAGAGTAGTGAAGGAAGAAGCTGAGAGCTCTTTTGCCAGAGTGCTTCATATCTGGGTTACGGATACAGGTGTGGGCATGGAGCAGGATATCATTGAAAAGATACTTTCTGTGGACGAAAAGGACAGGCCAAAGGAAGCGGATGAGAGCTTTGGACTGTGGGGAACCGTTCAGAGGATCAGGATGTACACCGGAACCAATGACTGCGTGAAGATCGAAAGTGAGCAGGGAGAGTACACCAGGATTGAGATAACTATTCCCGATATGTCTTCAGTGGAAATGGGGGGAGAGAGCAGATGAACAGAACTCTTAGAGTAATGATTATTGACGATGAGGAATCGGCGCGCAAGCTCATGAGGGCGGCCATTGACTGGCAGAGCCTTGGCATGGAGGTTGTGGGGGAAGCGGCCAGTGGAATTGAGGCCATCAATATCATTGACGATCTGCGCCCGGATATTGCATTTGTTGATATTTCCATGCCCTTTATGGATGGTATTGAGTTCACTGAGGTGGCAACATCCAGATATCCAAGGCTTGTCATAATAATCATGACTGCCATAGATCAGTTTGAGTACGCCAGAAGGTGTGTTAGCCTTCCTGTGTTTGACTATATGCTAAAGCCTATGGTAAGGGATGAGGTTGCGCCTGTCCTTCAGAGGGCAGCAGCCAAGCTGGAAAAAGAGGGAGACTACTGGGAAGAGCAGCATCTTGAGGAAGGTGGCAGCTCTTATGAGGAGAGCTCCACTGATATGATAACAAGATATCTCGAGGAGAATTTTACGGACAAAGAACTTAACCTTGCTTTTATCGCCCAGCATTTCGGGTTTAGTGCAAGCTATCTTTCAAGGAAATTTAAACAGGATACGGGGAAAAAGTTCGTGGAATATCTCACGGATCTGAGAATGAAAAAGGCGATGGATATCGCCTGCAGTAATGTAAAGATGTATCAGGCTGCAGCTGAGGTCGGAATACCCGACCCCAACTATTTCAGCCGTTGTTTTAAGAAGTATACCGGAATGAGTTATTCCGATTATGCTGCGCAGCATGCGAAATGATCAGTCAAAGGATTTGTAGATCTCAATCTTAACCTTTTTGTCTTTTACGCCTACTACAATATCGTCTGCAACGTTGGCTACAACAGATTTTGAAATCTCCTCTATAGCAGGATCAAGGTTGTTCTCTGTAACAGCCTTTTTGTATTTTTTAAGTGACCATGAGAGGTCCTCACCTGTATTGTTGTAACCATACCCAAAGGAGGTTACTCCGGGCATTGCTGATGAATCAACGCCGACAGCCAGAATACCAAAGAGGGATCTGATTCTGTCCATTACTCCGAATACATTTGAATTCTCGCCTGAAGAAGAAATGGAGATCAGTTCTTTCTTGGTATCTTCAGATAAGTCTACTGCGTCTGCTTCCAGTACGATAACATAGTCGTTGCCTACGTTCTCTGCCCAGAATTTGGCTGAAAAATCACCTGTTGAGCCTTTTACGATCTCGAAGAGCTCTTCGGCCAGAAGTCTAAGATAAAGGGCGTCTTTTTGTGAAAGGTTCTGTGTGTTTGCCAGGCCTTCAATACGATCAAGAGATATCTGCAGGAAATCACCTTTGCTGTAAGTTGAAATTGTGTCAGTTTTCATTCAAACACCCCCTATTACTCGATATTTAAAATGTCAACAAATCCGGTAACATTAAATACTTCTGATACGATCTCATTGACATTTTTGATAGTCATAGTGCCGCCTTTAGCGTTCATGGCTTTCTGTGCGCCCAAAAGAACTCTAAGACCAGCGGATGATATGTACTCAAGTTGTGCCAGATTGAAGATGAGGGTGTCGGCTTCTTCAGTTACTGTCTTTAACTCAGCCTCAAGTTCCGGAGAACTTGTTGTGTCAAGCCTTCCTACTGGAATAAGTGTAATGGTTTTTCCGTCAGTTTCTTTATTGATGTACATAGTTCTCCTTTCTGCTCGATATACAGAGGCAAAAAAATTTGGTAACATGATTATTAATATTCATTATAACATAAGAATCAACATAAAAACATGCTGATTCAAGGGGGAGGCGGTTTCCTATGAGAAAAAATAAGTCTTTATATGAGGTTTTCAGTTTTGCGATGGTTTGCATTGGAGCTGTGATTGCGGCTTTTGCGGTTGAAGACTTTCTTGTACCCAATAAAATATTTGATGGCGGCATAGTCGGAGTTTCCATGTTGGTGTCACACTTTACGGGGATAAAACTGAGTATACTGACATGGGTACTGAATGTGCCGTTTCTTCTGATTGGCTGGAAGAAGAGAGGGTATCTTTTCGTTATAAGGTCTGTCGTTTCAATGACAGTATTTTCCATTGCTGTGGCATTTTTTGAACACACGCCCAATGTCACTTATGACAATCTTTTGGTGGTCACCTTCGGAGGTCTGATCCTGGGCGTTGGCGTGGGTCTGGTGCTCAGATATGGTGGAAGTCTTGATGGTACTGAGATTGTGGCTACAATTCTTTCGCCTAAGATTCATGTGAGTGTAGGCAGGCAGATACTGGCTTTCAATGTTGTACTGTATCTGATCATTGGACTTATATTCGGACTTAATCAAGGTCTGTACTCAATCCTGACCTACGTGCTTGTTTCCGTAGTAATGACCAGAGTAGAAGAGGGCTTCGACGCTCAGAGAGGCTGTCTTATCTTTACTCACGATGATGTAAAGGCCATCAAGGACCGCATATACGAAAATCTTGGCAGGACATGTACCGAGTGGAAGACTGAAGGCTACATAGGCGGCGAGAACAGAGCTCTTTACGTGGTTATCAGCCAGTATGAGCTTAGGCAGCTTCGGGAGATTGTTTCGGATTTTGAGTGTTTTATTACGGTGTCGGAAATTGATGAGATTATTGGAAAGAATGTTAAGTTGACGTTGTTGTAAATAAGAGAAATTCGATTGTTAGCACTCACCATTAGTGAGTGCTAAATTTTTGTTGACTTTTGATGTTACGGGATTTAAACTTGTTTTTGTACTATAAGATAAGTACATTTTCAGCCGGCTACGGCAGATGCAAATATATTTAAAAAAGGAGTGAGAACTATGGCTTCAAAAAAAGGTAACTTATCAATCAACAGCGAGAATATGTTCCCGATCATCAAGAAATGGCTGTATTCAGACCACGATATCTTTTACAGAGAAGTGATCTCCAATGCATGTGACGCTATCACCAAGATCAAAAAGATGGACATGATGGGTGAGTATCAGCTTCCTGATGGGTTCAAGCCTCGCGTAGACATCATACTTAACGACAAAGAGAAGACTATCAAGATCGTAGATAACGGTATCGGTATGACTTCCGAAGAGGTTGAGGAATACATCAATCAGGTGGCTTTCTCAGGTGCTACTGATTTCCTTAACAAGTACAAGGACAAGGCTAATGCCGATCAGATCATCGGACATTTCGGACTTGGTTTCTATTCAACATTCATGGTATCCGATTACGTTGATATTGACACACTCTCATACAAGGGTGGCACATCAGTACACTGGACATGCGACGGCGGTTCAGACTTTGAAATGAGCGACGGCGACAAGACTGATGTCGGAACTGTAGTAACACTGCACCTTTCAGAGGATTGCCTCGAGTTCTGCAACGAGTACAAGGCAAGAGAAGTTATCCAGAAGTACTGCTCTTTCATGCCTTATGAGATCTATCTCTCCAAGGAGAACGAAGAGGGAACACAGACAATCAAGGCTTCTGAGAAGCTTGATTCAGACGTTGTTATCGAAGAGGTTCATCCTGAGAAGAAGGAAGGCGAGGACAAAGAGCCTGAGCTTGAGTACAAGATTAAGAGAAGACCTGAGCTTCTTAACGACATTCATCCTCTTTGGGCTAAGACACCTAAGGACTGCACAGATGAGGAGTACAAAGAGTTCTACAGAAAGGTCTTCAGAGATTACAAGGAGCCTCTTTTCTGGATCCACCTCAACATGGACTATCCTTTCAACTTAAAGGGTATTCTGTACTTCCCTAAGATCAACATGGAGTTTGAGTCAATCGAAGGAACCATCAAGCTCTACAACAACCAGGTATTCATCGCAGATAACATCAAGGAAGTTATTCCTGAGTATCTGATGCTCCTCAAGGGAGTTATAGACTGCCCTGATCTTCCTCTTAACGTATCAAGATCAGCTCTTCAGAATGACGGCTTTGTTAAGAAGATTTCTGAGTACATCAGCAAGAAGGTAGCTGAGAAGCTTGCCGGACTTTGCAAGACAGATAAAGAGAACTACGACAAGTACTGGGATGACATCAGCCCATTCATCAAGTATGGTTGCCTTCGCGATGACAAGTTCTGCGAGAAGATGACCGATTACATCCTCTTCAAGAACCTTGATGGCAAATACATTACAACTCCCGAAGCTCTTCAGATCAACAAGGAAGCTGAGGCAGAGGCTGCCAGTGAAGAAGCTGTAGATGAGAATGGCCAGAAAGTAGAGGCAGAAGTAGTTGATGATGGCAAGAAGCCTGAAACTGCTGAATCTGCTGAGAATGCAGCTGACGACAAGAATGCCGGGGAAGAGGACAAAGAGCCTCGCACCATCTACTACGTAACCGATGAACAGCAGCAGAGCCAGTACATCAACATGTTCAAGGCTCAGAAGATGGAAGCCTTCATCATGAAGCACAACATCGATGTACCTTTCATGGAGCAGCTTGAGCGCAAGAACGAGGGTATCCGCTTCAAGAGAATTGATGCAGACCTCACAGACACCTTCAAGTCCAGAACCTCCAAGAAGGCTGCAGCTGAGCTTGAGGAGAAGGAAAAAGAGCTCTCAGAAAAGATCAAGAAAGCTCTCAAGAACGACAAGCTCACCGTTAAGCTCGAGAAGCTTAAGGACAAGAAAGTATCTTCAATGCTCACCGTATCTGAGGAATCAAGACGTATGGCTGACATGATGAAGATGTATGCCATGAACGGAATGGGCATGGGCGACTTTGGCGCAGAGGGACAGACACTCATCCTCAATGCCAACCATCCTCTTGTTCAGTATGTTATGGAGAATGAAGATGGTGAGAACACCAAGACCATCTGTGAGCAGCTTTACGATCTGGCCCGCATCCAAAATGCACCTCTTGAGGGCGAGGCTATGACTAAGTTCGTTCAGAGAAGCAATGATATCATGATGATACTTGCAAAATAATAACTAAAATGAAACCCGGAGTGAGAAGTTAATCTCACTTCGGGTTTTTTGTTGGTTTAATATGATTGCTGCATATATGGTCGGGGAACAGGTTTACCTAAACTGATTCGACCCACTGTCGTATTTATACCCAACCCCCTCAAGCTTTTGGGCAACCTCAGAAAGCGCGGCTTCATCGAGTTCCAGTCCGTCCGCAAGTGCTTCTAAAGAGCTGTAGTTGTCCCTGAGCTGAGTGTTTATGTAACTGAGAAGTATTATAGGATCCTGTGGCAGCATAGTTTTTCTCCTTATTTTTTTGAACTGTTGTGACAAAAATATGATACCACAAAGAAGCTGTTTTTCCCCCACCACATCTTGGTTAAATTTCTATAAATCACCACGAAATGTTGAAACCACGCGATTTTATGTAGTATAATTATTATGATATTTTATATGCTTTTATACTATTTATGGTGAGGAATTTCTTTTTCATCAATTTATGAGTGACAGACAACCAACAATCGATATGCATTGCCACGTTATGCCGGGAGTTGACGATGGCTCACCGGATATGGCTACAAGCCTTGAAATGCTCAGGATTGCAGCCAAAGATGGCATTACACACATGATACTTACTCCGCATCACAAGCCTATGCATCACAATGTGAGCCCGGAGCACAACATAACATATAGAAAAAAGCTTCAGGAAGCCGCTACTGCAGAAGGGATTAAGGTCAAGCTCTTTTCGGGAAATGAGATCTACTACAGCGACGAGACCATGGAGGAGCTGGAACAGGGCAGGATATGTCCTCTGGCTGGATCGGATTACGTGCTGGTGGAATTTCATCCTACCAATCCCTACAAGGCTATACAGAACGCCGCGAACAGGGTTCAGGCAGCAGGCTTCATTCCGATCATTGCTCATGTTGAGAGATACAGCGACATTGTGTCTCATCCGGCGAGGGTTGATGACCTGGTGGAGATGGGATGTTACATACAGGTCAACGCCTCCAGCGTCATGGGCAAGTATGGATTTGGCATCAGCCACTTTACCAGGAAGCTTCTAAAGAATGAACTGGTGCACTTTGTGGCATCAGATGCACACGATACAGGAAGGCGTGCGCCGCAGCTGTACGAGTGCAGGAGCTATGTAGAAAGAAAGTATGGCGCAGATTACGGGAAAAAGCTCTTTTTCCTGAATCCCGCAAATGTAATAAGAAATGAACTAATCTAAGGGGAATGTCCATGGGGAAAAGGGACGACATCATTGAAATCAATCTGGGGGAACTGTTTGCGGTACTGTGGGGCAGGGCTTTTCTGATAATTAGTGCCGGCATCTTTTTTGCACTGGCAGGACTTTTTGTCAGCAAGTTTGTTTTGCATCCGGTTTACGATTCTACCACCAAGATTTACATCCTCAATAAGGAAGAGAATCAGACCGTGACGTATTCGGATGTGCAGATTTCCACGCAGCTGACCCAGGACTATGCAGAGCTGATCAAGAGCAGATACGTGCTGGAGGAGGTCATCCAAAGGCTCAATCTGATTGATATGAAATATGAGGATCTGTCCAAGGTTCTTAAGGTTGATACGCCGTCCGATACACGTATCGTTGCCATCACGGCGAGGGATGAGGATCCGCTGATGGCCATGCAGATAGCCAACTGCATCAGAGAAGTGGCCAGTGAACATATCACTAACGTTATGGATATCGATGCCATCAATGTGGCGGAGACAGCCAATGTTCCTACTCAGAAGTCAGGTCCAAGCGTTATGCGCTGGACTATCATAGCAGGATTTCTTGGAGCAGTTGTTATTGCGTTCTTCGTAATCCTTGAGTATCTGTTGGATGATACCATCAAGAGCAACGACGACGTTGAGAGGTACTTAGGGCTTAGCACTTTGGCTCTTGTTCCACTGACAACAGAGGAGACAGATAAAAAGAAATCCAGGAAGAAAGAAAAAAAGCCGAAAAAGTAAGGGGGAGGGGATATGCAGAGCGCTAAGCTTCATTTTAGTCAGTCAGAAAACAACTATCAGATAAAAGAAGCCTACAAGACCCTCCGAAGCAACGTTGAATTCAGCGGACAGAACGTAAGGGTTATTTCGGTGACCAGCTGCACTCCCGGTGAGGGCAAGACCACCGTGGCTATGGCACTTGCAAGGGCTTTCGCCGAGGCGGGCAAAAAGACTGTTCTGGTGGACGCCGACATGCGTAAGTCAGTTCTGGTGGGCAGATACCGCACGGGCTCTGTCAGACTGGGACTTACACATTGCCTTGTTGGACGTGAGAGGCTCTCCAGTGTTATCTGCGAGACCGACACACCAAATCTGTACGTGGTATTTGCAGGACCTGTTCCGCCGAACCCCAGTGAGCTTCTCGGTGGCAAGATCTTCGGAAAAGTTCTTGAGAACATGAAACAGGTTTTTGACTATGTCATCATAGACACACCGCCTCTTGGAAGCGTTATCGATGCTGCGGTTGTAGCCAAGCAGTGCGATGGAACCATTATGGTTATAGAGGGCAATGCTATCAGCTATCGTTTTGCTCAGAGAGTTAAAGATCAGCTGGACAAGGCCGGAGCCAAGATGCTGGGAGTTGTGCTTAACAAGGTTGATATCTCAGGCAAGGGCTACTACGGACACTACGGCAGCTACTATGGCAAGTACTACGGCAAATACTATGGAAAGTATTACGGCAAGTACGGCGAGGATGCCATGGAATCGGCCTCTAAGCCAAGACCTGCTTCGGCAAAAGAGCTTGAACCGGACGAGGATGATTTGGACGAGCTGAACTATCTGGCGGGAGTCACAAGAAAGGATTGATCCGGCGGGCGCAACAGGAAAAATGCGCAGGATCACAGGAGCTGGTTACCGTTAGCGACCGTATTTTGGTCGGTTACGGTATCCGCATCCGACCGGACTTAGTCAGATAATAAACTGGCGTTATTAGAGGAGGAGTAAGTGAGAGGAAATATTCTTGGAGTATTTTTTTCCATACTAAGTGGGGTGCTTATCTTTTTGATTGCATTTGCTTATAGCAGAAGCGACCGCATAGCGCCTGAATTCAGATTTGCTGCATCAGACATTACCTATAACTCTAAGACCGCTGACATCGATCTTAAACAGGGGATTAACGCCTACGATGCCAAGGACGGTGACCTCACCGGCAGGATCGTGGTGGAAAAGGTAGTGCTCAACAGGGAAAAAGAAACAGCAGTAGTATATTATGCAGTCGCTGATTTTAGCGGGAATGTCACCAAGCAGTCTCGCGTATTTCCTGCAGATATAGCAGATATAGATAATAACGGAGACAGTTCCGAAACCATGGAAGATGAGATACCTGGAATGATGAATATACCTGTCCTTCCAGACGATGAGCCGGGAGTGGACGCGCAGAATCCTGAAGGACAGGGGCAGGAAACAACCGGTGAAGTCTCTGCGGTTATAGAAAGTTCTGACAACTAGGAGCTTTGTAAATGCGAGGAAAAGGAAACGTATTCCTCATAATCTGGGCCAGCCTTATGACACTGATCGTGTTGGGGCTTGTGGGCTTTGAAGCTATGAGGATATTTGGAAAATCCAATTTAAGTTCAAAGTCTGCCACCAGTGCACCTATGCTTGCACAGGAAGAAGAGCCTGTCGCTGCAGCCAGTAACGATCCCGTCTGGCAGCCGGACTGGATAAGGTACAACGGAAGTGTTTACGACTACAATGAGGACATCACCACCTTCCTTATCATGGGCATAGACAAAAACGACGAGACCGTTAAACCTGCTGTTGAGGGAACAGATGGAGGGCAGGCGGACTCACTCTTTTTACTGGTGCTGGATCCGCGCAACCAGGCGATAAAGGTAATTGGCATCAACAGAAACTCCATGACCGACGTGGACGTTTACGATGATTATGGACGTTACCAGACCACCGTTATAGCTCAGATCGCTACTCAGCATGGCTTTGGCGATGGAATGGAAAAGAGCTGTGAATATCAGGTAAAGGCTGTTTCAAATATGTTCTATCAGCTTCCGATTCATGGCTATGCTGCGATCAACATGAGCGCTATTCCTACTATTAATGATAAAGTTGGCGGCGTTGACGTGGTTGTTCTGGAGGACCTTACAAAGTGGGATAAGACCCTCGTTAAAGGCGAAACCGTGCATCTGGAAGGCAAGAGCGCCTACTACTATGTAAAGAGCAGAGACGTAAATATCTATGGATCTAACGATACAAGACTTGAGAGGCAGCAGCAGTACCTGAATGAGTTTATTCAGGCTGCCAGAGAGACTTCAAAAGAAAACAACAACGCAGCTGTAGAGCTGTTCCAGGCCATCAGTGATATGATGGTTACAAATATAACCGCGGATGAGATTAGTTATCTGGCACCATACCTTGTAAACTTTAGTTTTGACAGCTCTGATCTTAAGGTGATAAAGGGACATAATCAGAAAAACGGCGAGTTTGAAGAATTTATTGTGGACGAGGACGACCTCTATAACACAATAATTGAAGTTTTTTATCAAAAAGTTGACTACGTGGGCTAAAGTAATGAATGTATCTTGCCGAAATAAATACATAGATGGGGTTAGTGCGCTTAAAATTATTGCATCAATTCTCTGTATAGCGATGCTGACAGGCTGCGCAGGCAAGGCTTCCGGAGCAAGTGCCGGGGGCGAAGCGGATGCGGGGCAGGAAACTGCGGCTGATTCCCATGTGGATATTGAAAAGCAGAAGCAGATCAATAGCGACATTTTTGGCTGGGTCTATATTCCGGATACCAGAATAGATTGTCCTGTGCTTCAGAGCGGGGACGGCGATGACTCTTTTTACATAAGTCATAATTATTTAAAAGAGCCTGATCCCAGGGGCGCCATTTATACCGAGTCGGCGAATCTTACCAATATGTGCGATTTCAACGAGATCCTGCATGGTAACAGCCTCTTGGATGGAACTATGTTTACTGATCTGAACAAGTTTCTGGACAGAGCCTTTTTTGAGGAGCATCCCTACATATATTTTTATATGGAAGGAAATGCGCTGATCTATTATACATTTGCTGCTTACACAAGAGACAATTACAGGATCTTGGAGCAGTATGACATGACAAACGCCTACGGCTGTCAGGAATTTCTTGATGAGATTTACGGTTCAAGGAGTATGAACAAGAACATCAGAACCGGATGGGAGAATGCAGTTACTCCTTTAAATTTCATCATCACTCTTTCTACGGTGGATCCGTCGGATCCATCCAGGCAGATAGTGGTTGTCGGTTGTCTTGTGGGGGACGTTAAGGGGGAGATTAACAGAGATATTGACTATTCGGATCCTGATTCTGAATGGTAAATATAGAAACGAAAACCCAATAATAATATGGAGGCGTGATTATGAAAAGGATACTAGCTGTTGTTTTAACATCTATCCTGTTAGTTTCATCTTCAATCACAGTTTGTGCTACAGAACCGACAGGTTCTACAAGTATAACTGCGGAAGATATCCAGAAGCTTATTGAAGAGATTCAGAAGCTCGAAGAATCTAACAAGGCCGTTATCGAGTCCAACAAAGGTATTGTGGATTCCAACACAGGAGTTGTAAATTCCAATACAGGGGTTATTAATTCCAACAGTGGAGTTGTGAATTCCAATAGTGGAGTTGTAACATCCAATAGCGGAGTTGTTACATCAAACGCTGACGTGGTTAACTCCAATAAAGATGTTGTTACTTCTAATAAAGATGTTGTTACTTCTAATAAAGATGTTGTAACATCCAATGGCGAGGTTGTTGCTGCCGGTAAAGAGGTTGTAAATGCCAGCAAGGATGTTGTTGCATCTAATGCTGATGTGGTAAGTTCAAATGCTGATGTTGTAACATCCAATAACGGAGTTGTTTCTTCCAATGGCGAGGTTGTTGCTTCTAATAAAGATGTTGTAGCAGTTAACAGGGAGCTTATTACAGCTACCAACAATCTTGTAAACTCCAACGATGCTCTGATCAGTTCAAACGCAGCTCTTCAGACCAGCGTTGACAGACTTACAAATGCAATTAATGGAAGACCTCTTCCTCCCGGACCTCCAGTTCCTCCTAAACCAGCTCCCGGTGGCGGTGGATCAGGTGGATCAGGCGGCGGTGGAAAGCCTGCATCATCAGCAGGAGCCTCGGCTAACTACAATGGTAGCGTGATCTATCCTGTAAGAAAGATTGAGATCAATGGCGTTAAGAGTAATGCAACATTCATGGTTTCAACACCTGATGGCGGAACAATTTCATCAGCAAGAGAGCTTGCAGCTCGTCTTGGTGGAAGCCTTATAAATACTGTAACTACAAGCTCACCCGGTGTAAGCTTCTCTACAGCAAAGGTTAACTTCTTTGTTGGCGGAGTTACGGATTATGACAATATTGTTGTATATCAGCTTGTAGGAAAAACATGGAATCAGCTTTCTGTATCAGAGGTTCGTAAGGAGCATGTTATTGTGAATATGAATCAGCATGGAACATTGGCATTTATCAGGGTTCCTGCGCTGGCTACGACAGGCTGATGAAAAGACATTTAGGTATCTGAAGATCATGCGCCAATGATTATGAGATAGAAAAGAAATAATAACAATAAAAAAAGCCCCATGGATTAAATCCATGGGGTTCTTTTTGTTTGAATTATGCCATTATTACAAGGAAGTTCTGCTCTCGCAAAAAACGCTCGCCAGAACACGTTCGAACTAGCTTCGAAAGGACCTCAGCAAGTTATCTCTGGGATTCTCACTAGACTCGTGAAATACCTCGTCAAGTGTTCACCCATGGCTCGCACTAGGCTCGAAAGAACCTCGCCAAGAGCTCTGCTCAACCCTTTACAGCACCCTCAATCATACCATCCATAATCTGTCTCTGCGCAATGAGGAAAATTACTATCATAGGAATGATAGCCAGCAGAGCAGCAGGAAGAATTCTGTCCCAGCTCTTTACATAAGAACCAACGAACTTCTGAATTGCGATAGGGATTGTCATTACTTTACCATTCTGTCCAAGCATCATTGAAGGAAGAAGGTAATCGTTCCAGATCCACATACCGTTAAGGATTGTTACGGTGGTGATAACAGGTGTAAGCAAAGGGAAGATGATCTGGAAGAATGTCTGCTCGGGTGTGCAACCATCGATTGCAGCAGCCTCTTCAAGTGTGTAGGGAACTCCCTTTATGAAACCTACGAGAATGAATACTGTCATGGCACCGCCGAATCCGAGATATGCGAATACAAGTCCTGTTACTGACTGAAGCATCTGGATTCCAATAAACTTACCAACATCGCGGAAGGTAGAGATTAGAGGAAGCATAACTACCTGGAAGGGAATAATCATTGATGCGATGAAGGTGAAATATATAATTGTAGCCCATACCTTCTTGTTGTTACGACAGATAACCCATGCTGCCATTGCTCCGAATAATGAGAGCATTACCAGAGAAAGGATGGTGATAAGGGCGGATGATCCGAATGAACTCCAGAAAAGGAAGTTCGGATCGTTTACTACAGCTTTGATGTTATCTAAAAGCTGACCAAAGCTTGCTCCATTAAAGCTCACAGGATTAGCTGTGATGTCTGAAGTTACTTTACCTGAGTTAATAACCAGGAGAATGAACGGGAATAATACATATGCTGCTACGATTATTGCAATGATAAGTCTTACAACTACGGTAGAAGATTTTTCTTTTGTATGCATTATAATTCCACCTCCTTCTTATTAGAAATGCGAACCTGAAGGATTGATACTGCAGCCAGGATAATGAAGAACAGAACGGCCTTCGCCTGACCAAGAGCATAATCATTGTTGATAACCGCTGTGGTGTAGATGTTAAGTGCAAGCATCTCTGTACCGTTTGCGATGTAGTCGCCAAGGAACTGTACAGATCCTTTACCGTTTGTCAAAGCAAGGTTTACATCGAACTGCTTGAATGCTGATGTAAGTGTAAGGAATGTACATATTGTAATAGTAGGAGCTATCATAGGAAGCTTGATGTTGAAAAGAGTCTGCATAGGGCTTGCTCCGTCGATAGCTGATGCCTCAAGTACATCTCCTGGAATAGTGTTAAGTCCGGTGATGTAGATGAGCATTATATAACCTGCATACTGCCAGATGTATACGATAATAACAGCGATGAAAGCTGTATTTGTTTCCGAAAGCATTGAATATGTACCGGTTAACTTAGTAACAACGTTACTGAAAATGAACTGCCAGATGTAACCAAGTACGATTCCTCCAATAAGGTTTGGAAGGAAGTAAGCTGCTCTGAAGAATCCAAGAGCCTTGATCCTTGATGTGCAAAGAAGGGCTAATAGGAAAGCCACAAGGTTTACCAGAATCATGTTAAATACTACGAATAAGAATGTGAGAAGAATTGACCAAAGGAATGAGGTCTGCTTAAACATTCTTGCGTAGTTGTCAAAACCAACAAAGCCTGAGAGCTTGATTCCGTTCCAGTCTGTGAAGGAATAACCGATACCAAGTACAAGAGGTATGATGACAGTTACTGCAAAAGCGAACAGAAGCGGGAACAGGAAAATAACATTAATGATTGTTCTGTGATGCTTAAGAGTTGGAAACAGATAAAGTCCAACAAAAAACAGGATGATACCGCATACGAACATGGCACCTCTACCTATTATAATAGGAGTGGCTGTTCCGTTTTTGGGTATAGTACCTAAAATAAAGTCGCCTGCCTTAGTGATCGATAAAGCCAAACCGGCGATGGCAAGCACAAGTCCCAGGATGAGACAGCCAAATGAAGTGATCTTTCGGCCGGTAGAAAATGTACCCATTCGTAATCCCCCTTTCAGGATTAAAAAAACAGTCAAGTGAAACGATGAAACGATGAACAAAGATAAAACAGGCAGGGCAGAATATATGCCCTGCCTGATGTTTTAATTACTGAGCGTAGTAGCTTGAAATAACCTGAGCCATTGTTGATACAAATCCATCTGCATCAAGTTTGCCCTTTGCATAATCAGCAAATACGTTACATGTCTGGTTCTGAAGACCATCCTTCTTGAGCATTGTGTGCCATCCAGAGTAGTTGCCTGCTGTGATGTAGCTGTTCATGCTCTTGTAGAATGGGTTAACTGCCTCATACTGGCAATCATCGAAAGGAGATACAAGACCAGCATCGTTTACAAGGATGTTCTGAGCTGAATCGCCTGCACACCAGTTGAAGAATGCCTTTGCACCGTCAACATTTCCGTTTGAATATGCTACCCAGTATGAAGGAGGACCAGCGATGATTGTGTTGATGCCATCCTCAAATGCATAAGGAGCAAATCCGCACTCGAAGTTAACGTCTTCAGGAGATGTTACACACCAGTTACCCTGTGTGATGAAAGCATACTTGCCTTCCTTGAAGCCTGCTACCTGCTCATCATATGTTCCATCGATAAGAAGGTGAGACTTGTCAGAGTAGTTGTTCATCATGCCGATGAACTCAGCGAAGTGTTTCATTCTTGTCTCGTCGATCTTTCCACCGTCGTTAAGAAGATCGATGTATGTTGTGTCGTCAGCCTTAAGACCAGCGTCAAGGTACTGTCCGAATACGTGTGTACCTGATGACCATCCAAGGTTTGTAGGCTCTGCAACCCATGCAAATACAGCTGTAAGTCCGAGCTCATCCTTCTTGGAATCAAGAGTCTCGCAAGCAGCCTGCCAAGCAGCGGGGCTTGTAAGAGAAGCAGGATCAACGCCAGCCTTTGAAAGGATGTCAGCGTTGTAACCAAGAGCTGTAGCCTCTACTGTGTAAGGGAATCCGATTGTACCCATTGTAGAATCAACGAGCTCGAATCCTGTCTTGTTTGTCCAGTCCTCACCAGCCAGATCAGCAAGCATGCCGTCCCAGTTAGCAGCCTGGTTAGCCTCGATTACGAAGATGTCAGGCATGTTGTCAGCCTGGTACATTTTCTTAAGCTCATCAGAAGCATTTGTGTCACCACCGATTGTCTCAACAATAAGTGTGTTTCCTGTTTCCTCTTTGTACTTAGCGGCAAGAGCCTGCATCTGATCGTTGATCTCAGGCTTACCATTAAGAAGACGAACCTCACCGAGATCGCCTGTGGCCTCAGCAGCAGGAGCTTCAGCTGTCTGTGTATCAGCAGCAGGAGCAGCCTCCTGAGTCTGTGTTGCAGTGTTGTCAGATGTTGTTGCTGTTGTGTCAGCAGTACCTGTAGTTCCGCAAGCAGCAAGTGAAAGAACCATAGCGCTTGTAAGAACAACTGACAGAAGTTTCTTTTTCATTTCTAATCCTCCTTTTGTGCAATGTGCCAAAAGACATTTAACTTTCGGCGGTAACTTTTGCGCATAAGTTGTACGCTAAAAACAAGATATCACACACTTGCACAAAATTCAATACGTTCAGACAAAAAAGATTTCACGATTTGGACATAATTAAACCCAAACTCACTAGTGCTCTAGGCTTAAACGTTTACCCCGAAATCTAAAAAAACCATAAAACGTTTATAAAATTAGTAAAAAATCATAAAATTAACAAACTTATGCGCAAAAGTAAGGCGTGTATGACTTGTATACAAAAAAATACCCAACACGGAAAAGTGTTAGGCATTTTTTATAGTCATATTTGCGTTCGGATCACTGCTTTTTGATATTCTTTACAGTATCTCTGATCACAAGATGGGTCGGAAGCTTGATCTGATTTGGGGTCTTTTTGCCGGCCAGCTGCTTAAGAAGCGTGTCGGCAGCAGTAATACCTTTGACTTTGACGTCCTGATGAACTGTTGTAAGTGCGGGTCTGTGAAGCTGCCCCAGCATGTTATCGTCAAATCCTACAATGGAGATGTCATCCGGAACATTGATTCCGCGATCCTGCAGAGCGCTCATTAAAGTTACGGCATAGAGGTCAGATACACAGAAGATGGCAGTGAACTCGGAAGCTCTTTTGCAGATCTCATCCAGACTCTCTTCAATCTCGTCGCTCTTTGGCCTTATCTTCAAAAAGTTTGAACTCTTGTACTTGATCCCTGCATCCTTAAGTGCGCTTTTGTATCCGTTGAGCCTTGCCAGGTCGACACCGTTGGTGTTATCGGACAGGAACGCGATCTTTTTGTGCCCCTGGGAGATGAGGTAGCTTGTCATGTCATAGGTGCCCTGTTCATCGTCGAGACCCACATTGGTGAAGTGCTTAAGGCCCTCAATACTGTATGTATCCACGCACACGATGGGTTTTTTGTATTTCTCGCTGACTCTTATTCCGTCGTCGTCCAGCATACCAAACAGTATCAGGCCGTCCACGTTCCAGGTGGATACATGTCTCATGATCTCCACGGTATCGCTTGAGATATAGAGCATCATGAAGTATCCGGCATTTCTTATAGTCTCTTCCACACCGCCGATAAGAACGGATACGAAAGGATCCATAATCAGGTTTTCGTATTTGTCGGCGCGGGCCTTAAGTGCCAGACCGATGATCTTTGATTCGTTCTGTGCGAGGTTTCGTGCGTTGATGTTTGGAACGTAGTCAACCTTTTTCAAAAACTCCTCAACCTTTTTCTTGGTATCCTCTGAGACCTCGCCGGCTTTTCCGTGAATAACATTTGAGACCGTCGTAGTGCTCATATTTAGTTGCTTTGCAATTTCTTTGATCGTTATCATTTTAATTTTTGCTCTTTACAAGTAAAAAAAGTTATTGTATGTTGTCTTCATCGAGGGGACGATTTTTTTGCGACCCTCTTTTTTTTCAACATAACACGGCGCACATAAGTTGTCAAAAATTTAATAATCAAGAGGAGAAAACAAAAACATGAACACAGAATATAACAAAGTGACTGGTTTTGCAGGAACTGATGATAAGCTTAAAAATGCTCCAGGAATAGTTGCAGATATTAATATACCTGATGATATTCCTCACGGTGATATGCCGGGAGACAAGATCGAGATCGGTGAGAGCCACATCGCCAAGGCCAGAACAATCTTTCCTATATTAGTAAAAGAGCTTGAAGCAAAAATGAACAGCAATCCTTATAAGAGAGCAGTCATTGCAGTATGCGGCGGATCAGGAGTTGGAAAGTCAGAGATTGCGTCACTTCTGTCATACATGCTTCAGAGCGCAGGAATAGGCAGCTACACCATGTCCGGAGACAACTACCCACACAGGATTCCAATGTACAATGATGCTGAAAGACTTCATACATTCAGAAAATCAGGCATCAGGGGAATGGTTGACGCAGGTGTCATGAACGCAGAAAATGTTGCAAAGATCAGAGAGTGGCAGGCAGCCGATGATGACGCAAACAAGGCACATCTGGAGACTGACACATGGTTCAGAAGCTACCTTGAGGCAGGCTCAAAGGGCCTTGATGAATACCTGGGAACACCTAATGAAACAGACTTTGCAGAAGTAGATCAGATAATGAAAGCATTCAAGGATGGAGCAGATAAGCTCTGGCTTAAGAGAATGGGACGCGACGAAGCATCCCTCTGGTACGACGAAGTAGACATGTCAGAGAAGCAGGTTCTTATAGTAGAGTGGACTCACGGTAATAGTGACTACATGAGTCAAGTGGATATTCCGGTCCTTTTAAACAGCACACCTGCCGAGACTTTGGAGCACAGAAGATCCAGAAACCGCGATGGCAAGCTGGATAGCCCCTTCACAATGCTGGTTCTTGAGCTTGAACAGGCTAAACTTGTTAACCAGGCTCACAAGGCTAAGATCATAATCTCAAAGGCCGGTGAAATTATCAGCTACGACCAGTTCAAAGAGCTTATGAAATAACATATTGACAGGTAGCCCTCAATCATCACATATTCAAAATGGAGTACAAATATTATGAAAAAAAACTTTGTGGATAATGGCCCGATGCTCAATGCTTACCCTGACAGCATGGGCGGAACGATGAAGGATATTGTTTCAGTTCTTTCCGAAAAAGAGTTTGAAAATGTTTTTCAGTCCTTCTATATTCTTCCAAGTATTTTTAATACAGACCTGGACAGAGGCTTCTCAGTAATTGATTACAGTATTAATGAAGAGATGGCAACAGCAGCTGATATTGATAAGCTTGGAGACCTTGGAATAGACCTTAAGCTTGATTTTATCTTAAATCATGCATCAGTTCTTTCTCCTCAGTTCCAGGATCTTCTAAAAAATGGTGAGAATTCCAAGTACAAGGATTTCTTTATTAACTGGAACAAATTCTGGGAGGGCTACGGTGAGATGACTCCCGAGGGCTACATCCAGCCGGACGAGAAGTATATCAAGGATATGTTCTTCAGAAAACCAGGGCTGCCTATACTTATGGTAAGAATGCCTGATGGCACCGACGTTCCTTATTGGAACACCTTCTATCAGGAGGTTCAGTACAAGCGCCCTGACGCTCAGGATCTTATGGACAAGATGCAGATCCAGTACCTGGCAGCTTCAAGACTTTCAGAGCTGGTATGCAAGGCCCTGGACGAGGGCAAGAAGCCTTCAGAGATCGATTTTACAGGCTATGAGAAATACAAAGATGCAGTGATAGATCTTTTGGAGTCCGGAAGACGCTACCTTGGCCAGATGGATCTCAACATCAAGTCAGACCTGGTTTGGGAACACTATCGCAACACACTTAAGAGCCTTTCAGGCTACGGCGCAAGGATCGTAAGACTTGACGCCTTTGCCTATGCCCCCAAGGAGCCCGGCAAGAAGAACTTCCTCAACGAGCCTGACACCTGGGATGTACTTGAGAAGGTTAAAAAGCTTGCTGACGAGTTCGGCGTATCCCTTCTTCCTGAGATTCACGCCAGCTACAGTGAGAAGATCTATGAGACAGTTGCCGGCAAGGGCTACATGACCTACGATTTCTTCCTTCCGGGACTTCTCATCTATGCAATTGAGAACAAGAACGGTGAGATCCTGGCCAAGTGGGCTAACGAGATCCAGGAAAAGAAAATTCGGGTAGTCAACATGCTTGGCTGCCACGACGGAATCCCGCTCCTTGACCTTAAAGGAATCCTTGCCGAGGACGATATCCAGAAGATGATCGACACCATCGTTGGAAGAGGCGGTTACGTCAAGGATCTTCACGGTGCCAAGAATATGTACTATCAGGTAAATGCCACATATTACAGCGCCCTTGGAGATGATGACAAGAAGATGCTCTTTGCAAGAGCTATCCAGATGTTCATGCCCGGTAAGCCACAGATATGGTACCTTGATCTCTTTGCAGGCAAGAACGACCATGAGGCAGTTAAGAGAGCCGGAGCCGGCGGACACAAGGAGATCAACAGAACAAACCTCACCATGGATCAGATCAAAGAGGCCATGAGTAAGGATGTTGTTAAGAAGCAGCTTGAACTCCTGAGATTCAGAAATACCAATCCTGCCTTTGGATTTGATTCAAAGCTTACCATCGATAACCAGGGAACAGTAATGACCTTTACCTGGGAGAATGGTGACAACAAAGCAACTCTTAAGGCTGATTTTTCAGATTATAGCTTCACCATCGAATGATACAATTTTGATATAATTATTCAACTTACCCCCCCACAGTGTAGTAAAGATCACTGCGGGGGTTTTTTATGATATTTTTGTGACAAAATCAGGGTTACACTAAAATAATAAGTGGGAAAAATATTCTTTTTTTTGCTATATAATGTGTGATAAAATATGCATTATACGGAGGAAAATGACCTATGATTACTGTGTGCTATTTTCTTGTTCCTGCAATAATGACCTTATGTGGTCTATGGTTAACCTTTGCTCCACCTAAAAAAAGAAACCGATTCTTCGGATACAGAACCCGCTCTTCCATGGAAAGCCAGGAGAGCTGGGATTTTGCGCAGTCCTATTCCGGCAAACTTATGCTTATTTCCGGCGTTGCCACTCTGCTTGTCACGGCGCTTCTTGTTTTTTTTATCCCTGCGATGAGAACTGATTATGTCATCCTGATCTGGGCATTATGTATTCAGGGCCTTATCGTCATCGTGTTAATCCCATTTATTGAAAAAGAATTAAAAAAGTTTAAGAAGGAAGGTTGAATTTATGGCAATTGGACCACAACAGGTATCTTTCGACGTAACAACAAATTGCAACCTTAAATGTGTTCACTGCTTTAATGACAGTGGAAGCGATGCGCCTTTTAAGGACATCTGCCCGGAGGACAAAAAGAAGATCGCAAGGCAGATAGCACAGTTTCACCCTATGAACGTGTGCCTTTGCGGCGGAGAACCAACACTCAGTCCGGCACTCTTCGATGTAATGGATATTTTAAGACCTGAAGTTTGTAAGATAAGTATGGTGACCAACGGCTTTTCCATGACTCCTGAACTGGCAAAAAAGCTGGTGGATCATGGCCTGAGCTTTGGCCAGGTCAGCATTGATGGCGCTTATGCATGGCAGCACGACAGCTTCCGCGGTGTTGAAGGCTCTTATGAGAGAGCTAAAAAAGCTGTCGGATATCTTTTAGATGCCGGCGTAACAAAAATGGCAACTTCCATGGTGCCAAATCGTATGAACATGAACACATTCTGGGAATACGCAGAAATGTGCTATAAGCTTGGTGCAAAAGAGATCAGAATGATGCCGTTTTTGCCTTCCGGAAGAGCAGTTTCCGTGGGAACAGCTCTTTTGCCGGATGAAGAGGAAAAATTTAGATTCTGCAGAACACTTATGGCAGTTAAGAAAGCCTATGCAGGACGTTTGGATATTAACTGGGGCGATCCTATCGATCACATGAGACGCATGCCACTACTGGCAAAGTCGGGAAATACTTCCTATATCATGGAGATCAAGACAAATGGAGATCTCACCTTCTGTACCTATATTCCGGTTGTTGTAGGAAATGCCTCTAAGCATAGCCTTCAGGAGTACTGGGATGCCGGATACAATTATATCTGGGGCAATGAGAAGTACACCCAGTACACGGATAAGATCAGAGATATTTATGATCTTGAGGACTTTGAGCCAAAACCATATACAGGTGAAACCATTAATCTTGATCTGATAGAAGGAGCTACGGTATGAAGTTTGAGATTCTGAGTGACGAATACGAACGCCTGGGGGATGCCACACAATACGGGACCATACCCCTGAAGGGAAAAAGCAATAAGAGGAATTTCTTTTTGGATGTGACTGCAGCAGGTCTTCTTGATCTTCCCGGCGGTGTCCATGACTTTGATGGGGTGTTTAAAGATCTTGACGTCAAACAGAAGAATGAGATGGTTGACGGACTTCGGGTGCTAACAGCTTTTGGTGCAGCCAGGATCATAAAGGAAGAAGATAAAGATCCTGATGGCTTTAAATTCAGAGTTGCCGGAGAAAAAGACTATAAGGATGTTGCGGCATTTCTGGGAGGTAAGGGCACGAAGACTTATGGCTTTGTAGTATCCGGCGATCCCGCCACTGAGGACAACTTAAGAGCTAACCAGTTTAACAATATGGAGTACCTGTTCCTGTGCAGAAAAAACGGGAAAATTGTGGGTCTTACAGTGGCGATCATGCCCAAAGAGACTGCTGCAACAAGGGCATTCCAGATCAGTGGCGTGGTTGTTGCAGACAAGCTGACAGATGAAGAAAAAGATACAGTCGTTAAAGGGCTTTGGGACTACGTAAAAAAGGCCTTTGAGGGCGAATTTAAGATATGCCGCCACATCAGCTATGCAGAGGATGACAAGTTCCTTTCATATCTGAAGGACTTTGGATTTATCAAGACCGCGACCCTTGAAAAAGAGACTTCAGCAGGTGCTACATCATTCGTATACGACTTAAAATTATAAACTCACAGGAGGATGTATGTTAAAAGCAGACAAAAAAGGGGTAGATGCCCTGAGAAGTGTTTTGACGGAAACTAACTATCTCTTCGTTACCAAAACAGTTCGTGGAGTTCAAAGCTTCAATGATCCATGGTATGACTTTAAATCTCTTGAGAGAGCCATAAGGAGGCTTAACAACCCATATGAGAACACGCTCCTTTTGCTCTACATGGGCATTGAGCCGGACAGAGCCGATATTGAAAAGGAGATAGGAAAAGAGAGACTGGATGCAGTTCTGGAAACAGGACTGTGGGAAGAAAAGGACGGCAAGATCTGTTATCAGAACTTCATCGTTATGACTTATCAGGGACTGTATCTGGTTGTGGAGCAGAATCCATGGTTTGATAACTGCCTGAACAAGAACACAGATATCTATATCGGAAGTGACAGCTATCGCCTGGCGGAGAACATTTCCTTCAGGAAAGGAGCCAGCGTTCTCGACCTATGCAGCGGATCAGGTATTCAGGGACTTATGGCTGCCAAGTCAGCAGACAAGGTTGTTTCTGTAGAGCTCAACCCCAAGACTGTACCGGTTACCAGGTTCAATATAGCGTTAAATGACGCTGAAGATAAGATGGAAGTCAGAGAGGGAAGCCTGTTTGATGTCCTGTCTGCGGATGAGAAGTTCGACTGTATCTACGCAAATCCTCCGTTTATTCCCATGCTGGATGATGTGGTATACCCCATCTGCGGAGGCGGCGGAGAGGATGGACTGATGGTCCTTAAGGATATCATGAAGGGGATACCTGAGCACCTTAATAAGGGAGGCGAAGTTGTTATCTTCTGCGAGTGTCTGGGAGATGAGAATGGTGTCTTTTTTGACAGGGATGTTGAAGCGCTCTGCAGGGAAAAGAACTGGACCTGCACTGTAGCTCACCTCAATCGCCTTGAGAAGGGAATGCAGATAGATAAGCTCTCTACATTGACTGCGCTGTTCACTGAAGGTTTTGATGAGAAGGATTTTAAAAAGCGCATGATGGAAGTCTATGACAGACTGGGGGCCAAGTATCTGTACAATATGCTCTATCGTATAGAGGATACCGGAAGAGCGGAGTTTATACAGATAAACATGTACAATCCCTGGCACTATGAGGACACAGCCGAGGTTGTGGGCAGTGTTACCACCAAAAAACATGGTAATTATACTTTCCTTTGTCATGACAACAAGGAACTGCGCGTGGTGACGGAAGATATTGTAGAACTGATAAAGCTCCTGGCAGAGGGCTATAACATAGAAAGGTCTGCCAAGTGGTTATATGTAAGTTTTAAGGGAACGATCATTGGCTCAAAAGTCAATTACTACGAATACCTTAATTCTATACTGATGAACTGCTTTGTACTTGAAAATGAAGGAATCTTGAAAAGGAGGTAAAGAAAAATGACAAACGAAAAAAAAGAAGAACTCAAGAAACGTATCCTGGAAATCCAGAAAGAGCTTGCAGATCTGTCTGACGATGACCTGAATCAGGTTGTTGGTGGTGTACAGGGAAGCGCTCAGGAGGGAGATCCTGGAATATTTGTAACACAGCCTATTGTTGTTCAGACCGTACAGCCCGCTGTAGCACCGTTTGCAACACCGGTAGTTGCGCCGACTGTAATGCCTAATGTTAATACCAATACTGTGACAGGTAATGATCTTGTTACTATAAATGCTACTATCATTACTTCAGAACAGTAACCGGTTAATTGTTTGGTAAAAAAGACGAAGCCAATTTGACAGAAAGGAAGAATATTATGAAATCACCAGAAGAATTGGAAGCTCTCCAAAAAAAGATCGTAGAACTGCAGAAGGAACTTGCAGCCCTCAGTCCTGAAGAACTTGAGGAGGTTGCTGGAAGTGCTAAGAAGGAAATGGCAGAGGTAATGGATCTTAGTCCTGAAGAACTAGAGGCTATCGCTGCCGGTGGTTCATTTGATCAGCCTGTAGCCGGAATTTTCTTCATTCCTACAGTAGTTGCTGTAAATGCCAATGCTGTTGCTAATATCAATGCAGCCGTTAACGCAAACGCAGCTATGAACGCCAACGCTGTTACCACAGCCAATGCCAATGCTGTAGCAAACGTAAATGCTGCATTCAATGCAAACGCAGCTATGAACACTAATACAGTATAATATGAGCGATAAAGCAGATGTAGTATTGGTACAGATGCCTGACGGATTCCTTACCCCAAGCCTTGCTTTGGCGCTTCTAAAGCAAGGCATAAGGGATGAGGGAATCAGCTGTAATGTTGAATATGCCAGTCACCTGTTTGTAAGACAACTAGGATACGATTTTTACCGATATGCAGGCAATGCATTACTTCTTATAGCGAGCGGAGGGTGGGAAACTGTTTTCGCGCCCTACGCTGGCTTTAAAACCTCTGCCTCCATGGACGATATGATGGAGCTGATGAAGGTGGAGGTTACAACTTCAAGGAACAATCTTACCCAGACCGTCCTTGAGGAGAATCTGACAAAGAGGCTTGTGCACAGCATAAATTCTGTGTGCGCAAGACTGCAAAAGGAGATCCCTCAGTTTCTTGAAGAAGAGGCGGAGAGGATACTGGCAATGGAGCCTAAGATTGTTGGCTTTTCTGTGATGACACAGCAAAAGAATGCAACATTTTCCATGTGCCATCTTCTTAAGCAGAAAAAGCCGGATATTATAACTCTTATGGGAGGAGGAATATGTGTCGGTGAGACTGCAAAGCAGTTTTTAAAGCACGTTCCTGATCTAGACTATGTCTTTACCGGGGAGGGGGACAGGGCCCTTGGCAGAGCCTGCAAAGCCCTTCTGAGTGGGGAGTCTTTAGAGGATCATCCCTATCTTTTAAGTCGCTCAAAAGAACCATCCTATTACATCGTAAATAACCTGGACGACAACCCTACTCCGGATTTTAGCGATTACAGACGCATTCTGGAGGGGGATGAATTTCAGGATAAGATAGACAAAAAAGTTACTCTGGAAGCATCAAGGGGATGCTGGTGGGCAGCCACCCAGAGATGCCGCTTCTGCGGCCTTCATTACTGCATGGAATCCACCTGCTATCGTGAGAAATCCCCTGAAAAATTCTGGAAGGAAGTGGAAATCGCCCATAGGGAGCTTGGGTTTACGGACTTTCAGCTGGCGGACTGCATCATAAGCAGAAAGCTTGTAAACACTCTTCCGGATACCTGTCCTAAAGAGCGGGAGAATCTGGTTTTCTTTGCTGAGTGCAGATCAGATCTTTCAGAAAACGACATAAAAAGACTTGCTGCCAACCGTTTCCTTCAGCTTCAGCCGGGCATTGAGTCCCTGCAGGACGATGTGTTAAAGCTCATGAACAAGGGAAGAAAGACTGTTCAACAGCTTTTGTTCCTTAGAAGATGCCTTCAGTACGGCATAAGCCCCGTGTGGAATATCATTTATGCTGTTCCCGGGGAACAGGACAGCTGGTACGAGGAAATGCTGATCCTTATGAAAAAGATCCATTACCTTCGGCCTCCTGCATCAGTAAGGCCTATGCTCCTGGCAAGAGGAAGCACCTTCCAAACCAAGGCTGCCGAGTACGGTGTTGTCTATGATCTTCGAATTATAGAAAAAGCCTGCTGTCCCGATGATCGTGATTATCAGATGGCTACTGCTGATTACTTCGTTCATACAGCAAAAAGACTGTCTGAAGAACTGGAAGAAAAACTCCTCAGGCAGCATAAAAGCTGGCATGAGGACTTTTTCAAAAACAAGGTAAGCCTTAGGTGCACCTTTAATGAGGACAGTGTCACCATCTTAGATATGCGTGATCCTTCAGGACAAAAGAGCTATGAACTTACGGGACTTAAGATGAAGATCCTTAAAAAAGCTCTGGATATCTGCACCATGGATCGCATGGCAAAAGAACTGGAGATAGATATAAACGCAGTTGAAGAGGCAGCAACAGAGCTGGAGGAACTGGGAATTCTATACAGGAAAGGAGATGATCTTCTATGCCTGGCGTGCCCGACATAAAGAAAAACCTTGAGCTTCTTTCCATTGACATCACTTCCAGATGTAATCTCTGCTGCGCGCACTGCTACAACGAGAGTGGAGGTGGCGGAGAAAAAGACATCTCTCCGGAAGAGATATTTAAGACCTTCGATGCCATTAAGGAGTATACTCCTGAAAATATCTGCCTATGCGGCGGCGAACCGCTGCTGGTGCCTGAAGTTATGGAAATGCTTGCTGCAGCCGGCAGGGTAAGTCCCGGAGTTGGAATGGTATCCAACGGGCTGCTGATAAATCCTGAGGTGGCAGGGCAGTTAAAAGAAAACGGCCTTAAGACCATACAGATATCACTGGACGGAGCAAGGGAGTACCAGCACGACTGCCTAAGGGGGCTTTCAGGCAGCTTTAAAGCCGCCTGCAGTGCTGTAAAAGAGCTAAAAAAAGCCGGTGTAAAAACGGTTGTTGTGGACATGATACCAAACAGGCTCAATTACCTTTGTCTGGAGGAATACTTTGAGCTCTGCCTTGGACTTGAGGTGGACATGATACGCTTCATGCCCTTCATGCCTGTGGGAAGAGGCAAAAAATTTGGCGCAGATCTGATGCTTGATGATGAAGAGATGCTCACCTTTCAGAGAATGCTCACAAGAGTCAGAAAGCAATACAAGCCATATATACTTGCTGAGTGGGATGACCCGGTGATGTCGGCAAGGTTTATCTGCAGACAGATTGCAGAAACGGGAGTGCCAAAGATCATCAGTGTTTTTTCAAACGGAGATGTGGCAACTGATGTCTATGCCCCTGTATATTTAGGAAACATCAGGAAAAATACCATTAAGGATATTCTTGATAATGCTCTCCCAAAGGCAATCGAAGCGGGATACTTTGAAGGAGTCCTTAATGAGCTTCACGGAATATATGATCTTGAAACCGTAAGACATAAGTATAAAACATAAAGGACAAGGAAGGTGGATTTATGGAGTTCTATATTCACAGCGACAGATATTATGTGAGAAATGAGGAAAACGGTGCCTACAAGCTGATGGTAACTGAAAACAACCAGGTTATAGACATCGAGAGTATCTATGGCATTATCCTGAATAAGACTGACTGCTGGGTTAACCTTGATCATATGAGCAGGGTAATTGCCATGACCAGCTTTAGAAAAGACGTAGTCAGCGGACTGTGGAATCGCATTTTTGAGCTTCATGCAGCCGGAGTGGCTGACCTTAAAAATGTCCCCAGCTTTGGAAAAGATGGCTGCCGCTGGGGAAATGTGTTTGACTACTATGCCCTTTCTGATTTTCTTAAGGCCAATATGAACAAAGGCCAGAGCTGCACAGTAGTAACTAATCCGGCATATTATTCATACTACTCTGTTCGTTTCAGAATAGATCAGAAGATTGATACCATAGCCCTGTATGAAAAGGAAGGAAAGATTAAGGCAGCAGCTGTATTTGGACCATCAGACAGAACCTTTGGGGGTCCGGTTTTAGAGCTTAAGTCCCTGATCTTCGACGAGAACTACAATGAAGATGAGTGCAAAGAAATAATAAGGCAGCTTACAGACTTTGCATCCACACAGCTTAAAGGAAAGCTCTTTAAGCTGCGCTATGAATACATCAGTCCGAGACAGGAGTTTGTTGTTAATGCTCTTAAGGGCATGGGCTTTGAGGAAAGCGCATGCTTTAAGGATGAAGTTGATGAGGGAAAAGACCTTGTCCTTATTGACAGGATGATCTGAACCTATAAAAAAGGAGATCAAAGTGGAAGAACAGAAAAAAAGCATTTTCAGGCAAAAGTCATTGGAGCGGATAACATCTCCGGAACAGTTTTCCAATTACCTCAAAGTGGTAACACCTGAGGTATGGATGGTTTTTGCTGCCATCATCCTGATCATGATCGGGCTTTTTATCTGGAGCTTTACCGGAAATCTGGAAAACCTGGAAGGTGCTCTGGCATACATCCAGGATGGAGATGCCGTTGTTTCGTTAAATACTGATAATGTACAAATCGATTCGAGTATGAAAATCCGCATCCACGATGACGTTTATGAGATTTCCCGGGTGGGTGAAAATGAGTACGGCAGATGTGTGGCTTATGCCCGGATTGACAAGCCGGACGGCATCTATGAGGCGGAGATAGTCACAAGGAGTATACATCCGATTTCATTCCTTTTTGAGTAGCGAGGAGCTTTGTGAGTAAGAGTCAAACTAAGGTAAAAAGCCCTAAAACAAAAGGGGTCGCCAGGGTCCCCGTGATAATGCAGCTGGAAGCATTGGAGTGCGGAGCAGCTTCCCTTGCTATGATCATGGCATACTATGGCAAATGGATTCCTCTTGAAAAAGTCCGGGTAGACTGTGGAGTTTCCAGGGACGGTGCAAATGCACGTGCATTGGTAAATGCTGCAGGGAGCTACGGGTTTAAAACCCATGCCTATAAATGTGAACCTGAGAATCTCCAGAAGGAGGGGAAATTCCCCTGTATCATTCATTGGAATTTCAATCATTTTGTTGTCCTTGATGGCTTTCAGGGCAAATATGTATGGCTCAATGACCCTGCCAGAGGCGTTATAAGAATCAGCATGGAAGATTTTGACAAATCCTTTACAGGAATTGTCATTGAGATAGAGCCTGCAGAAGGCTTTCAGCCTGAAGGAAAACCGAAAAGTACCCTGGCATTTGCCATTACCAGGCTTGGCGGCGCCTCCAGCGCAGTAATGCTTGTTATGTTCACTTCGGTCATTTCTGCCATGTTTGGTATCATAAATCCCACCATGTCCAGAGTGTTCATGGACAGAATTCTGACATTGGATTATCAGCAGTGGCTGATGCCATTTATTATTCTTATGGCATGGCTGGCATTTCTGCAGATAGTAGTTGAACTTGCCAGGGTTATTTACAGCCTCAAAATCAACGGAAAACTTGCAATTGTAGGAAGCTCTTCCTACATGTGGAAAATATTCTTTATGCCGGTAGAGTTCTTTTCACAGAGAATGGCCGGTGATATTCAGATGCGAAGGCAGGACAACGAAAGCATTGCCGAAGAACTGGTAAACACCTTCGCCCCCCTCCTTATCAATGTAATAATGATGGTTCTGTATCTGGTGCTGATGCTGAGGCGAAGCCTGGTGCTTACTGCTGTTGGATTGAGCGCGATGCTTTTGAATGCGTTCATAGCCAGAAAGATATCTGAAAAACGTGTCAACATAACCAGAGTTATGCAGCGCGATATGGCCAAGCTTGCATCCACGACTGCCTCCGGTATTGAAATGATCGAGACTATCAAGGCCAGCGGTGCAGAGAAGGGCTTTTTCAAAAAATGGTCTGACTATCAGGCATCCATCAGTGAACAGGTGGTACAATCCGTTAGCACGGATAACTATCTGGGAATGGTGCCGGCATTTCTTTCTACAATGGCCAACTATACTGTCATGATACTGGGAGTATGGCTTGTCATGGAGGGAGAGTTTACTCTTGGTGCCATGCAGATGTTCCAGGGATTTCTGGGCTCATTTATGACACCTGCCATGACAATGATTAAGGCCGGTCAAAGCCTTCAGGAAATGCGCACTAAAATGGAGCGTATTGAGGATGTCATGGAGTATCCTGATGACGAATACGTGAAGAATTCAGCGGAAGATCTGACGGGGCTGAAAAAACTCACCGGTGAAGTTGAACTGAAAAACATCACCTTTGGATATTCAAAGCTTGGAAAGCCGGTAATAACTGATTTTTCGATGAAGATCAAACCCGGCAGCTGTGTTGCACTGGTGGGGATGTCCGGAAGCGGAAAGTCCACTATCTCAAAGCTTATCTCGGGATTGTATAATCCGTGGCAGGGAGAGATTCTTTTTGATGGGAAAAAGAGAAGTGAATACCCCAGAGAAGTTATGACAGGGTCCATTGGTGTTGTGGATCAGGATATCATTATGTTTGAGGGAAGCATCTCTGATAATATCAGGATGTGGGACGATTCCATAGCAGATTTTGAGATTATCATGGCCGCCAGGGACGCCGGAATCCATGACGAGATCATGGTAAGAGACCGCGGATACAACAACAGGATCGTTTCAGGCGGACGTGATCTGTCAGGAGGACAGTGCCAGAGACTGGAGATCGCCAGAGTGCTGGCTCAGACTCCTTCTATAATAATTCTTGATGAGGCCACATCTGCCCTTGATGCCAAGACTGAAAATGAGGTCATGAAGGCAATAAGGGAGAGGGGTATCACCTGCATAGTGGTGGCGCACAGGCTGTCAACTATCAGGGATTGTGATGAGATAATCGTTCTGGATAAAGGTGTCGCAGTAGAACGTGGTACCCATGATGAACTGGTTAAGCTGGGGGGAAAATACCTGCAGCTTGTTACTAATGAGTGAGAGGAGGATGCTGGCATGAGTTGGTTTGAAGATCAGATGCAGCAGAGAAAAGACCTTGATCAGCAGGTCTTTGAGGACTCCTTCTATCATACAGCCGGAGCAGTTCTTGGCCGTGGAAATGCGAGAATAATCGAAAATTCACGTATAGTTTCCAATAACACCATTGATGATATTCTGAAGTACTACAATCTGAAATCAGAGGAAATTCCAGCCAGCATCGAGGAACATGAAAAGAGACTGGAATATTGTCTGCGTCCCCATGGTATTTTTACCAGAAAGATCGTCCTTTCAGAAAAATGGTATAAGGATGCCATAGGCCCAATAATGGCATACACCGTTAAGGACAACGAACCGGTGGCCTTTCTTCCGGGAGAGATGGGAGGCTACTATTACAGGGATCACAGAAGCGGTAACAGAGTTAAGGTCACCCGTGTAAATGCCGGGCAGTTCAGCAAGAATGCCTACAGTTTTTATAAGCCCCTTCCTCAGAAAAAGCTTACTATTGAGGATCTGATAGTTTATATGAAGGATCTTATCAGCTTTGGAGATGGATGTATGGTATTTCTTGCATCTCTGGCTGTTACGCTGGTGGGGATGCTTCTTCCAAAATATGCAAAAGCACTGACAGGACCAATCCTCAACAGCGGGAGTCAGAAGCTTTTGCTGGGAATAGCTATATGTATGGTGTGTACGGCAATTTCATCGCAGCTGTTATCCTCGGTATATGCAATGCTGCGGGCGAGGCTGTCACTTAAGTCCTCTCTTGGAGTTCAGGCTGCCATGATCATGAGAATGATGAGCCTTCCGGCCTCCTTCTTCAAAAGATACAGCACCGGTGAACTGCTAAACAGACTTTATGCTGTGGATTCCCTGTGCAAGATGCTGGTGGATGCATTTCTTGGCAGTGGACTTATGTCGCTGGTGTCTCTTCTTTACATAAGGCAGATCTTCAGCTTTACTCCTGAACTTGTGATTCCTTCACTGGTCATCATACTGGTAATGGTGGGTTTTACCACTGTATCATCGCTGGTGCAGATACGTGTCAGCAAAAAGATCATGGAGCTGAAAAATGTCGAATCCGGTGTGAGCTACTCCATGATAAGAAGTATTCCCAAGATCAAACTGGCAGGAGCTGAGAAGAGGTTTTTTGCCAGATGGCTCAGGAAATATGCGGATTCTGTACGCTATACATATGCACCACCTATGCTGCTCAGGCTTAACAGTGTCATAACTCTGGGTATAGGCCTTGCTGCCAATATCGTTCTGTATTTTATTGCAGCTGACTGCGGCGTCAGTCAGTCTGACTTTTATGCATATACCGTTGCTTATGGTATGGTAATGGGAGCCTTTAAGTCACTGGCAGGGGTGGCTCTTTCCTTTGGACAGATAAAGCCGGTAATGGAAATGGCATCACCATTTCTGGATGAAGTGCCTGAGACATCGGAAAAGAGGGAAGAAGTACTAAAGCTTTCCGGCAGTATCGAGCTGGGAAATGTAAGCTTTAGATATGATGAGAAATCTCCATATATACTCAAAAATCTGTCCCTTAAGATAAAGGAAGGGGAGTATGTAGCCATAGTTGGAAAGACCGGATGTGGAAAGTCAACGCTGGTGCGCCTTCTTTTGGGATTTGAGACACCTGTAAAAGGAGCCATATATTTTGGAAACAAGAATATTGAAAACATTGATCTGAGCTCTCTTCGAAGACACATCGGTGTCGTAATGCAGAATGGAGGCCTGTTCCAGGGAGATATTTATTCGAATATTGTCATTTCAGCGCCGGAGCTTAGTCTTGATGCTGCCTGGGAGGCAGCAGAGATAGCAGGTATAGCGGATGACATCAGAGCTATGCCCATGGGAATGAGCACGCTTATTGCTGAGGGACAGGGAGGAATCTCCGGCGGCCAGAAGCAGAGGCTTATGATCGCCAGAGCAGTGGCGCCAAAGCCCAAGATCCTTATCTTTGATGAGGCCACCAGTGCCCTTGACAATGTGACTCAGAAAAAGGTCAGTGAAGCCCTTGATAAAATGGGCTGCACACGAATAGTCATTGCCCACAGACTTTCAACTATAAAGAATTGTGACAGGATACTTGTGATAGATAATGGCAGTATTATAGAGAGTGGCAATTATGACCAGCTGATGGAAAAGAAGGGCTTCTTTGCTGAGCTGGTAGAACGCCAGAAGCTTGATGCGTAAAAAGAAGGGAAACATTGATGATATCAGTGTTTCCCTAAATATTGCTCTTAAACCACAAAGGAACATTGTCGTCTATTTTTGCCAGCTGTCCGTTTTTGTAGATGGCAAAACGCCGAAGCTCCCGGGAATTGTCGTAGATGGCAGCAAGATCTACCCGGGGCAGAACCTCACGCAGCCCTATAAAGGACCAGTAGTAACGGCTCTCAATCTCGGAATCCGGAAGACGAAAACCTCTGATGGAGTCTCTTTTAGCGATTCTCTCTTTGGCGATATCGGCGCTTTCAAGACCTATGTAATGCATAACTATGCGAAACCCTTTTTCTCTTGCCGCGCTGATACTGTCCAATATGCCGGCACTGCACAGGATGTTTTCCTGAACGAAGCTTACTCCTTCATTTATATAGGAATAGAGTCGCTTTGCAGTTTCAGTATCTGCCTGGCGATACTCAGAGGGAATTTGGGGATTTAGCCCCTTATCTCTTAGCACAGCATCAGAACTTACAAGATTGGCACTTTTCAGTCTCGGATATGTTTCATAAAAAGTACTCTTTCCGGCACCGTTGACGCCTGCGAGTATGGTGTAAACCTTCATGTGCTCCTCCCGCAGCCGGATCAGTCTTTTAGATAAATAGCATAGTACATGGCGCCTACGCACACAGCGCCACCTATGATGTTTCCTATGGTGACAGGGATCAGGTTGGTCACCAAAAATCTGTACAGGTTCAGCGGATGAGCCGGGATCCCATAGAGTGTGTGTGCGATCATTCCTGCAGGGATGAAATACATGTTGGCAACGCAGTGCTCGAAGCCTCCAATAATAAAGAGCATAACCGGAAGCCATAGTGCCAGGACCTTGCCGGCTAGTTCGTCGGCTGCAAAGGAACACCATACCGCCATGCACACCAGTATGTTGCAAAGGATACCCTTAAGGAGACCGTCTGCAAAAGAGATATTGGACTTGGCCACGGCTGTATTGATAACTGCCTGGGCCAGAGCCTTGTCGGCGAAATCGTAGGTATGAGAGAAGTTAGCCAAAAGAGCTATAAGAAATCCTCCCACCATATTGCCCAGATATACGATCACCCAGTTCCTGAGCATGCCACTTATTGTGGCTTTTTTTGAGAGCACTGGAATAATTATGAGGCAGTTGCCGGTAAAGAGCTCTGCACCGCCTACCAGGACCATGAAAAGACCTATCGGAAACACCACGCTGCTTACAAGCCTTGCTGTTGACGGATCCGGTGCACATACAGATGCTATCTGGCTTCCAAGACCTCCCAGGGCTATGAATGCTCCCGCCAGAATACCCAGTAAAAAGGTCTTCCTGAAGGAGAGCCTGGTCTTGGCGGTTCCGATGGTTTCGTAGGTGGATGCTATGGCTGCAGGTGATTTCATTGGTGCTCCTTTCGCATATATATATATATACTGTTTTTTATTGACTGGTATTGATACACCATATAGTATATTATATAACAGAAAAACACAATATATGGATTGCACAACATTTTATTTTTCTGAGTTTATAAAATTTTAATAAGCTCAGATAACGTTTACGTTTGTACTATTGCTGGATTTAACGTAATATAAAGGTACGTTTTAGAGTAATATGCGAGGGGAGATTATGAAGAAACTTGTCGAAATCAAGGATGTAAGTAAAGTTTATAATCCTGGGGAGAACGAGGTCAGGGCGCTTGACCACGTAAGTCTAACTATAGGCGAGAGAGAATTCGTCGCCATAATCGGCCAATCCGGCTCGGGTAAATCCACACTAATGAATATGCTGGGGTGCCTGGACACACCAACCTCCGGCAAATATTTCCTACACGGACAGGATGTTTCCCACATGACAGATGATGAACAGTCTGATGTCAGGAACAGGGAGATCGGTTTTATATTCCAGGGCTTTAACCTGATACCGTCACTTACCGCTTTTGAGAATGTGGAACTTCCTCTTATATATCGAGGTGTTGGTAAAAGAGAGAGAACAAAGCTCGCCAATGCAGCTCTGGACAGGGTAGGACTTGGCCAGCGTAAGACCCACAAGCCCACGGAGATGTCCGGAGGTCAGCAACAGAGAGTTGCCATAGCCAGGGCCATAGCCCAGGCACCGCCCATTCTTCTGGCAGACGAGCCCACAGGTAACCTGGACAGCGCATCAACGAAAGAAATAATGAAGATAATAAAGAGGCTCTACTCAGAGGGCAGAACCGTTATCATAATTACCCACGACCCGAGCATTGCCAATCAGGCTAAGAGGGTTATTACAATTTCTGATGGGCACATCAAGAGCGACATGATGAACCCGAACTACGTTGAGGATTAAAGGGAGGAAAAAGAGTAAAAATGGCTGACAATAAGGATTTGAACAAAGAGAATGAGGCGCTCGTAAAAGAGACTGTATCGCCTGAAAATACTGCTGAGACAGCGGTAAAAGAAAAAGAGGCTGCAGCAGAGGTTGCATCGCCCAAATTTGAGACTGAGATCAAAGAGACAGCAGTTTCCGATACTCAGGTTTATGAGGATGAAGAGGAAGAAACTGAGATAGTAAAGCCAAAGAAGAGGTTTAAAAAGAGATTCGTGATTATACCTCTTTTGCTTGTCGCCGGCGGAGCTGTAGCTGCAAAGATGTTCCTGTTCCCAACCAAGACTCTTCCTACGGTTGTAACACAGCCTGTTGAGCTTGGGAACATTGAGAATATTATTTCTATTTCGGGAAATGTTGCCAGTGCTGAGACACAGGTTATTTTCGCTGATATTGATGGAACTCTCAGCCAGGTTAATGTTAAGGTCGGTGATAAGGTAAGTGCCGGAGATGTGCTCTTTACTTATGATAATGAGAAGCTGGATTTGGCAGAGAAGCAGCTTGAGTTAAGCACTACTAAAGCTAAGGCTGATTATAATTCAATTTACAGTACTGCTGGCGCAGCAGATAGAAAATACGCAGAAGGTATGTCTCCACAGCAGATTAATGATAGAATGGACGCTATTACTGCTGAGTGTCGAGCATTAGATGATAAGATTACTGAGAAAAAAAATAGGATAAATCAGACAATTAAAGACTTAAACAATGTTTCTAAAGATATAAATCAAAATGGTGTATTTGATGGAACTTTAGGTGACAACAACTACTACGAAAGAAGAGAAAACGACAACAATAATTCTGAAATGTCTGAAAGTAACAGGCAGATGTATTTAGCAGTTCAACAAACTATTAACGATGTGACTTATGCGCGAGATACAGATCCCGAGATAAAAAGTTGGGAGGATCAGAAAAAACTTCTGGAGGAAGAAAAGGCTCACCTTACTAATGCAAAAAGTGCATATATTAATCCTTCATCAGCCACAGCATCCAAGGCAGGAATGGAGTCTACACTTCTCTCCAACGAAGACAAAATCTCCCGCCTTGAAGCCGCAAAAGAAGGTGTAAAAGCAGATTTTGACGCAGTTATCACAGCTGTGGATGTAGCAGAAGGCCAGTCGGTTCAGGCCGGTGCCAAGACCATCACTCTTGCAAACATCGAAGACGTACAGGTCAACGTACAGGTATCAAAGAGCGACCTTGGCAAGATCAGTCTTGGCCAGAAGGTTGATATCACTGTAAACAACAACAGCTACGAAGGCGAGATTACCAAGATTTCAGGAACAGCCACAAAGAACTCCAACGGAGTGCCTGTAGTAGACACAGTAATAAAAATCAAAAACCCTGACCAGAATATAATCCTTGGCGTTGAGGCAAACAACAAGATCCATGCCCAGAAGGCTGAAAATACAGTTGTACTTCCTTATGAGTGCATTCTTACAGATGCCCAGGGCGACTATGTATATGTTGTAGAGAACGGAATTGTGACAAGAAAAAATGTCAAGATAGGTATCTCTACAAGCACTCAGGCCCAAATACTTGAAGGACTTAGTGCCGGTGATCAGGTTATTTCTACAGATCTTGACACTCTGACAGAGGGTGCTGAAGTTCAGCTTACGTCAGGCCTTTGATCCCGGTTCATGTTTGATTTAGCTGTTGCTAAAGTCATTAGTGAGATAGGGGAGGCTTAATGGGACAAATTGCTGAATATTTACAAAGTGCAATTAAACAGATAACGGATAATGTGTATCGCACCTTCATGACCATGCTGGGTATTATCATTGGTATTGCCGCTGTTATTGCGGTAATTGCCCTTGGTAACGGAATGACTGATTATATCAAGACGCAGTTTGACACCTTGTATGGAGAATCCGGATATATAAGTATTGATGTCAAAAAGACTAATGAGAGGATGACCGCTGAAGATCTTAAGGAAGTGAAGATGACGTTACCGGATATTAAGGGCATCACACCGACATTTTATCCTTCGTACGACGGTAAGATAAAAACAGAAAAAGGAATATTTCTTGCTTCTGTTGCTGCAAGAAATGAGGGTGGCTACTATGCTGGTGATACTGAGATGGCAGAAGGTAAGTACTTTACAGAGCAGCAGGTCGATACTTCGCAGAGACTCATGGTAATGAAAGATACTGATGCCTTAAAGATTTTTGGAACTACTGAATGTGTCGGAAGAGTTGTGGAGCTTTCTTTGGGGGCAAAAAGTGCAGAGTATACGATATGTGGTCTTCGAAAGAATAATTCCAAGCTTCTTGATATGTTGGATGCAGCAGAAGATATGGAGTTCTATGCTTCTGTAGAAATTCCTTATACTTCCTATGGCGCTGATTATGATTTAGATACCTCCAAGATGGACGCTGTTGATCTGTATGCTTCTCCTGATATTTTGAAGGAGCGAACCAAGCAGGCAGGGGATATCATAGGACAGAATCATGGCATAAGAGGTACAGAAGCCATATCAGCCAGATACTTTGAAGGTGCCGGAGATATATTTGCATCCACACTAAAAATTGCCCAAAACTTTCTTATGCTTGTTGCTGCAATTTCTCTTCTTGTAGGTGGCATAGGCGTAATGAATATTATGCTTGTCTCAGTAACGGAAAGGACCAGGGAGATAGGAATAAGAAAGTCTATCGGTGCAAGAACTGAGGCAATCATGATACAGTTTCTTGCTGAGTCTGCTATGCTTACGCTGATGGGAGGAATTTTAGGGATACTTGTAGGGATTGGAATTGCCTTTGCGATATGCAAAGCACTGACCTTCAGACTTATAATTGAACCTTCATCAATTCTATTTGCCACTGTGTTTTCTGTAGGTATAGGTATTTTCTTCGGAATCTATCCTGCCAGAAAAGCTGCGAAAATGAAGCCTATTGACGCGCTCAGAACATAAGAGGGGGATCTTTTGGGAGCTATTTTTGAATATTTAAAAAGTGCAATAGCAAGTATTAGGGGTAACAGGGTAAGGTCTTTTCTTACCATGCTGGGCATTATCATAGGGATTATGTCGGTGCTTGTTATCCTTGTGGTGGGAGACGGAGTTGAGGCCCAGATGAAACAGGATCTTGGCAGAGCCGTAACTTCAGTCAATTTAAAACTACTGCCCTCCAAAACGGATAAATTTATAACAAAAGAGGCCTATCGACTGTTGGGAGAAGCCTTTGAAGATCAATCTTATGGGCTTGATACCAGCTGGCAACAGTATGGTATGGTCGAAACCTATAGAGGCAAAGAGGTATACGTTTCATTAAACGGAAGAGGCGAAGCGGGGAGAAAACTCTCGGACATTCAAATGATTGCCGGCAGATATTTTACTTTAGAAGATGTTTACAACGGAGAGTTCATGTGCGTAATGCCGCAGTGTGCGGCGAAAGCACTGCTGGGCTATGAAGATGTTGTAGGGCAGACTATAAACTTTACTATTGGAGATAAGAGCTATGACGTGAACATAGTTGGTATAAGGAAGGATACTGATAGTGATCTGGAAATGATCAAGTGGGAGAGTTATTCAGCAGACATACCTTATACAGCGCTTATGACTATGGCCGGTGCTGATCCGGATGCCAAGCTCACCTCAGTAAAAGTGGTTGTTGACAAGGAAGTAAAGGATGAATTGAGTATAAAGGCACCTGCTGCTCTTGAGAATATATTAGACATCAGAGGTCAGAAGGCTGTAAAGCTTGAGTCCAATGATGGAATGGGTGCCATGGGCGGAATCCTGAGTATGATAAAGTCTGTTGTCATTCTGATTGCTGCCATATCTTTGGTGGTTGGCGGAATTGGCGTTATGAATATCATGACTGTTACTGTAACTGAGAGAACCAGGGAGATTGGCATCAGAAAATCCCTTGGTGCAAGAACTTCATCGATCATGGTTCAGTTTTTGTCAGAGGCTGCTATTCTTACAGGTATTGGAGGATTTGTCGGGCTTGCACTTGGGCTTGGATTAGCGTATGTTGCTACTAAGTTGGCAGATGTTCCTTACGCTGTTGATTTTTCTTCCGTTGCCATAGTGGTGGGTATCTCGATATTTATCGGATTGTTCTTTGGAATAGCTCCTGCCCACAAGGCGGCGAAGCTTAATCCTATTGACGCGCTACACCAGGATTAATAAATAGAGATTTAAAATGAGACAACTTACTGAATACATAAAGTGTGCAATTAAACAGATTATTCTAAACGGCTACAGGACCCTAATGACCATGGTCGGGATCATAGTGGGTATTGCGGCCGTTATTGCTGTTGTTGCGTTGGGAAATGGCATGAGTGCCTATGTAAAGAATTCCCTAAATGAGCTTGCAGGAAACTACGGTTTGCTTGGCCTTGACACCAAAAAGACATCTGAAGTATTTACAAGGGAAGACATCGCTCTTATGGAGGACAGTCTTCCGGATATTTACGGTGTTTCTCCTCACATTGAAGTATATGGCAAGGTTACAAGCAGAAGAGAGACTTACCACTGCTCTATTACAGGTGGCGCTCCCTGCTATGAGAAAGCCTTAAGTAACGGAATCATAAAGGGACAGTATTTTACAAGGCAGCAGCTGGATGATGCACAGAGAGTCTGCATCATCATGAGAGAAGATGCAAAAAAAATCTTTGGAACAGAGGATGCTGTGGGTCTTAGCCTTGACATAACCATGTGGGGCAAAACTGCAACCTACACTGTTATCGGAATCAGAGAGAATATGAACGAAATGTATACCTTCCTCATGCAGGGGCAGGAATACTATGCTACTATAGAAGCACCATATACAGCGGTTGGTGCGGATTTTGACCTGAATACCGATAACTTTACACAGCTCTATTTATTTGCTGATCAGGAAATCCTTGCAAAGAGGGTGACCGAGGCAAAAGAGATAATGGAGAATGTCCACGGATTAAGAGGAACCAAGGCTATTTCTTCAATGAGTATGGCGGATATTTCCGATCAGCTGGACACTATTCTTGGCTATGCTACCACTTTCCTGCTTCTGGTCTCTGTAATCTCTCTTATAGTGGGCGGAATTGGCGTTATGAATATTATGCTGGTATCTGTCACTGAGAGGACTAAAGAAATCGGAATAAGAAAGTCAATCGGAGCTAGTACCGGCGCAATAATGACGCAGTTTCTTGCTGAGGCAGCAATTCTTACGCTCCTGGGAGGAATACTTGGAATAATTTTGGGTATAATCGCTGCCCATATCATTTGTACACTTATTGGATTTGATGTTATTATCACTCCTACTTCAGTTGGTGGAGCAGCTCTTTTCTCCATCATGATAGGAATATTCTTCGGTCTGTATCCTGCCGGGAAAGCGGCAAAGATGAGACCGGTGGATGCACTAAGGCTATAAGGATCAGTGAAGGAAACATATGTTTTTTGAGTACTTAAAAAGTGCAATATTCAGTATAAGAAGCAATAAGGGAAGATCCTTTCTTACCATGCTGGGAATAATAATAGGTATCTCATCAGTACTTGTGGTGCTTGTCATCGGAGATGGAATGAAGGAGAGGGTTAACTCTGAGATGGATTCCATCGGGGCCACCACCGTTACTGTTACCTTGGATGATACCAAGACTGACAGGGTCTTCGCAATGAGCCAACTGAGTGAGATTGAAGACCAAATTGATGATATTTACGGTATTTCTCCGCAGCTTCAGATCGGTGGAGATTTAATTGGAGCAAGGCAGACATATGATGTCTTTGTTACCGGAGTTTCTCCTGCGACAGAGAGTGGAAGCGTAACTATGGTTCATGGAAGGTATGTGTCGCAGACCGACGTGGAAGATGGTAAAAATGTCATAATCCTTAGTCAGACAGCTGCCAAATTGCTCTTTGGATACGAGGAAGTAGTGGGGCAGACTGTTGGTCTTAACAGTTACAACAAGATTGCTGATCTGCAGGTTATCGGAATAAGAGAAGATAATACCATGGATACATCTTATGCAAGCTTTCTTGAAGAACCTACGCTTATGGCAGAGATTCCTTATTCTACCATGGCTGATCTGTTCGGCCTGGATACTGATCGTTTTGTCAATGGCTTTACCATTTATATGGATAAAGAGAACAAGGATAGTGTTCTTGGAAGGACCAGAGCTGTAGTTGAAAACATCCTTGGAATCCGTGGTGAGAATGCTGTTAAGGTATCATCGGGGTATGGATTTGATGAGACAACTGACCAGATCTTAAACATTATTACATCAGTAGTTGCATTAATAGCAGCAATATCTCTTTTTGTTGGTGGAATCGGTGTTATGAATATCATGACTGTTTCCGTTACGGAGAGAACAAGGGAGATCGGTATAAGAAAGGCTCTTGGAGCCAAAATAAGCTCGATCATGACTCAGTTCATAGCAGAGGCAACAATTCTTACACTTGTAGGAGGAATGATAGGCATCATTTTTGGACTTTCTATTGCGCTGATACTTTGCAAAATTGTAGATTTTGTATTTATCGTAAGACCAAGAGTGGTTGTAACTGTTGTGGGAATATCAACTGCAATAGGCCTTTTCTTCGGAATATACCCGGCTAAAAAAGCCGCCAATCTTGACCCAATAGAAGCGCTCCGAATGGAATGAGTTTATGGTATAATACAATATATTGTTTTTTTGGGGTGAATTTTAATTGAGAGAAATAATCGATCAGCTTTTGCAGGGGAAATATGTTTATGCCCAGAGGAGTCTGGATTTTTCCACGGCTCGCGTTGAGCTGAGCCTTGAGCCAGGGGAGGCTGTTGAAGGCTCATTTACCATATTTGGACCTGAGAATGCGGCTGTTTACGGACAAATATCATCAACTGAGCTAAGAATGGAGGTCCTGACTACTGAGTTTTCGGGATCTCCTTATGAAGTATCTTATAGATTTTCTGCCGTTGGGCTGTCCCAGGGGGATGTCCTTAAGGGCGATTTCAGGATCATATCTAATCAGGGAGAATACGTTCTCCCCTTCGTAGTGACCGTCAAGATGGAGAATATAGCCTCCAGCCTTGGCGATATCAAGAATCTCTTTCATTTTGCAAATCTGGCCAAGACGAGTTGGGATGAGGCGGTAGATCTCTTTTACCGTCGTGATTTTATTACCATTTTCAAGGGTAATGATGCCCAGTATGAGAGCCTCTACAGGGGCCTTAGCGCCAATCCGGACAATGTGCAGAATGTTGAGGAATTCCTCATTGCCATCAACAAGAAGCAGCCGGTTCAGTTTATTCTGGATCAGGAGGAGATGCAGATAGACTTCACCGGACTTGCCCATGAGCACGGCATCATCATCACCAGAAACGGCTGGGGATACACGCAGCTCAAGGCAGATGTGGAGGGCGACTTTATAGCTCTTGATAAGTATGAGCTGGGAGAGGATGATTTTACGGGATCTTCCTGCAGGCTGAAACTGCGGCTTCGCACGGACAAGCTCCATGAGGGCAATAACTTTGGCAGGATCACGTTCTATAACAACTTTGTGAAAGTTCTTTTCCCTGTGATCGTGTCAGTTGAACTGGAGCAGAGGCATCTCACTGCGGACTACCAGGAGATGAAGAAACTCACAGTGGAGTTGGTCAAGACCTACGAGAATTTCAGCTGCAAAAAGATAACTTCAAGGGCGTGGCTGTCTGAGACCGGAAAAATCATTGCCAAGATGAATGCCATCGACGACAAGGACCTGGAGGTAAGACTCTATACCGCCCACTATTACATAACCGCAGGCCGAACCAACGAAGGCAAGTGGATACTGGATCAGGCGGCAAAAGAGGCACTGGATGCCCCTGGAGATACCATCTACAGCTACTATCTGTATCTGACGACTCTCTGCAGCAGAGAGGATGCCTTTATAAATGACGTCTCTGAGAGACTTGAGGGAATATTCAGGCGTAACCCGGACAACTGGCGTATTGCCTGGCTCCTCCAATACATATCAGAGGAATACACCACCAGCACACCAAGGAAATGGATGATGCTGGAGGAGCAGTTTTCCTTTGGATGCAGGAGCCCGATCCTGTATCTTGAGGCGATGAATCTTTTAAATGACTCGCCTTCAATTCTTACACACCTTGATGAGTATGAGCTCTACGTGCTGGAGTACGGTGCCAAGAAGCAGATACTGAGTCTTAATCTGATCGATCAGGTGGTTTATCTCTCGATCAGAGCCAGGAACTTCGATAAGAGGCTCTTCAGGATCCTTAAGGCCTGCTATGAGATAAAAGAGAACGACGAGGTTTTGGAAGCCATCGTATCCCTGCTTATTAAGGGCGGTAAGACCGACAACTTCGCCTTTGAGTGGTACAGAAGGGGCGTTGACAGGGAGCTTAGGATCACAAGGCTCTATGAGTACTACATGATGTCCATCTACACTGACAAAGACGGGCTTTTGCCCTGCGAGATCAGCAAGATGGTGCTGATGTATTTCTCATATCAGAGCGACCTTGAATACGACAAGAATGCTATTCTTTACAGATACGTCCACGAGCACAGGGAGGACTATCCTGAGCTCTACGAGTCATATGTTCCCCAGATGGAGAAATACATGATGGCTCAGCTGGACAAGGGCAGAGTCACCAAGGACCTTGCCTACCTCTACAAGAACCTTCTCACCAGACAGATGGTTGATGCTGCCAACGCCTCCAAGGTGCTGTCAGCTCTTTATACTGCCCAGATTGTGGTCGAGGACAAGAGGGTAACAGGAGTCTGCGTTGTCTACGACAAGTGCGAGGGTCAAATGCGCTATCCCGTTGTAGACGGAGTGGCTTTTGTGCCGTTATATGGCAGTGATTATGCAGTTCTTTTAACAGACCATGATGATAACAGGTATGCGGCCAGCATCCCTTATACCAATACCAGGCTCATGCTTCCGGGCAAGCTCTCTTCCTATGCGATTCCATACATCCAGAAGGGCAAGGAGAACCTGGATCTGTTCCTGTGCGACCTGGGCAAAAACGCCTACACCATCGACATGGACAACGTGGGCAGATACCGTGACCTCGCCAGCTCCGAGCTTGTCAGAAAGAGCTGCAGAAATGAGATTCGCGGCAACCTGATTCGTTTTTACTATGACAATGATTTTTCAAGGCAGCTCTCTGAGTACCTTCTGGACATTGATCCCCAGGATCTTTCCAGCACCGAGCGGGGAGAGACACTGGAGCTTATGGTCATGGCAGGACTCTACGACAGGGCGCTTTCCTGGATGATGAGCTACGGAACCTACGGCATTGATCCCAGGATCGTGCTTCGCCTGTGCGTGAGACTCCTTGACAGGGGCAACCTTGATTTTGGGGCAAAAGAGCTGGAGATTGCCCACTACGCCTTTAGAAACGGCAAATATGATGAGCAGCTCCTCAACTACCTGATATCCGGCTTTAACGGCACGGTGAAGGAGATGAGGGATATATGGAAGGCAGCAGAATCCTTTGGTCTGGACAGCTATGCTCTGGCTGAGAGGATGCTGGTTCAGATGCTCTTTAGCGGCTCCTTTATCGGCGAGAAGATCGATGTTTACAGGAATTATGTCACCAGCGGTCCCAATACGGACATCGAGCTGGCGTTTATCGCGCAGAATTCTTATGACAGCTTTGCCCACGGCACGGTTACGGATCGCTATATCTTTGATCGTATCGAGCGACTGGCCCTTGAGAACATGCCGCTTCAGGAGGTATGCAAGCTCGCTTACCTTCGCTACTACGCAACCGAGAAGAAGTCAGACGAAGAGATCCACGAGGGTCTTGCCTGCATCTTCATGAGAGAGCTTTTGGAAAAAGACATTTTCTTCCCGTTCTATGCAGAGTACCAGGATCTGCTTCCCGACATGGTGCAGTTTATAGACAAGACCATGATCGAGTACAGGACTACTCCTGGGCGCCACTGCACTGTGCACTACAGGCTGGATGATGAGGCCGGCGGAGAGTATAGGACTCTGGAAATGAAGGAGATGTTTGACGGCATATTTGTGTCTGAGTTTGTATTGTTCTTTGGTGAGCAGATGCAGTATTACATCACCGAGGATGGCCAGGATGAGGGTGCGCTTACTGAGAGCGGAACCATTCAGAAGAGCGACATCATGGGCGGTCAGACAACGGGCAGATACAGCCTTATCAATGATATTATGATCGGCGAGACGCTGCAGGACTATGACACTGTGGATACGCTGATCGCTGAGTATTACAAAAAGAAGTTTATTTGTGAAAAACTGTTCTATGCGTCAACCTGGCAGCTGGAAGAGGAAGGATGATTTTTTATGCTGTTTAATAATTCTGACTCAAGACGCTTTGTACTGGGATATGATCTGGGGGAGAAGGTCTCCCAGATAAGCTATCTTGCATCTGATGCGGATATGCCGGAGACATTGTCGGTACTGGCGGGATCAGAACTTTATAATATACCCACCTTGCTTTGCAAGAGAAAGAATGTAAATCAGTGGTTCTTTGGCAAGGAGGCTGTCCGCCATGTTGAGGACGGGATCGGCTATGAGGTGAAGGGGCTTATCGCTGCAGCCAAGGACGGGAAACCTGTTATGGTGGGAGACAGTGAGTATGATCCGATAGCTCTTTTGACACTGTTCGTAAAAAGAAGCTTATCGCTGCTGTCCATGGAGGTGTCGCTTGATAATGTTGACGCCATCATGTTTACGGTAAGGAGTCTGGATCACAGGATGGTTCAGGTGCTCAATGCGGTTACGTCGGCGCTGGAGCTGAAGACTTCAAATATCTTTTACCAGAGCCATGAGGAGAGCTTCTACAACTACATGCTCTATCAGCCGGAGGAACTTACCCATCACACGGTTCTGGCCTGTGATTACGACCACGAGGAGCTGTCGGTTTATGAGATGGGGCTCAACTACAACACCAAGCCGGTTGTGGCCACCATTGATGTTAAGACGTTTGATGATCTGTGGCTTGGGGAAGAGGGATTTCCCAAGGATGCAGCTCTTTTCCATAAGACCTGTGAGAAGATGGACAACGAGTTTCTGGCCATTATGCAGAAGGTCTGCGGGGAGAAGGTTATATCCACGATTTTCCTTTTGGGAGACGGGTTCAAGCAGAAGTGGCCAAAGAGGTCGCTGGAGTTTTTGTGCAGGACCAGGAGGGTTTTCCAGGGGAACAATCTCTTTAGCAAGGGTGCGTCCATTGCGGCAAGGGAGAGAATCAAGCCCAGCGGAAATGGCTCGAGGTTTGTGTTCCTTGGTGAGGACAAGCTCAAGGCGAACCTGGGAATGCAGGTTCTTAAGTGCGGTACGGAAGTATACTATGCGCTGCTGGATGCCGGTGTTAACTGGTATGAGGCGGGGACGACGTTTGATATTATTATGGATCCCAGCGGGATTTTGAACATTGAGGTTACGCCGCTTACGGGCAGGAAGACCCCGAGGATTGTTCAGCTTTATCTGGACGGGCTTGAAAAGAGGCCTAAGTCTACTACGAGACTTCGTATTGTTCTTAGCATGGGTAGTGTCAATGAGGTCAATGTTAAGGTCACTGACATGGGATTTGGTGAGCTTTTCCCGGCTACAGGCAAGGTGTGGGAGCAGACCATAGAGGTATAAGTTTTTATGAGTAAACCAATTTTATGCATAGGGCGCTATGCAGAAAATCCATATCACATAGAGAAGATAGGCAGGAATGTCTACTGTATTGAGGAGCTGTGCTACTGTATCGTGCAGAATGCGTTTCTCCTGGATGAGGAGTCCTTTGATTCGGAGCTCTTTGACTGGATCGACAGGGAGTGCAGACTGGAGAAGCTCTCAGACGAGCTTCGTGGCATGGCTGCCAAGCACTGTTCCATGGCGGCCCTTGCGGGAACAATTCTGGACTACGCCGGGTACAACACCAGGAAAGAGGTGGATAAGGCGGAGGAGATACTTCGTTCCAATGCGGGAATGGATATCTACAAGAAGAAGCTGCAGAGAGCGGACTTCTTGATGCAGAACCAGAGATATACCATGGCTTTCAGGGAGTATGAGTTTTTGCTGCACAACACTCCTGATATTGATAAGAAGCTCAGGGGGCATATTGAGCACTGTGAGGGTGTTATGTATGCGAGGATGTTTTTGTTTGAGAAGGCAGCGGACATGTTCAAGAAGGCCTATGAGGATAACGGCGACAAAGAGTCATACATGCAGTATCTGGCTGCGGTTCGCATGAACCTTAGCAATAAGGAATATGTGTCTTTTATAGCGGATTCTGATGAGGCTTATGAGGCTTCAATGGAGCTTGAGAGCAGGATGAAGGAAGCTGAGGAGCTCTATGGTTCCAGCGGAGATAACATTATGCTCAGGACTTTGGCGCTTTATAAGGCTGAGAGCAAGATGCACGAGTATTACAGCACTGTTGGTGAGATCACGGATGGCATGAAGTTTGCTTACAGAGAACTGGTCAAAGATAAGGTGAAGTAATGGGATTACTTGATATCTTCAGAGACAACGACATACATGTGGACTGGGAGCAGCAGACCAAGCTTCAGGACTGGAATGATATTGTCTACACCAGAAAAGATGTGGATATGGATGATCCGGTCCAGAGGAGGGAGTACATCGGCAGCTGCCTGCAGCAGATGCAGGAGGCGGCAGCTGAGCTGGATGCGCTGGAGCTGGAGTACAATGATGTCACTTCTCATCTGCGGGATATGGAGGAGATTGATGCGCTGCCGCCGGAACATAGAGCGGAGATCAACGAGTGCGCCAGGAAGATCCTCGACTCCCAGGAGCAGCAGGAGAAGTTTGACAAGCGAAAGAGCCGCATGAGTGATGCGGAGTATGAGCATATGGAGAGGATCCACTCCGGCGCCAAGGGCGGAGCGAAGAAGCTGGCAGAGGCAGAGGTTTATCAAAAGAAGATCAGGAATGATCTTAAGCGCCTTGACAGCGAGCACGAGGCTTACCTCTATCAGGAAGAAGAGATACTTAATGCGGTGGAGAATGACCGCAAGCTGATAATTGCTATTTCAGTGGCAGTGGTCATTATCATGATATTACTGCTTGTACTTCAGATAGGGCTTGGGCTGAATGTTGTTTACGGATTTCTTGTGACCTTTTTGCTGGGCGCTGCTGCCGTAACTTATCTGTATTTTCATCAGGTCAACACAGCCGGGGAACTCAAGGGCGTGACCAAGTCTATTTCAAGGCTTATCATGCTGCAGAATCAGGTAAAGATCAGGTATGTCAACAATACCAATCTTATTGATTATCTGTGCCTTAAATATGGGGTTAATACTTCCAAGGAACTTACTGAGATGTACGGAAGATACCTTCAGGAGAAAAACGAGAGAGCCAAGGTTGAAGATGCCAGAAGGCTTCTTGACTCCAATCAGAAGGATCTGATATACATGCTAAGACACTACAGAGTCAAGGATCCCGATATCTGGGTACACCAGGTCGAGGCACTTCTTGATCACAACGAGGAAGTTGAGATCAGGCATGCCCTCAACGTCCAGCGCCAGTCCCTTCGTAAGCGCATGGAGTACAACCGCGACATCGTCGCCGGCAACGCCAAGAGGGAGATTGAGGATATGGCGAGGCAGTATCCGAAGTATACGCAGGAGATTTTGGATATGGTTTCGCGGTATGAGGATAATTGAGAGGATTGGATGGTGCTTGGAGAATAGCATTTTTCTTGATGACTGGGAAATATTGATTTAGGATTGTTTAGAGGAGTTGGGCTGCCAGTGATGGCAGCCCTTAAGTGTGTTATGAAAAGTGATTGTGGGGTTATCAGGTTTGTTCCTGATGTAATTAGGATATAGCATGAACCTTAAAGTTAACTTAAAAAGTTTTAGGATTTTGTGTCCTGTGGGGATTTGGATTTTGGACTTTGTAATTTTGGAGGTTCTTGAATTTTTAGACTGGCCATGACCGATTATTAATAGGGTTGAAAACCCTGACTTGCCTGCGCCCCGGCGTTTGGATTGTAGCACCGAACGGCCTGCTTGACTGTGTCCGCCATCCTTGACACCTGTAGTTCTGCATGCTTTATTCGGTGCACCGATGGCGAGTGACTCATGAGCAGCTGAATTGCATCCCCATCGGTCTATTCCAGCGTAGCATGCAGCCCTACAGGTATCCAGGACAAGCACTGCTATAGGCAGGGTGGCTGCTTTTCTCACCTCAGGCTCCTGATCTATGAGCAGCTGATGGAAGCATGAACTGTGCTGACGGATTAGAGTGGCTATTGAAGGTGCTACAGCGTCATCTTGGGGACAGCTCATTTTCGAATGTTTGATATGGTATTTAGAGTTTAAGGCGGAAAAATGATACGCCAGACATGAGGTATCATCAAGGCGTATAGAAAATAATAAATCAGCAACTCTATTCCGTTATGGCGGAAGATAGCAGGATTTGCAATAGGCTTGGCTTGGTGCGACAATGAAGAATGCATAACCAATTTCTGGTTGTACAATTAGAAATACTTTTGAGAATAGTAATTAAGATAATTAGGAGCAAGAGATGTTTCAGGACATAGGATCAAGTA
>JAEEGI010001338.1_pt1 | contig 61740 bp, 52 predicted proteins | sample 8958751 | NCBI WGS metagenome assembly JAEEGI01 (sample SAMN16246545, study PRJNA631951) | gut metagenome | biome: gut microbiome; feature: rumen; material: KS-attached | host: Bos | place: Iran: Karaj | collected 2018-10
CCCTGTCCAAACATCTGAGCAGCCAGGAAGAGCATGGAGGCCAGAGAGACGGCAAGGAACGGGCGGCTCTTGAGCAGGGTCTTGACGACCTTCCCGGATTGTCCCTTCTGCTTCGGCGCGGGATCGGAGATCACGCGCTCCTTCGTCCAGCGGTAGCAGAGCAGATAGAACACCACGGCAAGCACCGCGATCACGCACGCGCCGATGAAGACGCGAGTGTAGTCCATCCGCTTCACGCCGTCCACCGTCACGTAGCAGACGGAAGCGAGGACCATTGCAGGCATCGCGCCGAAGGTGGAGCCGATGGAGCGGAAGACCGAAAGGGAAGAGCGCTCCTTGTCGTCCGAGGTGATGACCTGTGCCATGGAGCCGTAGGGGATATTGATGCAGGTATAGAGCATGCCGAACAGGATATAGGTCGCGTAGATCCAGACCAGCTTGCCGGTGCTTGCAAAGCCGCGAACGTCAAGGAACATCAGAACGGCGGCCAGAGCCACGGGCAGGGAAAAGTATTTGATCCAGCGGCGGTAGCGTCCGTCGGCCTTGCGTCCGGCGCGGTCGATGATCCGTCCCCAGATCGGGTCGTTGATCGCGTCCCAGATCCGTGCGATGACCGTCATGATCAGCACGTGCAGAACGCTGATCTCCAGAACGTCTGTGTAGTACTTGTTCAGGACGCTCTGCGTCAGACCGAAGACCAGACAGGAGGCCAGGTCGCCGAAGGCATAGCCGAGCTTATCCTTGATCCCGATCCCGCTGGTCCGGGAGATGTAGGAACCTTTTGTACGCATAATCACTCACGCTTCTTTCTGTTTACTTGCCGCATAGCGGAATACGTCTGCATAGGAGCTGTTTTTGCGATAAAAGACCGGGAGCCTTCCGAGCGGAGCGGGAACGTCATAATTCCGACCGCCGGCGTACTCGCGCTCAGACCAGAAGTAGACCCAATCGCCCTTTGGCAGAAAGACCTTCCGCCGCTGAGCCTTACGCTCGATGACCGGACAGACGAACAGGTCGTCGCCCAGGAAGTAGCTGTAGGGATCGCGGCTTGCGGAGAAGTCTGTTTCCGCCCAGAAATCGGGACGCAGAGCGGGCGTTCCGTCCTTTGCCTGGTCCAGCAGATGCAGAAGATAAGGCTTGAGCCGCGTGTGGACCGTGGTCAGGCGAACCGTGTGAGGCTTGACAGCAGGCGCGTCAAACTGGCTGTTTGCCCAGGGGCGCAGGGATTCGTGACTGCGCATGAGCAGGGAAAAGGCGCACATCTCCATCCAGCGGATGAACAGCTCGTCGTTTCGCTTTAGTTTGCCGAAGGAAAAGAAACCGCCTACGTCGCTGTGGATCAGCGGGACCCCGGAGAAGCCGAGCGAGAAGCTGGCCGGCATCACGCAGGGCATTCCGTAGTCCTTCGTGAAGTCGGTGTGCTGGTCGCCGTTCCAGAGGATCGGGGCGTAGGTCTGGATCCCCAGATAGCCTGAGCGCATGAAGAAGAAGGCGTCGGATGCTCCCGCTTCCTCGATGGCCTCGCGGTTGAGCTTCGCCCACAGGACCGGCCAGCGGTTGTGAAGCAGTGCGGGATCGCCGTCGTGCAGGACGCAGTCCACAGGCAGATACTCGCCGAAGTCCGCCATCCAACCGGAGATTCCGAGGTCGAGCATGTTCTTTTTGATCAGCTCATCCTTGATGAAGGTCACGACCTCCGGATTCGTCAGATCGAGCATGCCCGCGTCAAAGGTCGTGGACTTGATGTGATAGACGGTCCCGTCCTTGCGTGTGATCAGCCAGCCGCGATCTCTGCACAGTTCGTACAGGCGGCAGTCCTTGACCAGATAGGGATTGATATAGGCCAGGAATCTGATCCCGCGTTCGTTCAGCCGCCGGATCGCCTCACGGAGATCTGGATACAGGCCCTCGTGAACCTCCCAGTTCCACCAGACCTGTTTGCCCATCACGGTCCGGTTCTCGCCGGACCAGTCCTGGCACCAGACGGCGGAGATCTTCGCGCCGGCGTCCTGCATGGCAAAGGCCTTGTCCAGAACCGTCTGCGTCCCGCCCTGCACGCCCAGGATCATGCCGTCCATGCACCAGTCGGGCAGATACTGGCGGTTCGGCGCTTCCTTCGTCAGCGCGGCGGTCAGGGGCTCGAAGCAGTCGGCCTTCAACAGCAAAAGCTCGCGCGGACAGCGGTCGAAGGTAAAGACGTAGGCGTCGCGCCCGAAAAAGGTGATGCCGTCGCTGTCTGCATCAAAGCGGATCAGCCGCCCCCGATCTGTTACAAAGACAGGCATCGGCGCATAAGAGCCGATTTTTCCATGGGGCTTTTCCCGGTACAGCGCACGCGGCAGAAGGGCTTTTTGAAGAACGGTGGTCGCCTGAATGTGTTCGGAGACCAGGTTCACGACCTGCTCGCCGCGCAGATTGACCTGCCGGTATTGTTCGCCCCCGCCGAAAACGGCCTCTCCGTTCAGGGCAGGCAGGCGAAATTCATAGGCCCAGCCGGCCTCTCCGGTCAGACAAAGACGAAAGCCGAGGTCCTCCGTCCGGAGCACGACGCGCAGACTGTGACCGCCGCCGGAGAGCACGACGGAACCCTCCTCCGCGGATACCTCGGTCAGCGGAATACGCTCGACCTCGCGGACGGTCTCCTTCACGGTGCCGCGGTTTACGGAATAGGACTTTTCCCGGCGCAGAGCAGTGGCAAACGGAAAATCGGATTTGTGCAGCAGAAGCGTTTCCCGGTCGGCGGACAGGGTCCATTCGCCGGTTTGAACTTGAGATTGGGGCATAGAAAACCTCCTTCCGATTCTGTTAATTGTATCTTAACATAGAATCCGCCGGATGGCAAGATGATTCTGGCGGATTCGTTTTTTTGCAGAATAACGGTTGCATTTTCTGTATATCTGAATTATAATAGAAAAAAACGGGGAAGGGGGTCGCAAGATGGAAAAGGCTGCTTCGGAGAAGAAGCCCTCGTCGGAAAATAAGCCGGCAGTCAAACGGAACGCCAGAAAGCCGGGCGTGAAAAAAAGCATGCTCAATAAGCTACCCGGCGGCAGCATCGAGCCGTGGCTGATCTCATCCGTTGTTTTTGCGGCGTGCGCGATCCCGGGCCTGTCCGCCTTCTTTTCCGGGGATGCTGCGGATCACCCCTTTGCAACGTTTCTGGTCCTGCCCGCGCTTCTTCTTTCCGTTCTTCTGGTCGTTCGCGGTATCCGCAACCGAAAAAAGCGCCTGCGCTTCATCCAGTACCTCCACATCAGCCACGATACCGTTCGTGACAGTATCCCGCTGACGGAGTTCTGCTCCGTGACCGGGATCGACCACGACCAGGTCGAGAAGGACCTGACGGAGCTGATCTCCCTCGGCGTCTATTCCAAGGGCTGGGTCGATCATCGAACGGATACCCTGATGCTGACCGATTACGATCCGAAGCTGGAGAGAAAACCGCCGAGCCCGCCCAGGCCGGAAGAAGCGAAAAGCGAGCCGAAGACGGTCTCCCGCAGCGAACAGCTTCTGCGTGAGATCCGGGACGCAAACGATCGAATTGCCGACCGGGAAATCTCCGAAAAAATCGACCGGCTGGAGGAGCAGACGCGGCGCATGTTCAGCATTCTGGAGCAGGCGCCGGAAAAAGAAGAGAAGATCGATCGGTTTCTGAATTACTATCTGCCCACGGCGCTCAAAACCCTGGGCAGCTATGCCCGGATCGAGGACCGTCGCTTTGATCCCGCCTACGCGGCGAAAACCCGCGCCGGAATCTGCAGCGTATTGGACGATCTGATCGCCGGCAGCGAGCGTCAGATCGAAAAGCTGTTTGAATCCGACCTGGTCGATATTTCCGCCGACGTTGCCGTTATGCGGCAGATGCTCGCCCGCGACGGTCTGGTGGAGGATGAAATCACGGAAATCGGCGCCGGCGAGTGATTTTTTGGATTGACAAATCTCCGGTCATGCGTTACAATAGCGAAAATTATTCATCTTTGACGTTGTCTGCTTGAAAAACAAACGAGAAGTGAGGCGCAGAGTATGAATCGACTTGCCTGTATCGGTGATAGCTGTGTGGACTACTACGACAGCCAGGATCTGAAATTTGTCGGGGGAAACCCGGTCAATTTTGCCGTCTATGCGCGCCGACTGGGCGGCGAGGCCTCCTTTATCGGCGGCGTCGGAAACGACGAGGACGGCGCCCTTGTCCGCATGGAGCTGGAATCGCGCGGCGTGGACGTGAGCCACGTTCAAATCCTGGACGGCCCCACGCCCAATACCCACGTCCGAATGGAAAACGGCAACCGCGTCTTCGTTTCCTATGACGCCGGTGCTATGACGGACTTCTCCCTGCGGGAGGAGGATTTTGCGTTCATCGCAGAGCATGATTTTGCAGTCTCCGCCGTCTGGGGCACCTGCGAAAAGGAACTTGGGCGTATTCAGGCAATGGGCGTTCCCGTCGCCTTTGACTGTGCCGATCTTCCCTTTGCCCCCGTCTGTCAGACGGCTCTGCCGAACGTTGACGTCGCCTTTTTCTCCGACGACTCCGCCGATGAATCCCAGCTCCGGGAGATCATGCGCGGCATTGCCGCGAAGGGACCCTCCGTGGTCGTTGCGATGCGCGGTCCCAAGGGCAGCATGGCCTGGGATGGCGAGACCTTCTATCACCAGGACGCCATCGACTGTGTGGTCGTCGATACCCTCGGCGCAGGCGACAGCTATATCGCAGGCTTCCTCCTTGCCCGTCTTGCCGGGAAATCCATGCCCGAATGCATGCGGGCCGGTTCTGAAAATTCCGCCGTTACCATTGGCTATTTGGGCGCCTGGTAGGCAAAAACGAACGCACCCGTCCGGAGCGGAATCGCTCTGGACGAGTGCGGTGCTATAATCAGGGATTGCAGTTGCTGCAAGGTGTGTAGCCGTACTCTTCGGCCTGCTCTCTGGAGTCAAATGTGATCCTGTTTTTCTCCGCTGGAAGGTTCTTGCAGTCTGAGCGGTGGAAAATGTGGCTGTTCAGATTGCCGATGTAGGTGATCTTTTCACCCGTTTCCTCTGCGGGCCGGGTCTCCTCGACCGTCTCGGGCGCTGCCTGCTCCGTCTCCGGTTCCGTCGGTGCGGAAGCGCGCACGGCGTCTTCGGATTCCTTTTTCCCGGCGGCAAAACCGGCGGCGTATGCGGACTGATAGGCAGCCTCGGGATCCGCCGTTTGGTCGGCCCTGACCGGCTCCGTCTCCGTCTGTGCGGCGGTAAAGCCCTTCTGATACGCGGTCCGCTCCAGACGCGGCAAGAAGATCGCTGCGAAGATCAGCAGTGCCGCAGCCAGCCCGATCAGACCGATCCTTGTCTCCCGCCTGGCCCGAACGGCCTTGTCCCGTTCGGCGCGGAACGCGTCGCTGCGTTTGTCTGCCTCGGCCTGCAGCATCCGGGCTTCCTCGGCTGCCTGTGCCGCTTCTTTTTCGCGGCGCTCAAGCTGGCGATCCGCCTTCCTTCCGTTTTCCGCCTGCCGCTCCGCCCGGTCCAAAAGGGAGGCGTAGGCGCATTCCCGCAGAAAACCGCGATAATCCGTCTCGGAAGCGATCTCCCGCCCCGTGTATGGGTTTTCGCTCCCGATCAGTTCCGCCCGGAACGGATGGTTCCGCAGGAGCTTCTCATATTCTTGCTCAAATGCTTCCGGCGGCGCGTGCCTTGCAAGCTTTTGCAGCGCTTCCGCTGAATGTGTTCCGTCTGACATCGGACCTCACTCCTTTTCCGGATGATCCGTATCTATCATAGCACATTGTTCGCCCATTGTCCAATATAATCCAACATATTTTATAAAAAAGGAGAAAAAAGCATGGCAACGTTTATCTCGGAACCGTCCCGTACCTTCAATGAGTATCTGCTCATTCCCGGGTATTCCTCGGCTGACTGCATCCCGGCCAACGTGAATCTTCAAACCCCGCTGGTCAAATACCGCAGGGGAGAGGAGCCCGCGATCCATCTGAACATTCCGCTGGTTTCCGCAATCATGCAGGCCGTTTCGGACGACCGGATGGCGGTTGCCCTTGCCACCCAGGGCGGCGTCTCGTTCATCTACGGCTCTCAGTCCATCGCCGACGAAGCTGCGATGGTCAAGCGCGCCAAGGATTATAAGGCCGGCTTTGTTCGCAGCGATTCCAACGTCAGCCCCGAGGATACGCTTGCCGACGTGATCGAGCTGACCCGGCGCACGGGCCATTCCACGATCGCCGTCACGGCGGACGGTACGATGGACGGCAAGCTCGTCGGCATCGTCACCAGCCGCGACTATCGCGTCAGCCGCATGGGGCCGGAGACGAAGGTCGAGACCTTCATGACGCCGTTATCCAAGCTCATCAGCGCGCCCGAGGGCACGACGCTCAAGGAAGCAAACGATATCATCTGGGATCACAAGCTCAACTCCCTGCCCATCGTTGACAAGGACGGGCGGCTCTGCTACTTCGTCTTCCGCAAGGACTACGACTCTCACAAGCAGAACACCAACGAGCTTCTGGACGCACATAAGCGCTACGTGGTCGGCGCCGGTATCAACACCCGCGACTATGCCGAGCGCGTGCCCGCCCTGATCGAGGCCGGCGCTGACGTGCTCTGCATCGACTCCTCCGAGGGCTTCTCCGAATGGCAGAAACGAACGCTTGCCTGGATCCGCGAGCGCTATGGCGACGCCGTCAAGGTCGGCGCAGGCAACGTCGTGGACGCCGACGGTTTCCGCTTCCTCGCTGATTGCGGCGCGGACTTTGTCAAGGTCGGCATCGGCGGCGGCTCGATCTGCATCACCCGTGAGACCAAGGGCATCGGCAGAGGCCAGGCAACCGCTCTGATCGAGGTATGCAAGGCCAGAGACGAGTATTTCCGCGAAACCGGCGTTTACGTTCCCGTCTGCTCTGACGGCGGCATCGTTTACGACCACCATATCACCCTTGCTCTGGCGATGGGCGCGGACTTCATCATGCTGGGCCGTTACTTTGCCCGCTTTGATGAAAGCCCCTCCAACAAGGTCAGCATCCAGGGCACTTACTACAAAGAGTATTGGGGCGAGGGCTCTGCCCGCGCCAGAAACTGGCAGCGCTACGACCTGGGCGGCGATAAGAAGCTCTCCTTCGTCGAGGGCGTGGATTCTTACGTACCCTATGCCGGCTCCCTCAAGGACAACGTGGCCGTGACGCTCAGCAAGGTCAAATCCACGATGTGCAACTGCGGCGCTTTGACCATCGCGGAATTCCAGGACAAGGCCAAGCTGACCTTGGTTTCCGCCACGAGCATCGTCGAGGGCGGCGCGCATGACGTGATTCAGAAGGATACCAGCACCACCATCAAATAATCGTATGGCCTGCGCTCCCGGCTGACTGCCCGGAGCGCAGGCCCGATCCTGTTTTCACCGTTTCTTACGCTCCGCACTTTTCGGGCGAATTGTCGCTTTTTCTGCGATTGGTATCGATTGCAAACAGCGAATTCTACAAAGATTCCCGTTTCGGCTTCTTGCCGCTTGACAATTCCCACCTGTTCCGTTTACAATAGGATCGACGTCAGCCGCCGACCGCGAATGGAGGACTTAGCATGATCGACCTCAGAACACAAATCGAACTTGCCCGTGCGGCCTGCGACGTTTCCGCTCTCAAGAAAAAGGGGGCTCTGCCCGCTTTTCATAACTATAGCGTTTTTCCCGGCTTTTGCGATTTGCACGTGCATTTTCGCGAGCCGGGTTTTTCTTATAAAGAGACCATCGCCACCGGAACCGGAGCTGCGGCCCGCGGCGGCTATACCGCCGTCTGCACCATGCCGAATCTGGATCCCGTTCCGGACTGCCTTTCGCATCTGGCCGCGCAGGAATCACTGATTGCCCGCGACGCTTTGATCCACGTCTATCCGTACGGCGCGATCACCGTCGGCGAAAAAGGGGAGAAGCTGGCGGACTTCGCCGCCCTGGCCCCGCGCGTCTGCGCCTTCTCCGACGACGGTCACGGCGTTCAGCAGGACGACCGGATGGAGGAAGCAATGCGTCTGGCAAAGCAGCTCGGCAAGCTGATCGTGGCCCACTGTGAGGTCAACGAGCTGCTCCGCGGCGGCTATATCCATGACGGCGCTTACGCAAAGGCGCACGGTCACGCGGGCATTTGCTCCGAGAGCGAATGGCGTCAGATCGAGCGCGATCTCAACCTTGCCGCGAAAACCGGCTGCGGCTATCACGTCTGCCATATTTCCTGCAAGGAAAGCGTGGATCTGATCCGGCAAGCAAAGCGCACGGGCGTGGACGTGAGCTGTGAGACCGCGCCGCACTATCTGACGCTGGACGAACGCGATCTTCAAGAGGACGGACGCTTTAAGATGAACCCGCCGCTGCGCGCGCCGGAGGACCGGGAAGCCCTGATCGAGGGCGTTCTGGACGGCACGATCGAGGTCATCGCCACCGATCACGCGCCGCACAGTCCGGAAGAAAAAGCTCGCGGTCTCAAGGGCAGCCCCTTTGGGATCGTCGGTCTGGAAACCGCCTTCCCGATCCTTTACACCCGTCTCGTCCGCCCCGGCGTTCTGCCGCTGGAGACCCTTCTGCGCTGTCTGATCTCGAATCCGAGGAATCGCTTCTGCCTTCCGATCGGAGCAGACTATTCCGTCTGGGATCTGGACGAGCGCTATGAAATCGACCCGAACCGCTTTGCCTCCAAGGGCCGTGCGACGCCCTTTGCCGGGGAAGCTGTTTTCGGCAAGTGTTATCTCACCGTCTGCGACGGAAAGATCGTCTATCAGGAGAATACGAATGAATGACATAAGCATGAAGGTTCTGCAAAACCGTCCGCTGACTGCGGACGTGCGGGAGCTGATCTTACAGGGCGATACGGCCGAGATCACTCGGCCTGGCCAGTTTGTCAATCTGAAGCTCGACGGCTGTTATCTGCGTCGGCCGATCTCCGTCTGCGATCTGAACGCAGACCGTTTGACGCTGATTTACAAGGTAGTCGGCCGAGGCACCGGCCTCCTGGCCGAAATGCCGGCAGGGGAGACCCTTTCCGTTCTGACCGGCCTCGGAAACGGCTACGACCTCTCGCTCGCCGGGGATGCTCCGCTCCTGCTGGGCGGCGGCGTCGGCGTTCCGCCCCTGTATTTGCTGGCAAAGCGCCTGATCGGGCAGGGAAAGGCCGTACAGGTCGTGCTGGGCTTCAACCGGAAAAGCGAAGTCTTTTATGAGGAAGAATTCAAAGCCCTCGGCGCGCAAGTGTGCGTCACCACTGCCGACGGCAGTTACGGAACGAAGGGCTTTGTGACCGACGCTCTGCCGGAAGCATATTCTCACGTATATACCTGCGGTCCGGAGCCGATGCTTCGCGCCGTCTACCGCAAGATCGTCACCTCCGGCTCGTTCAGCTTTGAATCCCGGATGGGCTGCGGCTTCGGCGCCTGCATGGGCTGCTCCTGCAAGACGATCACGGGCTACAAGCGCATCTGCAAGGACGGCCCGGTTTTGGAAAAGGAGGAGATCCGATGGGAAGATTGAGCGTTGACCTCTGCGGGATCGAGCTGGATAACCCGATCATTCCCGCCTCCGGCACCTTCGGCTTCGGCTATGAGTTTGCCGAGCTCTATGATATCAACTGCCTTGGCACCTTTTCCTTTAAGGGAACGACCCTCCAGCCCCGCTTCGGCAACCCGACGCCGCGCATCGCTGAATGCCCTGCCGGGATGCTGAACGCCGTCGGTCTGCAAAATCCCGGCGTGGAGCAGGTGATCGCGCACGAGCTGCCCCGCCTGAAGAAATGCTTTCATAAGCCCGTGATGGCGAACGTCAGCGGCTTTTCGATTTCCGATTACGTTCGGACCTGCGCGGCACTCGACCGCGAGCCCCAGATCGGCTGGCTGGAGGTCAACGTGAGCTGCCCGAACGTACACGGCGGCGGCATGAGCTTCGGCACCGATCCGAAATCCGCAGCAGCAGTCACGCAAGCAGTCAAATCCGTCACGACGAAGCCGGTCATCCTGAAGCTCTCGCCTAACGTGACCGATATCGTCACGATCGCCCGTGCCTGCGCGGATGCAGGCGCAGACGGGATCAGCCTGATCAACACCCTGCTCGGTATGCGGATCGACCTGAAAACCCGCAAGCCGATCCTCGCCAACACCACCGGCGGCTATTCCGGACCCGGGATCTTCCCGGTTGCCCTGCGCATGGTCTATCAGGTCGCGCATGCGGTCTCCGTCCCCGTGATCGGGATGGGCGGCGTCAGCAGCGCCGAGGACGTTCTGGAGATGATGATGGCCGGAGCCAGGGCCGTCGAAATCGGCGCGGCCAATCTGGTTGACCCCTGGGCCTGCCCCAAGATCATCGAGGCGCTTCCGTCCGTCATGGACCGCTATGGCATTCAAAGCCTGACGGAGCTGAGATGAACGGGCCGGAAGGCCTGCGCGCAGCAGAACAAAAAGAGAATTGCGCAGCGTCGATCCCGGCGCTCTTTGCATGCACCGAATAACAGGAGGTAACTGAAATGGGAAAAGACGTCATTATTGCCTGCGACTTTCCGAGCGCAGAACAAACGCTTGCTTTTCTGGACCGCTTCACCGGACGCAAGCCCTTCGTGAAGATCGGGATGGAGCTGTTCTATGCCGCCGGTCCGGACATCGTCCGCCAGATCAAGGCAAGAGGGCATAAGATTTTTCTGGACCTCAAGCTCCACGACATTCCGAACACGGTTCGCCGCGCGATGGCCGTCCTCTCCAATCTGGACGTCGACCTGGTCAACCTGCATGCTGCCGGAACGGCGGAAATGATGAAGGCCGCTCTGGAGGGACTGACCCGCCCCGACGGGACCAGACCCCTGCTGATTGCCGTGACCCAGCTCACCTCCACCAATCAGGAAGCTTTGGAGCAGGAGCTGCTGATCGAAAAGCCGATCGACGAGGTCGTCATGTCCTATGCAGAAAACGCGAAAAAGGCCGGTCTGGACGGTGTGGTCTGCTCCCCGCTGGAGGCAGAAAAGGTCCACGCCCGCTGCGGCGAGAGCTTCCTGACCGTGACCCCGGGCGTCCGCTTTGCAGACGGTGACAGGGGAGACCAGAAACGCGTTATGACCCCCGAGCAGGCAAAGGAGATCGGCTCGGATTATATCGTGGTGGGCAGACCCATCACGCAGGCGCAGAACCCGGCTGCGGCCTATGAGCGCTGCTGCCGTGAATTTATCGGATAAAGGAGAAACACATGGAACGAAGCGAACGAATCGCAAGAGACCTGCTTTCCATCCGCGCGGTCTTTCTTCGGCCTGAGGAACCCTTCACCTGGGCCAGCGGGATCAAGAGCCCCATCTACTGCGACAACCGCCTGACGTTGACCGCTCCGGCGGTACGAACGGACGTTGAGACCGGCCTGACGGAGCTGATCCGGGAGAACTATCCCGAGGTTCAGGTTCTGATGGGAACCTCCACTGCCGGGATCGCCCATGCCGCCATCGTCGGACATATGATGGGTCTGCCGATGGGTTACGTCCGGTCCGGCGCAAAGGACCACGGAAGACAGAACCAGATCGAGGGTCGGCTTGAGCCCGGTCAGAAGGTCGTGGTCGTGGAGGATCTGATCTCCACCGGCGGAAGCGTGATCGACGTGGTCAACGTCCTGCGCGAGGCCGGGGCCGAGGTTCTGGGCATCGTCTCCATCTTCACCTACGGCATGCGAAAGAGCGTGGAACGCCTGGCTGCCGCCGAGGTGAAGAACGTGTCTCTCACCAATTTTGACAGCATTGTGAAGGCCGCCGCCGAGGAAGGCTACATCCGGTCCGCCGACGTGAACCGCCTGCTCGCTTTCCGCGACAACCCTTCTGATGAAAGCTGGATAGGAGGAAAACAATGAAAAAAAGAAGCGTGATTGACGTCCTCGACCTGAGCGTGGAGGAACTCGACCAACTCGTCGCCACGGCAAACGACATCATCGCCCACCCCGACGATTATGCCCACGCCTGCGACCGCAAGAAGCTCGCAACCCTGTTCTATGAGCCCTCGACCCGGACCCGCATGAGCTTTGAGGCAGCCATGTATGAGCTTGGCGGTCACGTCATCTCGATGGCTGGAGCCAACTCGTCCTCTGCTGCGAAGGGCGAAAGCGTTGCCGACACCGCGAAAACCGTCTCCTGCTACACCGACATCATCGCCATCCGTCACCCCAAAGAAGGCGCAGCCCTGGTCGCGGCAAACAATGCCTCGATCCCGGTCATCAACGCCGGCGACGGCGGCCACTGCCACCCCACGCAGACCCTGGCCGACCTTCTGACCATCTACCGCGAGAAGCATACCTTCAGCGGTCTGACGATCGGCGTCTGCGGCGACCTGAAATTCGGCCGCACGGTCCACTCTCTGCTCAACGCCATGTCCCGCTATCCCGACAACAAGTTCGTTTTGATCTCTCCGGAGGAGCTCAAGGTTCCCAGCTACGTCAAGCAGGACGCGCTCAAGTCCAAGGGACTGCCCTATGAGCAGACCACGGATCTCGAGGAAGCCATGCCGAAGCTGGATATTCTCTATATGACCCGCGTTCAGCGCGAACGCTTCTTTAACGAGGAGGACTACCTCCGTCTGAAGGACAGCTACATCCTGACCCCGGAAAAACTCCGCAATGCAAAAGCCGATCTCTCCATCCTGCATCCGCTGCCCAGAGTCAACGAGATCAGCGTCGCCATCGACGACGATCCCCGCGCCTGCTACTTCAAGCAGGTTCTCAACGGTAAGTATATGCGGATGTCCCTGATTCTCAAGCTCTTAAAGGAGGCTGGAACACTATGAATATCGACCCCATTCAGAACGGCGTCGTCATTGACCATATCACCGCAGGAAAAGGAATGCGCCTGCTCCAGCTTCTGAAGCTGGATGAAACGGACCTGTCCGTCGCCCTCATCAAGAACGCCGTCAGCTCCAAGCGCGGCAAGAAGGACATCATCAAGATCGACGCGGACATCCCGGTCAATCTGGATCTGGTCGCCTACGTAGACCCCGACGCGACCGTGAACATCATTCGCGGCGGCAAGCTGGTAGAAAAGCGCCAGATGGAGATGCCGGAGATGCTGGTGGACGTCATCGCCTGCAAGAACCCCCGCTGCATCACCTCCACCGAACAGGAGCTCAAGCAGATTTTCCGCCTGTCCGACCGGAAGAACAAGGTCTACCGCTGCCTCTACTGCGAGACCAAGGCCGAGAAGTAAACGGCGGACTTCGCCCATTCTATTCTTAGGGAGGTACTATGAAAAAAGTTGGCGTGATCCTGGGCAGTGACAGCGATCTGCCCGTCGTTGAGAAGGGCCTTCGTACGCTCCAGGAGCTGGAGATCCCCTTTGAGGTCCACATCTATTCCGCGCACCGCACGCCGGACGAGGCCGCTTCCTTTGCCTCCGCCGCCCGGGATCAGGGCTTCGGCGTTCTGATCGCCGCTGCGGGTATGGCTGCCCATCTGGCCGGCGCGATCGCCGCCCGGACGACCCTTCCGGTGATCGGGATCCCCTGCAAGGGGCCGGTTCTGGACGGGTTGGACGCCCTGCTTTCCACGGTACAGATGCCCAGCGGCATCCCCGTCGCAACCGTAGCGATCAACGGCGCGGCAAATGCCGCCCTGCTCGCCGCACAGATCCTGTCCCTGAACGAGCCGGAGCTTGCCGCAAAGCTCCAGGCCAAGCGCGATTCCGCCGCAGCCGTCGTTCTGCAGAAGGACGAAGCGCTCAACGCGCAGTATCGCTGATTGATTCAAATACAATTTTGAACATAGAAGGAGATCAAACAAATGGAAAACAAGCTTGTCTACACCGGAAAAACCAAGAACGTTTACGCGCTCGAAAACGGAAACTACCTGCTCAAGTTCAAGGACGACTGCACCGGCAAGGACGGCGTCTTTGATCCGGGCGAAAACAGCGTCGGCCTGACCATCGACGGCGTTGGCGACGTCAACCTTCGCATGTCCATCTATTTCTTCGAGAAGATCAATGCTGCCGGAATCCGCACCCACTTTGTCAGCGCGAATCTGAACGATACCACGATGGAGGTCCTGCCCGCCAAGGTGTTCGGCAAGGGTCTTGAGGTCATTTGCCGCTATAAGGCGGTCGGCAGCTTCCTGCGCCGCTATCGCGACTACGTGGAGGAGGGCGCTGATCTTCCCGCTTACGTGGAAACGACCTTCAAGAACGACGACCTCGGCGATCCCCTTGTCACGAAGGACGGACTGATCGTCCTCGGCGTTATGACCGACGAGCAATACGACGATATCAAGCGCATGACCCAGCAGATCACCAAGATCGTTGCCGACGAGATGAAGGTCCGCGGTCTCGACCTCTACGACATCAAGTTTGAGTTCGGCTACGACGCCGAGGGGAAGGTCATGCTGATCGACGAGATCGCCTCCGGCAATATGCGCGTCTACAAGGACGGCAAGTATATCGACCCGATGACCCTTTCCAAGCTGTTCTTTGCATAATCCAGACGCATAATCACGACGCAGTTCAGGAGGTTCCTCAATGGGAGGCTTTTTCGGAATTACATCTACCCGCGACTGCATGGCCGACGTATTCTTCGGAACCGACTACCACTCCCACCTCGGCACACGCCGGGGTGGGCTTGCGGCCTATGATCCGGAGTTCGGCCTGCAGCGAGAAATCCACAACATAGAGAACGCGCCCTTCCGAACCAAGTTTGAAAAGATCCTGGATGAGATGAAGGGCACCGCAGCGATCGGCTGTATCAGCGACAATGAGCCGCAGCCCCTGCTGATCCGCTCCAATCTCGGCACCTACGCGATCAGCATGGTTGGCATCATCAATAATTACGAGGAGCTGATCGACCAATTCCTGTCTTTCTCCGGCGGCCACTTTGACGCGAAGACCGGCGGAAAGGTCAACGAGGTGGAGCTGGTCGCCGCGCTGATCGACCAGAAAAGCAGCTTTGTCGAAGGGATCCGCTTTGCGCAGAAAACCATCGTCGGTTCCGCTTCTATTCTGATCCTGCAGCAGGACGGCACCCTGATCGCCGCCCGCGACCGACTGGGCCGTCTGCCCGTTTGCATCGGGCGGCGGGAGGACGGTTATGCAGTATCCCTTGAATCCTTTGCCTACGAAAAGCTCGGATTCGAGCTGGAAAAGGAGCTTGGCCCCGGCGAGATCGTTTCCCTTCGCCCGGACGGCATGACCCAGCTCTGCCCGCCGGGGGAGAAGATGCGCATCTGCTCCTTCCTCTGGAGCTATTACGGCTTCCCTGCATCCACCTACGAGGGCGTGAACGTAGAGGCCATGCGCTACCGCAACGGCGCGATCCTCGGCCGCAACGACGCGAAGCAGAACCCGGACGCACAGATCGACTACGTGGGCGGCGTGCCGGATTCCGGAACCCCGCACGCCATCGGCTATGCCAACGAGCGCCACAGCCATTTTGCCCGCGCCTTCATCAAATACACCCCCACCTGGGCGCGCAGCTTCATGCCGCCCTCCCAGGTTGACCGTGACCGGATCGCCAAAATGAAACAGATCCCGGTCAAGGAGCTCATCGAGGACAAGAATCTGCTGTTTGTGGACGACTCGATCGTCCGCGGCACCCAGCTTCGCGAGACCGTTGAGTTCCTCTATGAGCATGGCGCGAAATCGGTTCATATGCGCTCTGCCTGCCCGCCCATTATGTTCGTCTGCAAGTATCTGAATTTCTCCCGCGGCAGATCGGAGCTTGATCTGATCGCCCGCCGCGTCATTCTGGAGCTGGAAGGCGAAGCCGGCTTTGAACACATTGATGAATATTCAGACGGCTCCACGGAACGCGGCAAAAAGCTTCGCGCCGCCATCTGCGAAAAATTCCATTTTGCCTCTCTGGAGTTCCAGACGCTCGATGGCGTGATTGAAGCCATCGGTCTGCCGGAGTGCAAGCTCTGCACCTACTGCTGGAACGGAAAGGAATAGACCATGAACACTTTTTCCAAATCTGACGCCTATGCTGCCGCCGGTGTGGATATCACCGCCGGTTACAAGGCCGTGGAGCTGATGAAGCGCCACATTGCCACGACCGTTACCCCCGGCGTCTGCTCCGACGTGGGCGGCTTCGGCGGTCTTTTTGCTCTGGATCTGACCGGGATCTCTCAACCGATTCTGGTCTCCGGTACGGACGGCGTCGGCACCAAGCTGAAGCTCGCCTTTTTGATGGATAAGCACGATACCGTTGGCATCGACTGCGTTGCGATGTGCGTCAACGACATTATTTGCGTCGGTGCAAAGCCTCTGTTTTTCCTGGACTACATTGCCTGCGGCAAGAACGTCCCGGAGCGGATCGAGCAGATCGTCAAAGGCGTTTGCGACGGCTGCGTACAGTCCGGCGCGGCGCTGATCGGCGGCGAGACCGCTGAAATGCCCGGCTTCTATCCCGAAGACGAGTATGACCTTGCCGGCTATTCGACCGGCGTTGTGGACAAGACCCGCATTCTTCGCAAGGAGGAGATGCGTCCCGGCGACGTCGTGCTTGCCCTTCCGTCCAGCGGCGTCCATTCCAACGGCTTCTCCCTGGTCCGCAAGGTTTTCGACGTCGAGCATACCGATCTTCACGCCCCTGTGGCGGAGCTCGGCGGCGCATCGCTTGGCGAGACGCTTCTGACGCCTACCCGCATCTACGTGAAGCCCGTGCTTGCCCTGCTCGATCGCGTTCGCGTCAAGGGCATTTCCCACATCACCGGCGGCGGCTTCTATGAGAATATTCCCAGAAGTATCCCGGATGGCTTGCAGGCCAGAATTGAAAAGAAGGCCGTCCGCGTGCTTCCGATCTTTGATCTGATCGCAAAGACGGGCAATATTTCCGAGCGCGATATGTTCAACACCTTCAACATGGGCGTCGGCATGAGTATCGTCGTCTCTCCGGAGGACGAGACCCTTGCCCTTGAAGTACTGCACGACAACGGCGTGGACGCCTATCGCATCGGCGTCATTGAGACCGGTGAAGAACGGATCGTATTATGCTGAACCGGAACAACGAAGCCTTGACGGAACCGAAAATCCGCGTCGCTGTTCTTGTTTCCGGCGGCGGTACAAATCTCCAGGCCATTCTGGACGCTGCCCACAGCGGGATGATCCACAGCGCCGAGGTCGTTCTGGTCGTTTCCAGTCAGCCCGGCGTCTATGCGCTGGAGCGTGCGAAGCGAGCAGGCGTACCCTCCGCCGTCCTTCGGAAACAGGAGCTTGGCGGGCAGGCTGGCTTTGAGACCGCTCTGCTGGAGCTGCTTCGTGCGTATCGGGTGGACTTGATCGTTTTGGCCGGCTTCCTCAGCATTCTGAGCAACGACTTTACAAGTCAGTACGATCACCGGATCCTCAACGTCCATCCGTCCCTGATCCCTTCCTTCTGCGGCAAAGGCTTCTATGGTCTCAAGGTTCACGAGGCCGCGCTTTCCCGCGGCGTCAAGGTCACGGGCGCGACGGTTCACTTTGTCAACGAGATACCCGATGGGGGAGAGATCCTTGCGCAGAAAGCCGTGGAGATTCTTCCCGACGATACCCCGGAGACGCTCCAGCGCCGCGTGATGGAGCAGGCGGAGTGGAAGCTGCTGCCTGCCGCCGTAGAATCCGTCTCCGCCCAAATGCTTGAGAACAGAAAGGACCGCTGACTATGACGCCCTATGAAACCCTTCCCATCGAACGCCTGCTTTCCGGCAACCCATACCCGGGACGCGGCGTATTTGCCGGCATGACGCCGGACGGAACCGTCCGCATCGCCTACTTTATCATGGGCCGGAGCGCCAATTCCCGCAACCGCGTATTCACGCGCAAGGACGGCGAGGTCTTCACGGAGCCCTTTGATCCTTCCAAGGTCGAGGACCCCAGTTTGATCATCTACGCCGCCATTCGTCAGTACGGCAATCAGTTGATCGTTACGAACGGCGACCAGACCGACACGATCTACGACGGCCTCGCCGCAGGGAAGACCTTCTCCGAAGCCCTGGAAGCACGCTGCTTTGAACCGGACTGCCCGAACTTCACGCCCCGCATCAGCGCCGCCGTCCGTCTCGATCCGACCTGTCCGACCTATCAGATCAGCATTCTCAAGAGCATTGACGAAGCCGGCTCTGACTGTGCCCGGTTCACCTTCGCCTACCCGATGAAGGCGGGACTCGGCCACCTGATCCACACCTACGTGACGGACGGCAAGCCCCTTCCCACCTTCTGCGGCGAGCCCGAGCGCGTTGCCGTCGAGGGCGACCTGGACCGCTTCACGCAAACGCTTTGGAACGCGCTGGACGCCGATAACCGCATTTCCCTTTACGTGCGGGACGTCGAGCTTTCCTCCGGCAACTATCAAGAACGACTGATCAACCGGAACGAATAAGGAACCGATATGAAAGAATTTGAACTGAAATACGGCTGTAACCCCAACCAGAAGCCTGCCCGGATCTATATGCACGACGGCTCCGACCTGCCCGTGGAGATCCTCAACGGCAGACCCGGTTATATCAACTTCCTCGATGCATTCAATTCCTGGCAGCTCGTCCGCGAGCTCAAGCAGGCCCTCGGACTGCCCGCTGCGACCTCATTTAAGCACGTTAGTCCGACCTCTGCTGCAGTCGGCCTGCCGCTTTCCGACCGCTTGAAGCGGGCCTGCTTCGTTGACGACGTGCCGGAGCTGGATGCATCCGCCCTTGCCTGCGCCTACGCCCGCGCCCGCGGCACGGACCGCATGTGCTCCTTCGGCGACTGGGTCGCCCTTTCGGACGTCTGCGACGTCACCACCGCCAAGCTGATCAAGCGCGAGGTTTCCGACGGCGTGATCGCTCCGGGCTATGAGCCCGAGGCCCTTGAGATCCTGAAATCCAAACGGAACGGGAAATACAACGTCGTTAAAATCGATCCCGATTACGTCCCCGCTGAAACGGAGCATAAGCAGGTCTTCGGCGTCACCTTCGAGCAGGGCCGCAACAATTTCCGCATTGACCGCGCCCTGCTGACCAACGTCATTACGAAGAACAAGGACTTGCCGGAATCCGCTGTCCGCGATCTCATTATTTCGTTGATCACGCTGAAATACACCCAGTCGAATTCCGTCTGCTATGCCGCGGACGGACAGGCCATCGGCGTCGGCGCCGGTCAGCAGTCCCGCATCCATTGCACGCGGCTGGCTGGCGGCAAGGCAGACACCTGGTTCCTTCGCCAGTCTGAACGCGTTCTGAACCTGCCCTTCAAGCCGGAGCTTGGGCGTCCGGACCGCGATAACGTGATCGACGGCTATATCAACCAGAACGAGGAGGACGTCTGCGCCGAAGGAAACTGGCAGAAGTATTTTACCTCGCGTCCCGAGCCCTTCACGCGTGAACAGCAGCGCGCCTATCTCGACACGATCTCCGGCGTAAGCCTGGGCTCCGACGCCTTCTTCCCGTTCTCGGACAATATTGAGCGCGCACACCGCAGCGGCGTTCAGTACGTCGCCCAGCCGGGCGGCTCGATCCGAGACGACGCCGTGATCGACGTCTGCGATCAATACGGCATGGTGATGGCTTTCACCGGAATGAGACTGTTCCATCATTGATTGAGTCGCCCGTTTTCATTTGAATCCCGGACTGCTCAATCTCGCCCTGAGGAGAGACGATATGAAACTAATGGTTATCGGCGGCGGCGGACGCGAGCACGCCATCGTCAAAAAATTAAAGGAAAACCCGGAGGTTACAGAGATCTTCGTGCTGCCCGGCAACGCCGGAATGTCGGCCGATGCGGTCTGCGTTCCGATCAAGGCGCTTGATCTGCCCGGTATCGTCCGGTTCGCCGCGGAGCAGAAGATCGACTACGCCGTCGTCACGCCGGACGACCCGCTGGCCGCCGGTGCCGTGGACGCACTGGAAGCAGCCGGGATCGCCTGCTTCGGACCGAATCAGCGCGCTGCCGTGATCGAAAGCAGCAAGATCTTTGCAAAGAATCTGATGAAGCGTTACGGCATCCCTACGGCAAAGTACGAGACCTTTGACCGCCTTGCGGACGCGCTGACCTATCTGGAGACCGCACCGATCCCCACGGTCATCAAGGCGGACGGCCTTGCCCTCGGCAAGGGCGTCGTGATCGCAAACACCCGCGAGGAAGCGAAAACTGCCGTCACGGAAATGATGGCAAACGGACGCTTCGGCAGGAGCGGCGAGCGCGTGGTCATCGAAGAATTCCTTACCGGCCCTGAAATCTCCGTGCTCAGCTTTACCGACGGCCATACCGTTATTCCGATGGTCTCCTCCATGGATCACAAGCGGGCAGGGGAGGGCGATACCGGACTGAATACCGGCGGCATGGGAACGCTTGCACCGAACCCCTGCTATACCCCCGCCGTTGCCGAGGTTTGCATGAACTCCATTTTCCTGCCCACCATCCGCGCCATGCGGGAGGAAGGCCGGCCCTTCAAGGGCTGCCTCTACTTCGGCCTGATGCTGACCGCCGACGGCCCGAAGGTGATCGAATACAACTGTCGGTTCGGCGATCCGGAAACCCAGGTCGTACTGCCTCTGCTCAAGACCGACCTGTTGACCGTCATGCGCGCCGTGACCGAAGAACGCCTCTCCGAAATCAAGGTCGAGTTTTCCAACCAAAACGCAGCCTGTATCGTGATCGCCTCCAAGGGTTATCCGAGCGCCTATCAAAAGGGCTTCCCGATCACGGTTCCCCAGAGCGTTCTGCCCCACGTCTACTTTGCCGGAGCGGCAGAAAAGGACGGTCAGCTCGTGACCTCCGGCGGCCGTGTGCTCGGCGTCACCGCCGTTGCCGATACGCTGGAAGCCGCCCTGCACGACGCCTACGAGATGGCAGGCAGGATTTCCTTTGAAGGAGCCTGGTATCGCCGCGACATTGGAGCCAGAGCCTTGGCCTGGAAGGAGAATTGACGATGGTTTATCGCGTTTACGTTGAAAAGAAAGCCGAATACGCTCAGGAGGCAGCTTCTCTCCTGCGGGAGGCAGTTTCCTTCCTCGGTCTCAAGCATTTGGAAAACGTTCGCGTCATCAATCGCTATGACGCCGAAAACATCTCCGAGGACCTCTTTGCACAGTCGATCCGCACGGTCTTCTCCGAACCGCAGGTAGACGACGCGACCCGGAGCCTCGACGCGGAAGGCGGTCTGGTCTTTGCCGTGGAATACCTCCCCGGCCAGTACGATCAGCGGGCCGATTCCGCCGCGCAGTGTATCCAGATCATCTCCCAGACGGAGCGTCCGCTGATCCGTTCGGCGAAGGTTTACGTACTCTACGGCGCATTGACGCCCGAGGAAATCGCAGCCTTCAAAAAGCACGTGATCAATCCCGTCGAGGCGCGCGAGGCGGAGCTTGCCCTGCCCGAGACGCTGAAAGCCTCCTACGCATTGCCGGAAACCGTTGCGACCCTGTCCGGCTTCCGCAGCATGGACGCGGAAGCTCGAACCGCCATGCTCCGCGATTACGGTCTGGCGATGGACGAGGCCGATCTGAAATTCTGTCAGGATTATTTCACGGGCGAGCACCGGGATCCGACGATCACGGAGCTTCGCATGATCGATACCTATTGGTCCGACCACTGCCGTCACACGACCTTCGGCACCGTGATCGACCGCGTCAGCTTTGCCGATCCGCTTTTGGAGCAGACCTGGCAGGACTATCTCTCCGTCCGTTCCGAGCTTGGACGAAGGAAGCCTGTCTGCTTGATGGATCTTGCCACAATCGCAGCCAAGCACCTGCGCAAGATCGGAAAGCTGGATAAGCTGGATGAATCCGAGGAGATCAACGCCTGCACCGTCAAGCTGGACGTCACCGTGGACGGCAAGACGGAGCCGTGGCTGCTCCTGTTCAAAAACGAGACCCACAACCATCCGACTGAGATCGAGCCCTTCGGCGGGGCTGCGACCTGCATCGGCGGCGCGATCCGCGACCCGCTTTCCGGCCGTTCCTACGTCTACGGCGCGATGCGCGTTACCGGCGCTGCCGATCCGACCCGTCCGGTCAGCGAAACCATCCCCGGCAAGCTGCCCCAGCGTAAGATCGTTACCACTGCCGCTGCCGGCTACTCCTCCTACGGCAACCAGATCGGTCTTGCGACCGGCGTCGTGGACGAGGTCTATCATCCCGGCTATGCAGCCAAGCGGATGGAGATCGGCGCTGTGATCGCCGCCGCGCCGCAGGCAAACGTTCGCCGCGAGCGTCCGAACCCCGGCGACGTCGTGATCCTCCTGGGCGGCAGTACGGGCCGTGACGGCATCGGCGGCGCAACGGGCGCGTCGAAGGCCCACAACGTCCACTCCGTTGAAACCTGCGGCGCTGAGGTTCAGAAGGGCAACGCACTGGAGGAGCGCAAGCTGCAGCGACTCTTCCGCCGCCATGACGCTTCCAGCATGATCAAGCGCTGCAACGATTTCGGCGCGGGCGGCGTCTCCGTCGCCATCGGTGAGCTGGCTGACGGTCTGGAAATCGATCTCAACCGCGTTCCCCGGAAATACGAGGGTCTGGACGGCACGGAGCTTGCGATTTCCGAATCCCAGGAGCGTATGGCTGTCGTCGTCGAGGCCGATTGCGTGGATCATTTCCTCCGTATTGCAGAAGAAGAGAATCTTCAGGCCTGTCAGGTCGCCGTCGTGACTGAAAGCCCCCGCCTGGTGATGCACTGGAACGGTCATACCATCGTCGATATCAGCCGTGATTTCCTGAACTCCAACGGCGCGGAGAAGCACATTGAGATCGAGACCCGGAAGCCTGAGCAGGAGCAGGCCCAAACGCCCGCCTCCTTTGCAGAAGCCTTCCGCACGCTTGCCTCCGACCTCAACGTCTGCTCCAAGCGTGGTCTTGCCGAGCGCTTTGATTCCACGATCGGCGCCGGTACCGTTCTGATGCCCTTCGGCGGCAAATTGCAGCTCACGCCTGCGCAGGCGATGGTTCAGAAGGTCAGCGTTGAGCGCGGTCATACAGACACCTGCTCTTTGATGGCCTACGGATACGACCCCTGCCTGTCCTCCAGCAGCCCCTATCACGGCGCTTATCTTGCCGTAATCCATTCTGTTGCCAAGCTGATTGCCTCCGGCGCATCGTTTGAGGACGTGTACCTGACCTTCCAGGAGTATTTTGCCAAGCCGGGCCACGATCCCAAGCGGTGGGGCGACCCTCTGTCCGCTCTGCTCGGCGCGTTCCGCGCCCAGATGGACCTTGGCGTCGCAGCGATCGGCGGCAAGGACTCCATGAGCGGAACCTTTGAAAAGCTCGACGTTCCGCCCACCCTGGTCAGCTTCGCCGTCACCTCTGACGATGCAAAGAACGTCCGCTCTCCGGAGTTTAAGCGACCCGGGAACCCCGTCTGTCTGATCGCGCCGCGTCTCGGTGCGGACGGACTGCCCGAACGCGCTTCCCTGCTTGCCTGCTTCCAGAGCGTGAGCAGTCTGCTTCGCAGCGGAAAGGCAGTCTCCGCCTGGGCTGTCGGCTTTGGCGGTGTGGCCGAGGCCGTAATGAAGATGGCCTTTGGCAACGGCTTCGGCTTCCGCTTTGCGGACGGTCTTTCGCTGGAACGCCTCTTTGCCAAGGGTTACGGCTCGTTTGTCGTGGAATGCGTTGAAATCCCGGAAGACGGCGAGCTGATCGGCTTCGTCACGGAAGACGCTTCTTTCGTCCGTGAAAGCGAGACCATCCCTGCCGCCGACCTGCTTCGTCTCTATGAAGAACGGCTGGAGGACGTCTATCCCTGCAATCTGACCCAGACCAGCACCGCCATTCCGGAGCTTGCAGCCGACCGGACCGCAGTTCCCGTCTGTCGCTTCCCGTCCGCCCGTCCCAAGGTCCTGATCCCGGTCTTCCCCGGCACCAACTGCGAATACGACAGCGCGAAGCTCGCCGCTGACGCAGGAGCCGAGCCGGAGATCTTTGTGGTTCACAATCTGAGCGCCGCGCAGATCCAGCGCTCCGTAGACGACTTTGTCGCTCGCTTGAGAACCGCGCAGGTCGTATTCATCCCCGGCGGCTTCTCCGGCGGCGACGAGCCGGACGGCTCCGGCAAGTTTATCACAGCCTTCTTCCGCAACGCTGCGATCCGTGAGGGCGTGACCGACCTGCTGGAACGCCGCGACGGCTTGATGCTCGGCATCTGCAACGGCTTCCAGGCTTTGATCAAGCTCGGTCTGATCCAGCATGGACGGATCACGGACGTGGATGAGAACGCTCCGACTCTGACCTATAATACGATCGGACGCCACCAGTCCCGCATCGTCCGCACCCGGATCGTCAATAACCGATCTCCCTGGCTCTCCGGCATGAAGATCGGCGACGTCGTCAACGTGGCGATCTCCCACGGCGAGGGCCGTTTGATCGCACCTGAGACCGTCCTTGGCGAGCTTGCTGCCCGGGGCCAGATCGCGACGCAGTACGTTGATCTGGAAGGAAAGCCGACGGCGGATATCCATTTCAACCCGAACAACTCCCTCTGGGCCATCGAGGGTCTGACCTCTCCCGACGGTCGCGTCCTCGGCAAGATGGGCCACAGTGAGCGCATCGGAACCTTCCTGTACAAGAATGTGCCCGGCGAGTACGACGTTCATCTGTTTGAGTCCGCAGTCCGCTATTTCAAGGGCTGAATAAAGTAATCAGCACGCGCGGCTGTATCCGTTTGGATACAGCCGCGCGTGCTGTCTTGCATCTGACTTCATAGATCGGATAATACCGCTTCGGCGCACATCAGGCCGTCCACGGCGGCGGACAGAATCCCGCCGGCATAGCCCGCGCCCTCTCCGCAGGGGTAGAGACCGCGCAGGGCAGGGGATTGACGGTCTTCGCCCCGCAGGATGCGAACGGGGGAGGAGGAGCGCGTCTCCGGTGCTGTCATTACGGCGTCGGGATCGTCGTAGCCACGGAGCTTTTTCGCCAAAGCAGGGATCGCTTGCTCCAGAACGCCTGTGATTTGCTCCGGCAACACGCTATGTAAATCGCAGAGCGTCACGCCCGGCTGATAAGATGGCTTGACTGCTCCAAGCGCAGTGCTGGGTCGCTTGGCAAGGAAGTCACCGACGCGCTGGGCCGGAGCGCGGTAATTGCTCCCGCCCGCCCGGAATGCCGTTTCTTCCATCTCCCGCTGCCAGCGCATACCGCCCAGCGTGGAGTGATCCGGGAAATCCTCCGGATTCAGGGTCACAAGGAGGGCTGCGTTCGCGTTCTCTCCGCCGCGGTCAAAGTTGCTCATTCCGTTTGTCACAACCCGCCCCGCCTCGCTTGCAGCCGCAACCACGGAGCCGCCGGGGCACATACAGAAGGTATAAGCGGAGCCGCCGTCCGGCAGATGGACCGACAGCTTGTAATCGGCAGGGGGGAGGTCCAGCCGTTCCCAACCGGGGCCGTACTGCGCCTCATTCACCGCACGCTGCAAATGCTCCACGCGGACGCCCATCGAAAAAGGCTTGGGCTCCATTGGGATGCCGCTTCTCTCCAGCAGCTCAAAGGTATCGCGCGCGCTGTGACCGAGGGCCATGATCGCCTGCTCGCATTCCAGGATCGAAGAACCGTCCTTCGTCGTGACCTCGATCCCGGTCAGCCTTCCGTCCGTCTGCTGAAGACCGGTCAGCTTCGTGCCGAAGTGAACCTCGCCGCCAAGCGCAAGGATTTTGGCGCGGATATTCTGCACCACGCGGATCAGAACGTCCGTTCCAACGTGCGGCTTGGCGTCGTAGGTGACGCTCTCGTCCGCACCGGCCTCCGCAAATTGACGCAGGATCCAGCCCTGTCTCTCGTTTTTCGTACCGGTATTCAGCTTCCCGTCGGAGAAGGTACCGGCGCCGCCTTCGCCAAACTGGACGTTGCTCTCGGGATCCAGAACTCCGGTCTGCCAAAACCGTTCCACCGCCGCGCGCCGGGTCTCTGCGTCCTGACCGCGTTCGATCACGATCGGTTTGCAGCCGACCATTGCCAAAGCCAAAGCGGCAAACATCCCGCCGGGGCCGAAGCCGATCACGACGGGCCGCTTTTCCGGCAGCGTTTTCGGCTTCGGAATTCGGTAATAGAACGGCTTTGCAGGGCTCACGCGGGGATTCCGGCACTTTCGGAGCACCTGATTTTCGCTGTGCCGGGTCGCGACGTCCACCGTGTAGAGCCAGCGGATGTCCTCCTTTTTCCGTGCGTCCAGGGACCGGCGCCTGATTTCCAGACGCGCGATCTCCGAGGCCGGGATTCTGAGCGCGTTCGCGGCAAGGACGATCAGACTGTTTGGATCGTGCCGCGCCGGAACGGATATATCTCGTATCGTCAGCATTTCGTTCGCAATTCTCCCGCTAATTGTCCGGATGACCAAGCCCATTGCAGATTATATCCGCCGCAGTCTCCGTCAACGTCCAAAACCTCACCGGCCGCATAGAGACCGGGCACGATCCGGCTTTCGAGGGTTTCCGGGTAAAACTCCTGCGTGCAGATCCCGCCCGCAGTCACCTGAGCGCCGTCAAAACCCATCGTTCCGAGAACCTGCAGGGGGAAGTCCCGGCTGAGCTCCACCACGGCGCTAAGCTGTTTCCAGTTGAGCGCCGTGATCGGCGTGTTCAAGGGAACGCCGACGGCCCGCAGAAGGACGCGGCCAAGCCGGTTGTGCAGAATCCCTGTCAAAAGATCCTCACAGTTCAGATGCGGGAACCGGGAGATCCGGATGCAAAGCGCGGACAGCAGATCTTCCGCGCTCCGGTCCGGCAAAAGGTTCATATGAAGCTCGCTCCCCGGTGCGGTGGATGCCGCACGGGACAGATCAAAAACCGCCGGGCCGGATACGCCGTATTCGGTGAACTGGACCTCGCCCCTGGCCGAAGCAAGCAGATTGTCGTTCAGAAGCAGACGCAGAGAAGCGTTTGCGCGCACGCCCTTGAGCGATCGTACCAGTTCGTCGTTCGTCTTGAGCTGAACCAGGGCAGGATAGAGCTTGGTGCAGTGATGGCCAAGGCTCCGCAAAAGCTGATAGCCTGACAGGCCGCCGCCCAGCTTCGCGCCGGCCGCGCCGCCGCATGCCACGATCAGCCGATCCGCGCGGAACACTTCTCCGCCGGAGCGGATCGCAAACTGCCCGCCTTGCTTTTTGACGCCGGTGATCTCGGTTCCGGCATAAAGCGTCAGGTTTTTCCGGTCCAGCGCAAAACGGAGAACGTCCACCACGCTGTTCGCCTGATCGGAATACGGATAAACCCGACCGCCGGGCTCCGTCACCGTATACAGACCGAGAGACTGGAAAAAATCCAGCGTCTGCGAAACGGGGAAGGCCTGCAGGGCAGGCTCTGCAAAGGACGGGTCCGACCCGTGATAGTGACTCACGTCCGCGTTGCGATTGCTGAGATTGCATCTTCCGTTTCCGGTAGCAAGCAGCTTTTTCCCGACTCTTGCCTGCCGCTCAAAGAGCAGGACTTCATGTTCTCGCGAAGCGCTTGCGGTAATCGCGGCAGCCATTCCGGCTGCTCCGGCTCCGATGACGGCGACTTTCATGGCTGGCTCCTTTCTGATCAAATCACGCTTTTTCGTATTATAAACGATTTTCTCCGAACTGACAAGAGCGTTTCGGAAAAAATTGAAATTGGTCTTTTTTCGGGACGATTCCTGTGCTATAATGGAACGCAAAGGAGGCGGTTCTGTGCTATACCTGAAATACAGCCGCGATTGGAAGCGGAATGCGGACGTCGCCGTGGCGGAAGTCTGTGACGGCGCTTCCCCCGATGGGCCGCGTCGGATTCTGATCGTTCCCGAGCAGAATTCCTTTGACGCTGAGTGGCGGCTCTGTGCAGCCGGCGGAGACGGTATCAGTCGCTGCGCGGAGGTGCTCAGCTTTACGCGCCTTGCAACGCGCATATTTTCCGAGGTCGGCGGAGCCGCCGCCGCAGTATTGGACCAGAGTGGAAGAATGATCGCTCTGGCCGGCGCCTTGGAGCAGCTTCGCGCGAAGCTGAAGCTCTATGGCGCGCAGATCTCCAAGCCGGAGTTTCTCAAGCAGCTTCTACAGGTCGTGGATGAGTTCCACGGCTGGGGGCTTCATGCGAAGGACGTTCGGGCTGCCCGGGAGAAGCTGGACGGATCGCTTTCGGATAAGTTAGAGGAGCTGTGTCTGATTCTCGAAACCTACGAGGCCGTCTGTGAACACGCCGCGCAGGATCCTTCCACCCGCCTGGATCGTCTCCGCGACGCGATCTATGACAGCGAATACGCGCGCCATACGAAGATCGTGGTGGAGGGCTTCTCCGATTTCACCGCGCAGGAGATGGAGGTTCTGAACGCCCTGCTTCAGCAGGCGGATCAGATGACGGTATATCTGACCTGTGACAGTCTCGGACTTGGACAAAGCGTCTTTTCCGTCCCGCGCAAAACGGCGCACCGGTTACAGGACCTTGCCAAACGAAACGGGATCTACTGCCGGACTGCCGGATTGCTGGAGCCGGTAGAGGAAACGCCCCTGAACCTTCTGCGTGACCAGCTCTTTGCGCCGCGTATTCAGCCCTGGAGGGAGCAGACGGATCGCGTCACCCTGGTTTCCGCCCGCTCCCCGGCGGAGGAAAGCGCTGCAATGGTCGGCACGATCCAGCAGTGGATCTTCTCCGGTTCCAGATACCGCGAAATCGCCGTCGCATATACGGACGAGAACCTGTACGGACCGATGGTCGAAAACCTGTTGGAGCGCTATGAGATTCCCGCTTATTTCGCCGGTGATCGGGAGCTGCTTCGTCAGCCGATGATCCGCGGCGTCCTGTTTGCTTTGGAGGCCGCTGCCTGCGGCATGGAGGCGGAAAGCGTTTCCGAATACTTAAAATCCGGCTATGCCCCGATCACTGCCGACGCCGCGGATCGGCTGGAAAACTACGGCTTCGTCTGGCACCTGCGCGGCTCCGCCTGGGAAAAGCCCTTTGATCGCGATCCCGACGGCTTGCAGAAGGACGATTTCGTTGACGAGGCTTTATTGGCGCGGCGGCTTTCCGCGCTGAACGAAGCCCGCGCATTGGCAATCGGACCAGTAACGGAGCTTCGCCGCGATCTGCGGGAGGCAAAGAACACCGGCGAGCAGGTCCGTGCCCTTGCGCAATTCCTGAATGCGATCGCAGTCGGCAGCGTTTTGGATGAAAAGACGGCTTCGCTGGCAGGGGAGGGGCGTTTCCAGGAGGCGCAGACCCTCTCCCAGCTCTATGAGCTTCTGCTCTCCACAATGGAGCAGATTTACGGCGTGCTTGGCAGGACCGTCCGAGAGCCGGACGACTTCTATCGCTTCTTCCGCGCGGCTCTGACGCAAAACGCAGTCGGGACAGTTCCCGCGACGGTGGATTGCGTCCGGGTGGGGAATCTCTCCTCCGTCCGCAACCTTCGCGTTCAGAATCTCCTGATCCTAGGCGCGTCCGACGGCCTGCTTCCTGCCTTTTCCGGCTCTTCCGGCCTGCTCTCAGACGGCGAGCGCCGCAAAATGAAAGAGGCCGGGCTGTCCGTGGCCCCGGACGACAATGAACGCATGGACCGCGAACTCCTGACCGCCTTCGCAGCCCTGACTGCGCCGACGGAGCGGCTTTTCGTCTCAGCCGCCGCAGACAGCCCCAGCTATCTCTTTACGCGGCTGCAGCGGACGTTCCCGGCCTGCCGGACCGATACCTTCGCACCGCTTCCGGTTCGTTTCGATCAGGCGGTCGCCTATGCCGCAGCCCGGCCCCGAGAGCAGCGGGAGGCCCTGCTTCGTGCGTTTCCTGCCCTTGCCGCGCAGACCGGCGAGATCGTAGACCGTGCCGCCTATACGCCGGGCCGTCTTTCCGACGATGCGGTCAGCGCCATCTACGGTCCCCGGCTTTCCCTGACCTCTTCCCGCGTGGACAAGTTTGCTTCTTGCAAGTACGCCTATTTCCTCCGCTATGGCTTGAACGTGCGGGAACAGAAGCCTGCCGAGGTGGACGCCTCGCTCTACGGCGTATTCGTTCATTACGTATTGGAACACACCGTTGAGGCGGTCCAAGACGAGGGCGGCTTTCACACGGTCAGTCTGGAACGGACGCTCTCGCTGGCGGAACGGTTTTGCGAACGCTTCGTTACGGAACGTCTGGGCGGTCTGGAAGAATACTCCCAGCGCGGGGCTTATCTGTTTCGAAGGAATTTCCGGGAGGTTCTGGCTGTCGTGCGCGGGCTTTATGCGGAGCTCTCGCAGTCCGAGTTTGTCCCGACCTCCTTCGAGTTAGCCTTTGAAAACGAGACCGCCATCCCCATCACGGGCGATCTGGCCGTGGGAAGTCTGCGCGGCGTCGTGGACCGGGTGGATCTCTATACCACTACAGCGGGAAGGACTTACCTGCGCGTCATCGACTACAAGACCGGACGCAAGGATTTTGACTATACGGATCTCCTGGAGGGCGTCGGTCTGCAAATGCTGCTCTATCTCTTTGCCCTGACGCGTGAAGCCGAGCACTTCTACCACAGACCGCTTCTGCCTGCCGGAGTCCTCTATTTCCCGGCGCGCTATGACGTGGAGACCACCAAGGGCCGTCCCACGCCCGAGGAGGCGGAGAAGGAGCATCGGAAAGCACAGCGGAGAAAGGGCCTGCTCCTGGACGACGAGGAGATCCTTCACGCGATGGAGCCGGGCGACGACCCGATTTATCTGCCCTATAAATTCGTCCGGAAGGACGAATCACGCATTGGCGATCTGGCCGATTCCGATCAAATGCGGACGCTGGAGCGTTTCGTTTTCCAAAGGCTCGGAAAGCTGGCCGACGGCATCGCCTGCGGGGAGATCGAGGCCGATCCTTACTGGCGCGGCGATGAACACAACGCCTGCCGCTGGTGCGAATACAAGGAGATTTGTCATACTGAGAGCGGTGAGATTCCGCTGCGAAGAAGAAGGGCCGTATCAACAGAACAGTTCTGGCAAACCGTGGAACAGGAGGTGCAGGAGCATGGCTGAAACCTTAACGCAAGCGCAGGCGCTTGCCGTGGAGCGGCGCGGCGGACCGATCCTGGTCTCTGCGGCAGCCGGCTCCGGCAAGACGAAGGTCCTGGTGGAGCGGCTGATGCGCCGCGTGCTCAGCACTACGGAAGAATGCAATATCAATGATTTTCTGATCATTACCTTTACCAAAAAGGCAGCGGCCGAGCTTCGGGCGCGGATCGCAAAGGAGCTGGCTCTGCGTCTGGCGGAGGACCCCGAAAACGTCCATCTGCAAAAACAGCAGAGCCGGATCTATCTGACCCAGATCTCAACGGTTCATGCATTTTGCTCCGAATTGATCCGTGAATATGCCTATGAATTGGACGTTCCGGCGGATTTTCGGATGCTGGATGAAACCGAGGCACGGGCCATACGACAGACGATCGCCGAAGATCTGCTCGAAGAATGCTACGCTAAGCTGGACGAGCTGGATGAGTTTCGCACCCTTGTGGACGGCCTCGGCGCCGGACGGGACGATCACGCGATTCCTCAGCTTCTATTAAGCGTCTATTCGACCGCCCAATGCCGTCTCTACCCGGAACAGTGGATGGAGGACTGCCTTTCCGCTTCCGCGCTTACGGGCGTGACCGCCGCCGAGGATACGGTCTGGGGCGCATCTCTGATCGAACAGCTTCGGCGTACGCTCAAAGAGCAGATCGAGGCCTTCCGGGACGCCCTGACCGCCGTAGAGGGGAGCGAGGCGCTGGTAAAATACGCTCCGATGTTCCGGGTGAACTATGAGCAGCTCTTGGACCTGCTTGACAAAACCACCTGGGATGCGCTCTTTACCGCGGCGGATAACGGGATCAGTCTCGGCCGTCTTCCGCCGATCAAGGACTGCTCAGATCCCGACCTGCAAGCGCGGGTCCGGGCCGTTCGCTCCGACACAGTGGATCGGCTTCGCCGCTGTTTTGCGGAATTTTACGGCCCTTCCGAGCTCGTTCTTTCCGACCTTCGCCAGACCGGCGCAACCATTCGCGCCCTGTTTTCTCTGGCTCAGGCATTTACGGTTCGCTATTCCCGGGAAAAGGTAAGGCTTCATGCCCTCGACTTCAACGATCTGGAACATCTTGCGGTTCGCCTGCTCCTGCAGGAAGACGGAAAAACGCCGACAGAGCTTGCGCTCCGCGTCTCCGAGCGCTACAAGGAGATCATGGTGGACGAATACCAGGACACCAATGAGGTTCAGGACAGTCTGTTCCGCGCCATATCCAGGCAGGGTCGAAACCGTTTTATGGTCGGCGACGTCAAGCAGTCCATCTATCGCTTCCGTCTGGCAGATCCGACGATCTTCCTGCGTAAATACAGAGACTATCCGGACGCTGCTCTGGTCGGGCCGGAGGACAGACAGAGAATCCTGCTCTCCCACAATTTCCGCTCCGGAGAACCGGTTCTGGATGCAGTCAACGCCGTTTTCTCACGGTGCATGTCTCCCCGCGTGGGCGGCTTGACCTATGGCGCGGACGAAGCGCTTCGGCCCGGTGTGCCCCGCATTGAGCTGCCGCAGCCCCAGGTGGAGCTGCACTGTATCTCCACCAAATCGCCTGACGCCGATGCAGAGACCCCGGAGGTCCGACGCGCAGAGGCGGAATTTACCGCAGCGCGGATCGCCAGACTGCTCAAGGATCAGACTCCCATCCGAACGAAAACAGGCACACGACCGGCAGAGCCGGGAGATATCGTGATCCTGCTCCGCTCGCCGAAGAACGCCGCAGCCAGCTATCTGGACGCGCTCCAGCGCAGAGGGATCCCCGCTGCCAGCGACAGCGGGGAAAGCATTCTGGATACCCGCGAGGTCGAGACGCTGATCTGCCTGCTGAAGGTGATCGACAACGTACATCGAGACGTTCCCCTTGCAGGCGCTCTGCTCAGTCCTCTGTTCGGCATCAGCGGCTCCGAGCTTGCCCTGGCAAAGACGAAGGACAAAAGCCTGGATCTTTTCGATGCGCTGAAAAACACGACCGGCGCCTCGGAGCGACTGAAAAACGCCCTGGAACAGATCGTACATCTGCGGGATCTTTCCCGGGAGCTGCCCCTGCATCGACTGCTGGAACGGATCCGGGAATCCACGGGCATGGAGGCCGTTTACGGGGCGATGGAGAACGGCCCGGTTCGTCTGGAAAACCTCCGTGCCTTTACCGTGCTTGCCTCCGGGTTTGCAGAAAACGGCAAAAAGAGCCTGCATCAGTTTCTTTCCTATCTCGAGCTTTTGAAGGAGGAAGGAGGCGTTGCCCGGGAGGCCTCGCACACAAATGCGGTCACGGTGATGTCCATACACAAATCAAAGGGGCTGGAATTCCCGATCGTCTTCCTCTGCGGCCTGTCCAAGCGGTTCAATACCGACGATATGAAGCAGATGGTTCAGTTCCACACGGAGCTGGGCGTCGGCTGCAGCGTCTACGACGAATCGACCCATACGCGTTTCCCGTCCATTGCGCGAGCGGCGATCAGCGCCAGAACGAAAGCGGAAAATCTGTCCGAGGAGCTTCGCGTGCTCTACGTGGCGATGACCCGGGCACAGGATATGCTGATCATGACCTTCTGTTCCGGCAGCCTTCGATCTCATCTTACCAATCTGGTCTGCCGCCTCAGCCCGAAGACCGTACCCCTTCTCTCGGCGCAGGCCGGATGCATGGGAGACTGGGTGCTGCTTACCGCTTTACTGCGCGCCGAGGCTTCGGCTCTGCATGCGGTCGCCGGGACGCCGGAGGGCGTCACAGCCTCGGATTTCCCCTGGATCGTAACCTATCAGGACTACGCTGCCGACGCTTCCGCTGCCGCAGCGCCGATTGAGACGGAATACGAGCCACAAGCCCCTGACGCAGAGCTGCTTCAAAACGCCATTCAATTCGACTATCCCGCAAAGGCGGCGACGAGCATTCCCGCGAAGCTGACCGCGACCCAACTCAAGGGCAGGCGCCTTGACGAGGAAGCAGAGAGCGGCAGCCGCGTCGTCTGGCGCAGAAGCCCCTCACGCAGACCGAAACTGATCGACGGTGATCGGGCTCTGACCCCTGCAGAACGCGGCGTTGCCATGCATCAGGCGATGCAGTTTTTGGATTTCTCCCGCGTCAGCAGTCTTGAAGAGATCCGTTCACAGCTCAACGACATGGTTGCCGACGAGTTCCTGACGAAACAGCAGGCGGATTCCGTGGATCCGGAAAAGCTCCTGCGCGTGTTCCGAGGTCCGCTGGGCGAAGAAATGCGCAGCGCCGAGCGCGTGATCCGGGAGTTCAAGTTCTCCATCCTGATCGACGCCAAGCAGTACGACCCCCGCGCGAATGACGAACAGATTATGCTCCAGGGCGTGACCGACTGCTGCCTGATTCGCAACGGCGAGCTCACGGTCATTGATTTCAAGACCGATCGCGTTCAGCCCGGCGGGGAGAGGCTGGCAGGGGAGACCTATCGCCCGCAGCTTTCCGCCTATAGTCTGGCGCTCTCCCGAATCTTCGGAATGCCAGTCACGCGGCGACTGCTCTATTTCTTCCAGACCGACGCTGTCGTGGAGATTTGATTATCGTCTGAAAAAAGTTAGAGGCTGTATCCGGTTTTCGGATACAGCCTCTTGAATCTATTATAGGTCAGGAAGCAGAGGTGTTGCCTCGGAAGGTCAGGTTGGTGTTGGCCTTTTCCTTGATCGTCTCAATGTCCATCACAAGCTTCAGCTCGTTCTGGGTGGAAATCTCAGAATAAAGCTTCTGCAGCAGGGAGTTCTTGACCAGCTCGTTGCGGTAGGTCATCTCCTGCGCAGAGGAGTAGCGAACCAGGTAGTAGGTGTCCTCGGTCTCAAAGGTCTCGGTATCGCCGGCCTTGCGGGCAGGATCGAACAGCCACTCGTTGATCTCGTCAATGCTGCTGTACTTATCCATCGTACGAACGTACGCGGAGTACTTGAGATCCTTTACGTAGGTCTCGAATTCCTCATCCGTCATGCCGTCCTTGAGGCCTTCCTTCAGGGTAGCCAGCTTCTCGTCGGGCGTGGGTTCGGCTTCCTTCTCGGTTTCCTCGGAGCCTTCCTTGGTTGCCTCGGAGCTTTCCTTGGTTGCCTCGGAGCCTTCCTCGGCTTTCGTTTCTTCGACCTTGCGGTCAATGGTCAGAATATAACCGTTCACACGGTTGTAGTCGTTCGTCTCGCGCTTGTCAAAGCGAACCGTGACGTAGGTGGTGCCATCCTCGTCCTGCGCAATAACGGTTGTGTCGCCTTCCTTGCGCGCACTGTCAAACAGCCACTCTGCCAGTTCTTTATTGGAGACCTGACTCTTTTGCACGTGGTTGTTGATGGCGTCCTCGGGCATGTTCTCCTGCTTCTTCTCAGCCTCGGCCTTGGCCGCAGCCTTCGCCTCGTCGGTGTAGGTGGGGGCAGCGTCCTGGGCGGGTTCAGACGCGTTTGCAGAATTCAGGTCGCTTGACTTGTTTTCTGCGTCTTCCTTGTTCTCGGAGCTTTCCGCTTTTTCCGCTTCGGCCTTCGTCGTGCTGTAGGTGTAGAACACGATGTCGAAATCCTCGGGGCTGGCGTCATAGGCAGCGTTCAGATCGCTTTCGCTCGGCGCGAAGGTGTCCTGCAGATGCTGGGTGTACTCCGATGCGGTGGTGGTGATGGTGAGGTAGTTCTCGTAGTCGCTCAGCTTGTAGCCGCGGCCGAAGTTGGCGCGCAGATAGTCGTTCACGGAGGGGTAGCCGGCGTTGGTCGCGGAGGTTTCCATGCTCTTGATCGAGTTGGAAATGTACTGCTTTGCATCTTCGCTCAGCGAGAAGGTCTTGTCCGCCATCGCCTTGATATAGAGGTTATAGTTCTGGCGGATGGAATCGTTGGTGGATTGGATCAAATAATCCTCCATCGTTCCCTCGCCGGTGATGGTGTTCGGCTGATCGCGCAGAGCAACGTTGGGCTTGAAGATGTTGTAGTAGGACATGTTGTTCGCGTTGGTCATGTAGAAGGTGTTATAGATCGGAAGAATGATCTCCTCGTCGCCGACGGTCGCAACCGTCTTCCGATAACGGGAATTGATCAGCCAGATCACGCCGTAAACAACGACCAGCACGGCCAGTACGGCACAGACGACGATCAGAACATTCTTTCTTGTCTTCTTTTTCTTTTCCGCCTGCTTCTGCTCGGCAATCTCGCGGAAGGAAAGACCCTGCGGGTCAAGCTGCTTGCGCTTCTTTTTGGATGCAGATGCGCTCATGATACATCAATCCTCTCGTTTATTGGGTTCGGCGCGGCTGAACACGCCCAGTTGGAATGTATTATAGCGCTTTTCCTCCCGACTTGCAAGCAAAAAGTAATTAATGTTGCAAAAAATTCAAAAAAAGCGGGAATCGGTCGCAGAAATACGATCGATTCCCGAAAAAAACCCCGCTATGGCCGTGTGACCCCATTTATAACCTGCACGAAACGAGCAGGTGGGTTGCCTCTCCAGGAGTTCTCTGTTCCCAGCGTCCATCTACGGTCAAAGCCAAGACGGGAGGTCTACAATCCGTCCTGAAAGTATCAGGCATCCCGAATGAATGATGTGGGTCTAAAAGGGGTCATCACGCACCCAGCAGGGCATTGATAACGGTTTTGATCCGTCAGGCTTCCGGTTCCTCGTCGGAATCCTCCTCGAACAGGATCAGCTCATATACGGCGTTTAACTCATCCTCGTCCTCTACGGCCTCCAGAAGCTCCTCGCCGTCCTCGTCGGTGGATACGCGGAGAATGCTGACCTCCAGCTCCTCGCTGTCTTCGGAGCCCGCGGGGCAGACGCCAAGATAGTTTACGCCGTTGTATTCGACCGTGCAGAGGACCTCCAGCTCGTATTCCTTGCCGTCCTCATCGCTGATGGTGATGAAGTCGTCACCGTAAGCGTCGCTCATAGATGTTTCCTCCATGCTTTGTTTGACTCTATTTTACTCGTTCTGCTTTGGAAAATCAAGAGGGAAGCTGTCAAATGACAAATGGCAGATTTCGCAAAATTCAAACCTTGCTTTTGTGCAATGCTACAAATCGTCGGCGGAAATAATTGAAATTAGGGCTTGGCATTTGCAACGACTTCGTATATAATATAAGATGCAGGTATGCGGGGCCACCCAATCTCGCCTGCGTACAGGAGATATTGCAATGACTGAAACGAATTCCGAAAAGCAAAAGAAGCCAAATCCTTTTGAGCCGAAGGGCTTTGCAGGGACGGTATACGTTCTGCTGCACGACGTGATTTGCCTGCTTGCTCTGATTACATTCTTCTTCATCTTCTTTGCCCGTCTGGTCGGCGTCAGCGGAAGCTCCATGTATCCGACGCTCGTCGGCGGTGAGCACACCACCGGCTCAACCGGAGATTATCTGGTGCTGGAAAGCAATTTCATCCACCCCAGCTATTCCTACGGGGATATCGTCGTTGCCTGTCTTCCCACGTTTGAAAACGGCAAGCCGATCGTCAAGCGCGTCATCGGGACAGAGGGTCAGACCGTGTCCTTCCAGGCCGACGAGACAGGCGCGATCCGCGTCTACGTGGACGGCGTCATGCTTGACGAGCCCTATATCAATCAACTGAACGGGCCAATGCGTGAAAGTCCCATCGGCCTCAACGGTTATACCGTCCACATTCCGGCGGGTAAGTATTTTCTGATGGGCGACAACCGCAACAATTCCCGCGACAGCCGCTCTCCTGAGATCGGTTTGGTGGATGAGCGCTACATCGTCGGCAAGGCGCGGTGGATCGTCTTCCCCGGCTCCGACAGAGAGGCGGGCAATCGGAGAGACTGGAGCAGGATCGGAAGTGTCTATGGAAACTGAACAGCTTCAAATTCAATGGTATCCCGGTCACATGACCAAAACCCGTCGTATGATGGAATCGGATCTCCGCCTGGTGGACGCGGTCTGCGAGATCGTGGACGCCCGGATCCCGGTCTCATCCCGCAACCCGGATCTTGATTCGATCTGCGGCGACAAGCCCCGTATGATCATCCTCAACCGGATCGATATGGCCGACCCCGCCCGCACGAAGCAGTGGGCGGCGTGGTTCAAGGCAAGAGAAATGGCCGTGATTCAGACCGACTGCAAGTCGAGGAAGGGAATTGCGGACTTTGCGCCTGCGCTTCGCAGGCTGCTTGCAGACAAGCTCCGCCGCTACGCTGAAAAGGGCATGGTTGGCAAGCCCCTCAAGGTCATGGTCGTCGGCATTCCGAACGTCGGTAAATCCACCTTTATCAATCAGGTTGCCGGGCGCAAGGGCGCAAAGGCGGAAAACCGTCCGGGCGTGACCCGCGGAAAGCAGTGGGTCACCGTGGATCAGGGCCTTCTGCTGCTCGATACCCCCGGCATCCTGTGGCCCAAGTTTGAAGACCCGGAGGTCGGCGTGCGTCTGGCCTTTACCGGCGCCGTCAAGGACGACATTCTGGATCTCGAATCGCTCGCGGCGCGTCTGGCCGGCGTCCTCTGGCGGAACTATCCGGAGGCAATGCGGGCCCGTTATAAGCTGGATCCCGCTCCCGACGCCTCCGATCCCGATCTCCTGCTTGAGATCGGCAAACGCCGCGGATATCTGATTTCCGGCGGTGAGATCGATCTGGAACGAACCTCCCGCGTGTTATTGGAGGAATACCGCGCTGCAAAGATCGGACGCTTTACGCTGGAGCTTCCGCCTGCGGAGGAAATGTGATGGGGCTCTGGGAAATCGAAGACAGCCTCTATGCAAAGGGCTGCGCCGCCGTTTGCGGCATTGATGAGGCTGGCAGGGGACCGCTTGCCGGACCCGTCTGCGTCGCCGCCTGTATTCTCCCGCAGGATCTGCAGATCGAAGGTCTCAACGACTCCAAAAAGCTGTCCGCAAAAAAACGCGAAGCGTTATACGATGTCATCACGGAGCAGGCGATCGCTTGGGCTGTCTGCCTGATCGACGAAGCGCGAATCGACGAGATCAACATTCTGCAGGCCACCTTCGAGGCCATGCGCGGCGCAGTCGGGAAGCTCTCCGTCCTTCCGGATTACTGCCTGGTGGACGGCAACCGCGACCCCGGTCTCGGGCTCCCGACGCTGACCGTGGTCAAGGGCGATGCAAAATGCGCCACCGTTGCCGCTGCATCTATCCTTGCGAAGGTCACCCGTGACCGGCTGATGGTCGAATACGACGGTCAATACCCCGGCTACGGCTTCGCGGTCCACAAGGGCTACGGCACGAAGGCCCATTACGCTGCTATTGACAAGCTCGGTCTTTGCCCGATCCACCGCCGCACCTTCCTGAAAAGCTATGGGAACCGATAAGCTGACCGGACGCTGGGGCGAAGCGCTTGCGGCGGACTACCTGCGCAGGAAACGCTACACGCTCGTTGCAGCAGGCTTCTCCTGCCGAATGGGTGAGATCGACCTGATCGTTCAGAATCGAAAGTATATCGTGTTTGTCGAAGTCAAGCTCCGCAAATCGGACGCATTTGCCCGGGCCGCCGACTTCGTAGACCTGCGCAAGCAGGCGCGTATCAAAACCACGGCTGCATTCTGGCTCAGCCGGAATGAGACCGACCGCCAGCCCCGGTTCGACGTAATCGAAATCTACGCGCCGGAGGGCATGGCGACCCAAAAACCAAAAATCAACTGGATCGAGGACGCATTTCAATGAGAAACACCTTTCCCGTATTTGACCTGCACTGCGACACCGCAGTCGCCCTTTCCGACACCAATCAGGTTTGGGCTGAAAACGACCTGCATATCGACCTGAATAAGGAATCCAAGCTGTTCAGTCATACCCAGGTCTACAGCTTCTGCTGCGTCTATGACGAACACGGCGACGCGCTGACCGGACCCGAGGCGGAGGCCAAATTCATCCGCTGTATTTCGAATTTCTACTCCGAGCTTGCAAAGCACAGCGACACCCATAAGCTCTGCCGCACGGCGGACGACCTTCTGGAAGCCGCCAAGGAGGGCAAGCACGGCGTATTTCTCTCTCTGGAAGGGCCGGAGGTGATCGGCTGCGATCCCGGACGGCTCGACGAGCTCAAGGATCTCGGGATCGTGATGACCACGCTGACCTGGAACCACGCAAACCTGCTTGCCGGCTCGCATAAGACAGGGGAGGGCCTCACCGCTCAGGGCAAGGCCTTCGTCCGTCGGGCGCAGGAGCTTGGCATCATCATCGACGTCAGCCATCTTTCCGAGCAGGCCTTTTGGGACATCTGTGATATCTCCATGTCTCCCATCGTTGCCAGCCACTCCAACAGCCGCGCGATCTGCGACCACAGCCGCAACCTGACCGATCGGCAGTTCAAAACGATCTGCAACTTTGACGGGCTGGTCGGCCTGAACCTCTATCGTCCCTTCCTGACGACGGCCGCCACAGCGACCTATGACGACGTGCGCCGCCATGCGGAGCATTTCATCGGGCTCGGCGGCAAGCATCATCTCTCGCTTGGCTTCGATCTGGACGGCTGCGACGAGCTGCCGGAGGGCTTCCGTGATCTTTCCGACTGCAACGGCCTCGGCAAGGCCCTGATCGAGGGCGGCCTGGACGAACAACTGGTTCTGAATCTGATGAACAACAACGCCGCCCGTTTCTTCCTCCAGTATCTGCAAAGACGAAACGTCGGCGAATTCCTGCAGATGGACGAGCTGACCCGCCAACTGAACGAAATCAACGTCAACACCTGAACGGAGGTTTTATGCTCTACGCCATCGGTGATCTCCACCTTTCCTTCGAGGCAAACAAGCCCATGGACGTCTTCGGCAAGCGCTGGGTCGGCTACGTGGAGAAGCTTCGCCGCGGTCTGTCGGTGATCGGCCCGGAGGACACCACCGTCCTTTTGGGCGATCTGAGCTGGTCGATGGATCTGGAGCACGCCGTTGCCGACTTCGGCTTTATCTCCGCGATTCCCGGACGGAAGATCATACTCAAGGGAAACCACGACTACTGGTGGACGACGGCAGCCAAGTTCTATCGCTTCTGCCAGGAGCACGATTATAAGGATATGTGGGTCCTGAACAACAACTGCTATTCTTATGACGGAATTGCAATCTGCGGGACCCGCGGCTGGTTCTATGAGGAGGATCGGCAGGGAACGCACGACGAAAAGGTATTTCGTCGCGAGCTGATCCGGCTGGAAACCTCCCTGCAGGCTGCCGGCGAGGCGGAGAAGCTCTGCTTCCTGCACTATCCGCCCGTCTATCGCGGCTACCTCTGCCGCCCCATTCTGGATCTGCTTCATCAATACGGGGTCAAACGGTGTTTTTACGGGCATCTGCATTCCGAGAGCCACGCGCTTGCCGTGACCGGAGACTTTGAAGGGATCGATTTCCGGCTCGTCTCCGCCGATTATACGGACTTTTATCCGGTTCCGGTCAAAACTTCCGAAAATGGCTGAAAATTCACAAAATAGTACTTGCTTTTTTCCCGGATTCTGCTAAAATAAACGGGATTCGTGCGGAACGAATCAAATCCCACGCTTTTGCCGCTTCGGTCCCGGGAGAAGCCCCCGGCCGCAGAAGCGGTGTGCGCCGGGACATTCCACGTTAAAACACGGCAAAGCGCCGTCCACATACAGGAGGAAACTAACTATGAACGTTCAAAACGTCAAGCAGGAAAAGAACCGTCTTTCGTTCGACATGGTCATTGACGCAGAAGCCTATGAGGCCGGTCTTCAGAAGGCTTATCTCAAGACCCGCGGCCGCTACAACGTCCCCGGCTTCCGCAAGGGCAAGGCTTCCCGGAAGATGATCGAGGTCTACTACGGCCAGGACGTTTTCCTGTCCGACGCGATTGATGAGATTTTTGCCGAAAACTATGAAAAGGCGATTGAGGAGAACGGCTGGAAGATCGTCAGCCAGCCTGCTCTGACCAACGTTGACGTCAGCGAGACCAAGGAGCTGACCCTCTCCCTTGCTGCCGACGTTTATCCCGAAGTCACCCTGGGCCAGTATAAGGGCATCGAGGCCCCGAAGGTCGCCGCCGAGGTCTCTGACGAAGAAGTCGAGCAGGAGCTCGACCGCAAGGCCAAGGAAGTCGCCCGCATCGAAACCGTTGACCGCCCCGCAAAGGAAGGCGACACGGTCGTGATCGACTACGAAGGCTCCGTGAACGGCGTTCCCTTTGACGGCGGCAAGGCCGAGGGCTACGAGCTGACCCTGGGCAGCCACAGCTTCATTCCCGGCTTTGAAGAAGCGCTGATCGGCGTCACGGCCAACCAGGAGCTTCCCATCAACGTGACCTTCCCCGCCGATTACCACGCCGATCTGGCCGGCAAGGACGCCGTGTTCCAGATTAAGGTCCACGAGGTTAAGGAAACCCAGATCCCCGAGAAGGACGACGAGCTTGCAAAGGACGTCTCCGAGTTCGACACCCTCGAGGAGCTCCGCAGCGATATCCGCGCCACCATTCTGAAGCAGAAGTCCGAGGGCATTGAGCGCGCTTACGAAAACGCCATCCTGGAAAAGCTGTCTCAGAACATTGAGGTCGATATCCCCGCCGCCATGATCGACGACGAGGTCAAGGCTCAGCTCAACGATTTTGATATGCAGCTCCGCAGCCAGGGCATGAGCCTGGAGCAGTACGGCAAGATGATCGGCGGCCTTTCCGCGCTGGAGACCAGCACCCGTCCGATGGCCGAGCGTACCGTCCGCATTCGTCTGGCCCTTGCCAAGATCGCTGAGACCGAGAATCTCGAGGTCAGCGAGGACGAGATCAACGCCGAGTTTGAGAACCTTGCCAAGCAGTACGGCCTGGACGTCGAGAAGATCCGCGCCGCCGTTCCGCAGGACGAGGTCGTCAGCGATCTGCGCAACCGCAAGGCCCGCGATCTCGTGGTCGGCTCCGCCGTCGCCACCGAGCCCGCCAAGGCCGAGGAAGCCGAGAACAAGGAATAAATTCCCTGCAACCGGGTTACAATGGGTTTTGAGCCGGAGTGAACCGCTCCGGCTCTGCCATCCCGGGCCGGTCTTTCCGGCTCGAAGAAAGGAGCAAGAACATGAGTTTAGTTCCCTACGTCGTCGAACAGACCAGCCGCGGCGAACGGTCTTATGACATCTATTCCCGCCTGCTGAATGACCGTATCATCATCCTTTCCGAGGAGGTCAACGACACGACGGCCTCCCTGATCATCGCCCAGATGCTCTATCTGGAGGCGCAGGACCCCGATAAGGATATTCAGTTCTATATCAACAGCCCCGGCGGCGTTATCACGTCCGGCCTTGCCATCTACGACACGATGCAGTACATCAAGTGCGACGTTTCTACGATCTGCATTGGTATGGCTGCCTCCATGGGCGCTTTCCTGCTTTCCGCAGGCGCGAAGGGCAAGCGTCTTGCTCTGCCCAACGCAGAGATCATGATCCACCAGCCCTCCGGCGGTGCGCAGGGTCAGGCCACGGATATCCAGATCATGGCCCGCCGCATTCAGGACATGAAGCAAAAGCTCAACGCGATCCTGGCTGAGAACACCGGAAAGCCGCTGGAGCAGATCGCCGCCGATACCGAGCGCGATCACTTCATGACCGCCGAGGAGGCCCAGGCCTACGGTATCATCGATAAGGTGATCTATAAGCGCTGATTCATCGAAAGGAGGGACCACTTTGGCAAATGACAAATCGATTCGCTGCTCCTTCTGCGGCAAACGGCAGGAGCAGGTCAAGCGAATGATGTCCGGTCCCAATGACGTCTATATCTGTAATGAATGCGTCGAGCTTTGCAACAGTCTCATCCGCGAGGATATGTACGATTCCGGCGCACCCGAATACCATGACCCCGAGAAGCTCCCGACTCCGCGCGAGATCAAGGAGTACATGGACAATTATATCATCGGCCAGGAGGACGCGAAAATTGCCCTCTCCGTCGCTGTATACAACCATTATAAGCGCATCTATTTCGGCGAAGACTCTGACGTGGAGATCCAGAAGAGCAACATTCTTCTGATCGGCCCCACCGGCTCCGGCAAAACCCTGTTTGCCCAGACCCTCGCCAAGATCCTCGACGTGCCCTTTGCCATTGCCGACGCCACCACGCTGACCGAGGCGGGCTACGTAGGCGAGGACGTTGAGAATATCCTTCTTCGCCTGATTCAGGCTGCCGACTATGACGTGGAGCAGGCAGAGCGGGGTATCATCTACGTGGATGAAATCGACAAGATCGCCCGCAAGAGTGAGAACGCCTCCATTACCCGCGACGTTTCCGGCGAAGGCGTTCAGCAAGCTCTGCTCAAGATCGTTGAGGGCACGATCGCCAACGTACCTCCCCAGGGCGGGCGCAAGCATCCCCAGCAGGAGTTCATTCAGATCGACACCTCCCGCATCCTCTTTATCTGCGGCGGCGCCTTCGACGGTCTGGATAAGATCATTGAACGGCGCGTGGACCGCAGCTCCGTCGGGTTCGGCTCCCAGCTTTCCAGCAAGTCCACCCGGGACGTCGGCAAGCTGTTCCGGCAGGTTCAGCCGCACGACCTGCTGAAGTTCGGCATTATTCCCGAGCTTGTCGGCAGACTGCCGGTGATCACAAGCCTGAATGAGCTGAATTCCGAGGATATGATCCGGATCCTGACCGAGCCGAAGAACGCGCTCTGCAAGCAGTACAAAAAGATATTTTCCTTTGACGGCGTTGAACTGGAATTCACGCCCGAAGCCCTGCAGGCTGTGGCAAAGCTTGCCGTGGAACGGAAGATCGGCGCCCGCGGCCTTCGCGCCGTGATGGAGGGCTTCCTGACCAAGATCATGTTTGAGATCCCCTCCGACCGCAGTATCCGCCGGGTCGTGATCACCGAACAGACCGTTCTGGATTCTGCAGAACCGCAAATTATCCGAGGAGAAGAAAAGAGTCTGACCGCACCCTGATCAGCGGCCATAGACGGCGCAAAAGGGGAGCGCATCTCCCTTTTTGCGCCTTTCTTCTCCATAATCGTATGATGGAGATTCACATGGAAGAAGTATACGAATATGAAGTTCTGCCCGTGATCGCTCTGCGCGGTCTCGTGGCATTTCCCGGCGTCAATATGCACTTTGACGTCGGACGGGACAAATCCCTTCGCGCCATTGAAAAAGCAATGAAGGGGAATCAGAAGGTCCTGCTCCTGCCCCAGCTCTCTTTGGAGGACGCAGACCCCACCTTCGATCAGCTTAATTCGATCGGCGTTGTCGCCCGGATCAAGCAGGTCGTCCGCGTCCCGGGCGAAAGCGGCAGGCTCCTGGTTGAAAACCAGGTCCGCGCCAGGGTCACGATGGTCATTCGCACCGAGCCCTATCTGACCGCAAAGGTCTGCACGCTCCCGGATGAAAAGAGCAGCTCCACGCCCCGGATCGAGGCGATGATCCGCACGGCTTATCACCAGTTCGAGGAATTCATGGAGCTCAGCCAGCGAAATCTCAGCGACGAGATGCTCCACATGCTCACCAGCCGCGAACCCGGCGTGGTCAGCGACCTGATTTCCCAGGTCGCCTCCTTCCGGTATGAAGAAAAGCTGACCCTGCTCAACCAGCGCAATCCGATCCGCCGCCTCTCCGAATGCAACCGCATGATGAACCGGGAGCTCAACGTCCTCAGTCTTGAGGAGGAGATGCAGGATAAGGCGCAGGAGAGCATGAACAAGGAGCAGCGCGATTATTTCCTGCGCGAGCAGATGAAATCCATCCGCCAGGAGCTTGGGGAGGAGGACTCTGACGAGGACGACTATGCCGCCCGGATCAAAGCGCTCAACCTGCCCGAGGAGGTCGCCAAGCAGCTCAATAAGGAGCTCTCCCGTCTGCGCAAGCAGCCCTTCGGCTCTGCCGAAGCGACCGTCATCCGGAACTATCTGGACGTCGCCTTGGAGCTGCCCTGGAACGTCTCTACGAAGGAACGCCTGAACGTGGAGCTTGCGCGCAAAATGCTGGATGCAGACCATTACGGCCTGCAAACCGTCAAGGAGCGCATTCTGGAGTTCCTGGCCGTCCGTCAGATGGCCCCGAACAATCAAGGTCAGATCCTCTGTCTGGTCGGCCCTCCGGGCGTCGGCAAAACCTCGATCGCAATGTCCATTGCCCGCTGCCTTAACCGGAAGCTCGCCCGCATCTCGCTCGGCGGCGTTCATGACGAGGCGGAGATCCGCGGCCACCGCAAGACCTATATCGGCGCCATGCCGGGCCGCATTCTGACCGCTCTGACCCAGGCAGGCAGCAACAACCCGCTCATTCTCTTTGACGAGATCGACAAGGTCGGCTCCGACTACCGCGGCGACCCTGCCGCCGCCCTGCTGGAGGTTCTGGATCCCGAGCAGAATTCCGCCTTCCGCGATAATTTCCTGGAGATCCCCTTTGATCTCAGCAAGTGCATGTTTATCACCACGGCCAACACCGAGGATACGATCCCGCGCCCGCTTCTGGACCGCATGGAGGTCATCTATCTCGATTCCTATACGGACGAGGAAAAGGTCATGATCGCCAAGAACCACCTTCTGCCCAAGCAGAAGCAGCGCCACGGTCTGAAAAAGACGCAGCTCCGTATTCCGGACAGCACGCTGCGCGAGATCATCACCTGTTATACCCGCGAATCCGGCGTGCGTAAGCTCGAGCAGCAGCTTGCGAAGCTCTGCCGCCGCGCCGCGATGGAGCTGGTCGAGCATCCGGATACGGTCCGCGTAACCGTCAACTCCGCGAATCTGGAAGCCTATCTCGGCGTGCGCAAGTTCCTCCCGGACCGTCTGCCCGAGGAAGACCCGGTCGGCCTGGTCAACGGCCTTGCCTGGACCTCTGTCGGCGGCGAGGTGCTGGAGGTCGAATGCAACGTGGTGGAGGGCAGCGGCAAGCTTGAGCTCACCGGCAATCTCGGTCAGGTCATGCAGGAATCCGTCCGCGCTGCATTGAGCTATATCCGCTCCCGGGCCAAGAACCTGGGCATAGATCCCGACTTTTATAAAAACCGCGACATCCACGTCCACTTCCCGGAGGGCGCCGTTCCGAAGGACGGTCCGAGCGCCGGCGTCACCGTCTGCACGGCCATCGTTTCCGCTCTGACCGGGCATCCGGTCCGCCGGGAGATCGCCATGACCGGCGAAATCTCCATCCGCGGCCGCGTGCTTCCGATCGGCGGCTTGAAAGAGAAAACGATGGCGGCCCTGCGCCACGGCGTTAAGACCGTTATCATCCCCCAGGATAATGAAAAGGATCTGGAGGAAATTGATCAGACCGTCCGAAAGGCTCTGAATTTTATCACCGTCAAGAGCGCCGACACAGTCCTGGAGGCTGCGCTTTGCATTCCAAAGGATATGCCCGCCGTCTCCGTTGGGCTGAATCCCAATCCGCTGCCGATGACAGCGCCGATCCTGCCCACCCTGCACAAGCCGGATATCCGGCAATAGGAGAAGACTATGAACCTGCAAAAAGCAGAATTTCTCACCTCTCTGACTGATCTCTCCAAGCTGCCGAAGGACGGCTTGCCGCAGATCGCATTCTCCGGAAAGTCCAACGTGGGCAAATCCTCCGTCATAAACCGTGTGCTCCAGCGGAAAAACTTCGCCCGGGTGGGCGAAACGCCGGGTAAAACCATCCACATCAATTTCTTCCGCATCGACAACCGCGCTTATTTTGTTGATCTGCCCGGCTACGGCTACGCAAAGGTCGCCAAGAGCGAGAAGGAACGATGGGGCAGGCTGATGGAGGCCTATTTCTCCGATCCGACCCGGATCTCCCTCGGCATTCTGATCGTGGACGCCCGGCACAAGCCGACGGAAAACGACGTCACGATGGCAAAATACTTCCAGGGCTCCGAGCGGCCCTGGGTGGTTGTTGCAAATAAGCTGGACAAGCTGAAAAAATCCGAGGTCGAGCCGAATCTTGCGCTGATCCGCGAAACCCTCGCGCTCGACCCCCAGACCCCTCTGATCCCCTTCTCGGCAGAGAAGGGGACCGGTCGGGAGGACCTTCTGCGCGAGATCCTGCGCGTCTGCGGCGAGCTTGACTGACACCCTTCGTTTGTTTGAATCGTAAGAAAGGCGGCGATCCTATGGACCGGAACCAGCGCATTTTACGCTGTAAAAGCTGCGGAAAGGAGATTTCCGTGCCCTCGGAGTTGGATTCGTTCAACTGCGTCTACTGCGGGGCAAAGCTATCCATGCAAGATTATTTCCCCATCAGCGGACAGAGGGCGGATCCCGCCGATCTCGAATTCGCTCGATCACATATCTTTGACTGCATCCGCGATTATCCCGACTATTGGAAGAACTTTGAGCGTCAGCACTATGCAGAGCGCTTTCGCGCCTATCGCGACTGGATCGCCGAGCCCTACCAGGCGTTGGATCGATATCTCTGCGCCGCACCGGATCAGCGGCAGGACGTTTTGAACGAGCTTGCAAAGCTGTTTCTGACCGAATGGGAGAGATATCACCGCGAAGACGGGAAGCGTCAGACAAAAGGTGCCTTGGAAAAGCGAATGTTTGAAACCAAGCTGACCCTGTGCTTCTTTGCCGTTCCTGCGATCCGTGATCTGGGGCTTTCCATCGGGGAAGATTATACTGCCGTCCTTCGAAACGCATTCGTCGCGGCTTATCCGAAAAACGCGTTTGAGACCATGACGTTTGATGAGCTCTCCGCCGGATTCCGCAAACGCAAGCTCTGTTTCATCACGACGGCCGTCTGCGAGGCGGAGGGCAAGCCGGACGACTGTGCAGAGCTGACCGCATTTCGCGCGTTCCGCGACGGCTGGCTCTCCCAGACGCCGGAGGGACGCGCCCTGGTGAACGACTACTACGAGGTCGCGCCATCCATCGTTCAGATCATGAAGCACTGTGACGACGCGCAGAAGGTCTGCCGCCGTCTGCGGAGGCAATACTTAGAGCCCTGTTATCAAGACCTGCAAGCCGGAAGATATTCGGCGTGCCGCGACCGCTACGTATCTATGGTCAACGAGCTCCGAAACCGATACAGCCTGAATTGAGGTGTATGATAATGACTGATTATAACCTGCTCTGTGAACAGCTTCGCGCCCTTTCCGAAGACAATCCCCATCGAATCGCCAAGCTCGCCAACGCATCCGCCCTGATCTATCAGGGTCTTGACCGCCTGAATTGGGCCGGATTCTATTTCCTTGAGGGCGGGAAGCTCGTCCTCGGGCCGTTCCAGGGAAGACCCGCCTGTATTGAGATCCCGATGGGCCGGGGCGTCTGCGGCACGGCGGCGAAGCTGGATCAGACCCAGCTTGTGGAAGACGTACACGCATTTCCCGGCCACATCGCGTGTGATTCCGCCTCCCGTTCCGAGATCGTCGTTCCTCTGCACGAAAACGGGATCGTGACGGGCGTTCTGGACATCGACAGTCCCGTGGAAAACCGCTTCGATGAAGCCGACCGCGCCGGCGTGGAGGCTTTTGCCCGCGTTCTGGAACAATTTCTGTAAGCGGACGGCTTATCCTGCACACATGAAAAAACCCGGAGCCGCATCCTTGGATACGGCTCCGGGTCATTTATTTATCTGTGATTAGCGCTTTGCCAGCTCGGCGGTGTCCTGTGCGATCATAAGCTCCTCATCCGTGGGGATGACCCAGACCTGCACCTTGGAGTCGGCAGCAGAGATCACGCGCTCCTTGCCGCGGAGCTTGTTCTTCTCCGGGTCGAGCTTGATGCCCAGCCATTCCATGCTCTCGCAGATGGAGGCGCGGGTGGCGGCATCGTTCTCGCCGATGCCGGCAGTGAAGACCAGAACGTCCAGTCCGCCCAGCGCAGCAGCGTAGGAACCGATGTACTTCTTGACCTCGTAGGCAAATTTGTCAAGGGCCAGACGGCACTTTTCATTGCCCTCGTTGGCGCCGGCTTCCAGATCGCGGAAGTCGGAGCTGACGCCGCCGGAAAGGGCGTAGACGCCGGATTTCTTGTTGAGAATGGTCAGGACCTCGTCGATGGTCTTGCCGTAGTTGTCGGCAATGAACTGCGCGACGGTGGTGTCAACGTCGCCCACGCGGGTGCCCATGGGAACGCCGCAGAGGGGAGCCAGTCCCATGGAGGTATCCACGCTCTGCCCGTTCTGGATCGCGCAGAGAGAGGAGCCGTTGCCCAGGTGGCAATTGACGACCTTGAGATCCTTGCGGCCGGTCAGGGCCTCCACGCGCTTGGCAATGTAACGGTGGGAGGTGCCGTGGAAGCCGTAGCGGCGGAGATGATCCTTTTCGTAATACTCCTCAGGGATCGCGTAGCGATAGGCCTTCGCGGGCATCGTCATATGGAAGGCAGTGTCGAACACGGCAACCTGGGGCTTGTTCGGCATGATCTTCTCGCAGGCCTCAATGCCCATCAGGTTAGCGGGATTGTGCAGAGGGCCGAGCGGGATGCAGTCGCGGATTGCCTGCTTGCAGGCCTCGTCGATCAGGCAGGAGGCAGCAAACTTCACACCGCCGTGCACCACGCGATGACCGACGGCGTCGATCTCGTCCACGGAACGAACCACGCCGACTTCCGCATCCTGAAGAACCTCCAGAACGGCGGCAATCGCCTCGGAATGGGTGGGCATCGGGATCTCACGCTCGACCTTCAGGTCGCGCTGCGGAACCTTGTGCGTCAAACGGCCGTCGATGCCGATGCGCTCGCAAAGACCCTTGGCAAAAACGAAGCCGGTTTCGGGGTCCATGAGCTGATACTTGAGGGAGGAGCTGCCAGCGTTAATAACCAGAATTTCCATGTTCAAATCTCCTAAAAAAAATCTTTGATTTTCGCGGGGATATGCTATAATAGCCCTACAAGCCATATTCTACCGCAAAAGAACGAATAAGGCAAGCAGAATTTCAATTATTTTATGCGGAGGCGAACTGCATGAACCTCGTCGGCGTGATCTGCGAATACAATCCCTTCCATAACGGGCATATGCGCCAGCTTCGCGCGATCCGCGAACAGCTTGGGCAAGATACCGCCGTCGTCTGTCTGATGAGCGGCGATTGGGTTCAGCGCGGCGCGCCTGCGATTTTCCCGACCCATCTGCGCGCAGAGGCCGCCGTCCGCTGCGGTGCAGACCTGGTTCTGGAGCTCCCGATCCCGTACGTCCTGTCCTCCGCCGAGGGCTTTGCCGCCGGCGGCGTTCGGATCCTGACCGAGCTCGGCTGTGACCGATTGAGCTTCGGCAGCGAGCAGGGGAGGGCTGAACCGCTGATGTCGGCAGCAAGGCTCCAGCTCGATCCGGACTTCGATGCTCGTTTGCGGGAAGCCCTTGCCTCGGGCGTCTCCTATGCTTCTGCGCGGGCGGAGGCTTTGCGCGCGCTCGGCGCGCCCGACGTTGTCAGCAAGCCCAACGATATTCTCGGCGTGGAATACTGCAAAGCGATCCTGCGGCAGGGATGCAGCATGCAGCCGCTTGTGATCCCCCGCGCAGGGGCATACCACGCGGAAGCCCTGGACCCGGCCGAGCCGAGCGCCTCCGCCCTGCGACGCGTTTTGGTCGATGGCGGTCAATGGCAGGAAGCCGTTCCGGATCGTCTCCGGAGCCTCTATGAGACAGCGGAGCGCCATTTATCATCGAACGGAGAACGCGCCGTTCTGGCCCGTCTCCGAATTTTGTCAGACGATGCATTCGAAGCGCTGCCCTTCGGCAGCGAGGGCCTGTGGAGCAGGCTGATGCGCTTTGCCCGGACAGAGGCGACCGTGGACGCCGTGATCGACGGCACGAAAACCAAGCGCTACGCCCGCGCCCGTATTCAGCGCATGGTGCTCTGCGCCTTCCTCGGCCTGACGGAATCGATGATGCAGACTGATCCGCCCTACGTACGAATATTAGCCTTTAACGATTGCGGACGCTCCCTCCTGCGGCAAGCGCGGACGCGTTTACCGCTTCTGGATTCGGGAGAACGGGCGGCAGACGGCGCATATGCAGCGTTTGAGGCACACTCCGCCGACCTGTACGCCCTGTTTTCAGACGGTCCGGTTGCCCCGGGCGGCGCACTCCTGCGGCGTCGCAACGTGTATATTCACGCATGAGGCACAATATCTTGAGGTTTTTCAAAAAAATATTTCTATTTTTTTGAAAAAGGGCTTGCATTTTGAAAACAGGTGTGGTAATATATGCGGGCTGATTGAAAACGGGGGCGTAAAATGCCCTTTACCATAACAGAAAGAGGTGAACTGAAATGAAGGAAGGTATCCATCCCAAGTACGAACAGACGACAATCAGATGCGCATGCGGCGAGATCATTGAGACCGGTTCTACGAAGAAGGACATCAAGGTTGAAATCTGCTCCAAGTGCCACCCTTTCTACACCGGCAAGCAGAAGCTGGTTGACACCGGTGGACGTGTTGATCGTTTCAACAAGAAGTACGGCCTGAAGTAAGATCGTCAAAGCCCGCACCTGACTTTGGTGCGGGCTTTTTTCTTTTCTCCCGCAGAAAGGAGGAAATATGGAAGAACACAAAATCGAACGCGCAGTTCTTGCGGGCCTTGCCGCCAACTGCTTTACAAAGGAACAGCAGGCTACGGAGAATTCTCTGGACGAATTAGAGGCGCTTTTACAGACTGCCGGCGGGACTTGCGTTGCCAAGGTCCTGCAAACACGCCCTGCGCCGGACCCGCACAGCTTCGTGGGTCAGGGGAAGGCCGAGGAGATTCGCGACCTGGCCCATAATCTTGAGGCGGACATGGTCGTATTTGATAACGAGCTTTCGCCCAGCCAGATCCGCGCCCTGGAGGACGTCACGGGCTGTACGGTCCTGGACCGCAGCGCCCTGATCCTGGATATCTTTGCCCAGCGGGCACAGACTGCCGAGGGTCGTCTGCAGGTCGAGCTTGCACAGTATCGGTATCTCCTTCCCAAGCTCTCCGGCATGGGTAAATCCATGTCCCGGCTCGGCGGCGGTATCGGCACGAGGGGGCCCGGCGAGACCAAGCTGGAAACGGATCGCCGCCACATTCGCACGCGAATCGACCGCCTGCAGGCCGAGCTTGCCCAGGTTCGGAAGCTCCGCGCCGTGGAGCGAAAGCGCCGCGTGAAAAATGAAATCCCCGTGGTCGCCATCGTTGGCTATACGAACGCCGGAAAATCGACGCTTCTGAACCTGCTCACGCAGGCGGATATCCCGGCAAACGATCGCCTGTTTGATACGCTTGACACGACCACCCGTCAATGGGAAGTGACGGATCATCTGTCCGTCCTGCTTTCAGATACCGTCGGCTTTATTGCGAAGCTGCCCCATCATCTTGTGGAGGCCTTCAAGGCAACGCTGGAGGAGCTGGAATACGCCGATCTCCTGCTCCACGTGATCGACGCCGCCGACCCGGACCGTGACGACGAGATCGCCGTCGTGGACAAGCTGATCGGGGAGCTGGCCAGACCGGAAACGCCGGTCCTCCGCGTCTATAACAAGTGCGACCTTGCAGACGTATCCGACCTGCCACACGGAGAACGGACCGTTGCAATCTCCGCGAAAACCGGCGCAGGTATCGCAGAGCTTCGCGCTGCGATCGAGAAGGAGCTTTCCCGCCGCATCCGGCACGCAGTCTTTTGTCTGCCATACTCGATGGGCGGGCAGGTGGAGCGTCTGCACGATCAGGCGGACGTCCAGCGCGTGAACTACACTGCCGAGGGGATTGAGATCGAAGTGAACTGCGACGAGGCAATTTACGGAAGCCTGCAGCGCTATGAGGTAACATGATGGAGAGCTACCGCGTACCGACACGGGATTCCGAGACGGAATTCATCGAAAAAAAATCCCGCTTCATCGGTCGGATCTGGGTCGTTGAGACCGAGGAGGAGGCCCTGGCCCGGCTGAAGGAAATGCGCGCCCGTCATTGGGACGCCACGCATAACGTCTTTGCCTATATCATTCACGGCGGACCGATGCGTTACTCCGACGACGGCGAGCCGCAGGGCACGGCGGGTATGCCGGTTCTGGACGTCCTGCGCGGGCAGAGCCTGGAAAACGTCTGCTGTATCGTGACCCGCTACTTCGGAGGAACTCTGCTTGGCACGGGCGGACTGGTTCGCGCCTACGGAAAGGCTGCGCGGGACGCGGTAACGGAGGCGGGCATCTCTGTCAAGCGCCTCTGGCAAAAGCTCGATCTGATCCTGCCCTACACCTATTACGAACGCCTGCGTCAGCAGACCGAGCGCTCCGGCGGCCAGATCCTGGACACCGAATACGGAGCCGACGTCTGCCTGCACGTGATCCTCCCTGCGGACGCGGCCGAGGATTATCTGGCCCGCGTGACTGATCTGACTGCCGGTACGGTGCAGGGCATTGACGCCGGGACAGAATTCCGCGCTTTTCCGGTCAGCGATTAAAGGATTTTCCATTTTTTTATCGTATCATATCTATGGTGATAACAATGAGCATTCGGGAAGAACTCGAACGCCGTGAGGCTGAATATCTTGCCCCCTGGGCTGCGCTTGCTTCGCAGACCAGGGGTCGCGGCCGTCCGGAACCGGAGGCCGAGGACAGAACCTGCTATCAGCGCGACGCAGACCGCATTCTCCACAGCCGATCCTTCCGCCGCCTGATGCACAAAACGCAGGTTTTTCTGCAGCCCGAGGGCGACCATTACCGCACCCGTATGACCCACACCCTTGAGGTCTCGCGGATCGCCAGAACGATCGCCCGCTGTCTGCGTCTGAATGAGGATCTGACGGAGGCCGCTGCAATGGGTCACGACCTCGGCCACACGCCGTTCGGACACGCCGGTGAAGCGGCCCTCTCCGAGGTGATGGGAATTCCGTTCCACCACAACGAACAATCCTTGCGCGTGGTGGACAAGCTCGAAAAGGACGGGGAGGGGCTGAATCTGACCTATGAGGTCCGACGCGGGATCCTTTGCCACAGCGGCCCGGAGATCTCCGAGAGCCTGGAGGGTCAGATCGTCCGCTACGCCGATCGGATCGCCTATATCAACCACGACATTGACGATGCAATGCGGGCCGGTATTCTGAAAAACGAAGACATCCCCGCCGAGATCTCCGATGTGCTCGGCTGCAAGCACTCCCAGCGGATCAACACCCTGGTCTCCGACCTTGTGAAAAGCTCCGCCGGAAAAGCGGAGATCAGCATGACGCCGGAGGTCCTGCAAACCATGCTCAAGCTCCGGGAATTCATGTTTGAACGCGTCTACCGCAATCCAAAGGCAAAGGGTGAGGAGTCGAAGGCCCGTCTGATCATCCAGGAGCTCTACCGCTATTACAACAGTCATCCCGAAAAGCTGCCGCCCGATTTTCGGACGCAGCTTGATCTGGAGGGCATGCCCCGCGTCGTCTGCGACTACGTGGCCGGAATGACCGACAAATACGCCGTTTTCAAATTTGAAGAAATCTTCGTACCGACCGCTTGGTCGATCCGTTGATCGTATTATTGCTCTTTCAAAGGAGGTGAACCCCGTGGCCTTTCCCCAAGCGTTTCTGGACGAGCTGATCGCCCGCAATCCGATCGAGGACGTGGTCGGCCAATACGTCCAGTTGAAGCGCAGCGGCGCGAATTACTTCGGTCTCTGCCCCTTCCACGGGGAGAAAACGGCCTCCTTCTCCGTCGCGCCGAATAAACAGATGTACTACTGCTTCGGCTGTCACAAGGGCGGCGGCGTCGTCAACTTCATCATGGAGATCGAAAGTCTGAGCTATCCCGACGCCGTTCGCTTCCTGGCCCAGCGCGTCAATTTGGAGGTTCCGGACGACCGCGAATACGAGAGCCGCTATCGCGAGCAAGAGCGTCTCTGGGCGCTCTGCAAGGACGCAGCAAGGTTTTTCCACGAGCAGCTCAAAAGCGGCGACGGTCAATCCGCTCGGACCTATCTGCTCCGCCGGGGTCTGGACTGGAACACGGTCAGCCGCTTCGGCATCGGCTTCGCTCCCGACGGATGGCGAAGTCTGGCGGACGCGATGGAGCAGAAGGGCTATACCCGTGCCGAGCTGCTCGCCGCCGATCTCGCCGTCTCCAAAGAGAAAAACGGGAGAACCAATTTCTACGATAAGTTCCGCAATCGCGTGATTTTTCCGCTGATCGACATACGCGGCAACGTGGTCGGCTTCGCCGGGCGCACGCTCGACCCGGAGGGAAAGCCGAAGTACATCAATTCCGGGGAGACGCTGATCTTCCAGAAGCGCAAATTCCTCTACGCGATGAACATCGTCAAAAAGTCCAAGCAGGGGAGAATCATCCTCTGCGAGGGACCGCTGGACGTGATCGCATGCCACCAGTTCGGCTTTGACTGCGCCGTGGCCTCCCAGGGCACGGCTCTGACCGAGGAACAGGTGAATATCATCAGCAAATACGTGGATCAGGTCGTAATGACCTACGACAGCGACCAGGCCGGGCAGAACGCGACCCAGCGCGCCATCGACATGTTCACCAAGGCGGGGGTCAAGGTCAAGATTCTGCGTCTGCACGACGCCAAGGATCCCGACGAATTTCTGCACAAATTCGGCGCAGACCCCTTTGCCGTTCTCCTGCAGGGCTCCGAGAACCAGGCGGACTACCGCCTTCTGTCCATTCAAAGTCAATATGACCTCACCGTGGACGAACAGCGCGTCGAGTTTTCGCACAAGGCTGCGGAGCTGATCTCCACCTTCTCCAATTCCGTCGAACGCGAGATCTACGCAGACCGTGCGGCGAAGGCCGCAGGAATCTCGAAGGACGCTATGCTCCTTGAGGTTGGGAAGGCGTATAAAAAGCGGCAATATCGGGAACAGCGACAAAAGGAGATGCGCGATCTCTCACCGGCGGCTGCCATCCAGCCGAAATTCCGCGAGATTCGCTACGACAATCTTCGCTCCGCCCGCGCCGAGGAGAGCGTCCTGGCCCAAGTCCTGGTGGAGCCCGCTCAGTTTGATCTGGCTCCGAGCCTGACCGGCGAATCGTTTTCCGTTCCGGTCCTGGGCCGAGCCTACGACGCGCTTCGGCAGCGGCACAAGGACGGTCGGACCGTCTCCCTTGCCGTCTTAGAGGGCTTTACCGCTGACGAAATGGCCCATCTGTCCGCCGTGACCGGCAAAATGGACCGCGTGGCCGGAGACGATGCATTTCGTGATTGCGTAAGCATCATTCAAGAGGAACACGATAAAAAGAACCAGTCCGATTCAGAAACCGATCTTCTGGCCCTGCAAAGCAGATTAAAATCCAAAAAAGGATACGGAGGGAAGTAACTTGGAACAGAACCAAAATGCAGAAACCATGGAACAGATGCAGCAGCGGATTCGCGCGCTCATAGAGCTTGGAAAGAAAAACGGCAAGGTCACCTCCAAACAGCTTTTTCACACGCTCGACGCCATCGACGCCGATGAAAAACAAACCGAAAAGATCTATGACGCCCTTGAACACGCAGGGATCGAGATCGACGTATCCGACGTGGCTGAGATCGTTGCGTCTGCAAGCGATCTTCTGCCCACTGACTCCGAGATTCTGCAGTTGGAGAGAAGCGGGGAAACCGTTTCGGAAAGCGACAATCTTGCGGACCTGGAAAGCGACGAGGCAAATCTGACCGATCCGGTCCGGATGTACCTCAAGGAAATCGGCAAGATCGACCTTCTCTCTGCGGAGGAGGAGATCGATCTTGCCCGCCGGATCGCCGAGGGCGACGAGGCCGCCAAGAAGCGTATGGTCGAGGCCAATCTGCGCCTGGTCGTATCCGTAGCCAAGCATTATCTCGGCCGCGGCATGCAGCTTCTGGATCTGATCCAGGAGGGGAACATGGGCCTTTTGAAGGCAGTGGAGAAGTTTGACTACACCAAGGGCTACAAGTTCTCCACCTACGCGACCTGGTGGATCCGTCAGTCCATTACCCGAGCCGTCGCTGACCAGGCCCGCACGATTCGCATTCCGGTCCACATGGTCGAGACGATCAACCGCGTCTCCCGCGCCTCGCGGTCCTTGGTGCAGGAGCTTGGGCATGAGCCGACTTTGACGGAGATCAGCGAGCAGCTTGGTATCCCGGAGGATAAAATCGCCGAGGTCATGAAGATCGCCCAGGACCCGGTCTCCCTGGAGACGCCGGTGGGCGAGGAGGACGACAGCCATCTGGGCGACTTCATTCCCGACAGCGAGCTGGCTGAGCCTGCGGAATCCGCGTCCTACAATATGCTCCGTTCTCAGTTGAGCGACGTCATGAAGACGCTCTCTACCCGCGAATGTAAGGTGCTCCGTCTGCGCTTTGGTCTGGAGGACGGACGCGCCCATACGCTTGAGGAGGTTGGCCGCGAATTCAACGTGACCCGCGAACGGGTTCGCCAGATCGAAGCAAAGGCCCTGCGCAAGCTGCGGCATCCGTCTCGCTCCAAGCTGCTCAAGGATTTTCTGAGCTGATTTTTCCGGTTCACAAAAATTTTGCTTGACAATACAGAAAAAATCCGTATGATACATTATAGTAAAAAGGCCCCTTGCAGGGCCGGTTGAAATTCGGATTTTACAGGAGGCAAAACGAATGCTGGAAAAGCTCATTTCTTATCTGTCCCGGGAGCTTGATCTTTCTGCTGAAAACCTGAATCGCGATACGACCTTTGAAAGCCTGCATCTCGATTCTCTGGATACCGTTGAAATGCTGATGGACCTCGAAGAGGAGCTTGGCGTCGATCTGGAGCTGGACGAGAAGGTCACCACGCTCGGCGAGCTGGCTGACTTTATTGAATCCAAGCTGGATTAATGCTTGCAAATTTGTTGCATTTTGTGTAAAATAGAATAAGACTTGTCATAAGCGTACCGGCTTGTGACAAGGTCGCACTAGCCGGGGAGATAGCGGTGCCCTGTAACCTGCAATCCGCTACAGCAGGAGTGAATCCCTACACCCGGGTTTGCGTTGTCTCGCTGTCCGTATAAGCGGTGTTGAGGAGACGGTCTCACGCAACGGCGCCCCGTGAACCATGTCAGGCGGGGAACCGAGCAGCATTAAGCGGAAAGCGCCGTGTGCCGTGAGGATGCCGTTTCTGAGCTGGCTGTCCGGGAAACGGGGATAACGCTGATTCAAATGTAGGTGTGCGATCTTGTCATGAGCCGGTACGTCTAAAGGGGAGGGGAAGACTTGTATCAGGCACTATACCGTAAATACCGTCCACAGACCTTTGACGACGTCGTGGGGCAGGAAAGCGTGACACAGGTCCTCAAATCGCAGCTCATCTCCGGGAAGCTGAGCCATGCCTATCTGTTCACCGGCTCGCGCGGCACCGGCAAGACCACCTGCTCCAAAATCTTAGCCAAGGCGGTCAACTGCCTGCATCCGGTGGACGGCAATCCGTGCAACTGCTGCACCGCCTGCAAAAGCATCGACGACGGAAGCTGCACCGACGTTCTGGAAATCGACGCAGCCTCGAATAACGGCGTGGATAACGTGCGCGGCCTGCGTGAAGACGCGATCTACGCCCCGGCGGAGGTCAAAAAGCGCGTCTATATCATCGACGAAGTCCACATGCTCTCGATGTCGGCCTTTAACGCCCTGCTCAAGATCATCGAGGAGCCTCCGGCGCATCTGATGTTCATTCTGGCCACGACGGAGCTGCACAAGGTCCCGGCTACGATCCTCTCCCGCTGCCAGCGCTTTTCCTTCCGGCGCATCTCACCCGACGAGATCGCCTCCCGGATTCACTACGTCGCTTATGAAGAAGGCATTCAGATCGACGACGCGGCGTCCAATCTGCTTGCCAGACTGGCTGACGGCGCCCTCCGCGACGGACTGAGCCTGCTCGATCAGTGTGCTTCCTCCTCCAACGGACCGCTGACGGCGGAAACCGTCTACAACTGTCTCGGCATTGCCGGAGCGCGGAAGGCTGCGGAGCTTCTGACGGCGGCTGCGGAAAAGGACGTCAAAACCGCCCTGACCCTGCTCGGCGAGCAGTATGCCGAAGGAAAGGATCTGTCCGCCCTTGTGGACGAGCTGATCTCTCTGAGCCGCGATCTTCTGATCCTGAAAACGGCTCCGGCCTTTGGCAGATCCATGCTGACCGGCGTCTGCACGGATGAGGAGCTTCGCGCTCTGCTGCCACGGTTCACCTCGGGGGAGCTCCTGCGCATTACGACCCTCCTCCAGCAGACTGCCGCCGGCTTCCAGCGCAGCGCAAACCGGCGGATCGACGTGGAGCTTTGCCTGGTTCAGATGTGCGACGCTTCGCTGAATCTGGACCCCGTTTCGTTGAATGCCCGTCTGACGCGGCTTGAGGAGAGCCTGGTCTCCGGCCAATTCGTCTCCGCCCCTCAACCGCTGCCAGCCGTTTCCGCTCCGCCGGAGGAAACGCTCCCGCCCCCGCAGGCGGAAGAACCCGTCTCCGTTCCGCCGGAAGCTGCGTCCGAGCCCCCGTGCGAGGAGCTTCCCGTCGGCTTTTGGGCAGATCTGGTGACGCGCTCGAAATCGGATCTCGAGCCCTCTGTCCGCGGATATTTTCCGCTCTCTGCGCAGAGGAATCTTGAACCCCGGCTGAATGAAAACGTTCTGGAGTTCGTCTGCGTCTCGGATTTTGTCAAGGGCATCGTAGATACGGAAAAGACCAGACAGGTTCTCTCACAGAAGGCTTCGGCCATTCTGATGCGGCCCATTCAGGTTCGCTTTGTACAGAAGAAGAGTGTCATCGGCGGCGCAGACGATCCGATGAATCAGCTCCTGCAGCTCGGACGCAAGCGTCCCGACGTCATTCATATTCGGGAGAGTCGGAAATAAGTCTTCCGGTCAGGAGCTGCACGCGCCAGAAGCGCGGCTGATACAACAACAGATTGAACTTTAAGGAGGATATTACAATGGCAAAAGGCGGTTATCGCGGCAACCCGATGGGCGGCATGAATATGAACATGATCAAGCAGGCCCAGAAGATGCAGCAGGACATGATCAAAATGCAGGAGGAGCTCGAAAACAAGACCTATGAGGCGACCTCCGGCGGCGGTATGGTGAAGGCGGTCGTCAACGGCAAGCACACCGTCGTTTCCATCGAGATCCAGCCCGAGGCTGTGGACCCCGACGACGTTGAAATGCTTCAGGATATGGTCGTCGCCGCTGTGAACGAGGCCATGCGCAGCGCTGAAGCCGACGCGCAGAGCAATATGAACAAGCTGACCGGAAGCCTGAATCTCGGCGGCCTGGGTGGTCTGTTCTGATGCAGCGGTATTTTCCGAACGCACTGGAACGGCTGACGGAGGAATTCGCCCGTCTGCCCGGAATCGGAGGAAAGACCGCCCAGCGTCTGGCCTTTCACCTGTTGAGCCTTTCCGACGAAGAAGCGCAGGGCTTTGCCGACGCGATCATTGCAGCCAAGCGGACGGTTCACACCTGTCCGATCTGTCAGAATCTGACGGACGCAGAGCAGTGTCCGATCTGCGCCGACGAGGCCAGAGACCACAGTGTGATCTGCGTCGTGGCCGAGCCCAGGGACGTGATCGCCATGGAACGCGCCCGTGAGTTCAACGGCGTCTATCACGTGCTGCACGGCGTGATCTCACCCTTGAATCACGTCGGCCCGGACGACGTCCGCATTCGAGAGCTGCTTACCCGCGTCGCCAAAGGCGGTGTGCGCGAGATCATTATGGCAACGAACCCGGATACCGAGGGCGAGGCCACCGCAATGTACATCTCCCGTCTGCTCCGCCCGATGGAGGTCAAGGTTACGCGCCTGGCCTACGGCATTCCCGTCGGCAGTCAGTTGGAATACGCCGACGAGGTAACCCTGCTTCGCGCCCTGGAGGGCAGAAGGGAAATGGAATGACCGCGCTTGGACTGAAGCTTCTTGCCAGCGTGTTCATGCTGATCGACCACATCGGATATTGCTTCTACGGGCCGATGATTCTCCGGATCATCGGCCGGTTGGCGTTTCCGATCTACGTGTTTCAGATGACGGAGGGCTACAGGCATACCTCGAACCGCCTGCGCTACGCCGTAAGGCTTGCGATCTTCGGTCTGATCTCCCAGGTCCCGTTCAGTCTGATGATCAAAGGCGTTCCGATGCAGTGGAATTTGAACGTGATGTTCACCCTGCTGATCGGATACCTTGCGATCTGGCTATTGGAGACGCTCAAGCACAGAGCCGGTCTGCTTGCCCTTGGAATCGGGATC